>Ga0190286_1000719_pt1 | contig 13147 bp, 12 predicted proteins | sample 48691834_MG_FD_183241 | JGI IMG/M metagenome (GOLD analysis project Ga0190286, IMG submission 183241) | Hydrothermal vent microbial mat bacterial communities from Southern Trench, Guaymas Basin, Mexico - 4869-18-3-4_MG | ecosystem: Environmental > Aquatic > Marine > Hydrothermal vents >... | reverse complement strand
GCTCGGAGCTCCGCCCGCTGGTGGCCGAGCTCCGAGCCCGGGGGATCTACACCGTCGCCCGTCAGGTGGTCTTCCACGACCCGAAGCTGGCCCACCATCTGGGAAATCCCCTCGGCCCTTGGGTCCCGCCGAGCGACCCCCGAGCTATTGAATACAACCTGGCGATCGCTCACGAGGTCGCCGAGCTCGGCTTCGACGAGCTCCAGTTCGATTACCTGCGCTGGCCTGATGACGGCCCGATCGGCCCCGGCCAAGCCCATGCCTATACCTATGCCTACGAAGCGCGGTATCGGGCGATCGAGGAGTTCCTCAAGCTGGCCCGGGCGCGCCTCGGGGGCAAGATCAAGCTCTCCGTGGACGTCTTCGGGCGGGCGCTCTGGGAGTGGAACGAGCAGCGGATCGACCCGATCGGCCAGGACTTGAGCGCGCTCGCCCGCTGGGTCGACTTCATCTCGCCGATGGTCTATCCCTCGCACTATGAGCCCCTGAGGCGGGTCCAGCCCTACCGGACGGTGAAGGAGGCCCTGGAGAGCGGTCTTAGGCGGGGCCTGCGGCTGCGGCCCTTCCTGCAGGCCTTCGCGCTGGAGCTGCCCCCCGAGATGAGCCTCGTGGATTATATCCGCGCGGAGCTGCGCGCCCTGGGGGAGCTGGGCCTGCAGACTTACCTCTTTTGGGACCCCGACGCTGACTACGAGGCACTCTTTGAGGTCCTGCTCGAGCGCCGTTGAGACTCGAGCTAGGACCGGCGCTGGAGGAGCTCTTCCAGCTTGGGGAGGGCTGCCTCAGCGGCCCGCTCGCCCGCTTCGATCGCCTCCCGCGCGCGGTGGAACTTAGGCGGGATGGCGAACCGTGGCTCAATCAAAAGGTCAGGGGGCGCCTCCCTGAGGTGGAAGTCCGCCATCTGCCGCTGGAAGATGTTCGAGACCTGGCTGAGGATCGAGATGACCCCCGGCGCGGAGGAGAGGTCCTCAGGGCGGTCCTGCTCGATCTTGCGCATGTATTCCGGGAGTTCGCTGGCTTGGAATCGCTCCCGGAAGAACTGGGTGAACCGGTTATTGAAGATGAAGGAGTTGCGCAGGCGCTCCAGGAGCGGCGGCCCGGCACGGAAGCCCTCCTGGGGATAGGGGACGACATCGACCGCGATCACCAGGTCTACGCCCATCGCCCGGACGACGTCCGTCGGGAGGGGGTTTACCAGACCGCCGTCCACCAGGTAGCGCCCCTCGAGGTAGACCGGGGTGAAGAGGCCCGGGATGGAAGTCGAGGCGCGGATCGCCTCGACCAGCGGCCCGGAGCGGAGGACCACCTCCTCGCCGGTCTCGATGTCGGTGGCGACCGCAGCGTAAGGTATCCGGAGGTCCTCGATGCGGATATCGCCGATCAGCTGCTGGAGGCTGCGGCGGAACTCGCTCCCGCTCGACCAGCCGGAGCGGGGGAACGTCGGCAGGTAGTTCTTGATCACCTTGACGATGTCCGTCTCCAGCCAGAGGTGCTCGATCTCCCGGAGGGGGACCCCCGCGGCGTAGAGCCCGCCGACGCCCGCGCCGATGCTCGTCCCGGCGATCGCCGCGATCTCGATCCCCGCCCGCTCCAGGACCTTAAGGACGCCGACGTGGGCTGCACCGCGTGCACCGCCGCTGGAGAGGGCTAGACCGAGCTTCACCTTCGCTTCTGCTTCCCCAGCCATGGCCCATCTTTGGGTGGATTCTAACAAGATCTTTGGCGTATATGCCATAGGTTTGCTTAAATGTCCGCCTTAAGGCCCCGATGGGATTTGCCAGCCCAAGCGGATGCCATTAAAATTTAAGATCCAAATGGAAAAAGCCCTGTAAGGTCAAGAAGGTGAAGGCCAGGCTATGGAAGCCCCTATCAGGATCGGGATCCGCCGGGAGGACAAGAACCGCTGGGAGCGCCGTGCTCCCCTGATCCCCGAGCACGTCCGGGAGCTGGTGGAGGAGCACGGGATCGAGGTTTACCTCCAGCCCTCAAAGATCCGTGCCTTCCCCGATGAGGAATACGCCCGGGCGGGGGCCAAGCTCCAGGAGGACCTCTCCTCTTGTCCGGTGATCTTCGGGATCAAGGAGTTCCCGCTGGAGTTCTTCGAGCCGGGGAAGACCTACGTCTTCTTCTCCCACACGATCAAGGGTCAGCCGCACAACATGCCCATGCTGCAGAGGATACTGGAGCTCGGCTGCACCCTGATCGATTACGAGCGGATAGTGGACGACCAGGGACGGCGGCTGATCGGCTTCGGGCGGTGGGCGGGCCTCGCGGGGATGATCGACGCGCTCTGGGCGCTAGGCCGACGGCTGGAGTGGGAGGGGATCAAAAGCCCCTTCAGCGGGCTCCAGCAGACCCTCCATTACAAGAGCTTGGAGGAGGCCAAGGAAGCAGTCGCCCGGATTGGCAGGAGGATCGAGGAGGAGGGCCTCCCTGAGGTCCTGACCCCGCTGATCATCGGCCTCGCTGGGTATGGGAACGTCTCCCGAGGGGCCCAGGAGATCCTCGAGCTCCTGCCGGTCCGCAAGGTCAGCCCCGAGGAGCTGCCCGCGGTCGCTGATCTCCTAAGGGATAGGAAGATCGTCTACAAGGTGGTCTTCAAGGAGGAGCACATGGTCGAGCCGCGCTCCCCTGACCACCAGTTCCAGCTCCAGGATTATTACGACCATCCCGAGAGGTATCGCCCGAAGCTCGAGGGTTACCTGCCCTACCTGACGGTATTCATGAACTGCATCTACTGGGAGAGCCGATATCCTAGGTTCGTGACCAAAGCCTACCTAAGGCGGCTATACGGCGGGGAGGGGGCGCGCCCCCGGCTGCGGGTGATCGGCGACATCAGCTGCGACATCGAGGGGGCTGTCGAGTGCACCCTCCGCGCGACGGACCCCGGCAGCCCGGTCTTCGTCTACGATCCCTTCCGTGATGAGGCGATCGATGGGGTTGAGGGACCCGGCCCGGTGGTGCTGGCGGTGGACAACCTCCCCTGCGAGCTGCCGCGGGAGTCCTCAGCGGAGTTCAGCCGGATCTTGAAGGGGTTCGTCCCGCCGATCGCCAACTGGTCCGCGCTATCTAGTGACCGGTCCGGCCCATTTGAGCGGTGTGAGCTCCCACCGGAGATCAAGCGGGCGGTGATCGCCTACCGGGGGGAGCTCACCCCCGACTACCGCTACCTGGAGGAGTTTTTATGAGAGAAATGGAAAGGGTGCTCGTCCTCGGCGCGGGGCTCGTGGCAAGGCCCCTGGTCCGCTACCTGCTCGATCAGGGCTACGAGGTGCGGGTCGCCTCCCGGACCCTCGCCAAGGCGGAGGCGCTCATCGCCGGCCACCCCCGGGGTGAGGCCCGCCAGCTAGACGTGGCTGATACCGCCGCGCTGGAGGGGCTCGTGAGGGAGGCCGATCTCGTGATCAGCCTCCTCCCCTACGTCCACCACGTGGCGGTGGCCACCATCTGCATCAAGCATAGGAAGGACATGGTCACGACCTCCTACGTCAGCGCGGCGATGCGCGCGCTGGACGGGGAGGCGAAGGACGCGGGAATCATCATCCTGAACGAGATCGGGCTCGATCCGGGGATCGACCATATGGAGGCGATGCGGCTGATCGACGACGTCCACGACAAGGGCGGGAAGGTGGTGAGCTTCTACTCCTACTGCGGGGGGCTCCCCGCACCGGAGGCCAACACCAACCCCTTCGGCTACAAGTTCTCCTGGAGCCCACGGGGGGTCCTCCTGGCGATGAAGAACCCCGCGCGCTACCTGAAGGACGGGAAGGAGGTCTCCATCCCCGCGGAGGAGCTCTTCGACCACTACTGGACGGTGGAGATCGAGGGCCTGGGCGAGTTCGAGGCCTACCCCAACCGCGACTCGATCCCCTACATCGAGACCTACGGGATCCCCGAGACGGAGGCGATGTATCGGGGGACACTGCGGAACCTGGGGTGGTGTGCCACCTGGAAGAAGCTCATCGAGCTCGGCCTCCTGGACGAGGAGGAGCGGGACCTCCGAGGGCTCACCTGGGCCGATCTCCTGAGGAGGCTCATCGGCAGTCCAGGCGAGGGCGACCTCAAGCGGGAACTGGCGGCCCACCTCGGGCTCGCTGAGGACTCGGAGGTGCTGGGGAAGCTGGAATGGCTCAATATCCTGAGCGATGAGCCCTTGCCGCTTGAGCGCGGCTCGCCGCTCGATTTGCTCACCGTGAGACTCCAAGAGAAGCTCCGATACGAGGAGGGCGAACGGGACATGATCGTCCTCCAGCACGAGCTCATCGCTACTTACCCCGACACCGGTCGCAAGGAGAAGATCACCTCCACGCTGGTAGATTTCGGCATCCCCGGTGGGGACACCGCGATGGCCCGCACGGTCGGCCTCCCCGCGGCGATCGGGGCGAAGTTGATCCTGCGGGGGGAGCTCAAGCTCAAAGGCATCCAGATCCCCGTAGTCCCTGAAATTTACAAGCCGGTCCTCGCCGAGCTCGAGACGCAGGGGATCAAATTTAAAGAGGTGCGGGAAGCGCTGGAGACTTCCTAGCTTCCGGCCTTTCATCCCCGCCATTTCCAGGAGGGTGTAATCAAGCCCAATTTAGTTGATCATAATTGGGAAGAATATAAATATGATCCTCCGGCTGGCCTGGCGGAACCTCTGGCGGAGCAGGCAGCGGACCCTTCTCATGATCGGGATCGTCGCCGTCGGCGCCTGGGCCGTGGTCCTCCTTTGGGGGGTCACCGAGGGCTTCTTCAGCTCGATGATCCACGCCCGGGTCTCCTTGGATACGGGCGACCTCCAGGTCCATCGCCGCGGCTACTTGGACGATCCCGACCTGGAGCTGGTCCTCATTCCGGATCAGTTGCGAGCCCTGGAGGAGGCCCTCCAAGGCCAAGAGAGGAGGGTTCGCGCCTGGGCTCCTCGATTGGAACTGGAGGGCCTCCTGCGGAGCACCTACGCCGCCAGAGGGGTCCAGATCAGGGGGATCAACCCCGCGCGGGAGCCCCAGGTGACCGTCCTCCACCGGGCCGTGAGTGAGGGCCGGTTCCTCGAGGGGCCGGGGGAGATCCTCCTCAGCCGGGAGATTGCCCGGCGGCTCGATGTCCGCCTCGGCGAGCGGGTCGTCCTGGACATCCAGGGGAGGGAGGGCCCCCAGGCGCGGGGCTTCCGCGTGGTGGGATTGCTCGAGACCGGATTGCCGCTCCTCGATGAGGCTGTGGTCTTCATCCCCCTCGAGGACGCCCGGCGGCTCGCCGGGACCCCTGGCGCGACGGAGGTGGCGATCGCACTGGACTCGGGGGTTAAGCCCAGCGTGGCAGATCGGGCGCTCGAGGAGGTCCTCGGTGAGGGCTACCAGGTCTCGACCTTCATGGAGCTCGATCCCCTGTTCAGCAGTATGGCCCGGATCGAGCGGATCGAGATGGTCCCCACGATGCTCCTCTTGGCCGCGCTCGCCGGCTTCGGGGTGGCCAATACGGTGATGTTCACCGTGCTCGAGCGGACGAGGGAGTTCGGGGTGCTGATGGCCTTGGGGCTGAAGCCCCGCCGGCTGGCGAGGATGGTCCTCGTCGAATCGGTCCTGGCCTCAACCCTGGGGTTCACCCTCGGCGGGGGCGCCGGCTATGGCCTGATCATCTACCTGGCGCGGGCGGGCTTCGACCTCGGGATCTACTCTGAGGCCTTCCCCGAGCTGGGGATGCCCCATGTGATCTATGCCGAGGCCTCAGGATGGTATTGGCTCTACAGCTTCTCGGTGGTCGTGCTCACCGGGCTGCTCGCCGCTTGGTATCCCGCCCGCCGGGCGGCCAAACTCGATCCGACGGAGGCGATGCGCCATGTCTAGAGCTAGACGGATCGCGGTGTCACTGCTGATCTCGCTCGGGATCTCACTGGTAGCGGCAATGGAGGCGGAGGAGGGCCCGCCCACTCCCACCGCAGAGGCGCTCTTGGAGTGCGCCCGGGAGAACTGGGTGGGGATGACCTTCCACGGGACGATCCTCCTGCAGCTCTTCCGGCCCGCCTACTCCCGGGAGTATCGCCTGGAAGTGTGGAGCGACGAGGGCGGGAAGCGAGTGCTCATCCGGGTCCTCGAGCCGGAGGAGGAGCGCGGCTCAGGGTATCTCTTGCTCGGGGATGAGCTCTAGTATTACCATCCGGCGGCGGGCCGGGCGATCTCCCTCCCCCCGTCGGCCCTCTCTCAGGAGTTCCTCGGCTCGGACCTCGCCCTGGAGGACGTCTACCGCGGGACCTTAAGCGAGCACTACGAGGCGGAGCTTTTGGGGACCCGCCCGGCGGAGGAAGGGGAGCTGATCCACCGCCTCCGGCTCACCCCTAAGCCGGAAGCTCCGGTGGTCTACGGAAGGCTAGAGCTGGAGATCCGCGACTCGGACTGCGCTGTCCTGCTCATCGACTACTTCGACCAGCGGGGGACGTTGATCCGCGAAGCGACCTTCTCCGAGTTCGTCCGGATCGAGGTCGAAGGCGAGCGGCCGCGGACGGTCCCCCTGAAGACGGTGGTGGATGATTACCTGATCGAGGGCAGCCGGACCGTGCAGGTGATCGAGACCTACGAGTTCGGGCTCGCCATCCCCCCGGAGCGGTTCACCCTGGAGTGCCTCGTGGAGGGTGGGGCAGCATGCGGCTCATCCTGAGGCTCGCCCGGCGGAACCTCCTCCGCAACCGCCGCCGGAGCATCCTCATCCTGCTTGCGGTCCTCATCCCCGTGACCCTGCTCGACCTGATGTGGGGCTTCTCCGGGGCCTGGGAGCGGAGCCTCTTCCGGAACACCGTCGAGCTCCAGACCGGCCACCTCCAGGTCCACCCCGCGGGCTACCGCGCCGCCGAGACGGAGACCCTCCCGCTCATCTGGGATGTCACGCCTATCCTCGAGGCGCTCGCTCAGGACCCCGAGATCGAGTGGTATACGGTTCGGCTGGAGCTCCCGGCCCTCGCCGCGGCCGGCGACCGCTCCCGCGGGGTGCTCATCCAGGGGGTTGAGCCGGAGCGCTCCGAGCGGATCGGTCTGATCGACGAGTGGATCGAGGAAGGGCGCTACCTCCGTGAGGGGGACACAAGCGTCGTTGTGGCCGGGGATCTGCTGCTGGAGAGACTGGAGCTCGAGGTCGGCGGGTCGCTCCTGCTCCTCCTCTCCCATCCCCAGATCGGCTCCCGGGTGCTCACCCCGCGGATCGTGGGCAAGTTCCACGCCCCCTCGCCCAAGCTGAGCCGGGAGCTCGTCCAATTGCCACTGGAGGAGGCCCGCCGGCTGGTTGGCGCCCCCCGAGCGGCGACGGCGGTGGTCGCCCTCGTCCGCGGCGCCAGCGGACCCTGGGATGGGGGGCGGATCGCCAAGGTGGCAGGGAGGCTTCAGGAGGCTTTAGGGGAAGAGTATCTCGTCGAGACCTGGGAGGAGCTCGCCCCCGAAGCTGTCGGCCTCCTGCGGATCATCCGCCCGATCTACGTGGGATTCGCCGCGATCTTCTACCTCCTCGGCGGCTTGGTGGTGCTCAACACCCTCTACCTCTCGGTAACGGAGCGGATCCGGGAGCTCGGCCTGATCCGAGCCGTGGGGATCTCCGCGCGGCGGACGATGGGACTGGTCCTGACCGAATCGCTCCTCTTGGCCCTCGCCGGGGCCCTCCTCGGGAGCGGCCTAGGGGTGGGGCTTGTCCTCTGGGGGAGCCGGGGGTTCACCCTCCCGCTCGCCTACGAGGAGATGATGGCCGCGATTGGGATCGAGCCGGTCTTCCACCTGCGGATGACACTCACCGAGGGGCTGGGCTCGGCCCTGGCGATGGTCGCGATCGCCGCGCTAGCCGCCTGGCAGCCGGCGCGGAAGGCCGCCCGGCTCGACCCGGCGGAGGCGATGCGCTATGTGTAGTGGTCCGAAGTCCATGGTGACTGAGGGAATGGAGGTCGTCCGCACCGAGGGGCTGGAGATGGTCTACCGGACGGGCGAGATCGAGACCCCGGCCCTGAGGGGCATCGATCTTGTCATCCAGCGGGGGGAGTTCGTGGCCCTGGCCGGACCCTCAGGCTCGGGGAAGTCCACCCTATTGCACATTATCGGAGGGCTCCTCCGCCCGACGGCCGGGCGGGTCTGGCTCAACGGGCGATGTTTGAATGAGCTCTCCCCCGACGAGCTGGCCGAACTGCGCCTCCGTGAGGTGGGGTTCGTCTTCCAGGCCTACAACCTGATCCCGGTGCTCACCGCGCTGGAGAACGCCGAATTTGTCATGGAACTTCAGGGCGTCCCCCCGAGGGAGCGGCGGGAGCGGGCGATGGCGGTGCTCCGGGCCCTGGAGATCGCCGAGCTGGCCGATCGCCTTCCTGACCAGCTCTCCGGGGGTGAGCAGCAGCGGGTGGCGATCGCCCGGGCCGTCGCCCCTGGGCCTTCCCTGATGCTGGCCGACGAGCCGACGGCGAACCTCGACTCGGGGACCGGGCTGAAGCTGATCGAGCTGATGCGGAAGCTGAAACGAGGACCAAGGGGTGACCTTCCTCTTCGCCACTCACGACTTCCGCCTCCTCGAGCGGGTGGAGCGCGTGATCTATCTAGAGGACGGCCGGATCATCCGGGACGGCCCGCCTGGGCTTTAGGGCGGGCGGGGGCTCACCTCATAGGATCAACAAACACGACCGCCCCTTCAGCCGGAGGTCTTGACCCGCCCTCTTCCAATCTGGCTCCGGCCCGTAGTTCTCCGCTTCATCACATTCCTCCTCGTAGTCTAGCTCTCTCTTCCATTTTCATCCGTCCCTCCCCCTCCTCAGCTAAAGATGGGGCCTGGCGAGCTCGAGCTCCCGCTTTCTTTTGAGCGCCTCCTCCCGCATGAAGGCCCCTATGTCCGGGTAGTTCTCCACCCTCTCGAGGTAGCCCGGCCAGTCGCTGAGCACCGCCTCGAAGAACTCGAGAAAGCCCTGCTCCCTGGCCTCCTTCCTCTTCTGATCGAGGGGCTCCTCGGCCCAGGGGGCGACGGCCTCGGTCACCTCCATCTCGATCAGCCTGGCGAAGGTCTCATCGATCGCATCCTCTTGGGCCTGCGAGAGCTCAAGCTCCACATGGACCCTGCGGACGGCGGGCTCGATATTATCGTGGACGAGCTCGTGGATCAGGCAGTGCAGGAAGGTCTTGGGCTCGCTCACCCCGATGGCATAGTGCCCCTCGCCGAATAGGAGCCCGCCGTAGCCCAAGGAGTCCACCAGATGCACGGTGTATAGCTCTTCTTTCCACTCGAGCTTGGTCAGCTCCTCGACCTTAGTGAAGACCTCCTCCTCGCACTCCCGCCAGCGGGCCTCGATCTCCCGCCTCATCCTCTCCAGCTCGGGCTCTCTCTTTCGCCAGTAGGGCTCATAGGAGCTGTAGGCCCTCCTCAGGATGTCAGCGAGCTTGGGGAGCAGTTCTCCCTTGATATACTCCTCGAATCCCCCGGCGAAGCCCTCCTCCAGTGATGGCAGATCTTGAGCTCGGCCCAGGGTCTCGATGAAGAACCTCTGGGTGAACCAATACTGATCTTGAGCGAAGTAGAAGTCCCAGCAGAGGTCCTTCGGGATCGTGGGCGAGAACTCTTGCTGGTATCTCTTGTTCTTAAGCTGGGGATTGGTGCCGCAGCTCAGCTGGAGGTGGTAGTAGAGGTTCAAGGGCAAGCTCACCCGGAATTCCACCTTTGGCAAGCCCGATCACCCCCTGAGGGATTCACCTCGAGAGCCAGATGGAGACGAGATCATCGCTCGGTCAATTCACATGAAGAAGAGCAGCCCCATGATCCACCTGTCGGTCTTCCGCAGCTCGCCGATCTCTGATCTGAATCGATATCGATTTCTTTCCCCTCCTTTCGCGCCGCTTCAAGGCCGAATTGACCCCTAGCAGGATGATATCACAGAGACCCACAAGGGGCGATCTCCGGATCCAGATGGGCTCAAGCTCGCCTCTTCCGAGGTGGGTCAGGGGGCTGACGACCGTAATATTAGGAGGATCCGACGTCCAAGGGGAGGGGGATGAGCTGGCCGAGGCGATCAAGAGGGCCCTCGAGGGCCGAGAGCACCTGGTGGTCCAGATGAACGATGGGTCGGTTGATACCATCAGCTAAAGCGGGTATTATGCGAGCACCATACGTCCACGGAGGGGATCAGCCATGCACACCCAGACCGGAAGGGGATCACGCTGGTCTACCTGCCCTCCTACATCCGGAACCCAGCCCGGTGGAGCAGGTGTGGAAGGGGCTGCGGAACATGAAGTGGCAGCTGGAGGAGGGGAGATTCGGGGTTAGACCTCGATATCATATCATATCATAAAAGTCATGCCTCGCCAAGCTTGAAACGAATAGGGGGTGAGCGGCCATGCCCAAGCGGACCTATCAGCCGCACAACCGCCGGCGGAAGCGCACCCACGGCTTCCTCGCGCGGATGCGGACCAAGGGCGGCCAAGCGGTGATCGCCCGCCGGAGGAGGAAGGGCCGCAAGCGGCTCGCTGTATAGCGGAACGGAATGGATGTAGAGCGGCTCAAGGAATACGGCTTCAACCCGGAGGCTCAGGCGCGCGTACGGCGGTATCAGCGGGATCGGCTGATGCTGAGTGCTGTCTGCTACGGGGCCCTGCTCGCGCTGCTCCTCCTCTTCGCCCGGTGCGGTTCCGCAGAGCTGGTGAGCTGGATCAGGGCTTTGTCCGGGGCCTCTGGCCGCAGGATGCGCTCTATACCCTGATCTTCACGCTGGGGCTCCTCCTCGTGGGGCTGCCCTGCTCGTGGTGGGGCTACCGGCTCGAGCGGCGCTATGGGCTCTCGACCCAATCACCGGGGTCTTGGCTCACCGATGAGCTCAAGAGCGGTGCGATCAACCTGATCATCTTCCTGCTCGCCTTCCCAGGGATCTACATCGGGCTCGCCCAGACCAGTCTGTGGTGGCTCATCGCCTGGGCGATCACGACCTTCTTCATCGTCCTGATGAGCCTCATCGCGCCGGTGGTCCTGATGCCGCTGTTCTTCAGGTTCGAACCGCTGAGGGATGAGGAGCTGGCCGGGCGGCTCAAGGGGCTGGCGGAGCGGGCGAAGGTAAAGGTCCTCGGTGTCTTCAGGATGGCCGCTGGCGTGAAGACCAGAAGGGCGATCGGGGCGCTCGCGGGGCTCGGTGCGACCCGCAGGATCATCCTGTCGGACACCCTGCTCGAGAACTACGCCCCCGACGAGATCGAGACGGTGATCGCCCACGAGCTGGGGCATCACCTCCACCGTGACCTATGGAAGGCGATCGGCGCCTTCTCCGCGCTGGCCCTGTTGGGCTTCTGGGCCGTCCACCTCACGCTGGAGCCCCTCGCTCGGGCCTTCGGGCTCAGCAGGGGCATCGAGAGCCTCCCACTCTTCCTGGTGGTCCTCGGCGGGGTCTTCCTGCTGCTCAGGCCGCTTTACAACACTTTCTCGAGGTGGTCCGAGGGCCAAGCCGACCAGTTCGCCCTGGAGCTGACGCGAAAGCCGGAGGCTCAGGCGCGGGTCGACATCAAGATCTGCGACCAGAACCTGAGGTATGCCGCGCCGCATCCCTTGGTGGAATTCCTGTTCTACGACCACCCCGCGGGGGTGAAGCGGGTCGAGCGAGCGGTAAAATTCAAGAGGAAGGAGGAGAGTTAAGATGACAAGAGGACTATTTCGAGCGGCGCTGGCCTTGGTAGCCGTCGGGCTCCTCGCCGGAGTTACGGCTACCTATGCCCCACTGGCTGAGGAGGGGTCGGTGGTGGCGTCAGAGCTTGAGGTCCCGATCTACCCCGGCGGGGAGATCCAGTGGGAGCTCTACCTCACCGACGCGGACTTCCTGGGCTGGCTCAAGGAGGGGCTGAAACTGGAGAAGCCGGAGGTCCCTTATCTCCCTAAGCGGCTCCAGGAGGAGCCCTGGCTCCGGGAGAGGCTCCTCCCGCGACGGCTCCCCGAGCTTGAGGATGAGGATAGGTTCGCACTGGAGCGGCTGGCGAAGCGGCTGGCCGAGCTAGCGATGGAGGCGCTCGCCAGGCTGGAGGGCCTCCGCGCGGTGGGCTACCTGGTCGAGGACGTCGAACCCGCCGCGATCATGGAGTTCTACGAGCAGGAGTTCACCCCGGCGGAGGGCTGGCGGCGGAACTTCTGGATGCCTGACGGGATGGCGGTTTACTCGCTGAGCGAGGAGGGCCGCCTGCGGGAGGTGGCCGGCTTCTCCATCACCCCTCCCGCTCCTAAAATGGGAGTCGGGGCAACAGGAGTTCTCGGCATCCGCACTCAGGGCTTCCTCAAGCTCCGGCCGCTGATGGAGCTGCTCTTCCTGGTCAGCCAGCTCCAGCGGGTAGCTGAGGTCGAGATCCGCTCCCTGGAACTGGAGCGATGAGCTAGGTGAAATGGCGAACAGGCCGGTCCTAGAGGTTCGGGAGCTCACCAAGGTCTACCGCGGGCGGCGCGGCGGGGATGTGCTCGCCGTCGACCGGATCAGCTTCTCCGTGCGGAAGAACGAGGTCGTGGGGCTCCTCGGTCCCAACGGCGCGGGGAAGACGACCACGATCAAGTGCATCGCCGGATTGATCCGGCCGACCTCGGGCGAGATCTATCTCGATGGGATCGACGCCTTGCGGGACCAGAGGCGCGCCCTGGCCAAGGTCGCCGCCGTCCTGGAGGGTAACCGGAACATCTACTGGCGGCTCACGCCTCGTGAAAATTTAGAGTTCTTCGCCGGGCTCCAGGGGCTCCCCCTCCGCCGGGTCAGGAGCTACATCGATGAGCTGCTGGAGCTGTTCGACCTGCGGGAGAAGGCAAGCACCCCCGCGAGGAAGCTCTCCCGGGGGATGCAGCAGAAGCTGGCCGTCGCCTGCGCTCTGGTGAAGCGAACAGAAGTGCTGCTGCTCGATGAGCCCACTCTGGGCCTGGACGTCGAGACCTCCTATGAGCTCCGCCGCCTCCTGCGGGAGCTAGCCGAGCGGGGCGAGCGGACGATCCTCCTCTCCAGCCACGATATGAACGTGGTGCAGGACATCTGCGAGCGTGCCATCATCATCAACCACGGGCGGATCGTCACCGACGATCGTATAGATAATCTGCTGAAATTGTTCCAAGCGAGCGCCTACCGGTTCGAGCTGGAGGGCCGCCTCCCCGAGGAGCTCGCGGCGAGCCTCCGCGAGCGCTTCCCCCTCCTGGAGATCTCGGCCACTGATCACCGAAC
>Ga0190286_1000718_pt1 | contig 13149 bp, 9 predicted proteins | sample 48691834_MG_FD_183241 | JGI IMG/M metagenome (GOLD analysis project Ga0190286, IMG submission 183241) | Hydrothermal vent microbial mat bacterial communities from Southern Trench, Guaymas Basin, Mexico - 4869-18-3-4_MG | ecosystem: Environmental > Aquatic > Marine > Hydrothermal vents > Microbial... | reverse complement strand
AAGTAGGGATGGGGGTTGTGTTGCCACTCGAATATCTGTTTGTCAGAAATCTACGCACTCTTATACATGTGCCGTTAGGTATGATATTTCCATTAGAAGTGATAGCATTGTTATCATTTGTAGCACTTATTCCCATAGCTATGCTGAACGGTATACTTTTTGTGAATGCGTGCGACCTTTATGAGAGGGTCAAAAAGAGTGCGGTTAAAGGTATCACTTCAGTATATGTGATAGATGCTATAGGTGATATGATAGGTGGGTTATTGTATGGCTACCTCTTTGTACGTATGTTTTCGCTGCCTACGCTCTTTCTTTTTATGGGGGCTAACTTAATCTCTGCAACTTATTTGAAGTTCAAAAGGTGGCGCTTCATTGGGTATATCATAATAGCTGCTACACCGTTGGCTTTTAAGCTCGAAAAACCTATCATGCGGATGGCGTATCCTAACTATAAGGTTGAGGACTACGAACATTCAATATATCATGATATTGTATTAACCCAACGGGTTGGGTTAAACACAATATTTGTCAATGGTGGTATCGCATTTTCTTATCCGTTGGAAGAAGTTACCGAATTGCAAACCTATTTCCCGCTGGTAGAGACGCCACAAATTGACCATATAGCGATAGTAACCGATAACCCGCAAGTTATCGAAGCGGCATTAAAATTCAACCCCGACACCCTGTACTGGTTGATGCTGGATGAGCAATATTTAAAGTTTGTGGTACGGAATTTGCATCCTAATTTTATCGGTGATACAAGGGTTAAGATTATGATCGGTGATCAGCGATTGAAACTTAAAAGATGGAAGGAGCCACTGTTAGATGCAGTGCTGCTCGATGTAGGTGACCCATTATCTGCACTCAGTAATCGATTTTACACTGTGGAATTTTTTGATGAAATGGCACATATACTCAAACCGACGGGTGTGCTGTTCTTGAAGGTAAGTTCTGATCCTACTTATTTTTCGCATGCATTACTTGCATATAATAGTAGTATATATCGAAGCCTTAAATCAGTGTTTCACACAGTGACTGTGATCCCGGGAGAAACGCTCTTTCTTATAGCGTCAAAGGGTGGAAGCTATCATAGTTTGGTACCCGATACACTGGAAATGCGTTGCTATAAAGCGGGTGTTATACCTTCATATTTTCGTGCAGGCTATCTGTATGGAGTGTTATTACCAGAAAGAATACGATTTGTGACAAATAAGCTTGAAAGCTACAGGGGTAAGTTGAACCATGACTTTCATCCTGTAGCTGCTTACTATCATCTTATACATAGGAGCTACTATTTTACTGGATACCTTGGCAAACTATTTTGGTGGCTACAAAATGTGCCCATCTGGCTATCAGTAATTTTATGGGTGGCGGTAATTATAGTGATTGTTTGGCTATCCCGTAGCTACGTACGTAAAAGGATATTAGAGATAGGGGTGATAGGGTTTGCGGCCATGGGAGTTAATATACTGCTGTTGACAGGGTTTCAAATAATCTACGGATATCTTTATCACTATCTGGGGATATTATCCGGTATCTTCATGCTGGGGTTAACGGTAGGAGCCACCCGTGGTACACGCAAAGGTAACCTAAAATCGATAGAAGCGGGGATGCTGGGGTTCATGTTTATTTTGTGTGGAATACTGTGGCTCACGAGAACCTACACGTGGTGGGTGGTAATGCATTGCTTCCCAATACTTAATTTTGTGATGGGTTATTTCGTAGGTTGTGCATTCCCGGTAGCTGTACGTTCGTTAGTGACACATGGTGTGGCTGGCAAATATGCAGCAAGCATATTGTACACAGCAGATCTTGTTGGGTCATTTATTGGTGCAATATTCGTACCTTTTATATTTATGCCACTCTATGGGGTATTTGCTACGTTAATTTTTATGGGAATACCGTTTGTGATCTTGCTTATTTTATGAGTATAAGGGTACCTAACCCCAGTAAGGTTGTATAGCCTACACAGTCTATAAGTATCAATATGAATGGGCTTGCAGCAAGTGCAGGATCTATGCCGATCTTCTTAAACAGCAACGGTATGAATAGCCCAAATATTGCTGCACCTATAATGTTGGCCCAGAGGGCGAGCCCAACAACTGCCGCAACGTTGATGCCTACCTGGAAAACTATGATGGCTTCAATGAATCCTGCTATCCCAACAAGTGCCCCCAACAACCCTGCTATAACGAATTGACGCCAAAATATTGCAAGTATATCGACGGCAGTGATTTCACCTAAACTTAGTGAACGTACTACCACAGTTAGAGTCTGCATACCGACGTTACCACCTATGGCTGCTACTATAGGCATAAACATGGTAAGTACGATAGCTTTTTCGAGCGTGTGACGGAATACGCGTACGATATTGGAAGATAACAATGTAGTCAATAAACTGAATAGTATCCAGGGTAACCTATTACGTACAGCGGATAGGGTAGGTGTAAAGACGGACTCTTCTTTCTCAAGCCCAGTAAGATGGAAAAGATCCTCTTCGGTCTCTTGCTCCAATACTTCCATCGCTTTATCAGCGGTCACTATGCCCAATAGTTTGCCATCTTTATTAACTACAGGGATGGCCAGTAGATCATACTTTTGCATGAGTTTAGCAACAGCCTCCTGAGCTTCCATTGGCTCAACAGCAAGTATCTCAGTATCCATAAGTTCAGTTAGCGGTTTGCTACCCTCGCCAAGAATTAACCTTTTAAGCGGTAGAACACCACGTAGGTGGTTGTTTTCATCCACCACATATATATAACCTACATCTCGTAGCTTGCTGGCTTTTTGACGTAAGGTTTGAATGGCCTCGTCAACCTTCATCCAATACGGTAGTGCTATATATTCGGTGCTCATTATTCCGCCAGCTGAACGTTCAGGATATTGGAATAGTGGTTCGATTGCACGTATACTATCCAAAGGTAGTTGCGCCAATAATGCGGAACGATCCACCTGAGATAGCTCCTGCAGTAAGTCGGCGGCTTGGTCTGCTTCCATCTTGGGGACTACCTCTGATAGCTGCTCTATATCCAGGTAATGCAGTATATCCACGAGGATATCATCACTTAAATGCGGTAATATATCAGCAATAAGGTCCGTATCCATAATGGAAAGCAGATAGCGGCGCTCGTGGGTATCAAGATGTTCCATGAGCTCAGCAATATCTGCTGGGTGCAGAGAGGCAAGTATCTGTAAAGTGTTTTCACGATGTTTGGCCTCTATCCCCCTACGTAAACGGCGTAGTAGCTCCTCTCGCATTAATCCTCCAACTTGAGATCCCTCGCCATCAATGTTTCTATAGCAGCAGCGGGCGGTTTATCTTCAAACAGTATGGCATATACTTCACGAGTTATGGGCATGGTGATCCCTAATTTATCCGCCATACCAAGAACTGAACGTGTGGTCCATATACCTTCTGCTACCATCACCATATTGGAAAGTATTTCGGATAGCTTTTTACCTCTGCCTATTTCAACTCCCACATAACGGTTACGGGAGAATGAACTTACAGCAGTAGTTATCAAATCACCCATACCAGCGAGCCCACTAAAGGTTTCAACAAGTGCACCATGGGTTACACCAAACCGTCGTATTTCGGTAAGCCCACGTGTGAGCAGTGCACCGAGTGTGTTAGCTCCTAAGGATAAACCCTGAACGATACCAGCCGCTATAGCGATTATGTTTTTGAGTGCACTTGCAAGCTCAACCCCCACAACATCTGTATGGCGATATGCTCGTAAGTGACGTGAATTGAGTAGCTGTTGTACAGCATAGGCGAGTGATTCATCTTCTGAAGCACATACTATTGCAGTGGGTAAACCGCGTACTATTTCGTTAGCTATAGTGGGGCCACCTAACACTACAGGATGCTCTATCGGTAAATACTCACAGAGTATCTCGGAAGGCCTTTTGAAAGTGCGTTCTTCTATGCCCTTAACTGCTGAGACCACTATTGGGGGGCGTTTATAGTGCCAGTGGAATTTCTTCACCACGGAACGGAGATACTGTGTTGGTATAACGAAAAATAAGAATGATAGATCAAGCTTGGCAATATCGTCTAAGTTGCCGGTTATCTCAATATTTCCGGGTAGTTTGACGCCTGGCAAGTAGCGTACGTTTTCACGTCGTGCAGAAATCTCAGCTGCTCTCCTATGTGACCATAAATAAACGGTTTCGGATTTGGGTGACAAAATTATTGCAAGAGTAGTACCCCAGTTACCAGCACCTAAGATGCCGATCTTCATTAGGAGAATAAATTCGCTATAATATTGTTCTCGTCAACTTGATTGACTTTCGACTACCCATTTTTTATATTATCTTTTGAATAGAGGAGATGTTTATTGTGGAAAACCGTCCATAAAAGTAGAAGGAGATGTTCTTATGATCTGTCTCATAAAGGAACAGGGACGTTGGATGATTGTGGAAAACTTTGTGGAAAATGGACAGCAATAAGGTGTGGGAAGCTATAGTAAATAAGGTGAGTGAAAAGATTCCTGAACAGAGTTTCAACACATGGATAAGGCCGCTGAAGTTAAAAACATTTGAGAATGGCGAACTTGTGATAGCTACTCCTAATAATTTTTACGTAGATTGGATCGAAGAACATTACCTGTCAATTTTTAAACAGGTATTAAAAGAACTGGGGGTGGATGGCGTAAAGATACGGTTTGTCTCTGAAAGGCGGCGCAAAAAACTGAAAGCAGTGGATGTACAGGTACCTACCAGTACATCTATGTTTCAACCTCATTATACTTTTGAGAATTTTGTGGTTGGTGCATGTAATAGCCTTGCATATGCAGGTAGTTTGGCGGTAGCTCAAAATCCTGGCAAGATATATAATCCACTTTTCATATACGGGAAGGTTGGACTGGGCAAGACGCATCTCCTACATAGTATAGGGAATTACGTGTTCAAATACAGACAAGGGTTGAGGGTATGTTACGTTTCTTCTGAGGTCATCCTCAACGAGATGATAGAATCGATAAAGGATGGTACTATGAGCCAATTTAAACAAAAATATCGATCTTTTGATATATTTCTGTTGGATGATGTGCAATTCTTATCTCAAAAGGAAAGGTTACAAGAGGAGGTTTTCCATATATTTAATTATCTCTATAACGCTGGTAAACAGATAGTGCTTACGAGCGATTCTTTACCACAAGAGATACCATACTTAGAGGAACGGCTGGCATCAAGATTTGGATGGGGGTTGATAGCGGATTTGAGACCGCCGGATTTCGAAACGAGGGTGGCTATACTTAAGAAAAAGGCGGAATTATACAACGTGACCATACCTGAGGATGCGTTTCTCTATATTGCGGAACATATTCGTGGTAATATAAGGGATTTGGAATCCGCAATAGTGAGAGTAATGGCAGTGGCATCACTCACTGGTGCACGGATAGACTTAGGATTAGTGAAGGAGTGTTTGAGTGAAATACTCAAAGTAATTGAGAAGATAACCTTACCTGAGATACAGGAAAGTGTTGCTAAAGCTTTTGATATATCATTATCTACATTGCGTAGCAAGAAAAGAAGTGCCCCTGTTGTACTTGCACGCCAGGTAGCAATGTACCTCGCACGCGAGATATTGCAGCTGCCGTTGAAAGAGATAGGTAAAGCATTTGGTGGTAAGGACCATACAACCGTTATGTATGCATGTCAGAAAGTTGAACAATTAATGGAAAAGGATGTAGATTTTCGGGAAAAAGTTTTCCACATTAAGAAGCTGATAATGGAAGCATAATGTTTCAATGTGGAAAATTGGCAAGTTTTGCATAAGGTTTTCCACAAAGAAATTTAATGTAAAATTAGTTAATTAAAGAGTTCATAATGTTATACACCGATTACACAATTGACATTAAACAACAAAGTTAAATATTTATAGTAATGTTAAGCTGAAAATAGGAGGTGGAATGAAAATAAAATTTGCCAAAAGTGTCGTACAAGAAGCACTTAAAGTAGCGACACCAATAATAAGTGAACGCTCGCCTCTACCTATATTGCAAACAGTGCTAATTGAAGCTAAAGGTGGCGAACTTACAATATCAGCAAGTGACCTCGAAACCGTAATAATAACGCGTGAGCCAGTAGATGTCATAGAAGAAGGTATCACAGCCATTAAAGCTAAAGAGTTCTTTCAATTACTTAGGGAGTTGCCTGATGAAGATATTACACTTAGTGTAGAAAATAACACTGCGAAATTGACGTTCTCACAAGGTGAATATCGTATCAGAACGTACGAGCCAGACGAGTATCCAGAGATGCCAAAATTTGAGCCTAAAAACTTATTCAGCTTACCCACTCCCATATTGCATGATAGTATTGGGAGGATAGCATTTGCGGCGGCCAAAAAGGAAGGAGACCCCATTCTTCGCGGTATATTACTGGACTTCTCTACACAGGGGCTAAATATGGTAGCGGTCGATGGTTACCGGTTAGCTATGATACATAAAAAGGATATAAAACCGGAGATACCAGGTGCTGTATTAGTGGCAGCTAAAACGTGGAAGTATGTGGAGAGTATTGAAGACAGTTGTGAGATAAAAGTAGGTGAAAATAATATCGAATTTGTAGGTGAAAAGGTCAGGATAATCACGAGACTCATGGATGCGACCAGCTATCCGGATTATAAAAGTGTAATACCACGTGAAAATGAATATACATTAAACGTACAAACAGATTACTTGATCAAAGCATTACGTAGGGTGAACATATTCACAGATGTTGTTGCCCATGTAGTGAAGTTTAAACTACAACCTGATAAGCTTGTGATCACAAGTATGGGTGAAGTAGGTGAAGCTCATGAGGAACTTATCGCCCGATATGAAGGTGAACCTATGGATATAGGGTTTAATGCACAGCTGCTCATGGAGATACTTAACCATATCGATACCGATAATACAATAATGAAATTTAAGAGCCCACAGACGGGCGTGCTTATATTACCTGAAGGTAAGGAGGAGGAGATACTGTATCTGTTGATGCCTACACGGTTAGTATGACAACATACTTCTGAGGTTTAAAATGTATCTCACTTATATAAGTATAGGGGTGGCGATATTGGTGATCCTTACGCTGGTGTGGCGTATTCTCCGTATGCCAGCCGGTAAGTTGGAGATGGAGCTATCGCATACTATAAAGAGGGGTGCACGTACGTTTTTGATAAGTGAATACTCGTGGGCGGCACCTGTTATATTGGTGGTAGCATGTGGATTAGCTGTAAGTGGCAAATGGACGGATGTTAGCTACAGGACGGCAATTTCGTTCGTTATAGGGGCAATATTTTCTGCAATTTCGGGTTATGTAGCGATGATGGTGGCAACGTCATCGAATGCAAAGACAACAGAAGCTGCAAAGAAAGGGCTAATTGCTGCATTCAGAGTATCATTTACGGGTGGTGCTACTACTGGGTTATTTATTACGGGGTTGGGACTATTCGGGTTATCCATTGTATTTAAGCTATTTAAGGGTGATCCTGTATCCATAAATGGATATGCGATGGGAGCATCACTGATGGCACTATTTGCACGTGCGGGTGGTGGTATCTATACAAAGGGTGCAGATATGGCAGCCGACCTCGTGGGTAAGGTGGAGGAAAACATACCAGAAGATGATCCACGTAACCCGGCTACCATTGCAGACAACGTAGGCGATAACGTAGGTGATATAGCGGGGTTAGGTGCGGATCTACTCGAATCGTACGTGGAATCGTTGATCGCTATGATAGCTATAGCGGTGAATATTGGTGTACTCGCACATAAGTTGAATGAATTTGCATTTTATCTGGCAGGATCTGGATTATTGGCTGCAGTTGTGGGTGTGGTATGGGTGAGATTTCTATCCAAAGGTGATCCAGAAAGGTCACTTAATTTTGGTGTATATTTGAGCACTTTACTTATGATCATCGGTGCATACCTGATAATACGTAGGTTAGGATTAAACATCGGCTATTTCTGGTGTGTCATAGTGGGGCTCGTGGTCGGTATAGTGATAGGGTGGGTAAGCCAGTATTTCACATCGTATAGGTATGCACCAACGAAGAGGCTTGCAGCTATTGCAAAAGATGGACCCGGCGTTGTAGTGATAAGTGGGCTCGGACTTGGTATGTTAAGCACATTTATACCTGCAATCATTATAGGTGTAGGTATACTTATCAGCTATAGATTGGTTGGACCATATGGGGTGGCACTTGCATCATTTGGTATGCTTTCCACATTAGGTATCACATTAGCGGTCGATTCCTACGGACCGGTAGCTGATAATGCAGGCGGTATAGCACAGATGGCACATCTACCAGTGAGTGTGAGAAATATTACAGATAGGTTGGATGCTGTGGGTAACACTACTGCTGCTATAGGTAAAGGGTTTGCAATTGGGTCAGCTGCACTCGCTGCATTGGGGTTGATATCTGCATATTTCGTAGCTATCAATAAGTTTGCAGTTACTCCTATAAAGCTATCGTTACTTGACCCACGCTTGATAGCGGGGCTCATATTTGGTGGGATGATGCCATATTTCTATGGAGCACTACTCATAAAAGGAGTAGGCCGCATAGCTGCTAAGATAGTGGATGAGTCGCGGCGACAGTTTCGTGAAAACCCTGATATACTCACGGGTAAGGCGAAACCTCGGTATGAACGGGTTATCAGTATTGCTGCAAAGGGTGCGCTCAGGAGTATGATGTTACCTGCTGTTTTAGCGATTGTTTTCCCTGTGATTATAGGGTTTGTATTTGGACCGGTGGCATTGGCTGGGTTCTTAGTGGGTGCACTCATTACAGGGTTGCAAGCAGGTGTACAGATGGCGAACTCAGGTGCTGCAATGGATAATGCCAAAAAGTACATCGAACTGGGTAACTTCGGTGGTAAGGGATCTGATGCACATAAAGCTTCAGTTATAAGCGATACTGTAGGCGATCCTTTAAAAGACACAGTGGGACCGTCGATAAATATCTTGATAAAATTGATGGCTGTTATATCTTTAGTGATAGCACCTATATTGGTGAGGGCGGGGCATAGCGCAGGCTGGTAGCGCGCTTGGTTCGGGACCAAGAGGTCGCCGGTTCAAATCCGGCTGCCCCGATTAGAAATGAAGGAAAAAGAAAAAGATAAGATCATAGAGGTTCTGAAGCAGGTGGTGGATCCAGAAATTGGTATCAATGTATGGGATTTGGGGCTAATCTATGGTGTAGAAGTGGATGAAGCTAACCGTGTCAATATAAAGATGACACTCACAGTACCGGGATGTCCGTTGGCTGCCTACCTTGTGCAGGCGGTAAAGCTTAAGCTACAGGAAGCGGGTTTCCGTGATGTGAACGTAGAACTTGTATGGGAACCACGTTGGACACCTGAGAGGATGTCAGATAAGGCGAAAGAGATGTTGGGGTGGAAATAATCACTCCACAGTTACGCTTTTCGCCAAATTTCTGGGTTTATCGACATCAAGACCACGCATGACAGCTATGTGATATGCCAATAGCTGTAGTGGTAAAGCCACAAGTAGCGGTGTGAGTGATTCATCAATCTCAGGGATGTAGAAGATGTCATCAACCAGCGATTCCATTTTGGTGTCACCCTCAGTAGCTATACCTATGACTTTACCTTTGCGGGATTTTACCTCTTCGATATTGGCACACATCTTGTCGTAAACTCGAGTGTAGGGGTTTATAACAACTACGGGCATATTTTCGTCTACTAAGGCGAGTGGGCCGTGCTTCATCTCACCTGCAGGATAGCCGATTGCGTGGATGTAGGAGATTTCTTTCAATTTAAGTGCACCTTCGAGTGCAGATGGGTAGTTAATCCAACGTCCAAGGAACATGAAGTTGTTATACTTCACATATTTAGTAGCTATGTTGATGATGTCGGTTGAGTGTTCCAATATGCGGGCCATTTTGGATGGAACAGTTTCCAGCGACTCAAGTATGTGATGGGTGGCAGGTTTGTCGAACCCTCTCAGATCCTTTAGGTAAAGTGCAAATAGATATAAGAGTAGCAGTTGTGCGGTGTAAGCTTTTGTGGAAGCTACCCCTATTTCAGGGCCTGCATTTATGTATAGGACGTTGGTGGATTCGCGAGCGATTGAGCTTTCGGGTACGTTTACAAGGCTCAACACAGGTAGGTGGGTAAGTTTTGCTTCCCTGATACCTGCAAGCGTGTCGGCGGTTTCACCAGATTGACTTATTGCCATGACCATCGTATCTTCATCCATCACCTGTGCCCTATACCTGAATTCGGATGCTATCTCTATATCTGTGTAGATACGTGCCCATTCTTCTAATATATATTTGCCTACGTAACCTGCATGCCATGAGGTGCCACACGCCTGTATGATGATACGATGAATATTGCGAAGATAGGGTGGTACATCATCGAACAGCCTTATGGTACGATTTTGTGCAAACTTGCGTATGTTGCGCTCTACGATACAAGGTTGTTCATGTATCTCTTTTAACATGAAGAATGGATAACCCGCCTTTTCGGCCTCCCAGAGTTCGCCATCCACTAAGAAGATTTTGCGTTCTACCTTACCATGACGTAGGTTTTCGATCTCTATAGAGTTGGCGGTGAGGATTGCGAGGTCATCGTCTTCGAGGTATGAAACTTTGCGCGTAATACCTACTATTGCTTGGATGTCGGAAGCTAAGATGTTTTCGGTTTCACCCCAACCTACAACTAACGGGCTACCTTTACGTACAGCAAATATCCTGTCGGGTTGGTGCAGAGAGATAATTGCCATTGCAAATGAGCCTTCTAACAGCTCCACGGTATGTTTGATAGCAGCTAAAAAGTTATGTGTTTTGAGAAAATGTTCCTCGATGAAGTGTGGAATGATCTCTGTATCAGTAGAAGATCGTAATATATGGCCTGCTTTACGTAGCTTGTTACGTAGTGATATGTAGTTCTCGATAATACCGTTATGGACGACGGCTATCTTGCCATCACAGTCTATTTGTGGGTGCGCATTTTCGGGTGATACCTCACCATGTGTAGCCCACCGTGTATGACCGATCCCTATATTACCTTTTAAGGGATCTTGGTCGAGTAATTGTGCGAGCTTATGTAGTTTACCGACTACCTTACGTAGGTGTATTTCGTCCCCATATATAGAAGCGACACCGGCAGAATCGTATCCACGGTATTCCAGTTTCCATAGGCCGGATAATAACACACTACTTATGTCACGTGGCCCTACATAACCTATTATGCCGCACATTGTGATACCATGATTTCTTTGATACCCTGTAAGATACGTGACGTGGTTTGGTCATCAGGTGTCTCCACTACAATACGGGTGATAGGTTCGGTATTTGATGGCCGTACGTGTACCATTATTCTATCACGACGTAACCATAAGCCATCATCTTCACATACAGTGTCGGGTTTCAAGTATGCGATAAGTTTATCCTTAGGTATATCGGTGGATATTGGTAGCTTGTCCTTGATCATACAATAATATGGGAATTGGGTAACTATTTCAGATATTTTGCAACCTTCGTGTGCGAGCATCTCGAGTATCCTTGCAGTACCGATGAGCGCATCCCTTGTATAGTGAAGCTGAGGGTCGATGATACCACCATTACCTTCACCACCAAGGGGCGCACGTGTTTCCAACATCTTAGCTACTACATGGGCTTCACCCACGGGAGTGCGAATGATGGGTGATGCAATGTGTTCAATCATCTGTGAAGTGGATAGATTTGTGACTATGGGACCCTGACGAGACTTACAGAGATGGTATGCAACCAACGGTAACGTATATTCTTCTCCTATTGGTATACCACGGTCGGTGACGATGGAGAGACGATCACCGTCTGCGTCGCTGGTGATACCAAGGTCGGCTTTGTATTTAAGTACAGCTTGGGAAAGGTCGGCTAAATGTTGAGGGATAGGTTCAGGTAAACGGTTAAAACCACGACCGGGTTCGCAGTTGATACATATATGGTCTACATTGAGTGAATCTAACAGCTTCGTGGCAGCTAACCCGAAGGAGCTGTTGAGCCCATCAACCACAACTTTGAAATGTCCACTACTTATTGACTTGGTATCAACAATCTCCAATATGCGGCGGATGTGTCGCTCTATCATATGGTGATCGTAAGATATGGTACCAAACTTGTTCCAAGATGCGATATGGTATTCATTTTGGTGATAAATTTGGTTGAGCTTCTCTACTTCTTGAGGTAATAGGAATCTACCATCAGGGTGTATGAATTTGACACCGTTCCAGAACTCAGGGTTATGGCTCGCAGTTATCATTATCCCGCCGGCGACATCGAGTTCATGTGTGTTATAAATAAGTGTAGGCGTAGGTACTATACCACCTATGCGTATGTTGCTACCCGTCAGTAATATACCGCTTATTAATGCATGTTCGAGTAACTGGCTTGAACGGCGGCCGTCACGCCCTATAAGTATATCGCCACGAAAATATGTGCCGATAGATTTGCCAAGATGTACCATGATATCAGGTGTAAGCTCATCCGGTACACGGCCGCGTACACCGGAGATGCTGAAGATTATTGCCATCGATCGAACCTCACCTTATCGGTTACGGAATATTTGGGTACAAACAGTTGGCCATCACGTCGATAGGGACGATAGTCTTTACCAACGGGCACCACCTTAGGGGATTCATTCGGATAGCCTAATGCTATAATCGAAAATATTTCTAACCCCTCAGGTATGCCAAAATGTTGTATCAATAAATCTTTATTCGTGACACTGCCAATCCATACAGTGCCCAGATTTTCAGCATGTGCTGCCAACAATATGTAAGTACATAAAGCGGCACAACTGGCGATACCGGGCCAATCTGGGCAACGAGCTTTCTCCCATAATACCAATAAGTAAGCAGAGGGAGCTTCATTATAGGGGGGTTTGCCAGCTAACCAGAGCGTATTCTCATAAATTAACCGACATGACCCTGTATCCTGTACAACAATAATGTACCAGGGTTGGCTATTACCTGCAGATGGTGCATACAAAGCGGTTTCTATAATACGGTATAGTTTATCCACAGGTATTGGCCTGTGCTCGAACCTACGTATTGAGCGACGTTCAATCAAAAATTGGTGCATTTCAAGGTTAATCATTAAACTCAAAAGGAGTAGCAACATTCTACAATATTCTAAAATCTAAATAAAAG
>Ga0190286_1000716_pt1 | contig 13190 bp, 17 predicted proteins | sample 48691834_MG_FD_183241 | JGI IMG/M metagenome (GOLD analysis project Ga0190286, IMG submission 183241) | Hydrothermal vent microbial mat bacterial communities from Southern Trench, Guaymas Basin, Mexico - 4869-18-3-4_MG | ecosystem: Environmental > Aquatic > Marine > Hydrothermal vents >... | reverse complement strand
GTAACCTCCGTATTTTTCTTGTGCCTCTTTCAATTGGGAATATATAATTTCCTTGATTTTCGGTTTCATATATCTTCCGAAGGGCTATGAATTGTTGAATTTTACTCTATCGATTTAAAATACGTTTTAGAGCAAAAAGACGGTTTAGATGGCTTCATTCAAAATGTCCGATTCGGAGAATTTTTCCAATATAAAGGATTCTGTGACCTGTGATTGGATCATGGTACACATTCCAATAGAAAGAAGGGCATTATAAAACTTTCGATTTTTGCTTAGCATCACTCAAAATTGCATTTTTGAGTTACCTTTTAATTTGAAAAGGATACGAAAGAACATTAATTACCTTTTGAGTTTATTTTACAAAAAAAGATACAATGAAATTCCTCATAATGGGTGCAGGAGCATTAGGAACTGCATTTGGCGGTATGTTAGCCGATGCTGGGCATGATGTTACACTCATCGGCAGAGAAAAGCATATAAAACCCATAAGGGAACACGGGCTCAGAATCACCGGGATATGGGGCTCGCACGTAATAAAAAATATGGGGGCAATGCCCGAACTAAACGCAAATTGCGAACCCGACGCTGACGTGGTCCTGTTAACCACAAAATCGTTTGATACTGAAAATGCGATGCAAGAATTACAACCACTTATTGGTGATAATTCCGTGGTTATCAGCTTGCAGAACGGCATAGGAAACGAGGAAATCATAGCACGGTATGTCGGGGAAGCACGCACAATGGGTGGGACGGTCATAACAGGATTTGAGATGCCAAAACCGGGAGAAGTAGAAATAACCGTTTCCGCAGCTACGACAAAAATCGGCGAGCTCAACAACGAAATCACTCCGAGATTAAGAAAAATCGTTGCGATATTCAACGATGCAGGGATGCCTTCAGATGCCGTGGATAATATCCAGATGCATATCTGGGCTAAAGCATTGTACAGCGCAGCATTGAATCCCCTGAGTGCGATTTTCCGGGTTGAGTACGGCAAACTCACGGACCCTCATTCTTTTGCGGTTATCGAAGCGTTAATTCACGAAGCGTTTGAAGTTGCGAAGGCGGAGGGAGTCGAACTGTTCTGGAATAGTGCGGAAGAGTACCTGGATTATCTACGGCGTGAACAGATACCCCCGACCGAGAAGCATCACTCTTCAATGCTCAATGACATAAAAAGAGGTAAAAAGACCGAAATAGATTTCTTGAACGGTGTTTTTGTAGATTTGGGTAAAAGGCATAACATCCCCACCCCGGTAAACGAGACCATCGTCAGGGAGATAAAGTTTCTGGAGTCCTCCAAAAACCACGAGATCTCACAATAAACCTTTTCTGAAACAAATGCTTTACCAACAACTTTTTACCTTCGGTAAAAACCTTAACTAACAATCTTTCTTAAAAAGAAAGCCTGGCTAAAGAAACAGGTCTTTGTTTTTCTTTTAGCACAGGTTTTCTTTTTTACAAAAAGAAAAAGTGTTGTGTAATCTGTAGTTATGTATCGGGCAAAGAAAACATGGAAAGAAAAGAAAAGACAAAATATGTCTATATCGAGCATCCCTCAGACGTGGGATTCGAGGCGTATGGCGATACGCTGGAGGAACTATTTGCTAATGCCGCTATTGCAACTTACAGCTTCATGACCGATGTGGACGAGATAGAAGAAGAGGAAGAGTGGGAGCGAGAAATAGAGATAAAATCCGAAGACCTCTACAGCTTGATGTTCGATTGGCTGGACGAGATGATTTTTATGTTCGAAGCCGAATCGCTGGTCATGAAAAAGTTTGATATAGACGTGAATTCCATGGATTTCAGCATAACGGGTACGTGCAGAGGCGGCAGATTCGACCCGTACAAACACGAATCAGGCATAATAATAAAAGCCGTTACGTACAACATGATGGAGATAAAGAGGAACGAGATTTGGCATGCGAGGGTCGTTTTAGACGTCTAAATTCACCTCTACCGGCTTACCCGCAATCGCTTCCAACGTACCGGATAAATCCCTCGTTTTTGCTTCTAGTTCCTCTTCCAGCGAAACTACATGCCGTTTTGAGCGCTCTACTCCTTCTCGTAATCGCGTGAGTTGTCCCCTGGCAGATGCAATTGATTGTTCGACTTTTTTTCGTTCTTTCTGTATTGTCATCTCCGAAAGTTCGCCTTTAATGTGCACAATTCGCGATTGTAATCCTTCTCGTTTTTCGTTTACAGTCGCTAACTTGCTATTTAACAGGCGGTCTATCCATTTCAGTGTCTTGTCTCGCTTTCGCTCCTTCAGGATAGAGCTATCTCCTTCAATAACATCCTTTATAGAGCTCAGAAACCCGTTGATGTCCTCATCGAGCGCACGAATTGGAGAAGACAGGATTGAAGATACCGCTTTTCGCTCATCGGGAGTAAGCGTATGCCGTCCCGTCTCATCCTGCTTCTTCAACAGGTTGAGTTCTTTGTTAATCGGTAAGAACAATTTGCTAACGCCCGATTCGAGTGTGCTCAACTCCTGCTCCAGGGAAAACAATTCTGTTTCGAGTGCTTTGAACCGCATCCATTCTTCCTGATCTTCAATCGCGCTCAATCTTTTCCCTTCTTTTTCTATTTCCCGCTCGAGCGCAGAGCACTCGTTCTCTCGCGCACTAACGTTCTCCTTTTCCTTTTCTATTCTCGATTTTAGCCCTTTTATGTCCTCTACTATCCCTGGCACCCGTTCCAAATGCATAATCTGAGTCTCTTTACCGCGTATGGGTGCGATAAGCTGGTCAAGTGCCGTTCTCAACCGATTTAGTTCTGCAACGGTTTCCTTAACCTCATCTGGGAAGAGTGACCGAACATGGTAGATGGTCTTCGATGATTTGTCGAAGACAAACGCTATACTGGATGCAGTGGAGTCATAAAAGGATAAAACGGTTTTATAATCGGTTTGGTTCGGAATCTGCATTTTTTCGGTCAGTGAATGGAGACGTTTTACCATTTTATCTCGACCGGACAATCCTATTTTTTCTACCTGTGCCGGCATATCCTCCGCCGGTTCGGCATCCTGAAGCTCTGAAATGCAGTGCTTGAGTTGCTCACGTATGTCCTTTATCTCTTCATATAACGGTTCAGCACTTGTGCTCAGACCACGAAATAGCGTTTCCGTTGCTATCTCCAACCACGCATCTATTCCATCGAAGGTGACGGTGGTCGGTATTTCTTCCTTCCCAAAAATTCTCTTTAGCCACTTCATTTTAATCTTAATACGATCCTGTTACAGCTACACCTGCACCTCTAACAAAGAACCAAATACCCAGAACAATCAAAAAGACAGCTATTACGAGCATCGTCCATTCGTATCGCCTCCCAACGAAGAAATTCTTGCCCTTTGCAAAAGAGAAAGAGACGAAAGAATACCATGCAAAATCGGAGAGGAAATGTCCCAGCGTCACCAAAATTATACCTGTTAACGCCAGTTGTTGGAAGCCGCTGAATAACACCGGGAACCCTATCCCTATCCACCAAGGTATAAAAGAGGGATTAAAAGCAGTAAGGATAAAACCGGCAAGAATCGAATTGTTATATTTCGCCGCTCGTATTTTCGTCCTTGTTTCCTTCTCTATCTGCGAGGACCCCTTTGCCCTTGCTTCTTTGATAATGCGTGAAGCGATTAAAATAAGTGCAAGGCTCCCTATTACATATACCAGAGCTTCAACGTGACTGAAATAGCTTCTCATCAATTCGAGTCCTAAAACTACAACTGCTACTATTAACGGGCATTCAACGGAGATGTGTCCAATTATAGCGAGGGGTCCTGATAACGCTCCTTTCTTCAATGTGTCGGATATTACAAATGCAAACAGCGGTCCAGGTATCAACGCACCGCTCAGCCCTGTCAGAAATCCTATTCCTACCAGAGATGCTCCGATAATGAGTGGTGAAGAAATCAGCTCCATGTCGTTAACCTCATCTCATTTAAACTCGAAACTTATTAATCTATTTATTATTATTCTCTTAACTTATTGTTATTTAGTAAGTAAGTATCTTGGGAATAATGGGCGGGGCTCGTAGCTCAGTGGAAGAGTGCCTCCTTCGCGAGGAGGATGCCACGGGTTCAAATCCCGTCGAGTCCATAAATCTTTCTTCGAAAAAAAAGAAAGCTTTACCAGAGAGATATAAGTAAAGTATAAAAGTAGAGAAAAAGAGGTGATAGAAATGCAAATGATGCCACAGATGGGTTATGACAGGGCGATAACAGTATTCAGCCCTGATGGAAGGTTATTTCAGGTGGAATATGCGAGAGAAGCGGTGAAGAGGGGGACTACCGCAGTGGGAATAAAGGCGCAGGATGGTGTTGTGCTACTGGTGGACAAGAGGTTGACTTCTCGTCTGTTAGAAGGTGGCTCCGTAGAGAAAATATTTCAAATAGATGAGCATATAGGGGCTGCAACTTCCGGATTGGTCGCAGATGCGAGGGTATTAATAGATAGAGGCAGAGTAGAAGCGCAAATAAACCAAATTGCTTATGGGGAAGCGATAGACGTGCAAACCTTAGCGAAGAAGATATGTGATTTTAAGCAAGCGTATACACAAATAGGCGGCCTTCGCCCTTTCGGTACCGCACTGTTGATTGGGGGCGTGTATAATGGGGACTGTTATTTGCTTGAGACCGACCCAAGTGGCGCATTGCTTGAATATAAAGCAACTGCGATAGGTTCCGGGAGGAGCGTCGTAACCGAGATGTTTGAGGAGAAGTATAATGAGGACATCCTGCTCAAGGACGCCATCTTGCTCGGTTTGGAATCCCTGTATATTGTGACAGAGGGGAAGATAGACATAACAACCATTGATGCAGGTCTTGCGGAATTAGAGAAGAAGAAGTTCCGGATTTTGAGTGCCGACGAGTTAGAGCCGTACATAAATAAAGTGAAGAAAAGGAACAAAAATGCTGCTGAGGGAACAGGAGCAAGCAAAGAGGAAGAGGGGAAGGAGAAATAAGGAACAGGTATAAAATGGTCAGTCTGGACAAGGCAGTGATAGCACGGTATAAATCGGGTAAGAAGAATTTTGAGGTCCTTGTAGACCCCGATAGGGCGGACTTGTTCAGAGGCGGTGCTGAAGAGGACATTGAAGATATTTTAGCGGTGGAAGAGATATTTGAAAACGCATCAAAAGGAGAAAAAGCAACAGAAGCCGATTTGATGCGCGTGTTTTCTACTTCTGATGCGCGTGAAATAGCGAAGAAGATATTAAAAGAAGGTGAGGTGCAGCTTACAGCAGTGCAAAGGAAGAAAAAGCTGGAAGAGAAGACGAAAGCGGTGATAAACAGAATTTCTCAAATTTCGATTAACCCCAAGACAAACACGCCTCACCCACCTCAAAGAATAGAGATAGCGATGAAAGAGGCAAAGGTGCACATCGACCCGTTTAAGTCCGTGGACGAGCAGGTGAGTGCGACCGTGAAGGCAATAAGACCGATAATCCCGATAAAAATCGAGGAAATAGAGGTAGCAATAAAAATTCCCGCCGCATATACAGGGCGAATCTACGAACTAAAGAAGAATTATGGGGTAACGAAGGAGGAATGGCAAGCCGATGGCTCGTTCATCGCGCTGGTACAAGTGCCCGCAGGAATGCGGGATGAACTTTTCTCTTTTTTGAATGCTATCACAAAAGGTGAAGTTCAAACGAGGATGGTGAAATAAAAAATATGTATCAAGTAGTGGTTCCAGGGGATTTTCTCTCTGAAGAGACGAAACGTGCGGGAGAAGGAACTTACGTAGAGGAAGGCAAGGTTTACGCATCGCAATATGGCATCGCGAGTGAGCGAGGGGAGATAAAAGTAGTACCGCTTTCAGGGAAATATATGCCATCAAAGGGGGATGTGGTAATAGGTAAAATAACCGGGATTTCATTTCCGTTTTGGATTGTTGACCTCGCCTCGCCCTATGAAGCGCGATTACACGTGTCCGCACTTTCGGGAATAACGAGGGAGCAAATAGAGTTTGGCAACATGAGCGAATATCTGGATATAGATGATCTGGTGGTGGTAAAGGTAATGGATGTAAACGCGCTGATGAAGATAGAGTTGGCATTACAAGAAGACATTGAGCTGAGAAGAGGAGGACGATTGGTAGAAATACCGCATACTAAAGTGCCGCGGGTCATAGGCAGGAATGGTTCAATGATAAAGATGCTAAAGGAGAAATGCAATTGTTTTATATTCATTGCAAAGAATGGTCGTATTTGGATACGGGGCAAAGAGGATGACATGGATCTCGCATCCATGGTGATATTGAAGATTGCGAGGGAATCTCATACTTCGGGTTTAACAGATAGAGTAGCGGAATTTTTAGATTCTTTTAGAAAAGAAAAAGAAAGAGGATAAAGAAGAATGAAAGAAGAAATAGAACTTATAAAGGATGGAAAGCGATTGGATGGAAGAGGTTTTGACGAGCTCAGGCCTATAAAGATAGAGGTTGGCGTGTTAAAACGAGCAGATGGGTCATGCTACTTAGAATTAGGTGATAACAAGGTGATAGCTGCGGTATATGGACCAAGGGAGATGCATCCGAGACACGCGCAAGACGCGAAAATGGCGGTGGTCAAATTCAGGTATAATATGGCGCCTTTTTCTACGGATGATAGGAAAAGACCAGGACCAGATAGAAGGAGCGTGGAGATATCGAAGGTGTGTCGCGAAGCATTTGACCCGGTTATCATGAGAGAGCTTTACCCAAAGGCGGGAATAGAAGTCTATGTAGAGCTACTTCAGTCAGATGCAGGAACGAGAACAGCGGGGATAAACGCGGCTTCTATCGCTCTCGCGGATGCCGGTATACCAATGAAGGACATAGTTTCTTCGATTGCCGTGGGTAAAATAAATGGAGAGGTGGTACTGGATTTAAATGCTGTGGAAGATAATAATGGAGAAGCCGATATGCCGATAGCGATGATCGCGCGTACAAACACGATAACCGCGCTGCAAATGGATGGGCGCTTGACGAAAGAAGAATTTGAACGAGGGCTGAAGCTTGCGATGGGTGCATGTCATCAGATATACGAGTTACAGCGAGCGGCATTAGTCACACGATATAATCAAAATTATGAAAGCAAAAAGGAGGAGAGATAGAAATGGGACTTGAAATAGTGAGTGACGTAAGGACCGATTATGTATGCAACCTGGTGAGAAACGGGAAGCGAGAAGACGGCAGAGGATTTCGCGAATACCGTGATATAAGCGTAGAGCGCGACGTAATAAAACGCGCAGAAGGTTCAGCACGTGTGAAAATAGGGGATACGGACGTTTTAGTAGGCGTAAAAGTCGAACCTGGCACACCTTTCCCCGATACGCCGGATAAGGGAGTGATAATAACGAATGCGGAACTTGTTCCCCTGGCATCGCCGGAATTTGAGTCCGGACCGCCGAATGAAAACAGCATACAACTCGCGAGGGTGGTAGACCGTGGCATTCGCGGGTCGGAAGCAATAGACCTGGACAAATTATGTATAGAAGAAGGAGAGAAGGTATGGATGGTTTTTATAGATATACACGTCTTGGATGACAACGGTAACCTGACAGATGCCGCTGCGCTGGGTGCTATTGCTTCTCTTCTGAACCTACGCATACCTAACGAGCGCTATGGCTTAACAGGTGAAAACACACTGCCGATGCGGGATACACCTGTTGCGGCAACAATGGTAGAAATCGAGGGGAATATCTTAGTTGACCCGAGTTTCGATGAGGGAAATGCCGCTGCAAGCAGCGTAACGGTGATTTCAAATGCCGATGGCACGCTATCAGGGATGCAAAAGAGCGGCAGCGGCGGGCTAAAGGAAGCACAGATAGCCGAAATGGTGGAGATAGGGATAGAAAAAGCAGGGGAAATAAGGAGAAAGTATTTGTAGAAATTCTGAAAAATAACCACAAGATTACACAACACTTTTTCTTTTTTACAAAAAGAAAACCTGTGCTAAAAGAAAAACGAATAAGCTCTTTTGGTAAAGCTTTTCTATAAGCCCTTACAGGGCTTGCGGGGTGGTGGGGTGGAACCCTACATAAGAAAAAGTTTCTTGTGAAATCTTGTGGTTTGTAATCACATTGAGTTGGGTTAAAGAGAGAAATTACGAAAGTTTATTTTAATCAAAAGTTATATTTTTTACTGGTGAAACATCACGGATGTTCGAGACAAACAAATTCATCGTGCGGGAATATTTCAGGAAGATGATAGGGGAGGAAGGGATGAAGATAATGGAGAATGTCCCAGAGGGAGAAATAACAGATGAGGAAATCGCAAGGTTAAGCGATACAAAGCTCACTGCCGTAAGAAAGGTTTTATACACGTTGTATGAAAATCGAATAGCCGAATACCGGACGGAACGCGATGATACTAGTGGCTGGATAACATATCTGTGGCGCTTCAATTACGACAACATAAAAAAGATAATGAGAGACGAAGCGGATGGACTGCTAATGGGATTAAAGAGCCAGCTAGAAGATGAACGTAAAGGGGTATTTTACCAGTGCGGTTGTCAGCGTATTTCTTTTGAAGAAGCAGCAGCGAAAGACTTCAGGTGTGACAAATGCAACTCGAATTTCGAATACGTGGATAATCAGGAATTAATAAAAGAGTTAGAGGGGGAAATAAAAGAGATAGAGCAGTGGAAGCGCGAGATAAAGAAAGAATAAGGAGCGACTGCACACCGTTATTGAGAGAAGTTGGATGTGATGAATCGGTCGTGGAGCATTGTATAGCGGTTGCGGAACTCGCGTTGGAACTCGCTGTTGGTTATAACCGCCGTGAAAATCGCGCTCGTTCTCGTGGTCATGGTCGTGATAGCGTAAATGAAGAACTGGTTTTCAAGGGGGCGTTGCTACACGACATCGGCAGAGCTCGCTCGCATGGTCTGAATCACGGGTTCGTAGGTGGAGAAATAGCAAAGGAGTTGGGGCTGGAGGAGCCTGTGGTAAGGATAATTCAAAGGCACATAGGCGCAGGAATAACAGCGGAGGAGGCAAAGGAAATGGGGCTGCCACCTGTGAATTTCATGCCTGAGACGCGCGAAGAGAAGATAGTTGCATGTGCGGATAACCTGATTGACGGAACGAGAAGAATTGGTATAGAAGAAGCAATAGCGGATTTAAAGGCTAAGTTGGGCGATGCGCACCCTTCTATAAATAGAACGAAGAAGCTGTATGAGGAAGTGATGGGGAGATAACATTGCAAAATGCAAAAAGGTTAACCACAAGATTATAATCTCGTGGTTTTTTTATCGCGACAATGCGCTTTCTCTTAGCTTATCTTTTAGTTCCAACTTTTTTATCACGACATTAGAAGGATGTATGGGCCGTGGCACTTCGGATAAATCAGACCTCGCAACGACAACGCCTTCCACGGTTATCCGTTCGCGCTTTAAGTCCACCGTCCTTACCTTTCCTTCTTTACCCTTATCGTCACCCCGAACCACCGTTACCGTATCACCCTTTCTCACAGGGGCATTTCTCTTCGCGTATTTGCCTTGCAGGTCTTCGGAAAGGGGCGCACTCATGAACTTGTGCCTCACATGCAAAGGCGCATTGTATCGCTCTTTCCTTTGTTTTCTCGGTTGTTTAGATTTCATCTCTTTTCAATTATTAAATTATCTATTCAAATATAAAAGGATGCGTGATTTGTGGGGGCTTACTTATGCGTGAATACGATATTGTCGTGGTGGGCGGTGGTCCCGCGGGATGTATGGCAGCGAAATATGCAGCAAAGGCAGGAGCTTCTACGCTGATTATAGAAGAGAATTCCGCAATAGGCGAGCCCGTTCAGTGTGCAGGGCTCATAAGCAAGCGAGCAATAGAAGAAAGCGAACTGAAAAACATCGGGTCGTTCGTAAACTGCGAGTTGAAAGGGGCAATTGTTCATTCGCAATCGCATGAGTTGAGGATAGAATCACTATCTCCAGATAAGAGGGCTTTTGCTATAAGGCGGGACATTTTTGATGGGGAATTGGCGAAAGCCGCAATGGACGAAGGTGCGGAGTTAATTTTGAACAGCAAAGTAAAACATGTGAAGAAGGGGAGGGAGAGGAAGGGGGCAAAGCTAACGATACTGGCTGCTGCTCCTACTACCAGCACAGGTGTAAATTTAGAGGAAAATGGGATAAAGGCAAACGTGGTCATTGGCGCTGATGGCTGGAGAAGCGGAATAGCCCGAATGGCGGGGCTAACCGTCACAAAAAACTTCCTGAACTGCGTGCAAATAGAAGGGCAGTATGAAATACACGAACCCGTTGCAGATATTTTCGTGGGCAAAACCATTGCGCCGGGTTTCTTCGCATGGGTCATCCCGATTGGCGAAACCACGGCTCGAATCGGTCTTTGCATAGACAAGAGGTTTTCACCGCATCCGAATCCTCTACCGTTTTTAAAAAGAATTTTATCCGAGCATCCAATCATCGCAGCGAAATACAAAGGCACACAATCAAAGTTTACTGCGGGGGCAATTCCCATTCCGACGGAAAGGCAGAAGACCGTAAAAACCGAGGATGGTACAGGCATACTGCTGGTTGGTGATGCCGCGGCTCAGATCAAACCAGTCACAGGCGGAGGCGTGTACTACGGGATGAAGTGCGGTAAGATAGCAGGAGAAGCCGCAGCAAGAGCATGCCTGGAAAGAAACATGGAACTGCTGGACGGATACGAAAAACGGTGGCAGGAGGAAATAGGAGCGGAGATGGCTTTTGGACTGAAGATTCACCGGTTGAGGTGTGCTCTCGGCGATAAGGATTTTGATAGGATGTGTCAGGCATTGTCAAAATACGACATGATACAGCGAATAACGAATCGTGGGGATATGGATTATCCTTCCTTTGTGTTTCATGAGCTGTTAAAGAATCCAAACATCTTCATGTTAATGGCGAAAAGCATCATAAAATATTTATATGCAAAGCGAAAGATAAGGTAAATAGAGGGCTTAGACAAAATGGCAAGGATGTATGCAAGGAGAAGGGGAAAATCGGGCTCTACGAGGCCCATTAGCTCCAGCCTGAGGGAAACGGCACCTGAATGGGTGGACATGACAGCGAAAGAAGTGGAGAAGAAAGTGGTCGAGTTATACGAGAGTGGGCTTTCGACAAGCGAGATAGGAATACTGCTGAGGGATAACTATGGCGTGCCAAGTGTTGCAGAGGTTACGGGGAAAAAGGTAACGGCGATATTAAAGGGACAGGGTATTGCAGGGCAGCTACCTGAAGACCTCCAGAATTTGATGCGAACAGCATTGAGAATAAGAAAACACCTCGGTGTGAATAAGCACGACGTGCATAATAAAAGAGCGCTGCAGTTAGCCGAATCAAAGATAAGAAGGCTTGGGAAGTATTATAGGAAGGAGCACGTGTTACCTGAGGACTGGAAATACAAGCCCGAAATTGCCGAATTTGACATGAGAGGATAGGGTAAGAATAGAGGTGATAAAAAAAATGAAAGAATATGGAGAGATATTGTTGGGTGTTGTGTTAGTAGTGGCAGGGATAGGTATGCTAGTTATGCCACAAGATCTTTTCAGAGAGGCGTTGAAGACGGTCATATTAGGGGCTATTCCGCTCATTGTGCTGATGGTGGGAGCAGTATTTCTGATGATAGGCGTAAGTGACGTGAGAGAAAAGGGAGAAGAAGAGATAGAGATGGGAGTCGTAGCGGAGAGTGGAACAGAAAGGGAGGAAAAGAGTGAGTAACATTGGGGACGATTAAACCGACGTATGTAAAGAAGCTGGCGAAACAACTGTTGAAGGAAGTAGCGGAGTGCACTGACGATTTCGAGCTAAATAAGAAATTAGTGGACGAATATACAAACGTAGAGAGCAAAGGAGTAAGAAATAGAATAGCAGGGTATATAACGCATAAAAAGAAAGGGAGAGGGGCGGAGCCCGAGTTGGAGCCAGGGCCGCGCATAGCATAAGTTGAAATGTTGAAGATAGAAGGTGTGTATCCAGCGCTTATAACGCCTTTCACGGCGGATGGCGGTGTAGATAAGGAAGGATTGAGGAGGCTCGTGGAGTACGTGGTAGAGGGCGGTGTAGCGGGGATAGTCCCGTGTGGCACGACCGGCGAATCCGCAACGCTATCTCATAAAGAGCATGAGGAAGTGATAGACGTGGTGGTGGACTGCTCAAAGGTGCCGGTGATTGCAGGTACGGGGTCAAACAACACAAAGGAAGCGGTTGAATTCACGAAACATGCGGCGGATGCGGGTGCTGACGCCTGCCTTTTGATTACGCCATATTACAACAAACCGAACGTAAAAGGTTTGAAGGAACATTTTAAGCGGATTGGCGATTCGGTGGAGATACCTCTAATTTTGTATAACATACCTTCAAGAACGGGACAAAATGTAAGTGCGGGGACAATGGTGGAGCTTGCTTCAGAGGTTACTAATATAAAGGGAGTGAAGGAGGCTTCGGGTGATTTGAAACAGGTAGGCGCGATTATAAGGTCGGTTGCGGAACAGGGTTTGGACTTTACGGTTGTTGCGGGTGATGATTTTCTCACGCTACCAATAATGAGCTTAGGCGGTAAGGGTGTGATTTCAGTGGCTGCGAATATCGCGCCGCGGGAGATGACCGAGATGGTGGCTGCGATGTTGAAAGGCGAAGTGGAGAAGGCGAAGGAGATTAATATCAGGCTATTTCCACTGTTTGAGGCGATGTTTCTGGAGACGAATCCGATACCCGTGAAGCGCGCGGCGGAGATGATGGGCTTGTCAGCAGGGCACGTCAGGCTTCCGCTGGGGGCGCTGAGTGAGGATAATGAGGAAAAGTTGAGGAAGGTGCTGGAGAAGCTTGAGATGGTAGGCGGGGTATAAATGTTTTGGGGGATGTTTTAGAAGGATAGAAGATTCATTCAGATGGAAGGAATAGAGCAGGCATAGAGAAAGAAGTGTCTGTTCATAGTTTGAGACATTCGTTTGCAACGCATTTGTTAGAAGGAGGGACTGATTTAAGATATATTCAGGAGTTGTTAGGGCATAAAAGTAGCAAAACGACAGAAATATATACTCATGTAAGTAATTAATAGAGATTTGGATAAGATTAAAAGTCCGTTGGATATGTGGGGAGGGAAGACATGAGCGAGTACATCCAAAAGGGGTATATACGCAATGCAGATATAATGCCAATTCAGGATGATATGCGCATTGCGGATATACCGAAGTTAAGTGAAATTGCTAGCTCGCCAAGAG
>Ga0190286_1000714_pt1 | contig 13194 bp, 10 predicted proteins | sample 48691834_MG_FD_183241 | JGI IMG/M metagenome (GOLD analysis project Ga0190286, IMG submission 183241) | Hydrothermal vent microbial mat bacterial communities from Southern Trench, Guaymas Basin, Mexico - 4869-18-3-4_MG | ecosystem: Environmental > Aquatic > Marine > Hydrothermal vents >... | reverse complement strand
CGGCGAGAAGGGGGGAAGACATGAGACGCCTGGGGAGCTACCTTGTGGAGATCGGCTACTGGGTGAGCGTGGTCTTCCTCTGGGCCGGCGCGGGGGCCATCTTCGCGCTCCTCGTCGGGCTGCTCAGGTTCGCCCAGCTAGAGGCATTCATCCGGAAGCTCTGGGGAGCGGGGCTGATCTACGCCTTCGCCTCGATCTACCTGCTCGTCGGGCTGCACTATGTCGGGCTGATCCTGCGGGTGCGAGCCCAGCGGGGCTGGTTCGTCCGTGAGGGCCCCAGCGGGCAGATCCGCATCTCGCCCTGGGCCATCCGGGACCTGATCGGACAGGTCCTCCGCCAGGAGGTGGGCCTGCCACAGTTCCGGGTGAGCTTGGAGCACGCTCCGGAGGGAGTGAAGATCAAGGTGAGCGGCGGAGTCGCCTCCGGCCAGGAGGTGGCCGAGATCGGCGAGCGGGTCCAGCGGCTCCTCAAGGAGCGGGTGGAGGAGCGGATCGGCGTCCCCGTGGTCGAGGTGACCTTCCTCACCCGGAGCGTCATCTCCTCGACCGGGATAGGGGTCGAGGGCAAGCCCCGGTCGAGCTCAACCTCAAGCTCGAGCCCGAGCCCCCCACAGTCCGGTGGCGCGGAGGGTGCGGGAGGGGAAAAGGAGAAGGAGAAAAAAGAGAAGGAGAAGGAAGAGGGAGGAGAGGGGGAAGGAGGAAGGACCCCATGAAGGGTCTGGGCTTGAACCTACGCATCTGGGGTGCGATAGCGGGCTTCCTCGCGGGGGTCCTCATCCTCTGGCCGCACTTCGGCTGGCGGCTCCTCGTCCTGGCGGTGATCATCATCCTGGGGTATCTGTGCGGGCGGTATTTTGAGCTCAAGCCCGAGCTGCGCACCCGCCTGCGGGAGCTCTTCGCCAACCTCTTCCGCTGATCATGGTGCTTGACTTGAGCTCGAGCTCGACGTGAGCTGATCGCTATGCGCCGGAGGAAGGCCCGAGAGCTGGTCCTCAAGCTCCTCTTCCAGCGGGACTTCCGGGAGGTCTCCCCCGAGGAGCTCCTGGCCGAGGCCGAGGCGGGGGGCAAGATCGGCGACCAGACGGACTATATCCGCCGGACCCTCGAGGGGATCATCGCCCACCAGGAGGAGATCGACCGGATCATCGCGGAGAAGGCGATCGGCTGGCGGCTGGAGCGGCTGGTCTCGGTGGACCGCAACATCCTGCGGCTCGGGATCTACGAGCTGCTCTACAGCGACGAGATCCCACCGGAGGTGGCGATCAACGAGGCGATCGAGCTATCCAAGCGCTACGGCACCGAGCACTCCCACATCTTCATCAACGGGATCCTCGACCGGGTGTGGAAGGAGCACCGAGAGCGACTGAGGCTTAAAGAGGAGAAAGAGGAGAAGGAGAAAGAGAAAGGGAGAGAGGAAGAGGCAAGGGAGCTCCAGGGCGAGGCGGAGGGATCCAAGGGAGGGAAAGCCCGAGAGTAAGTTAGGTTACAGACAAGAGGCTCTCACAAGCTTAGAATTAGGCGAGTATCACCTCCTTAGGCTTGGCCCCTAGGCCAAGCACGCTAACCCTCTCACCCCTGAGGCGGCCAACCCCGGCCGCCTTTTTCTTTTTCTTCCTTCCCCTTCGCCTCGCATCCGGGAGTCCGGGAGGAAATAAACGAAGATCGAGCTGGAACAATCAGTCAGAAGGGCGGGATCGAAAATCTAATCTATGGTGCGCCCGGGAGGATTTGAACCTCCGACCTACGGATCCGGAGTCCGTCGCTCTATCCGGGCTGAGCTACGGGCGCACGGCTGGTGGCGGAGGGGGTGGGATTCGAACCCACGGTAGGGGTTTTAGCCCCTACAACGGATTAGCAATCCGCCGTCTTAGACCGCTTGACTACCCCTCCGGGGCTTTGGGCTGGCATTATTTTAGCACATGCCCCCTCGCCCTTCAAGGTCGAGCTCGCTCAGGGTCGGCCTGGACCGAGCGGTCAATGGTATTGCCCCCTGCGGCCCCCTTCGCTATAATCCGCCTTGAGGTAAGCAAGGCAGGTGATCCTAGAGTGCTGTGGTGGGGGTTCTTCGATCCTTATTATTTGCTCATCCTAGCTCCGGCGCTCCTGCTCGGGCTCTACGCCCAGTGGCAGGTGAAGAGCACCTTCGCCCGCTATGCTCAGGTGCCCGCCTCCTCGCGGATCAGCGCGGGGAAGATGGCCCGCTACCTGCTCGATATGGCCGGGCTGAGCGGCGTCCGGATCGAGCGGGTCCCCGGGATGCTGACCGACCACTACGACCCGCGGACGAAGACCCTGCGGCTCTCCAACCCCGAGGGGCGGTCCCTGGCGGTCCTGGGGGTAGCAGCCCATGAGGTCGGCCATGCCCTCCAGCACGCCCAGGGGTATAAGCCGCTGGAGCTGCGCACCGCCATCGTCCCGGTGGTCAACTTCGGCTCGCAGTTGGCCCTGCCGCTCTTCTTCCTGGGGTTCCTCTTCCACAACCCGCTCTTGATCAACGTCGGGATCATCGCTTACTCCTTCGCGGTCCTATTCACCCTGGTGACCCTCCCGGTGGAGTTCGACGCCTCCAGGCGGGCGATCAAGCTCCTCCAGGAGGGCGGCTACGTCTCCCCGGGGAGGGAGCTCACCGCGGTGAAGAAGGTCCTCGGGGCGGCCGCGCTGACCTACGTAGCCGCAGCAGCCACGGCCATCCTCCACCTGCTCTACATGATCCTGCTCAGCAGTCGCAGGAGATAACGATACAACACAACCCGAGCGGGGCAGGGACACAAGGGCAGGAGCAGGAATAAGATTACAAGATGAAAATTAAGCTCGCCCCCTCGCTCCTCGCCGCCGACTTCGGGGACCTGCGGGGGGAGCTGAGGGCGGTCGCCGACCTGGCCGATTACATCCACATCGACGTGATGGACGGCCACTTCGTGCCGAACATCACCATCGGCCCGCCGGTGGTGAACGCCCTCAGAGAGGGGTGCAAGACCCCCTTCGACATCCACCTCATGATCAGCGAGCCGCTCAAGTATGCCGAGCGGTTCCACGTCGAGGAGGAGGACATCATCACCTTCCACCTCGAGGCGGTAGAGGACCCCTGGCCGCTGATCGCCGAGATCCGCCGCCTGGGCGCCCGCGTCGGGGTGGCCCTCAAGCCCTGCACCCCCGCAGAGGCCCTCGCCGAGATCCTACCCGAGATCGACCTCGCCTTGGTGATGACCGTCGAGCCGGGCTTCGGGGGCCAGCAGCTCATCCGGAGCATGCTGGGGAAGGTCCGCCGGCTGCGGGAGCTTGTGGAGGAGCTGGACGCGGGAGTCCAGATCGAGGTCGACGGCGGGATCAACGAGGAGAACATCCACGAGGTGGTCGCCGCTGGAGCTGAGATCATCGTCGCTGGGACGGCGATCTTCGGCCAGCCCGACCCCCGCGAGGCGATCGCCCAGCTCCGCCGAGCTGCACTCGAGCCCGCACCGGGCGGGCTCGAGGCCTGAGGCTGATCCAGATCCAGCCTAGCCTAACCTAACCTAGCCAAACAGGAATCGAGCCCGCCCAGCCGCCAGCCCGCGCAGCGCAGGGAGCCCGGGGCTCGATTGCGCGCGTCCGGGCAAGATCAGCTATAATGGCCTGGGCCGAGCCGACCGGGAATTAAATTAGGAGGGCCCTCGGGGGAAAGTAAGGAACAATAAGGAATAAAATAAGAAGATGAACTTCGACGCTATCGCCCTGCGCTGCATCCTGGAGGAGCTCCAGCGGGAGCTTTTACCTGTAGGGGGAGGGGGGCAGATCCGGCGGGTCTACCAGTGCCGGCCTGAGCCCGACCTGGAGCTGGAGTGGCTGACCCTCCACCTCTGGCTGAAGGGGAAAGGCGAGAGGGTCCTCTTCATCGGGCTCGCGCCCCAGCCGCGGCTCCACCTCACCGAGGTGGAGCTCCCCCATCCCGCCCAGCCGCCCAGCTTCGCCATGCTGCTGCGCAAGCACCTCAAGGGCGGCGTCCTCCGGGCGATAGACCAGCCCGGCCTGGAGCGGCTGGTCTACCTCCGGGTCCGGCGGGGCGAGGCCGAGAGCGAGTATGCCCTAGCGGTGGAGCTCTTCGGTCGGGGGAACGTCGTGCTGCTCCGCCGAGGCCGAGGGGAGGAGCGGGAGGTCCTCGGGGCGCTCCGGCCGGGGCCCAAAGGGGGCGAGCGGACGCGAGCGCTCCTGCCCCACACGAGCTACCAGCCGCCGCCTCCCCAGGGGAAGCTCCCCCTCGAGGGCCTCACCCCGGCGGAGTTTGAGCGCCTCCTAGCCGAAGCCGGTGGTGAGCGATCCTGCTGGCAGGCCATCCAGCGGGGGATCGAGGGCCTGAGCCCCCGTTTCGCCAAGGAGGTGGCCCACCGAGCGGGTGTGGACCCCGAGAAAGCGGCCTTGGCGCTCACCCCCGAGGAGCGCGCGGGGCTCCTCACCCAACTGCAAGAGCTGGCCGCAGCGGTGGCCGCCTCCCGGTGGGAGCCGCTGGTCTACTACGACTCCCAGGGGCAGCCGGTGGACTGCGCCCCGCTCCCCTTGAAGCTGTATGAGCTCCAGGGGCTGAGGGGCGAGCGGCGGGCCACCCTCTCCTCGGCCTGCGATGAGCTCCTGCGGTGGGAGCTCGAGGGCGGGAGGCTGCTCCGCCGGCGGGAGGGGCTCCTCCGTGCGCTCCGCAGGGCCATCAAGCGGGCGGAGAGGGCGCTCGTGCGCGTCCGGGAGGACCTGGCTGAAGCCGAAGGCCACGAGCGCTACCGCAAGCTGGGTGATCTGATCCTGGTCAACCTCTCCCTGCTGGAGAGGGGCCAGCGGGAGGCCGAGCTGCCCGACCCCGAGGGCGGCCCGCCCATCCGGGTGGCCCTCGACCCGCGGCTCAGCCCGGTGGAGAACGCCCAGCGGTTCTATGAGCGCTCGAAGAAGCTGAGGCGCGCCCTGGGGAAGCTCCGAGCCCGCCAGGCGGAGCTGGAGGAGGAGCTCGCCTATCTCAAGGAGATGGAGCGCCTCCTCGAGGAGGCCGAAACCCCCCGGGAGCTGGAGGAGCTCGAGCTGGAGCTGGCCGCTGAGGGATATCTCCAGCTTCAGCTCCCCCGGGAGGAGGCCCAACTGCGCCGAGAGCGGGAGCCCTCTAGGCCACGGGAGTTCCTCATCGGGGGCTACCGAGTGCTGGTGGGCCGCTCGGGGCGGCAGAACGACCAGTTGATCCGCGAGGCGGCTCGTGAGGACCTCTGGCTCCACGCTCGGGGCCTCCCCGGCGCACACGTGGTGATCAAGACCCAAGGCCGGGGCCGGCGGGGGGAGGTCCCCCAAGAGGTGCTCCGGAAGGCGGCGGAGCTGGCGGCCTACTACTCCAAGGGGCGGGGCTCATCCAAGGTGGAGGTCACCTACACCAGGGTGAAATACCTGCGCAAGCCCAAGGGTGCCCGCCCCGGCGCAGTCCTGGTCAGCCACGAGGAGGGGACCCTCCTCGTGGCCCCCCGTGCGGAGGAGATAGCCGAGCTGGAGGCGAAAGCCGTAAGATGATCCTAGAGGTGGCCCTCTCGCTGGTCTTCTGGCTGGTGGCGCTCTTCGGGGCGATCATCCTCCACGAGTATGCCCACGGGCTCGCGGCCTGGCGGCTCGGCGACCCCACGGCCAAGCTCGCCGGGCGGCTCACCCTGAACCCCCTCGCGCATATCGACCTCTTCGGGACGATCCTCCTGCCGCTCATGCTCTTCCTGATCCGCTCGCCGTTCATCATCGGTTGGGCCAAGCCGGTCCCGATCAACCCGGTCTATTTCCGCCGGCCCTATCGCGACATGATGCTGGTGGGGCTCGCCGGCCCGGCGATGAACTTCAGCTTGGCCCTCCTCGGGACGGCCGTGCGGTATCCCCTAGAGCGGGTGTTGGCATCGGCGCCCCCAGCAGTGATAGCCGGCCCGCTCGCGCTGCTGGCCGAGTTCCTCGCCATCTTCATCTTGCTCAACATCATCCTGGCGCTCTTCAATCTGATCCCCTTCCCGCCGCTCGACGGCTCCCGGGTGCTGGCCTACTTCCTCCCGCCGCGGGGGCGGATGCTCTTCCACCGGCTTGAGCCCTTCGGGATCATCGGGATATTTCTCATCCTCATCCTGCTCCAGCAGACCAACATCCTGGAGAGGCTCATCCTCCCGCTGGCCCGCTGGCTCGGGCTGGCCTTCTAGAATAACGGGGGCAGAGGCTTGAGCCCCACGAGCGAGATATGCTATAATCGCCGCGGAGCTTGCCATGTAGAGGTCGAGTGAGCGATGAAGGCACTGGTGTTGACCCTGTTTATTCTGGATGCTATCGCCCTCATCGGGCTCATCCTGATCCAGATGAGCCGCCATGCCGGGCTCGGCGGGGCCTTCGGCGCCGGTGGGCGGTATACCGTCTTCGGGCGAGACGAGACGAGGGACCCCAAGCGGACGGCCACCGCCTGGCTCGCCGGGGGCTTCCTGGTGCTGGGGCTCTTGCTCTCCATCCTGAGGTAATTAGTTTAATTTAATCTAAGGGCCAAGAGAGGGGATCTGAGATCGCCGCGGCTGAGGTCGACAAGCTGATCGAACTCAGGGACCTGAGGACCTACTTCTACACCGAGGACGGCGTGGTGCGCGCTGTCGATGGGGTCAGCTTCTCCATCGACCGGCAGAAGACCCTCGGTGTGGTGGGCGAGTCCGGCTGCGGGAAGACCGTGACCGGCCTCTCGATCATGGGCCTCGTCCCGATGCCCCCGGGGAAGATCGTCTCCGGGGAGATCCTCTACCACCGGGATGGCGATGTGATCGACATTACCAAGCTCAACCCCAAGGGGAAGGAGATCCGCTCGATCCGGGGGAACGAGATCGCCATGATCTTCCAGGAGCCGATGACCAGCCTAAACCCGGTCTACACCATCGGGAACCAGATCATGGAGGCGATCATCCTCCACCAGAAGGTGAACAAGCGCGAGGCCCGCCGCCGGGCGATCGAGATGCTCGAGGCGGTCGGGATACCCCTCCCGGAGCAGCGGATCGACGAGTATCCCCACCAGCTCTCCGGGGGGATGCGCCAGCGGGCGATGATCGCCATGGCCCTCTCCTGCAACCCCTCGCTCCTGATCGCCGATGAGCCGACCACCGCGCTGGACGTGACCATCCAGGCGCAGATCCTCGAGCTGGTAAAGAGCCTGCAGGAGCAATTCCGGATGGCCGTGATGTGGATCACCCACAACCTCGGTGTGGTCGCGGAGTTAGCAGACGACATGGTCATCATGTATATGGGCAAGGTGGTGGAGCAGTCCGACGTCCGGCGGGTCTTCCACGAGCCCAAGCACCCCTACACCCAGGGGCTCCTCCGGTCGATCCCCTCGCTCGCTCGCAAGAAGGAGCGCCTGGAGCCGATCAAGGGCGTGATCCCCGACCCCTATAACCTCCCGCCGGGGTGCTCCTTCAACCCCCGCTGCCCCTACGCCATGGAGCGGTGCACCGAGGAGCCCCCGCTGGTCGAGGTCGAGCCGGGCCACTTCGCCAAGTGCTGGCTCTACGTCGAATGAGAAGAGATGGAACGAAACGAGATGAGATGGAAAGAAAAGAAGGGGTGAGCAGTGGTGGCCAGTGAGGCTGTGGTCGCCGGGAACCGCCTCCTGCTCGAGGTGAAGAACCTCAAGAAGTATTTCCCCGTCCGGCGGGGTGTCTTCCGCCGCACCGTTGGCTGGGTCAAGGCCGTAGACGATGTGAGCTTCTTCATCCGTGAAGGTGAAACTTTAGGCCTTGTGGGCGAGTCCGGCTGCGGGAAGACCACCTGCGGGCGGACGATCCTCCGGCTGATCGAGCCGACCGCCGGCGAGGTCCTCTTCCACCTCGACGACCGGACCATCCCCGTCTTCAAGCTGCGCGGCCGGGCGCTGAAGGAGCTCCGCCGGGAGATGCAGATCATCTTCCAGGACCCCTACTCCAGCCTCAACCCCAGGATGACCATCGGCGACATCGTCGGCGAGCCGCTCCTGGTCCACGGGCTCGCCCGCGGGAAGGAGCTGCGCGAGCGGGTGGCCCAGCTCCTCGAGGCGGTCGGGCTCAACCCCCAGTATATGAAGCGCTACCCCCACGAGTTCTCCGGCGGGCAGCGCCAGCGGATCGGGATCGCACGCGCACTGGCGCTCGACCCCAAGCTGATCATCGCCGATGAGCCGGTCTCGGCGCTCGACGTCTCGATCCAAGCCCAGGTGCTCAACCTGATGGAGGACCTCCAGGACCAGTTCGGGCTCACCTACCTCTTCATCGCCCACGACCTCTCGGTGGTGAAGCACATCTCAGATCGGGTAGCCGTGATGTATCTCGGCAAGCTGGTCGAGATGGCCGAGACCGAGGAGCTCTTCAGGTTCCCCAAGCACCCCTACACCGAGGCGCTGATGTCGGCCGTGCCCATCCCCGATCCGGACTACCAGAAGGAGCGGATCATCCTCCAGGGGGACGTGCCCTCGCCGGTCAACCCCCCCTCGGGCTGCTACTTCCACCCCCGGTGCCCCTACGCCAAGGAGGTCTGCTCGAAGGAAGCGCCCCCGTTCCGCGACATCGGCGGGGAGCACTACGTCGCCTGCCACTTCGCCGAGCAGCTCCAGTTGCGGGGCATCGCCGAGAAGGAGTATTGACCGGATCAGGAGCGATGAAGCTCCTCCTGGGGAGCCGCAACCCGGGGAAGCTCCGCGAGATATGTGAGATCCTCCGAGAGGTGCCATCTCTTGAGCTGCTCACCTGGGAGGAGGTGGCCTTCTCGGCAGTCGAGGAGACCGCCGACAGCTTCCTGGAGAACGCCCAGCTCAAGGCCCGCCGGATCTGCGAGGAGACCGGCCTGCCGGTCCTCGCCGAGGACTCCGGGCTGGAGGTCGAGGCGCTCGGCGGCCGGCCGGGAGTCCGCTCGGCGAGGTTCGCCCATGAGGGGGCCACCGATGAGGAGAACATCCGCCTGCTGCTCCGGATGCTCGAGGGGGCGGATGACAGGGACAGGCGGGCGCGGTTCCGTGCGGTCGCGGTGGTCCGCTTCCCCGACGGGAAGGAGCTCGTCGGCGAGGGTGAGCTGCGCGGGCGGATCGCCCGCGAGCCCCGGGGGCACTCCGGCTTCGGCTACGACCCGGTCTTCATACCCGAGGGGTTCGACCGGACGCTGGCCGAGCTCGGACCGGCCATCAAGAACGAGATCAGCCACCGCCGGCGGGCGCTAGAGCAGATCAAGCGGCAACTGCTGGAGCTGCTCGAGAAGGGGTGAAGGTGAAAAGGTGAAGAAGGTGGGGATGGGGATGGAGGTGGAGCTGGAGAGGGAGAGCTCCCAGGGGGCCTGATCTTGTCCCCCTCTCGGGACGAATGTCCCCCGAGGAGGGGAATTTCCCCCGAGAAATCTTTGATTTCCCCCTTGGAATCGGGTATTATTGGCTCGTTGAGTGGGTGATGTATGATCTGCCGCCCTTCGGGGCCGAGGAGCCGAGGAACGAGGTGAGGCGAGGTGAGGAGGGTGCTCCAACATGGGCAAGGTTGAGATCGCCTACATCGAGGACGAGATGCGCGAATCTTATATCAACTACGCGATGAGCGTCATCCGCGGGCGGGCGATCCCCGACGTGCGCGATGGGCTCAAACCGGTCCAGCGCCGCATCCTCTATACCATGTATGAGCTGGGGCTCCTCCCCAACCGTCCCCACAAGAAGTGTGCTCGCATCGTGGGCGACTGCATGGGCCGCTACCACCCCCACGGCGACCAGGCCATCTACGACGCGCTGGTCAACATGGCCCAACCCTTCGCCTACCGCTACCCGCTGATCGACGGCCAGGGGAACTTCGGCAGCCTGGACGGGGACGAGCCGGCCGCGATGCGCTACTGCGTGATCGGCGAGACCCTGATCGCGACCGATCGAGGGCTGATCCCCATCGCCGAACTCGCGAATCCCCGGGAGGGCCCCGATCAGCCCCTCGACGTCCGGGTGCTCTCCCGAGATCGGAGGGTGAACCGGGCCGATCGCTGGTTCGACAGCGGGGTGCATCCGACGCTGCGGGTGCGCACCCGTCGGGGCTATGAACTCACAGGGACGCTCAATCACCCGGTGCTGACATGGGAACACTCCCCAAACGGGCCGCGCTTCCGCTGGAAGACCCTCTCGCAGCTCCGGGTGGGCGACTACGTGGTGCTCGATCGCTCCCCCGATCTCCTCTGGCCGGAGGAGCCTATAGAGCTGACCCCATATCGGCCTGAGCTGGGGGAGGGCTCCCGCGCGGAGCGCCACGCGTTGCCCACACACCTGGATGAGGACCTCGCATTTTTGCTCGGCGCGCTCGTAGCCGAGGGGACCATTGCGGAGGAGCGGTTGGAGTTCACGGGCACGCCTGGGGCGTTCTCCGAGAGGTTTAAGCTCATCTGGGAAAGGACCTTTCCCACATGCCGGCTCCACGTCTTCGAGCGGGAGCCCGCCGGCTACGGCCGGAAGCCTTTCCTGCAGATGCAGGTCGTGGCCCAGCATGTGGTGCGCTTCTTCCGGGCACTCGGCCTGCGGCCGGGCCGGGCCCAAGAGCGCGAGATCCCTCCCCCGATCCTGCGCTCCCCTAAAGCCGTGGTCGCCTCGTTCCTCCGGGCTTACTTCGAGGGTGATGGGGCCGTCGAGCGCTCCGGGCAGAGCCTATTGCGGGTGAGCGCCGTGTCGGCCAGCGAACGCCTCCTCAAGCAGCTTCAAGTCCTCCTGCTGCGCTTCGGCATCGTGAGCGCGCTGCGCCGCGATGGGCGTGGGAACTTCCGCCTCCTCATCACAGGCCAGGAGAACCTCCAGCGGTTCGCCGAGCAGATCGGATTCATCTCCCCCGAGAAGGACGAAGCCCTTCGCCGGGTTCTGGACCGATTCTCCGGGAAGGCCCTCTCCCGCACGGATTATGTCCCCTTCTTGGCCGATTTCCTGAGGTGCACGGCCTCATACGATCGAGCGTGGCTCCAGAAGCATAACATCGACCGTTGGCCCCGGCTGGAGGCCCACCACGAGCGGCTGGAAGCCGTCCTGCCCGGGACGGCCACGGCCCTCCTGGAGCCCCTCCTCGAGACGCACTATCTGTTTGAGCCCGTCACCAGCATCGAGCCCGCGGGCCCCCAGCGGGTCTACTCCGTTCGGGTGGCCAGCGAGTGCCACTCCTTCTGGGGCAACGGCTTCATAAATCACAACACCGAGGCGCGGCTCTCCAAGCTGAGCGAGGAGCTGCTGGCGGAGATCGCGGAGGAGACGGTCGACTTCCAGCCGAACTTCGACGACTCGCTGCGGGAGCCGGTCGTCCTCCCCGCGAGGCTCCCGAACCTCTTGCTCAACGGCTCCTGGGGCATCTCCGTCGGGATGACCACCCAGATCCCGCCGCACAACCTGGGGGAGGTAATCGACGCCGTGATCTACCTCCTGGAGCACCCCGAGGCCACCCTGGAGGAGCTGATGCGGCTCCTGCCGGGACCGGACTTCCCCACCGGGGGGCTCATCGTCGGCCGGGAGGGGATCGAGCGGGCTTACCGGACCGGCTCGGGCCAGATCCGCATCCGCGCGAAGGCCCGGATCGAGGACGGCCGGATCATCATCACCGAGATCCCCTACCAGGTCAAGAAATCGGCCCTCCTGGAGGCGATCGCAAACAAGGTCCGCTCAGGCGAACTCGACGAGATCGCCGACCTGCGGGACGAGTCCGACCGGGAGGGCCTGCGGGTGGTGATCGAGCTCAAGCGGACGGCCAACCCCAAGGTGGTGCTCACCAAACTCTATAAGTCTACCGCGCTGGAGTGGACCTTCGGGGCGCACTTCCTGGTGATCGTCGAGGGCAACCCTCGGCGGCTCTCCTTGAAAGAGCTCCTCCAGCAGTTCATCGACTTCCGGCGGGAGGTCGTCCGCCGGCGGACGGCCCACCGGCTGCGGCGGGCCCGGGAGCGAGCCCACATCATCGAAGGATTTTTAGCCGCGCTGGACCGCCATGAGGAGGTCGTCGAGCTGATCAGGAGCGCGCGCGACGCCGCCGAGGCGAAGGGGAAGCTCCGGCGGGAGCTGGGCCTCTCCGAGCTCCAAGCGGAGGAGATCCTCAAGATGCGGCTGCGCCAGCTGGTCGCGCTGGAGCGGGAGCGGCTCGAGGAGGAATACCGGGAGAAGCTGGAGCTGATCCGGCAGTATCAGGAGATCTTGGATAGGCCCGAGCGGCTGGACGAGGCGATCAAGGAGGAGCTGCTCGAGCTGAAGAGGAGGTATGCCGATCCCCGCCGGACGGCCATCATCGAAGCCGAGGAGCTGGATGACGCCCGGCTCGACCAGGAGGTCCTCATCCCCGATGAGGACCTCCTGGTGAGCATAACCGAGCGGGGCTACGTCAACGCCCCTCGTGAGGACGTCTTCCGCCCGCAGGGGCGCGGCGGGAAGGGCGTGATCGGGATGCGGCTGCGGGAGGGCGACCGCCTCCAGGCGATCTTCATCGCCAACAGCCGCGATTGGATCCTGCTGTTCACCGACGCTCACAAGGTCTACAAGCTGCGGGCCTGCCAGCTCCCCTCCCTCCGGCGGGACTCCAAGGGCGAGAACCTGAGGGAGCTGATCGAGCTCGCCCAGGACGAGCGGATCCTCGCCTCGCTGCCGCTCCCGGGGCTGGACTCGGGCTCAGATGAGGGTGAGGAGCGGTTCTGCCTGCTGGCCACCGCTAGAGGCATTATAAACCGCAACCCCATCCGGGACTACTACAACGCTCACACGAAGGGGATCATCGCGCTCAGCGCCTCCCCCGGCGATCAGCTCGTCGACGTGGCGATCTCCCGCGGCAGGGGGGAGGTCATCCTGGGGAGCAGGCTCGGCCGGGTGGTCCGCTTCCGCGAGGGCGAGGTGCGCCTCACCGGGCGGCCCTCCCACGGGGTGATCGGGATGCGGCTCCCGCCGGGCGACCAGGTCGTCGGGATGGTGGTCCTCGAGCCGGACGGTAATAAAGCGACCCACCTGCTCTTCGTGACCGAGCGGGGCTTCGGGAAGCGGACCCCGCTGGAGGAGTTCCGCCTGCAGGGGCGGGGCGGCAAAGGGATCTTGGGGATCAAGGTGAGCCCCCGCACCGGCGGGGTGGTCGCCCTGGAGGGGGTAGCCCCGGGGGACGAGCTGATCCTGACCACCGAGCGGGGGAAGACGATCCGGATCAGCGCCGATGAGATCCGGATCGTCGGGCGCTACGCCCAGGGGGTCAAGCTGATAGAGCT
>Ga0190286_1000713_pt1 | contig 13206 bp, 12 predicted proteins | sample 48691834_MG_FD_183241 | JGI IMG/M metagenome (GOLD analysis project Ga0190286, IMG submission 183241) | Hydrothermal vent microbial mat bacterial communities from Southern Trench, Guaymas Basin, Mexico - 4869-18-3-4_MG | ecosystem: Environmental > Aquatic > Marine > Hydrothermal vents >... | reverse complement strand
TCTTTCAAGCTTTAAAGAATTTCGGGTAAAACTTAGAGATGAATTTCTAGATGAATATCTTAAAGAAGATAATAATTTAAATTGATTGTGTATCATTATATTATTTACAGTGATTATTGTCCATCTTTGAATTTTTGAACTATAAACTATTAGCTTATTTCCAGCAGTTTCTCAAATTCATAGAGATCTTTATTTTTCCTCTCAATCTCTTTTAGAATCTCCAATTCCTTCTCGGGGTTTTTCCAGATTGCTTCTAGTATCTCTCTCACCTCCCTCTCATCCCGCGCTATGCGACAGATCCTCTGTACTGTCGCCCTTGTACATCCACGCTCCCTTAACTTTTTGTTGAAGTCGCTTGCCTTGAGGAGTTGTATGTTCATCCTGGCTGCGTATTCTGGTAGGCTTATCTCAGTGCCGTCCTTGAATCTTACCCTCTCCCTTGGGTTGAAGGCTGAGGCTGCGAAGACACCGACCACACCCTGCTTTATCGCTCTGCCCTCAGGTGTGTCTACGCCAAACTCCTTACTCCACCTCAAGACCTCCAGGAAGTCGTCTATGTGCCGCCTCTCGACGAGACCCCACTTGCAGCTTAGGACATAGGTGATGGATGGTGCGAATATGCTGGGTGAGACCTCCCAAACCCGGTCTACTTCCGCCGCCCTTCGTCTTCCACCAACCGGTTTGATGAGGTGCAGTGTAATCCTCTTTGGGTCCATCTTGTTTCTGTGCTGCTGCGTCCAGAATCTGGCTCCGGTGGTGAAGTGATCGATGAACCACTCGGCACAGGCCTCCCAATTATGCCCAATCCTGTTGGCTCTTCCCTTCGTCTTCCTGATATAATTCTTCTTCATCTCTATCGCCTCCTCAAGCTCCCTGCCCTTTAGGCTGGTGTGATAATAATACCTATAGGCGTCGAAGAGCTTCACCTCCTTCAGCTCCTGATATAGCTGTAGGGCCCTCTGAAGCGCATACTCAACCTTATAGGGGCTGCAGTTTAGGGCCCTCTCAATATAGGTGTAGCTGACGAGGGTCTTGAGCTTCGAGTGCTCTATGATTATGTCCCTGATGCGCATTATCCGCTCCATCAAAGCGCTGGGGTGAGCCCGCCCCCTCAATGCCTCCTCAGTTCGTCGAATAGCTTCCTCCAGGGCCTTCTCCCTGGGCTTGTCCTGATCGATCCAGGTTATGAGGTATCCCCACTTGAAGGGGGTCTCCCCCTCATCACTCTTATAGCCCCTGACGTATACTAGGCCCCTACGCTGAAAACGACGGACATTAGCCATAACGTCGCTCCGCTTCACACCCATATCCTTCAGGGCCTGGTAGATCTCGCTGCTGAAGAAGGCTCGGTCCCGGTGGCGGCGGAGAAACTCCAGGATCAAGCCCGCCCGGCTTTGGCTTCCTCCGCCTCGGGGATCGAGATAGCGCTCATTAAAGCCTACAAACCTAACGCCGTCAAGGAGAAGCTCATCCACCCCCTCAGGCCTCAAAAGGTAGAGGTAATACCCCCTCGTATTCGGACCCGAGCTCCCCCTGCCGCGACGACGAACAAAGATAGGCCTCTCAGATCTAAGCACAAAACCCCTCCGCCAACACCGATACAGCGAGGCATAAACCGCATCAGCCCCCAAACCCGTAGCCCGGATAAGATCAAGAGCACTACGGGGAACACCATCAGCCAAAACCCCAAGCAGACGCCGCCTAGTCGAATCTCTAGCCATCAAGCCTAAAACCCCAAAAGAAAAATTTAAACCCTCCCACACATTCAGAAAAACCCTAAAATACGGATAAACAATAAACCAGCCTCTTTCCCCAAAACAACCCCAAAAAGGGCCCTAAAAACCCAACGAATTTGGTGCGGAGGGTGGGATTTGAACCCACGCACCCCTAAGGGACAGCCTCCTCAGGGCTGCGCCGTTGGCCAGGCTTGGCAACCTCCGCCCGATCTTTGATTAAAGCGAGGGAGGTTTTAATCTTTCTCTGGGAGGCCGCTGCCGGGAGTCGAACCCGGTCCAAGGGCTCCACAGGCCCTTGTGCTACCGTTACACCACAGCGGCCGCCGAGATCACTCTCCCTATAGGGGGCTATTAAATTTTCAGCCCTCTACATCAGCTTCCCGCCGATGGTTGAGGAGCTCGTGATACCTCTTCCCCCCTCCAATAGGTGGGTGAGGAGGGGTGACATATTCATCCCTCCCTCGGTGCTCCCTCAGGAGCTCCAGGGCTGGGGGTGTGGGCGGCGTCAGGGCATCTTGCCCTCCAAGATGCCTATGATGGCCTCCGGGATGTTGAATGCTTCGCGTGTCGGCCGCCAGCTCGTAGAGGGGCGGATCGGCAGGCTCTCATGGCTCCCTCCCCTGATGCGGTTGATCCCCGATAGGGCCTCCTCCACGGCGATCCACCCCTCAATGGGGTCTTCATGGTCGATGATCCCGTTATCGGTGCTAAAAATCCCCGATGTTAAACTGGATTTCAGCTTCAAAACAATTCTAAGTATGTATCTGGGAGATGGATCAGTAAACTTTATATAGGGTTTGGAGGGGGCTAAGTTGAATATATCAGAGAATAGATATAATGTAGATGTGTAGAACACGGATACGATGGAGGGTGGAGTGATGGACGGGATGGGAGCGATGGAGGGATGCGTCGTGGGGGAGGGGAGGAACTACATCTTCCTCATCTTCTCCACCGACAAGGAGATAGAGAACCCCAGAGACGCCCTGAAGGAGATCCTCAGCGGAGACGGCGACGGCTACAGGGTTGAGCGGGTCGTCGTCCTAAGAAACCCTGCATCCCTCCCTCGAGACGGCTGAATTACCCTCAAAGATAAAATTTTGACATCTTGAAAACTCGAAAATTGAATCTTCTATCAAGAAGAGGGGGTAGGAGAGCGGCATTTTGATGATTTTCTCGCTTAAAGGAGGCAGATCCATGGTTCTGAAATCCATAATCTATATCAAGAGTAGATATACCTTAATCGCTCGGTGGATCGATATGTTAGGGAGATACGAGCGCAGCGGCATCTCCACCTTCGTGGCTGTGCTACTGTTGATGGTCTTAGCCGTCTCAGCCGGCGCAGTCATCTACGCCTACACCATGGGCTACCTCGGAGGCCTAGGAGGGACTCGAACGCCGGGGACGCTGTCGCTGGATACTGCCATAGCCAACGTCACAAGTAATGAGATCGTAGCCTACGTGAGAAATATTGGAAAGGGAAGTCTAGATATCGATAAGATCTATGTGGAGGATAAACTCGTTCCAGATAACAAGATATCCTTCTCCGGTGATGGAATCATTGAAGAGGGGGAAGTAGAAACTATAACTATCAATTGCACTGGTACGGTGACTTTAACTAGTGGCATAACATATGAAGTTAAGATCGTCTGCACCGATGGGACGCATCTGACCTTCAGCGTGAAGGGCAGCTAGCCCCTAAACCGTTTTTGTCCTCATCCTCCTGGGGTGTGGTGGGGTGGATAGGGGAGTCAGCGAAGTGGTTGCGAGCCTCATATTGCTGTTGATAGTCACCACCCTCGGCACCTTCCTCTACAGCTACACCCTCACCTCCACGGGTTTGCAGCAGGATTACCTCAGGTCTCAGGTGGAGCTGGAGTCTGAGAGGGCTGGGGAGAGATTTAGGATAGTGTCGGTCCTCTGGCTTGGGGGGGACAGGCTGAATGTGACGATCCTCAACTACGGCCTCATAGACATCGCCATCGTGGATGTCTACATCGACGGCGTGAGGGTCTCAACCTACTATGGGGGGAGGGGGGAGGAGATCTATACGTCGGAGCTGGGCTGGATCTGCTTCGACTCCCCCATACCGATAGAGGCCGACTCCACCTATGAGATCACCATCGTCAGCGAGAGGGGGGTCACCCATGTATACCTCTGGGAGAATTAGGGGCCAGGGCACCATCATAGGCGCCGCCTTTCTGCTCCTCATCATCCTAACGGGCTACAGCCTCTTCCTCCTAAACACTAGGATCCAGATGGCCTATCAACGGATCGTCAGGGAGATGCATCAACGAGACCTGGAGATGACCCAGGAACAGGTGGAGCTGAGGAGGGTGGGTGCCGACGCCTCTGGGAGGGCGAGGCTGACCATCACAAACCTCAGCCCCTACACCGCCCACATCATCTACATCGGCATCATAGACCAGGAGGCCGGGACCCAGACCTTCAGGAAGGCCGACATCTACATCGACCCCATGGAGACCATCACCTACACCGCCCCCATAACCCTCATCGAGGGCAGAACCTACACCATCCTCCTCATCACCGAGCGGGGAAACGTCTTCTCCGAGGAGGTGAAGCCAGGCCTGGAGGTCTCCTCGGACACCGTCATCGAGATCACCCCGGGAGGCCTCTGGGCCAAGGATAGATACCCCTCAGGATACTATGTGGAGGTGGGCTCCTACCTCTCCGGAGCCGTCCCCGACAGCGTCATGGAGGTAGACGGAGACTACCTGGAGGTTCTCAGCGAGCTCGGCGTCGCCGTCGTCTCCTACCACCCCGAGGATTACGTGCTGCTGGGGGGAACATCCCACGTCTCAGGGTCTATCTCAGACCTGGAGGAGGACGACGGAGTCTACATGATCTTCGAGAGCTATGAGACCATCTATGAGATCCCCTACCACCCCGATGGGGCGAGACCCCTAGGCTGGAGCACCAGGCTCAGCGGCAGCCCTATAAACCTCACTGAGGACGACGGAGTCTACATGATCTTCAACAGCTACATCTCAGCCGCATCGACCACGACGCCGAGTAGGGCCATCGTCGCCTATAGGTCAATGGATGGAAGTGGAGTGAACTATCCTAAGTATAGGGAGTTCTATGAGGAGTGGGGGCCCCAGAGGGAGCTGGAGGGGGTCGGCACCATAAGAGCCGTGAGAGTCGCCTACTGCACCAGGCTTGAGAGACTCCAGGAGGTCATCGTCGCCGCCCTCGACAACGATGGATACCTCCACGCCTACGTCTACAACGGCACCAAGTGGAGCCACACGACGCTGGGGAGGGTTTGGACGTCGGCCCCGAGCACGCCCGATAGACCCTTCGACGTAGCCTATGAGGAGACGAGTGGAAGAGCCCTCGTCGTCTACGCCAACACCCTCACCGAAGGAACCAAAGATCTCTCCTATCGAATCTGGAATGGGACGGCTTGGAGCGAGGAATATTACATCGACGATCCCGGCCACACCTCCCATGTGAGGTATAGATGGGTCATTCTGGAAACGAATCCCAAGCCCGGCTCAAATGATATAGGGATGATCGCCATCGACGGTTCCAACAACGATGCCAATGCAGCTATCTGGAATGGCTCCAGCTGGGGTGAGTGGCAGGAGATAACAGATTCGGTCTCTAATGAATATTATGAATGTATCGCCATCGCTTATGAATACTCCACCGGCTATCTTATGGCGGTAGCCGGTTATGGGAGCCTCGTAGTTTGGAGCAGATATACGGGCAGCTGGAGCACTCCAAGTCTCCTCGATGTCAACCCCCTGGCGACTGGTAAGATGAGATGGCTCAGCCTGAAAGAACATCGGAGGGAAGGCTCGAATAGATTGATGTTGCTCAGCCTCGATGAAGCCAACGATGCATGCGCCATCCCCTGGGACGGAGAGCAGTGGGGTCAGCCTACAAGACTTGATGGAAGAATGGAGACTTACGCCACCAGATGCTTAGATGGAGATTGGGAGGTGGTGAGTGATAGATTCATCGTGGTCGGTGGTGATCGAAACATCGATGCCATAAGCTATAAGATCTGGACGCCCGAGGAGGGTTGGACACCGGCTTTAGAGAACGTCTGGTATCGATATTGGGGCTTGACAACCGATCAGCAGTGGGTTCAGGTGAGGGCTGATCCAAGGGGCGTCGGGGAGGCGAGGCTGCTCATAGGAACGGTGGATGATGGGCGAGACCTCGTCTTAACCCTATGGGATGGGGATAGCATGGGTGGACAGGTCGAGGCAACTGGTTCGGTGAACACCCTCACTTACGAGACCTTCGAGATCGCCTTCCAGCTCTACGGCGAGCCCACGGAGCGAACCGTGGAGGTTGAGGTCTACGGCGACAGCGACCTCGAGGAGTGGGAGAGTCTAACATGGATCATTGACTCGGCCTGCACCGCCCCCTCCGTCTCCGTCACTCTCCAGCTCTACGACTTCGAGGCTGGGGGCTACCCCAGCGGCGGCGACGGCTACATAAGCTACACCTCCAGCTCCACGCCCAACACCGATGAGACCGTAAGCCAAACTATCACCGTGAACCCGGAGAGGTTCAGGGATGATAGTGGGCGATGGAGGATGAAGGCGACAGTGGTGAAGGGAAGCGGAGACCCACTGAGATATAAGCTGGACTTCGTGGAGTTCAAGCCCCGTCATCCCCAGCAGACCTGCGCCGTGGAGCTCCTCGGCTCCAGCGACACCGAGCCCTGGTTCAGCCTGCTCTGGCAGGTGGACTCCTCCTGGAGCGTGGGGGAGGTGAACGTAACCCTCCAGCTCTACAACTATGAGGCTGACGCCTACCCCACATCTGGAGACGGCTATATCAACTACCTCTCCAGCCCGACGCCCTACACCGATGAGTTGGTCAGCCAGAACATCACCTCGAAACCAGAAGCCTTCAGGGATGTGGACGGCTCCTGGAGGATGAGGATCCAGGGGGTGAAGAGGGGATCCACGCCCTTCCAGCTTCGCCTAGACCTAGTGGAGTATCAACCCAGGGAGAGCACAGGCTACACCGCCTCCACCGCCTACATCTTCACCGACATCGAGACCGATGAACCTGAGGAGATTAGATTCAAATTGGTGAGCGACCATACGCTCACGGGGGTGAGGGTCACCCTCCAGCTCTGGAACTACACCGCCGGCGCCTACGCCTCCAGGGGCGCTGGATACCTCGCCTACACCTCCATGGAGGCGAATGAGACGAGGTGGCTGAACGTCACCTATAGGGCCGGAGACTTCGTCCAGGGCGGGGCGGCGAGGTTGAGGGTGACCTCCCACCACAGCTCGCAGTTCACCCAGAGGGTGAATCAGTTGAAGATGGATTACGCCTACCAGGCTGAGGGACTCCCCTACGACACCTATAAGACCTATTTGATCAGGGTTTACGACGGCGTCACCGGGGAGCCCAGGCCCTACGCCAGCCTCACCATCTACAGCAACGGAACCACCGTGGTCTTCGAGAACCTCCCCAACCCAGCCTTCGTCCACGCCGATGAGGAGGGTGAATATAGGCTGTCGTTGAAGTCATCGAACCCGGAGGGAGAGGTCTTCAAGCTCTACGTCCTGGTGGGCAGCATAGCGGCGGAGAGGCGCATCTTCCAGGAGCCTATGAGGTGAGGGTGATGGAGGAGATGGAGAGGAGGGGCCTCATCTTCAAGGAGTTCTACCCCGTCAACCCCCCCTTCGGCTTCGCCGGCATCCAGATCGACGAGGAGACGGGGGCGCTCAGATACCTGGTGGTGGAGCCGACGCTGACGGAGGAGGAGGGAGAGATACTGGGGGAGGTGAAGCGGAGGCTCATAGAGCGGATCGACATCCCCCTCGAGGTTCTGAGGGATGAGGAGAGGATGGAGGAGTATTTGAAGGGGGAGATCAAGAGGGTTCTAAGGAGGTTTAGGGGTAAGATCCCAGAGGAGTCGGAGGAGAAGTTCATCTACTATCTTAAGAGGGACTTCCTCGGCTACGGCAGAATCGACATATTGATGAGGGATCCAAACATCGAGGATATCTCCTGCAACGGCGTCAACACCCCCATCTACGTCTGGCATAGACGCTATGAATCGCTGCCGACGAACGTCTCCTACGACAGCGAGGAGGAGCTCGACGCCATAGTTCGGAGACTCGCCTACAGGTCTGGACATCAGATATCGGTGGCCCACCCAATCCTTGAGGGAACCCTCCCAGAGGGGTATAGGGTGCACCTAACCCTCGACGAGATCTCAAAGCGTGGAAACACCTTCACCATCCGAAAGTTCAGGGCTAACCCCTACACGATCATAGACCTAATAAACTTCGGAACCCTCTCCACCGAGATCGCGGCATATCTCTGGATACTCGTCGAAAACCTAAGGAGCATCATGATATGCGGCGCCACGGCGTCGGGTAAGACCTCACTGCTGAACGCAATAGGGATGTTCATACGCCCCGAGATGAAGGTGGTCACAATCGAGGAGGTGAGGGAGCTACGGCTTCATGAGAACTGGATTCCGATGGTGACCCGCCCAAGCTTCCAGCCCGGCGTTGAGGAGGTCACCCTCTACGACCTCCTGAGATCGGCGCTGAGGCAGAGACCCGACTACATCATCGTCGGAGAGGTGAGGGGTGAGGAGGCCTATACGCTTTTCCAGGCCATAGCCGTCGGACATGGAGGCCTATGCACCATACACGCTGAGAGCGTCGATGCGGCCATCAAGAGGCTGTTGACGAAGCCGATGAACATACCTAAGATGATGATGCCGCTGATGAATGTCCTCATCCTCATCAGGAGGATTAAGATCGGCGATGAGATTGCGAGGCGCATCGTGGCTGTGGAGGAGATCACGGGCATCTCACCCGATGGAGAGGTGACACTTGAGCAACGCTACGAGTGGAACCCAGAGGATGACTCCTTCATCTACCATCCACCATCTGGGAGGGGGAGAGACGTCTATAGGCAGATCATGGAGATGAGACATATTACAAGGGAGAAGCTGATGGAGGAGCAGGCTAAGAGGGAGAGGATACTGCGATGGATGGTGGAGAAGGGTATGAACACCTATGAGGAGGTCGCCCAAGTCATCAGGGACTACTACCTCAAGCCCGAGGAGATCTACAGCGCCGCCAGGCTGGGAGCTGAGAGATGAGCACCCTATCAAGGGAGTTTAGGGAGATATACGCCCGAAGCGGCCTATCACGCCCCTATGAGGAATATCTGAGACGCATAGCCCTCTTCTCAACATCAGCCTACGCCGCCGCAGCCTTCATCCTCCTCCTCGTAAACTCCCTCATCTTCCAGGTTTGGGGCTTCAGATTGGTGATGATTGTTCTCCCACCCTCAGCTATCATAGGCGTCTTAGTCCTCATCATCGGCCTCTACTATCCACTCTATAAGAGGAATCAGAGGAGAACCCAGATAGAGGATTCCCTGCTCTACACCCTCAGCTACATGGCCGCCCTCTCAGCTGGTGGACTCCCCATAGAGAGGATCATGGAGAGGGTCTCAGAGGTGGAGGAGAGTGAGGCCCTGAAGATGATCGCCAACAAATTCATGGCCGATGTCAGACTCTTCGGCTTCGACATCCCCTCAGCCCTACGGGATGCGGCGAGGAGAAGCCCATCGGAGACGATGGAGAAGCTGCTGGAGGGTTTGAGAAACGTCATTCAGACCAGTGGAGACCTGAAGAGCCTACTCACCTATGAGGTTGATCGAATGCTGGGGAGGAGGAGGGAGAAGCTGAAGAGGATGATGAGAACCCTCGTCTACCTCGGGGAGCTCTACGTCTCGCTGCTCATCGTCGCCCCAATACTCTTCATCCTCATCCTCACCATCCTCTCAGTCATCGGGGGGAACCCCCTCGGCATTCCGCCTCAGATCCAGCTGAACCTACTCGTCTTCATAGGCATACCAACCATGGCAGCCAGCTTCGCCATCATCCTCGACGTAATCCTCGGAGGTGAGGAGTAGTGTACTTTGATCGTAGGGCGAGGCTGATGGTCTGGGCCTCCTCCCTATCCGTGGCCCTCCTCCTCTACATCCTCTTCTACATCCTCGGCGTCCTGAGGCCGACGGAGCTCTATCTCATACCCCTCGACCAGAGGGTGAACAACTCCCTCGCATTGACGCTGCTCGCCGCCATACTCCCACCCTCCATCGTTGAGTTTAACAACATCAGATGGCTGAGAGGCGTCGATAGGAACATACCCCTACTGCTGAGGGACCTGACGGAGGCCGTTAGATCGGGTGAAACCCTTATAAGGGCGCTGGAGGAGGCGGCGGAGAGGGATTACGGCCCCATATCGAAGTATCTGGAGAGGGCGATGGTGAGGCTAAGCCTAACCTCAGACCTGGAGGCGTCGCTGAGGTGGATGGGTGAACAGCTTGTGAGGCCCTCAGCCATGAGGATGGCCACCATCCTCATAGAGGCTTCGGAGAGCGGGGGCAGAGTCGTCGAGATATTGGAGGCGGCCGTCTCCCTCTTCAATCAGATCGCAGAGTATAGGGAGGAGCGGGAGGCCCAGACGAGGCCCTACATCCTCCTCGCCTACATGGGTTCGATAATCTTCATGGTCATCGCCTACGTAATCCTCTTCCAATTCCTCGCACCCCTCTCAACGGCGGCTGAGAATCCTGAGATGATGGGCGTCCCAATAGTTCAGAACGTGTTAGATATAAGCTACTACAAGTCTATTCTCTTCTGGGCATCGGTGATGGAGTCAGTCTTCGGCGGCCTCATAGCTGGGAAGATCAGCGGCGGAAAGCTGGCCGCTGGATTGATCCACTCATCGATCCTCCTAGCGGTCACCATCACCTTCTTCAACGTCTTCACGGTTTAAGGGGGATGGAGATGAGTCGGATGGAGGAGAAGCCGCTCACCGATGATGAAAGAGGCCTCCTCATCCGACTCATCGAGAAGGGTGTGAAGGAGCTCAAGCCCACTCCAAGGGGTGGACGCATCCAGTATGAGGGCGTAGAGGACCTATACGAGGAGTATGAGGCTGAGAAGCTTCTCAGCCTCCTTGAATCCCTCTCCGATAAGGGATTCCTCCTCGTCAAGGAGTATGATCGAGTCATCCTATGCCCAAAATGCGGCTCGATAGACGTCTACTCGAAGTATAACTGCCCGAGATGCCACTCGATGTGGGTTGACAGGATGGAGTTGATTGAGCATCCCTTCTGCGGCTACATCGGTGACAAGGCCAGCTTCATCTCGGATTCGAGTCTCATCTGCCCCAACTGTAGGACGGAGCTGGGCCCCGTCGATGGAAAGCCCCCTGGAGATGGGTCGAGGCGGGATTATAGGATTATAGGCTCCAGCTTTGAGTGTAGGAAATGTGGCTATCGCTTCGAGAGGCCTCAGGTGATCCATGTCTGCAACGAGTGTGGAGCCATCTTCAACTATATGACGGCGAGATATGAGAGGCTCTACTCCTATGAGATACCGGAGGAGGTGGCTGAGACCCTCGGGCTGGTTCCGGAGCTTAGGTCGATCCTCCAACCCCTGGAGTCAACCCTAATGGAGCATGGATACACCGTTGAGAGGAATGGTAGACTTATAGGGGTCTCGGGGGGTGAACACACCTTCAACCTCGTGGCGAGTAAGGGGGGGAGACGGATCGTCGTTGACATAAGCCGGAGGGGGGAGCAGAGGGACATCGTATCGCTGCTGGGTAAGAAGATGGATGTAAGACCCACCTCAACTGTCCTCATAGACATGTCTGGGAGCACCGAGATATCGGCCCTTGGAGAGGTTTATGACATAACCGTCTTCGATGGGAAGGATGTAGAGCTGAAGAGGAAATTCTCAGAGCATCTCGACAGGATAGAGAATATGAGAAGAGTTAAAAGCGAGGGTGAGAAGGGAGGAGGGAGAGATGAGAGTTAGTGTAGAGGGGGAGGAACCCATACTCCGCATGACCATCGGAGCCTTCACCCAGATGCTTGAATCCCTCTACAGGATCTTCGGCTCCGCAGGTCTATCGATGATCTACATGATGGGGAGGGAGAGAGGCATATACGAGGCGAGGATGGGCCTATCAGAGCTTGAAGGTGAAACCTCCATAAGAGATGTACTGGAACTCGCCTTGAGGAGGGCTGAGAGACTCGGCTGGGGAGAGATGGAGATCGCGGAGCTCGACACGATAAATGGCATCGTCAACATCAGAATTAAGAAGACGCCCTTCCCATGCAGAGCTCCAGACGCCTCCCACTGCTACTTCTACAGGGGATACCTCTCAGGAATAGTCTCCGAGATACTCGGCGATGAGATGAGCTGCACCCTCGATAAATGCCTACTCAAGGGCGATAAGGACTGCGTAATAAAGATATTCAGAACCAGATGAAAGTTTAATAACCCTTCGACATTTTAATCATGAATTAGCTTATTCTGAGTGTAACTCTCCCTATGGGGCATAACCTATAGCGCCCATCGTATATGTAAGAGAAATTTTATATATAATTATTTTTTAACATAGTTGGGTGCATTGAACGAGGATCAGGAGAGAATGGTGAAGTTGTTGAAGGCCCTTGCGAATCCGATTAGGTTGAGGATGATCGCCTCCCTCTCTGAGAGGCCTAAGCACCTCTATGCCCTTGCTAAGGAGCTTGGCCTCTCCTATCCACTGGCGTATCTCCATTTGAAGGCCTTGAGGAATCTGGGGTTGGTGAGGGAGGTGAGGGAGGAGAGTAGGGCTGAGGGTCTTCCATCCGTCAAGTATTACATGGCCTCCGATTTCAGGCTCCTCCTATCACCTGAGAGGATTAGGGAGGTGTGGGGTGAGGGGGATGGTTAGGAACTCAACTCTCGTGGCGGCGTCCGCCGCCATCATAGGCTTCGGCGTCCCAGCCCTCAGCCTCTACGTATCCATTCAATATGGATTCAACTACATCGCCGCCGCCGTAATCTCCCTCACAGCCATCGTCGTCGGTGGGGCCCTCATCTTCTTCGGCATCGTCACGGGGCCCCTCAGCCTCGGGGAGGATCAGTCTGCTGGGAAGCTGAGGATGTTCAGAGCCCATCTCAGGGCCACCCTGGAGGAAATGGATGAGATCATAGAGATCCTCACCGAGATAAGGGACCTCCTGAGGGGGGTTGAGTGAGTGGGGGAGCTGAGATATCTAAGGTTGACGGATGAGGAGGCCCTGGAGGAGATGGAGAGGAAGCTGAGGGAGATGAGGAGGCTTTTAGAGGAGATTAGGGACTCCCTGAAGGCCCTTGGGGGTGGATCTCCATAAGGAGGAGAGGAGTAGAGAGGATGAGGAGATATGAGGAGGCGATGGAGGAGGCCATCCCAACCAGTAGGATAGCTGGCTCAGGCAGAGTTGAGATACCCGGCCTTGGGGAGATAAGGGTCTCAGGCTCAGGCTACATCTCCCAGGAGGAGATCAGGATCGGCGGAAGCGGAGAGCTCCCAGGGGGGCTGAAGATTGGAGCTTTGAGAGCGGCTGGAAGCCTAAAGGTTAAGGGGGAACTGGAGGTAGGTGAGGGACATCTCTCAGG
>Ga0190286_1000712_pt1 | contig 13209 bp, 10 predicted proteins | sample 48691834_MG_FD_183241 | JGI IMG/M metagenome (GOLD analysis project Ga0190286, IMG submission 183241) | Hydrothermal vent microbial mat bacterial communities from Southern Trench, Guaymas Basin, Mexico - 4869-18-3-4_MG | ecosystem: Environmental > Aquatic > Marine > Hydrothermal vents >... | reverse complement strand
GAGTAGTATACATACCTAACAATACTTTTGAAATGTCCTACCTTACATCAGAGGGCTGGATTCTTGCCTGGTTTGCTGGTGGACTCAAAAAAAGGGGTTCTGTGAGTTGTGAAATGCGTTATCACATATTTGATGGAGATAGAATGAAATTTCACCGGGAGTACATAAAGACATCAGGAATAAAGAATGGCTGGAAGGGTTGGAAGCCAGGCCCTTGGGCAGCTAGAATTAAGTGGTATTTTGGCTTTGCCTGGTCAACTCTACCTGAAAGGTGGCAGAGTTTGTTTGATAAGAGATTAAAATATTTAAAAGAGGTTTATCAGGAAAGTTGTTGTCCTGGTGATCTGGTACTTCTTCTTTCTCGAATTTCATATCGTTGGGGGGATTTACCTGTTTCGGATAACTCTGTTGTAAGTCGCTGGGATGGTAAGAAAGTTTTTCATGCTCCTGTTTCTGCCTATACTTCAAGATTATGGTCTCTTTCAAAAAATGATTCCCCTTTCCGTTTTGGTATCTATGTTTGGCCCTGGAGTATTTCTATTCTATCTGAAATCCCTAAGAAACATCCAGAGTGGTTTCTCCATAACCAGAAGGGGGAATTTGTAGAATGCTCTGTTCCTCAATATCAAGCAGTTGCTAAATCTTACAATATAAATTTTGCAAATAAAGATGTGGTTGAATGGAAAGTTAATCATATAATTCAATCAGCTGAGTATTTGAAATGTGGGATGGTGTATACAGATGGGTCAATTCCTTCAGCTAATCTTGACTGGACAACAATGACAATGTCTTCCTCAGCAGATATACTGTTTGCAAAACGGCTCTGGGAGGAATGTAGAAAGAGAGACATTATTTACTTTGCCAATGATACTTATATAATGACCCCGTACAAAGATGTTGTTTTCATGGAATCTGTTAAATGGCCATGGGATGATTGGAAAACAAATGCAGAACAATTTGCAGTTGCCAAAGTGTATGCCAATCCGTATGTACCTTCCTTCATGCTCTACTGGAGAAAAACAAATAATCTTAACATAATTAATACAGGTGTATTACTTGGTCTACGGGCTGCTCCACTTCCTTACTCATATAAAATAGCAGAACCTTATATCTCAACTGCTCATGAGATGTATGGATATGGATTGGTAGATGTTGGACTTAAACCATGTTATTGGATGGAGGATACAGATATCGAGGCCTATTCTTTACAAAGAGATAAAGAGCCGGGTATTCTCCTTACTTTTCTTAATCATAAAAAAGAACCTGCTGATATTACTCTTTCCTTTGATGCTGAAAAAGCAGGACTGGATACAAATAAACCACTCTATGGTTGGTATCTTGACAGCAAAAGTTTTGAAGAGTTAAAGAGGAATCCTTCTCCCAATCTTTTCAACATTAAAGATATAAGAAGATATATCAGAGTGGATAATGGAAGAATTGAAATAACCATTAAGAATGTGATACCAAATGTAGCCAAGCAAATTTATATCACCCATACTCCTGCTTTCGTCTGGAAAATTGCAGGAAAATCAACCCAGGTTAAAGGAATACATATCTTAGATACATCTATTCAGCAGAAAGGGGAAAATCTGTTTGAAATATCTTGTAAGAGACCTTCATCTATTCTTTATGTATTAGATAAGAAGAAACCTATGAAGGTGGTTATGGATAGAGAAGAAATAGATTGTCAAATGTTTTTTGTTGGTAAAACACCGGCAATAATATTTAATGTTCCAGCAGGAAATCATACCATATATATAAAAAATGAGAAATAAAGAAGTGGTCAGGAAATTCTACTGCGGTCAAAAAAATATTTCGGTTGGCAAGCCAGCAGTATATGAAAAAAAGGGGAAATTTTTTACTCAAAACCCTGATAATATTCTCTTTTCTGGTAGAGTAGTGGGAAAGTATTACTTTCCCTCTGGAAAGAGAAATCCTTATATAGAAAGGAGGTGAGATAGGATGATGAAGAAGATTCGTAGCATCTACGGTTCATTCCCCATCATAAACCGAAGTTGGGCCTTCACCTTAATCGAGTTACTGGTGGTAATTGCGATTATAGCGATTTTAGCAGCAATGTTATTACCTGCCTTACACCGAGCCAGGGAGCAGGCAAGGACAGCCACCTGTCAGAACAACCTGAAGCAGATCGCCATAGGATTTGCCATGTACAGGAACGAGTACGATGGAGCCAATGTTCCCAGTTTCTACGTAAAATCCTCTGGTTCACCTTGGACTGTATCCTACTGGACTGTGCAACTTTACCACTATATGAATAATAGAGACCTGTTCTTATGTCCTTCCCGACCGGAGTGGGAGCATGGAAGCCCTGATGCCCCAGGGTGGCACGGAAGATGGTGGACTGGTTACTTTGTGAACAATGATGCAGACCAGGGTGTTCACCCTCCCTATCAAGAGGTAAGCCGATATCCTCATGTCCCAGTAAAGGAAGTAGTTTATGACTCAGAAGTTATTGACCCTGCAGGGACTATAGAAGCAGGAGATGCCTGGGTACCTATCTGGTGGGATAGCGTGGAGTTTGTCTATATAGGAAGATTTGGTGGTCCTACATCCTTAGAAGCCAATTGGGACGACGGTTTAGGGTTAGAATACTCCAGCCGGGATGAGTATGAAGCAGATAGAGACAGACATAATGGAGGATTAAATTATCTATACTACGATGGGCATGTAGAATGGCATAGAGCAGAGTATATACTGGAGAATGAAGAGGCTCTTTTTGATAGAACCATTCCCGGACCGTAGTTCTACCTATCCCCCTTCCTTTAGGAAGGATTTTTATATTCCTTGGGTAGAGGGGGAAGGGGTGAAATTTTGCAACTTACCTGGTTTTCAAAAGGAGAGTTAAATCATGAAAAAAGTAAGAAAGGCGGTAGTAATTGGTCTGGATGCTCCTATTATAGAATCCATCTTAAGATGCGTAAGAGAAGGGAAAATGCCTAGGATTAAAAAACTCATAGAAGAAGGTGTATGGTAAGAAAACTGTTTAGTACCCACCCTACTATCACCCCTCCTAACTGGGCTACTATAGTCACAGGAGCCTGGCCTGGAAGACACGGTATAATCTGTTTCCATTCCTTAGAAAAAGGGAAAAACCCTGCCTTTGATAATGCACATCAGGCTTTTACTTCCCGGGAGATTCAGGCAGAATATATTTGGGAGAGTGCGGCAAGGAAGGATACGGAGCATAATCTTAACTATCCGACCTCCTGGCCTCCCCGGACGGATAAGGTAATCCAGATAGGAGGGGCGGGGCTTCATATAAATGACTGGTGAATAAATGGAGGAGGTGTACCACTACCTTCCTGGTATTCCTTGAATCATTTATCCGACCACCAGATCTTTGCCACAGAAGAATTACCCCTAGCAGATAGAGTGCAACTTCGTCCTACCAGGGGCTGGAAAGATCCTGAAAGGAAAGGAGAAGACCTGGAAAGTGAAATTTTTCTTGGAGGGAAAGCATCCCTGTTTCAGGTAAAACCTAAACTGCTACTTCCTCCTGATTAAAAAGGGTAAGAAGAGATTTGTGAGTGTCTCCCTTCATCGGGACAAAAATTCTTCCCCTCTTTTTACCCTGCGGGAAGGGGAGTGAAAAGATATGGGAAAGATTCCAGACAGAGAGAGGAGAAAGAGAGGGAGTTTTTATGGCTAAATTATTAAAACTTTCTTCTGACGGCAGGGAATTCTCTCTTTACTTCACTCCTATTGCTCAATTTGAGGAAGGTTTTTACCCTGAAGGGCTCGGAGAGGAACTCAAAAATCTTCCCGGTTTACCTGCCCGAATCGTGGAAGACCTGATAACCCTGGGCTGGGGAGATGAAGAACTGTATTTGGAAAGAGTGGAACAGGAAAATCTATGGCTGGGAGAATGCGCTCATTATCTTCTCCAGAATAAAGAATGGACTCTTTTCTTCATGCATGCCCATACTCCTGACCATACCTACCATTATTTCTTTTCAGCATCTGGACACCGAGAGCATGAGCAGTATCCGGTGGGTTCAGTAGATAGAGGATAAATTCTATTCCAGTCTTGACCGGATGATAGGGAGGATACTGGAGGGGGTAAATGAGGGAGAAACCATGGTTATAATCACTCCTGACCATGGAACAACTCCCACCCAAGGAAGGACAAGGGAGGATTTTAAACATTTTAATGTAGCAAATATCCTGGAAGAGAGAGGATTGCTTAAATTCAGGGAAGAGAACGGAAAAAGGGAAATAGACCTTTCCCACAGTAAAGCCATTCCTTTACTTTCCGTATATATCTATGTAAATCACGCAGGGAAATTCCTTTCCGGGTGTGTGGAAGAAAAAGAGTATGAAAGAGTTAGAGATGAGGTGATAAATACCCTTTATGACTACACAGACCCCAAGACAGGGGAAAAACCTGTAGTATTTGCCCTGCGTAAGAAAGATGCCAGGATTCTGGATCTGTACGAGGAATTGGTGGGAGATATAGTTTACGGTATCCGGGCGGAATACTCAGGAGAACATGGAAGACAGATAACTACCGATAAATTCAACACAGGTTCCATGAAAGGATTATTTATAGCTTATGGACCGGGAATAAGAAAGGGATACAGCCTGAAGAGGACTGTATGGCTAACCGATATTGTCCCCACGATATGTTATGCAGCTGACCTGCCCGTCCCCCAGCAATGTGAAGGGACGGTGATTTATCAACTCTTTGGAGATATTGATTTCAAAAGAAAAGAACTGGAAACCCTTCTCAGAAACTACCAGAGGCTGAAGGACACTCTGGAAGTGCAGAAATCCTTTACCCACAGTTATGGATAGGGATTGAGGCTAAGGATAGCCAGAATGGAATAAAAAGTGGAAGTGAGAATGCCCAGAAATTTAACTCCTTGACTTTGACATCCCTGATTTCAGAAGATGACTCCAGAATTTTTAAAAGAAATGCATAAGTTCAGAAAGATATTGGAAAATTTGAAGGGGTAAAGATGGGGATTTTTGTACCTTATCCCTCCCGTTGCTTTAGAAGAGGCCGGAAGTTATACTCTCTACTCCGTAGGATAGTAGATATGGTTCAAGAGAAAGCAAAAAGGAAGGCAAAAGTGCCTGCCCGCCCTCCCTTTGGCGGGAGCAGGCGGGCTTGCGGTTCTTTAAGCAGTAAGAAGGCTCAAGGACTTTGCGGAAAAGTTTAGCCAGGTAGCTCCTTTTCCGATAAAAAGGAAACAGCGAGACCGTGAAAGTGAATTTCATAAATACTTTGACGACTATCTTTCTAAGAAAGGAGGAAATCTGCTTCTGGAATTATCCTCATCTTTTATAATACCCAAAGACCCCATGCCTCCCTCTCTTACCTTCCTCCAGGAAAATCTTTAGAAAAAGAAAATTTTTCCAATATGTATTGGACCTATACAAAAGATTTCTTTATGGAGTATAATAAGTATAATGAGAGATATGAGAATAATCGTAAAGGAAGCGGTTCCTGTCCCGGTATATAAGCAAATTAAGGAAGAAATAAAGAATTATCTTATAGAGAATAAAGTACGTGAAGGAACCCCTCTTCCTGATATAAAAACTATAGCCTCCATTGCTGGAGTTAGTCTAAAGACTGCGGAAAGAGCATTAAATGAACTGATAAAAGAAAATATATGTTTCAGACGTCCCAAAAAAGGGACGTTTGTAGGGAAAATCAATTATACTATCCTGAAAAAGAAAATTTGTGGTGTCTATCATGCCCGAGGGTTAAAGTCTTTTGAGAAAGACCTGGTTCAATCAGCTATATACAGAGGAATATCAGAACAATCCCAGAAGGAAGGTATAGATTTATTCTTCATCACCACCGAAGCAGAGGAAAGCATTTCCTTTTATTTAAGAAACAGTGAATTAGATTTTAAAGGAATAATAATGCTTCACTGGGAAGACCTATCAGAAGGAAAAATCCTGGCAAAAAAATTTCCTTATATAAAGATTGTATTTCTAAATTATTATTTAGATGGCTTTGAAGATACACCCTCTAATATCTATGGGGTATTCAATGATGATTATGCAGGAGCCTACCAGATGACCGAATATTTGATAGAAAAAGGTCACAAAAAAATAGCCATTTTTACAATAGAGTTAAGAAATGAGAATTATCGCCAGCGAGTTGAAGGTTACAAACATGCGCTTGAAGATAATGGGATAAAGTTTGAGAGGGATTTTGTTTATATAATGGAAAGAAGGGAGGGGGTAGACTTGAGAGAAGTAGGAAGAAGTTTAGCCAGGAGTTTAATAAATAAAGGGACTAAAGTGAGTGCAATATTCTGTGTTAATGATGTAATGGCTACGGGGGTAATAGATTATCTACGGGAAATAGGAAAAGGAGAGATTAAAGTAGTGGGGTATGACGATATAATCCCCCATCTCAGCAGAGACTATAAATTCAGCACGGTTAAAGTGGACTTTGAGAAGATGGGGAAGAAAGCCATAAGTATTTTAACAGACAAAGATAACAAATATCCAAAGATATTGAAGATACCACCCAAACTTTTAATAAGAAATTGACCCTGTGAATAAAAATATTCTAAAAACTTTCATTTACGGGACTCAATACTATAGAGCTCCCACACCCTTACCTGAAGAATGGGAATATGACTTAAGAAATATGGAAAAAATTGGGCTGGAGGTGATTCAACTTCGGGTTCAGTGGAGATGGAATGAGCCGGAAGAAGGCAAATATCTGTTTGAGGATATAGATAGGCTCTTTGATTTGGCAGAGAAGTATAGAAAAAAAATTATATTTAAGTTTTTAATGGAATGCGCCCCAGATTATATTTTTTACAAATATCGGGGATACAGGAGGGATATGCAGGGTTCTCCTTTGAATCCTGGAGCGCATGGAGCATTTTATGTGGGAGGATGGTGGCCTTGTTTTGATAATCCCGATGTAATAAGGAAAGCGGAAGATTTTGTAAGGGTCTTTGTAGAGAGGTATAAAGAGAGAGAGAATCTTCTGCTTTGGAATATATGGAATGAACCACGTTCAAGACCTATAGGAGAATGTGGTTGCCCACATTCCATAAGGGCATACCGGGAATGGTTGAAGGAGAAGTATAAGACCATAGAAACTTTAAATAATAAATTCGGTAAAAGATGGGAATCTTTTGATACTATAATGCCTCCTGCTATGCCCCATGACTATGCAGAACTTTTCCTCTGGAGAAAATGGGCACTTTCTGCTGTAAAGAAAAGACTTCAATTTATGTATAAAGCGGTGAGAGATGTAGATCCCACTACACCTATTATTACTCATGTAGGCGCGTGTAATGTAATTCAGGATGTAGCAGGAGATGGCTCAGACGATTTAGAAAATGCTGAGGTGGTAGATTTCTATGGAACTTCTCTGCCTACAGAAGCACATATCACCAACATAATAGAGGAATCTCAACTCTATATGGTCTGTGATTGGTTAAGAAGTATTTCCGAATATTACTGGGTAAATGAGTTATATCCTGATTGGGGAAACTGGAATAGAAAAGCTACTGTGGAGGATTTTAGATTTAAAGTATGGTCAACCCTTGCCTGTGGAGCAAAAGGATTATTATACTGGCAGTACAGGGCAGAAAGGCTTGGTAATGAGAACAATCTATCAGGTTTGGTAAATATAGACGGAAGTTTTAAGGATATAACGTATGAAGCAAAAAAGTTTGGTCAGATTATTAAAAAATACGGGGACTTACTCCTCCATGCAAAAGTAAAAGAGGATGAAATAGGGATACTTTACAGTCTGGAAAGTGACCTTATAAATAGAATTGAGAATACGGGAGGAACAACCCGATGGTCCTTTGAACTGAAAGGTGGTTACCCCTATGGGTATAAAAAAGCCTTAATTGGTATATACGCTTTATTCAGGGAATTAGGATTTACCATAAAGTGGATAGACTCACGGAAGTTAAAAGAAAAGTTAGAATCGGTCAGGCTATTATACATACCCGAATGTTTTATAATTCCTGAAGAGAATATAGAAATTATTGAAGATTTTGTAAAAGAGGGAGGCTATGTAATAGCAGAGGAAGGTGTAGGACTTCGCCAGGAGAACACCTGGCTAAATCCTGTCTGGCCTGTGAGAAGAGTAAGTAATTTGTTTGGGGTAAAGATAGAGGAGAGAGTTTCTGCCGAGAAAGAGGATGACCATTTGACCCTGTATGGGTCAACAATTTCTCCCGGAGGATATATTAGTTATTTAGAAACAAAAGGAGCGGAGGCTATTGGATATTGGAGGAACAAACGTATCGGAGCAGTGCGGAGGGGAAGACTGTTTTATCTGGGAACAAGTTTAGGGATTTCTTTTTATGAAAATTACCAAAAAAATTATTCGCCATACTTAAAAATCCTATCCAGTATGTTGAAGTTATGCAATATAAAGCCAATTAATTCCCTGAAAGGAAGAAGGTTATATATGAGGAAGTTAATATGGGAGAATAAAAATATGGTTTTTGTATTTAATAGAACAAATAAGGAGCAGACTATAAAGTTAGATTCGAAGGTGAAAAAAATCCAGAAAATAACGGAATCTCTTGTGGTGAAAGAAGAAAACAAGAATATCCAGGTAAAAATTCTGCCTCAGGATGTAGGTGTATATTTATACGAAGAAGGCAAGAAAGGGGGTAAATAATGCCAGGTTTACGTTTTACCCTGATTAATCTATTTTTCTTTCTCTTTTTTCTTTTAAGTCCGTCTTTCGCGCGGGAGAGGGATATTGTTCTTGAAAATAAAGAGTTAAGAGTATCTATTGAGCCTTCTCTTGGGGGCAGGATAAAAAGTTTTATTTATAAACCTACTGGTAAAGAACTAACCTGGTGGGGGATTCCGGAAGGTAATAGAGAGGGAGGATTATGCCAGGATAATTTCTTTGGATTACCCAAATCTGGAGAAGCCAGTGTGAAAGGATACCGGGCCACCTATATTACTCCTTATAAATGGGAAATTATTAAAGAAGGAAGTTCTATAAAATTGTGGCAGGAAATAAAGTTAAAGGAGTTAAAAGGAGTAATCATTACTAAAATCTTTCGCCTATATGAGGGTCTTCCTTATCTGGAAGTAAAACTGGCTATTAATAATAGAAGTGAGCAAGCCAGAAAAATTTCTCCCTGGGTGCACAATGCAGTAATTGCCGGAGGAAGTCTGGATAACTCAGATTACTATTTTGTCCCCACTAAAAAGGGTATATATGCTCAGAGATTTGAGTTTTTCCGAAATAAGGTAAATACTTATATTAGAGATTTTACGGAAGGCTGGATTGGTTTAATTGATACCCAACAGAAGGAAGGTCTGATTGCCTTAGTTGATCCTTCTCAATTGCATCAGTTTTATTTCTGGATTAGCCAAGAAGGGAAATACTCAACTATGGAATGGATGTATAAAGAGATAGAGTTAAGACCGGGAGAGACTTGGAATACCACTTATTATTTAATACCTTTAGAAGGAATAGGAGGATGTATATATGCAGATAGAAACTTGATAGTAGATATTACCCCTAAGGATTTAAAAGAAGACACTTATCATATCCTCACTCTTACTTCATTTGCTGACCTGGGTAAATCTACTATCAGGCTCACATATGATAGAGAAGGAAAGACCCCTATCGCAGAGATAAAAAATATTACTCTAAATAAAGGAGAAGTAGAGAAAATTAGAATTCCCAAAGGGGAAATTTCCAGAATTAAAGTTATAATTAAAGGAGTAAAGAAGATAGCCGAATTCTCATATAAAGGTACAATTTATGGAGAATTACTACCCGAACTTCCTTCTCCCCAAAAAATCAAGAGGTATTCTCAGTTAGAGAAGGTTTTCCCTTTTGGACTGGTTGTAAGTTCTCATTCGCTTCTTCGTCGCAAGAGATACTTTGAAGAAGACCCCGTAAAAAGATTTAATCTTTGGGTAAAAGATGCCAAAAGGCATTATATAAATCTTCTGCTGATAATGGGAAATTACTACGTAGCAGAGGATAAAGAGAGAGCAAAGGAGATATTTAGGATAGCGGGGAGGCACAATATCTATATTTTTCAGCAGCTGCATGTGGGTCCAATAGATCCTAAGAAGGCTCTCACCTATAACGAGAAGGAGATAATAGAAAATTTTGAGAAGATGGCCAAGCCCATCTTACATGAACCTGCTCTTCTTTGCTGGAACATGTGGGATGAACCATGGGTAAAACACCTAAATCTTTTCCTGAAAAGAAGGAAGAAAATAGAGGAATTAGACCCCTTTCATGCTCCTCTACCCATTATTTGTTATCGTTCTTCCCTTAAAGCCTTCGCTCCCTATTTACCGGTACTGGTGACGGATAAATATCCAATTTTTAAAGGAGACCGTAATCCGTGGATTATAAATCAATGGATAGCCGAGGCCCGAAAAGTTGCTCGAGGTCCAGTCTGGTTCGTTCAGCAAGCTCATGATGGCAGGATGTATTCCTATCCTACGGTGAGTGAGTTTAGACTCATGACCTATTTAGCATTGGCTCAAGGTGCCAAAGGGATTATTTATTATGAGTATGGGAATGATGTGCCTTATTGGTTAATTCCTCACTACCCGGGTTTAACAGATAGTTGGGGAAATTCTATTTCTCTCTGGGAAGAAGTAAGAAGAATAGGGAGATTTATCTCCGTTATCGGTCCCTTGCTTCTTAAGACTGAGGTAGTAGAGTCACCCTCATTTATCCATGTAGATTCTAAAAGTATAAGAGCATATAATTCTACGATTAAGGCTATTCAGGTGGGGGTTCTTAAAGAAGAAGATAAAGATAGGTATTTCCTCCTAATACTAAATAATGATGTAAATAATCCTCAGGAGGGGAAGATTGCTATTGATTTTCCTTTTATCAAAGATAAGGAACTTTTTAACCTTTACACCTTATCTCCTGTTTCTTTAAGTAAGGAAACCTCAAGGGTTTCTTTTAATATCAGTCTTCTTCCTGGCGATGGAATTATGTATCTCCTATCCTCTCCCAGAGATTACATAGATATAGCAAAAGAGATTAACAAAAATAGATTCATAAAAGAAAAAGAAATATTTGAGATGGATTATTCGCAAATTCAAAGAGTTAATTTGCTCACCCCTGAACTTCAGAAGTTATTTGCCAGAGCCAACCTCAACTATAAGAAAGGAGAATACAGAAGAGCCTTAATTTTACTTGATAAATGCAGGGATTTACTAATTCGGATTATGGAGGGGAACAGTGAGTATCGTGATTGCAAAATTCTGTTTGATAATATCGGCAGTATCTTTCTCCGGATAGACAAAATGTTGATTGACCATCTTTATTTAGTTACAGACAGATGGAGGAATCTTCCGTATGGTGTAGATATCCAGTTTACTGCAGGTAAGCCCATGCAGGAATACTTAGATAAAGTTATTGTTTTAGGGAAAAATTACCTCCGGCTAAAAGAAGCATTTTATCGAGGTGAAATGACCGATATTTTGCCCCGGGTGAGAGTTCTAAAGAAAGAGGTGGAAGAACTGGCTGAGAAAATTGACCATTTTATACAGAGAGGGAAACAAAAGAGAAAGGATAAAGGAGAAGTTCTTTATTTAGACAATTTTGAGGAGGGGAGTGAGTGGAAATTTTGGACATCTAACGGGGAATGTGAAGTAAATTATATAGGAATTTCTAATGAAGAAGTACATTCTGGCAAAAGGTCATTAAAAATAGACGTTACTCTTCATAGCGGTGATTACTGTTTCTTTTCTGTCCCGGTAAAGGTTAAATTAAAAGCAGATTCCAAATATTATCTTTCTGGTTACCTTCTACCAGTGCAGCTTCCTATAGGCACCAATGTAAGTTTAGGTTGGAGTGTACTTTACACTTCTCCCGATGGGACAGTATGGCAGGGGAACAGGGTAATAAGACCGTCTATTACTAATCCTCAAAAGGATTGGCTGAAGAAAGAGATAGAGGTATATAAGGATGCCAAAGAGAGTGCCAAATCATATAAGAAGTGGGTTGAAGGGACCGAAATGATTATGGATAGAATCTATGTAGGTATCGGTGGAGGGAAGTTCAAGGGGCAGAGGGTGATTTTGTACTTAGATGATGTTGAGTTTATAAAGGAATAAAGGAAAAGTGAAAGAGAAGGGGGAAAAAGGATACCCAAGGAGATTGGTTATATGGATTTTAGTAATAGGTTTTAGCCTCTCTCTGGAAGCACAAAAACCAGAAGGACTTCTGCTAACCCAATCTTATGCGTCTGATGCGCATACAGTCTTACTTCTTCATCTTGACCAAGACAAAGGCATATATGCCAAGGATTCCTCAAAATATTCTTATAGATGTAGACTGCACAGTTTAAAACACCTCCCTATCATAAAGAACAATACTCCTCCCACTTGGGTTAAAGAAGGTAAGTTTGGAGGGGGACTGAAGTTTGACGGAATAGATGATGTTATGTATGTGGAAGGCTCTGCGGATCCATCTTCCAGTCTGAATATCACCGGGCCTATAACCGTAGAGTTCTGGCTAAAATTGGAAGGATACCCGGGGAAATACCCCCTATATCCTGGAGTTGAATCCATAGGGCTCAGCAAAAAGTTTGCTACTCTTATCCACAAAGAGGGAAGTTGGCGTTTTTATATTGATTTTCAAGGTATCCTCACCTTCTATATACTGCAGGATAAAAAGCGGATATCTGTTAGCTGGCCTTTAGAAGATGTTGCTGATAATCCTATTGGTACTTGGATCCATATTGCTGGGGTATATGATGGCCAGAGGATACGACTTTATCTCAATGGGAAGGAGAAAGTATCTAAGGTAGCAAATGGTCCCATAGATATTTCTAATGAAGTTATTGAAATAGGAGCCTCTCCTCAAAGGAGACAGTATACCAATGGATTATTTGACGAAATTCGCATATCTAATGTGGCTCGTGAGCCCTCTTCTGATAAAAAGAGAGAATGAAAAATTTTGCTTTTAGCTGGTTTTTAATATCCTTCTTGTTGATAATCAGTACTCCCTCCATTTATGGAGAGAGAAAAGAGTGGGCCTCTCCCCTTTACGATGACAGTGAATGGCCAGAAATCAAAATAGGAATGTTCTGGCAGGAGCAGGGAATCGGTTCTACTGATTATGGCTGGTATAGAATATGGGTGAAAATTCCAGAAGTATCTGAGAGTGTTTTATTAAAGTTCGGTGCCGTAGATGAGATAGCATGGGTATATGTGAATGGTAAATTAGCGGGAACACATGAG
>Ga0190286_1000711_pt1 | contig 13211 bp, 11 predicted proteins | sample 48691834_MG_FD_183241 | JGI IMG/M metagenome (GOLD analysis project Ga0190286, IMG submission 183241) | Hydrothermal vent microbial mat bacterial communities from Southern Trench, Guaymas Basin, Mexico - 4869-18-3-4_MG | ecosystem: Environmental > Aquatic > Marine > Hydrothermal vents >... | reverse complement strand
CTTATTTACTTGCTTCCTGCCTCCTACTTCCTGCCCCCTGCTCTCCGCCCCTTGTCTCTGCGGCTCCACCTCACGCTCGCGGATCAGGTCCAGCCCCGCCACAACGAGCATCCCGGCGTAGGCCCAGAAGGTGGTGCGAGTGGAGGCGATACCGATGCCGAAGTTGATCTCAATGAAATGAGCCACCACAGCGGCGACGAGAGAGATGATGAGAAAATGATGGGGGTGCAATGGCGACAGGGCCACCTCGCTCGATCTGAGGAGACGAACTGCGGAGATGGTGGCCACAATCGCCAGATAGATCCCCAACCCGGAGACGACGCCGAGGGTGAGGGCGGCGCCGAAAAAATGTAATCCCTGCCACCACCAGAAGAAGGCCACGATGGCCACTGCCAACCCGGCCACGAGTCCGAGCAGCAGGTTCCGGTCCCTGTGATCTTTCACCAGCCCCAGCCATTTGAAGCCGTAGTAGAACGCACTGCCGAAGACCCAAAGATAGGCTGTCAGGCCCAGCAGGCCCGTGATGGCCAGTGAATCCAGGGTCTCGTTGTGGGAACGGTCCGGTGAGGCGGTGCGCGATTCGTAGTGCCCCAGCAGTGGGGGATAGAAGTGGTTGTATGCCACGTAGATAGACTCTGGACCGTAGCCGACCAGTGGCCTGACGAGGTTGAACGGGTCAGGATGGCCGTCGGGATACTGAATCGGCTCGTGAGGCAGGATCAGATCCACCATGCCATCCCAGATCAGCGCCCGCACCTTTCCTGAACCACGCTCGAAATCAAACACCTCGCCGAGGCGTCCCAACCAGGATGCCCGCTGGAAGGATTGCAGGGGACCACCGGGGATGTTGACGATGATCAGAAAGCTCACTGCCAGAGTGGTGACGGTGACGATAGCCAGTGCCGACACAGCCCCAAATTTGGTGCTCGACGACAAGGCCAGCAGGAGGAACAGAAAGTAGGATGCGGCGATGAGCCCCAGCAGCGGGCCACGGCTCTGCGCGTACCAGATGGCGATCAAGTCAACGGCGGCAATGAAGATGTAACCCGCCGCGCGCGGGATGTCGGCCCAGTCAGACTCCGCCTCGGTCAGGATGGCCTTAAAAATCTCCGCTATGCGCCCCACGGCGAGTGGAAAAATCATAATGAGATAGGCGGAGACGAAAATAGGGTTGCCCATGTTGGAGGCCACCCGCCGGGTCACGTCACCACCCCAGGGCAGCGGATCCAGCCTGTAGTGCTGGATGAGACCGTAGAGGGCGATGGGAAGGCTGTTGAGGATGATCACTGTGAGCAAACGGTGAAGCTGGGCGCGCGTGCGCAGTCCCTGCAGAATGACGAGGAACACCACGATGTAGGCCAGCGTCGTGTACGTGCCCTGCAGACGCTGGTAGGAGCCCAACAGGCTGACCCGGGAGGTGACGGACAGGAGGGTGCTAAGGAAATAGACGACGACTGTGAAGAGAGTGGGGAACACCAACGGCGTGCGCCAGGTGAACCCAAGCTCGTGCTGGCCACTGGTGCGCTCCTCGATCAACTTAATTACCCAGACGGCGGCCATGATGACAGCAACGGTGCGCAGGGTAGTCAACTTGTCCGGTTCGAAGACTCGACTGGAATAGACGTTGAAGAGAAGCGGGGTGATAACCACCGCTATGAGCCAGCCGATCTCCAGGACCTTATCACAGAACGCGCTCAGTTTGGTTGAATTCATTCCACCATCTCCCGATCTCGAAACCAATCCAGAGTCCGCTGCAACCCCTCTTCGAGGGACGTCTGGGCTTCAAAACCGAGCACCTCCCGAGCACGGGTCACGTCGGGTACACGGCGGCGGGTCTCTTCGAAGGCCGGGCCGTAAGCGGCCTCGTATGGCACGTGAACAATTTCCGATGCTAAATCCGTCAGTTGCCGCATCAACTGCGCCAGCTCGTTGATGCTGGTTTCTCGATTCGAACCGATGTTGAAGACCTGCCCGGCTGCCTCTTTGACTGTCGCCGCCAGGATCGTGCCCCTGATGGTGTCGGCAACATAGGTGAAACAGCGGGTCTGTTGCCCGTCGTCGTAGACGGTGAGCGGCTCACCGCGCAGTGCCTGGGTGATGAACCTGGCGATGACGCTGCCGTAGCCACGGGGGTCGAGCCTGGAGCCATAGGCGTTGAAGTAGCGCACGACGGTGGCCGGCAACCCCTTCTTGGCATAGGCCAGCGCGAAGTATTCATCAATCGCCTTGGCGTCGGAGTAGGACCAACGTCCGACGGTGGTGGGGCCGAGAATACGGTCGTCATCCTCACTGAGCGGCACCGCGGTGGACTTGCCATAGATCTCAGAACTGGAAGTGATAACAATCTTGACCCAGTACTTGAAGGCCAACTCCAGCACGTTTTCCGTACCGCGCACGTTGGTGATGATGGTGCCCAGGGGGTCCTCGACGACGTACTTGGGTCCGACGACCGCTGCCAGGTGGTAGATGAGGTCGGCCTGGCGGATGAGCCGCTCCAGCGTGCTCACGTTAAGAATCGAATCGTTGACGAAATGGAAACGGTCGCTTTCCAGGTGATGCTCGATGTTGCTGGCTTTGCCTACAGACAGATTGTCTACGACAGTGACCTCGTGGCCCTGCTCCATCAGGGCATCCACCAGGTTAGAGCCAATAAAACCGGCACCGCCGGTGACGAGAATTCTCATACTCAAGCAACTCCTCGAAGTCGGGGGCATACTCAATGTAAAGCTCGATCAATTCAGCAATATCGTGAGTCTTCTTTTTGCTACATCCAGGTTCTCATTCGCGTGGCGAACCCACTCGCGGGGTGTTTCCACCGGCAACTTGCGTTGGACGCTCATACAGTACCCTTCCCTCTCGAAAGATGTGGTGGGTATAGAAAGGATTACCATCTTCCAGGTTTCTCTGCACTTCCTCCTGTTTACGAACGATGATGTCCACCGCAAAGCGCCGTCCTAATAGCAACCGGTCGATCTGACGGCGTAGCTCTCGATTTGAGGTCGCGCCATTTTGGATGATGAACAAATCCAGGTCGCTGTCTTCGTCTGCCTCACCGCGAGCGCGAGAACCGAAGAGGATAATTTGCTCGGGCGCGAGGTGAGTCACAATCTTTTGCACGATGTAGCCAAGCAAAGCAGGCGTAATGCAGTCAGTCTGCAAGCGAGGGTCACGCTGAACTGTCACGCTGTTCTCTCCTGTTCCACTCCAAGTGAAACCATTGTGGTTGAGTGATGCTGTGAATATATCATACCCCAGCCAGAGCAAAAGTCAAGCCTTCAACGTCTCTTCATACACTGCCTGCACCCGGGCGATCATCCGCTCCAGGGTGAACTCTGCCTCTACTCGCGCGCGGCCGGCCTGGCCCATCGTCGCCCTGCGCTGGGGGGCGCCCAGCAGGCTCCGAATGGCATCGGCCAGCGCCTGAGGAGTGCGAGGAGGCACTACCAACCCGGTGATGCCGTCCTGCACCACCCACGATGTGCCGGTGCCCACCTCGGTGGTGATGCAGGGAAGACCCGAGGCCATCGCCTCCAGAAGGACCACGCCGAAGGCCTCGGCGCGGGCGTTGGCCGGCAACACGAAGATGCCGGCAGCGTGATAATAGCCAGGCAGATCTTCGTCAGGAACTTCGCCGGCGAACGTCACGCGATCCCGCAGGTTCAACATGTCGGTCAGCCGCTCCCACTCCTCCCTCATCGGTCCATCGCCTACAACGACCGACCGGACGCCCGGTAAAAGGGAAAGGGCATGGAGCAGGGTGCCCAGCCCCTTGTAGTAACGCAGACGGCCTGTGAAGAGAAGGATCGGTTGGTTGGCTAGTTGGTCGGCTGGCGGGGTGAAGCGGGCAGAGTCTACCCCCAGAGGGACGACGAGACATTTCTCCCGCACCGACCACAGCCAGGGAGAGGTCTCAATATAGCGAGGGCTGGTGGCGATGATACGGCCGGCGGCGCGGAGGACGCGGCGGAGGAGCGGGCCGTAGAGGCGGAGCCACCCCCGCTGGCGTACCACGTCGGAATGGTGGGTGATGACCGTGGCGCGGGCATGGCCCAACAACCAGTTGGCGGCCTCGCCCAGGGGATAGGGGGAGTGGACGTGGGCGATGTCTGGCCGGAGGCGAGCCAGAATAGTTAGCTGACTCAGGCTGAGAGGCATCGAGGCAACGGTTGCCAGTCGCCCGGCCTTGATGACGCGCACACCGTTGATCTCCTTCACCCGCGTGCGCAGGCCGGGGTCACAGACCAGCACGGTGACCTGGTGTCCGGAAGCAGCTTGGGCTTCGGCCAGGACTTTGACGTGGTTCTCGATGCCGCCGAGGATGGGATGGTAGTCTTTGTAGATGTGGAGGATATTCATTCCAGGCTACTTACCTCTACCGCGGCCCAGGACGAGAAAGGAACACATTTCTGGAGCTCACCCTCGATTAGGGTGCGCGGGTGATCAATATGCGTAGCACTTCTTCCAATCTGGTTGGTACTGTGGTGAACTGACCAATGATGAGCTGGTCGAGCGGCAGAGCGCCGCAGTGCGGAATGTCATCCAGAACGTAGCGGATGATCAGGAGACCATTCCAGACGACGAAGAGAGCGCAGACGGCGGCGAGCCAGCGAAATCGAACTCGCTGCTGTAGCACGTTTAGCAGCGCCGCCAGCCCCAGCGCGAAGGCGGGCACCATGTTCGTGAAGAACCGCTGGCCGAAAGCAGCCGATCCTGCCCAGGAACCCCACGAGGCGACCACGTACAGTTGCAGCGCGAAATTAAGTACCAGCAGCGCGGTCAGGCGACGGTCTTTTCGCCAGAGGGGGAACCAACCCAGCACAGCAGGTAGTATCAACGGTGTCCAGACAAACAAGCCGCGGTTGGTGGAGAACAGGACACCAAGGACGTGCGGGTGTAGCCAATCGAAGCCCACACCTGCCCCTCCAGCATACGGATTAAGTTCGATCCAGTGTCCGAGAACGAAACGCCAAACGAAAACCTGGGGGGAGTAGACAAACCACCAGGCCAGAGAGAAAATTGTTATCCTGAGAAAAGTCCGTCCTATCTCGACGGCCCGCTTGGTGCCTAGCCAAGCTTGTATTCCACTCACCACGAACTCGCCCAGGACAAAAAAGACGAACACTGCGTTTATCTGGCGGACCAGCGCACATAGCCCTGCCGCCGCACCTCTGAGCACAGCACTGCGCCAGGGTCGTTGAGAGCGCGTCCTGTACCACACGAATATGAATAGCGCGTAGGCAAAGGCATCATTGGCATGAGACATCACCGGGTGGCCGTACATGTAGAATACCAACGAGCTGGACAGCCAGACCGCCGCTGTGGCCAAGACGCTGATGGGCAGCGAGAATAACCCACGGCATAGGCGATGAGTTAGGAGAATAGCGATGAAAGCATACACAGCGCTGCCCAGGCTGATGCCCCAGACATATTGCGCTGCATATCCATCAGTTGCTATGGGGAAGTCCAGTGCCCGGGCAAGAAGTGAGAATCCGTGCATTGCCAAGAAGAAGGGCGACCACAGGACCGCCGAACCGACTGCCCATTCGTTATGTGTATAGCCGGTGATGGTAGTCCCTCGCTCCGCGCCATATCCGTAATGGGTGAATTCGTCGCCGACGTTCAAGTCACCGTCAATCACGGCGGAGCGTAGCCACGAATAGTAAGCCACGGTGTCGAAGCCATGGATCCATGGTTTGAAGAGCAGAGAAATGGTCACCAGGAAAATGAGCGCCAGCACAACCACTCCTCTGTCCAAACGTGCCCAGAGTTGCGACCTCATCCTATGTTCCTTGGGGCGGGCCTTCCCCGTCCCTCTCGCACGACCAACCACGCCAGCATACCCCACAGCATCACCGTCGTATAAAAAGGAGTAGATAGCAGCAGTGTAGGAGTTATGTGATGCCACAGTAGCCCGTGAAGGTCAGTGGCCAGGAAGCCCAGAGCGAGGGGCGCCAGCCACCAGCGGGGCGCACGCCCAACGGTGATCTCGCAGACAATTACAAAAAAAGGCATCAACAAGAGCACGAGTTGGTGGTACCAGGCGTAGGGAGTGATCAACTGCAGGGCACAGACGATCAGCGCAAATTCGAGGCGCCAGTGGGGGGCGAGCTTGCGGAAAGGCCAACAACAGACCACTGTGCAAAACACAGTCAGTGCGGCTGAGACCAGGTAGATCTTGTAAATGGTGTCGTTGTCTATCCGGTCGAGCAGCAACCGCCCCCAAAAGCCATTCCAACTCTGATTCGGCGGCATGGTAAAGATCATCCCCGGCTGTCCCATTACGAAGAATTGTCGCGCGTATGCCTGTAACGTACCTGGTCCAAACGTCAGGGGGACGGTCAGCAACAGCAAAACGATCACTGTCACAACGATGGCGGTTGCCCTCCACAGTCGCCGCCAGGGGAGGTATAACACCAGTGCCAGTGGGATCAGCTTGAGCAACGTGCCTACAGCCAGGCCGACACCCGCGCCAATCCAATCGTGCCGGGCCAGGCTATACACCGCCAGGCTGAGAGCCAGCAGCAGGAATCCGTTAACTTGCCCGGCGTGCATGGTGGTCAGGGGAGGCACAAAGACGAGCAACAGCAGATAGGCCAGTACCATTCCATAAGGCAGGGGTGACGATTTTCCCAGCAGCCACGCCGACACGATGAAAGTCGCGGCCGTCAAGGCCATCCATATCGTGCCGGCGACCCTGGGGGGCAATAGGGTGAGTGGCAGCACCAGTTGAGCCGTTAGCGGTGGATAACGGTAAGGTGGAGCGTAGTACTCAATGCCGTGCCGCGCAGCCAGTTCTGCCCAGCGCGGCCGGTTCGCATCGCTGTAATCCCTGGCCAGGGCATAGACATCCACGCCCTGGTGAAGCCCATCCGCGGCGATGTAGTATAGGTTAAAATCGTACAGCTTGTTCCGCACAACCTGGTAACCAATCCAGCCAGCGTACAGCATCACCAACGCTACCACGAGCAGCCAAGACAACCAACGGGCCTGGGCCAGGGTAGATAGACGGCCGGTGAGATTCATTGGGCCTTCACGTACTCGCACTTTGCTGTCTCCCTAGACCTCCGAGGTTTACGAAACAGTACTCTCTCGGAAGCTTTTAGCGGCACGTTGCTCACTTTCGGGCCAAATACACATCCAAAACCTCGGAGGTCTGAACGCTTACTAACCATTCAGCACGGCATCGTAGACGGCTTCCGTCTCCGCTGCCACCCGGCCCCACGAGAAGTTGGCCACCCGCTCGAAGCCACGCTGCTGCAGGGCGGCGCACAAGTCGGCGTCGCTCAGCAGGCGATGTAAGGCATCAGTGATAGATTTTACATCGTATGGGTCAAAAAACAAAGTGGCACCTCCTGCCACCTCAGACAAAGAGGATGTGTCGCTACACGTCACCGGCACCCCGCAGGCCATCGCCTCTAGCACTGGCAGGCCGAAGCCCTCGTAGAGACTGGGGAGGATCAGCGCCTGCGCCCCGGCGTAGATGGCCGGCAGGTCCTCGTCCGGCGCATAGCCGGGAAAGAAGACGGCGTCCCGCACTGGTGATTGTTCCAGACTGGCGAAAAAATCGTCATACAGCCATCCCCGGCGGCCCACGATAACCAACCCGTCGGTCAGCCCCTCGGCGTGGATCGCCTCAAAGGCGGCCAGCAACCGGGCCAGGTTCTTGCGCGGCTCGATGGTGCCGACGAAGAGCAGATAACGGTCCGGCAGGCCATATCGCGCCCGGACAGCAGTCACCACCTCCAATGGCTGAGGGCGGAAGCGAGGAGCGGCTGCCTCGTGAACGACCGTGACCTTCTCCGGCGGGAGGCCGTAGGCCGCGACCAGGTCGCGGCGGGTGCACTCGGAGATGGCGATGATGTGGGTGGCCCGGCGGCAGTAGAGCGGCATAGTCAGGTTCAGGTACCAGCGGTTGAGGGGCTTATGGTGGGCCGGGAGGTGGCGAAAGATGAGGTCGTGGACGGTGAGGATGGTGGAGGTGCCACGCAGCGGCAGCAGGAGATGCTCAGTGGCGTGGAAGAGTTCGGCGCCGGCCAGCAGATGGTCGAAGCCAACGCGGGCCAATTGTCCCAGCCAGACCAACAAACGCCACGGCTTGTAGCCCAGGGCGACGGTGCGGGTGGGGAGATGTTCCAGCCCCACCAGTGGCTCCACGCCCCGCTCCCGGTTGTAGAACAGGGCATAACGCTCCGGGTGGGCGGCGACCAAGGCATGGGCCAGGCTCCCGGCATATCGGGCTAACCCGGCACGTTGGTGGACAGCGGCGGAGACGTCCAGGTAGATGGTCATGCAGCGATTTTTTCGCTCCTCTGTCCCGACGACAGGGAGGTTCACTCCCCTTCCAGATAGATCTGCACCACCCTGGCGAAGGCGTCGAAATCATCCAGCCGCTTTTTGAGGATGCCGTATACCCTGGCGTCGTCTATCCGGGCATAGTCGTGGACGATCAGGTTACGGAAGCGGGCCATATCCAGCAGCGTCGGCAGGAGGGTTGCCGATACCACTCCCTCTTCGGCCAGAACCCGGAAGACGTCTTGGTTGTCATCCGGGTAGCGGAATCCCTCCAGAGCAGCGACGCGTCGGCCGATGTCAAGGCAGGCCTCGACAGCTATATGCAGGCTACGCTCCACCGCTTTCCTGAGCCGCGTGTTTCCTGTGTATTCCCGGAATGAGTGAACATTATCCCTTTCATTCTTCAGATAGCGCACCTCGTTCCGCAGAAATTTTAGTCGCTCCAATATGACATCGTCGGCGTCCACCAAGACCTACCTCCCTGATCTCTCTAAGCAACACCTGCGCAAAAAAGTCGCTCATTGGCTTCAGATCAGCATAGATTTTGCCAGCCCGCACCTCGAACTCCACCCGCGTCTGCCGGTCGCGTTCGTAGAGCAGCCGGCCGTGAAGAAGCACCTGGTGGCGGAGGATGGGCGGTCCGGTGTTTAGGATGACCACATCCACCTCCCGGTCGGCGAACTGCTCCAGTTCGCCCATCAACTGCAACTGGCGGTCTCCCACAGCCAGCGGGTCGGAGGCATCAGCTAACAGGATGGCGACGTCCACGTCGGAGCGGGGTGTGGCCCGTCCCTGGGCCAGAGAGCCGAAGAGGTAAACGGCGACGATGTCCGGTTGAGTGGCGAAGAAAGCCAGCAGGCCAGCCTCGTCGAGGGATGGAGGCTGGGAGGGAGTGTTTAGGGTCTGTTCCATCTGCCTGTCCATCAGGAGACACCTTTCGATCTCAGAGCGTGTCTGAGAATTCGGTACGGTCATTATACTGTGTAAGAGGGCGAAGGGCAAGTGGCAGTCGGGCAGTAACAGGGCTTTCTCACTCTGCCATAGTGCGTTCAACTTCAGCACTTATACGAGCGTAGAAGTGTTTCAGGTCTAATTGCTCCTCAGCCAGTGCACGGGCAGCCTGGCCAGCCGCTCGTAGCCTCTCGGGGTCTGCCAGCCAATACTTGAGCCGGTCCACGAGGGCGGCAACGTCGCCAATGGGGAACAGCGCATCAGGCGGGAGCAACTCCAGCGCTCTGCCAACAGGGGTGCTGACAGCCGGCACGCCACAGGCCAGCGCGTACAGCAGCACCAGCGGCCCGGTCTCCCGTTCGGAGGCGACTACTAGCAGATCCAGCCCGTTGAGGACGGCGGGAAGATCCTCAAGTCGCCCGGCGAAGACGACGTTATCCCCCGCCATCTCGCGCAGGCGAGCGGCGTAGGCGCTACTTTCGTCATCTCCGGGACGCGCGTCGCCGACGACAAGGCAACGAACCTCAGGATGCCCCAGAAAGGAAAAAAAGCACACAGCCTCCAGCAACGTGTGCTGCCTTTTGAGCGGGATCAAGTCGCCGACGATGCCCACAGTGGGCACGTCCAGGGGGATGCCGAGTTCGCTGCGCACGCGGGCGCGGGCGGTGGGATCAGGGCGGAAAAGCGTGGTATCCACAGCGGTGGGTATCACAGTTACTTTGTCTTCCAGAGCAGGAAACTGCACAGCGGCAGCCCTGGAGACAGCGATGATGCGCCGCACGGTTCGCCAGCCCCCGAGACGCTGGAGCAGAAGCAGCGTCTTGCGATCGGCCAGAAGGTTGTGGACGTGCCAGAGGATAGGCAGGCGTGCCAGAATAGCGCCTAGAGTGCCCCAGACAAAAGTGCGGCTGGAGTTAGCGTAGAGCAAGTCGGCGTGAAGGCGGCGGGCCAGGCAGGCACAGCGAAACGCCAGACGGAGTTGATCGAACGGGAAACGGGCCAGGTCGGCCCGGCTCTTGCGGACCAGCGTGTAACTCGCCATCGGCGCAAAGTGGCAAGTGAGACCGCCGGCAGCCAACCCATCGCCCAGGGGGCCGGAACCGGGCAGCAGCGCGTGAAGGTCGTAACCGTCCAGGGCGGGAAGCATATCCAGCAAAACCTGCTGCCCCCCGGCGATAACGGGCAGGGCTTCGAGAAACAGGATGCGTTTCCTCATTTGAGCAACTGATCAACCACCGCGTCTACCTGGGCATAGCGGGCTTGCCACGTGTGCTGCGCGGCGTAGGCTCGGTAAACCCCACGATCGGCATCGGCGATCGAAAGGGCAGCATCCAGGGTATCGCAGAAACTGGTGACATCTTGAGCCAGATATACCGGGGCTTCCATCGCCCGTACCTCGGCCAGGTCGGTGCTGACGACAGGCAACCCGCAGGCCAGGTATTCATACATCTTGAGCGGGTTGATGCTGTCGGTGAGCGGTGACTGGATGAAGGGAATCAACCCCACGTCGGCGTGCTGGAGGTAAGCAGGAAGCTCCTCCGGCGGGCGGGTGCCCAGGAAGTGGACGTTGGGCAGGTCGGTCAGGCGCGTCAGCGGGACGTGGGCCTGCCCAATGAGGATGAAGGAGACGTCGTCCCGCCGCCGGGCGACCTCCGCTAGTAGGTTCACATCGAACCAGTAGTGGATGGCCCCCACATAGACAGCGATGGGACGACGCAGGTGGGCAACCTCCGGTGGCAGCGGCTGCACGGCCTCGAAGCGGGCCAGGTCCACACCGTTAGGCAGGTGGTAAACTCCCTCGGATCGCACCTGGCGCAGCCGCTCGTAGACGGCGTGGGAGACGGCAAAAACAGCGTCAGCGCGGCGCACCACTGTCTCCTCAATGGCCGGCAGGGAGCGAGGGCTGGCGGCGAAGGCGGCGTGGTTATCAGCAGCGCGGTAGACGATGGCTCGATAGCCCGGCTGCCGGATGAGCCACGAGTAGGCGTGGACGTTGGTCAGCCAGAGGATGTCGGCGTGGTCGAAGCCAGCACGAGTCAGGACGCGCCGCACCGGCGGCAGCGCCCAGCGATCCCCCTTCCACGCCAGCCCTTCCCGGTACAGCGGTCCCCAGCGGCGGTAGGGGAGCAGTTTGAAAGCCGCGTATTCCCACGGGCCACCGGGATGGTGCCGGCCGTGCTGTCGCCAGATGGGGAACTTGCGGGCCAGTTCGGGCCGGTTGTTGAGCAAATTGAAGGGGTGAAATTCCCCACCTAGCCAGCCGACCTCCCATCCCAGATCCAGGAAATGGCGGGCGTAGTGGTGGCTGCCGACGCGGAAGGGAGTGTCCCAAACCAGGTATTCGGCGAAGAGAGCTTTCATCGTTGCTCCCCCCGGAGGGCTGCCTCGGCGCGAAAGGTCAGCTCCATTGCCCGGCAGACGGCGTCGAAGGAGATAGCCTGGCTGGGTTTCCCCCGCAGCGCTCGGGCAACCTCTCGCCACTGCTGGGCGATGCCTTTATCCTGCCGTTTCAGGTGGGTCGCGTTCCCCCGCGATGCTCCGGGGAGGGCCAGGCCGTAGCCGGTCAGGGTAACGAAGTCATCCAGCACCAGGCTGGCACCGGCGGCGTGCACCTCGACCCGCTCCTTGGGCAGGTCGAGGTGGCCCAGCGCGGTGTAGACCAGCGAGGCGATGGAGCCATCGTCGAAGCGGACGCTGACGACAAAGTTATCGCGGGCGACGACACCCCTGTCTGTCGGTACGACGGAGGTACTGACCTCCACGGGCGTGACGGGGGCGTCGGGACGGTCGAGTAGGAAGTGGAAAAAGTCGAAAAAGTGGCAGCACTCGCCGATGAGCCGCCCACCACCAACGCTCAGATCCTGCGTCCAGTGGTCGGCGGGCAGAACGCCGGCGTTGACACGATAGGTGATGAGGGCCGGGCGACGCAGGTCATTGAGGGCCTGTTTGAGCGCGACCGCCAGCGGGCTGTAACGCCGGTTGAAGCCAACCCAGACGGGCAGGCCCGTTTCGGCGACGGCGGAGCGGATTTCCTCCAGTTCGTCGGGGGTGAGGCAGAGCGGTTTTTCGCAGAAGACGGGCAAGCCTGCCGCCAGTGCGTCCAGTACCATCGGCGCATGGAGGTGGTGGCGGGTGCCGACGAGGGCCAGGTGGACGCCGGAGGCAGCTAACGCCTCCCGGTAGTTGGTGGTGGCCAGCGACGCGCCATACTGTCGGGCGATGGTAGCGGCCTTTTCGCCGTGGGCCGTGACGACGGCTGTGATGCTGTAGTCGGCGGGCCGGGCCTGGAGGGCTGGTAGGTGCATGCTCCGGACGAATCCGCCGGCGCCGATGACCACCACGCCGATGGGTTGGTCGCTGGATACTGGATGCTGGATACTAGATACTGGATGCTGGATGCTGGATGCTGGATGCTGGACGTTGGACGGTTCATAGGTGAGGAGGAGGGCCAGCGGTCGGATGTCATCTTGGAGCAGGGCGTAGGCCTTGGGTGCGCGCTCGATGGGGAAGCGGCCACTGATCAGCGGGCGCACGTCTACCTGACCGGAGGCCAGCAGCACCAGGAACGCCTGCATATTGCGGTTCTCCGTCCAGCGCACGTGACCGATGGGATAGTCTATCCCTTCCTCTTCGTAGAGTGGATCGTACCGGCCAGGACCATAAGAGGTGGACATCACAAGGTCGAGTTCCTTACGATACATCCGCTCGCGGTCCAGTTCCATCCCGAAGGCTCCCACGGCGACGACGCGCCCTCGCTGGCGGCAGAGGTCGAAGGCCAGGTTGACCGGCTCGCTGGAGGGGGTGGCGGCGTAGATGACGACAGCGTCGGCGCCGAGGCCGCCGGTCAGGGCCTTGACCTGGGCGAGGACGTCGCCGGTGGCGGAGTTGAAGGCAGCTTCGGCACCCAGTTGCCGGGCCAGGGTAACGCGCGCGTCGTCAATATCCAGGCCGACGACGCGCGCGTTACC
>Ga0190286_1000710_pt1 | contig 13227 bp, 20 predicted proteins | sample 48691834_MG_FD_183241 | JGI IMG/M metagenome (GOLD analysis project Ga0190286, IMG submission 183241) | Hydrothermal vent microbial mat bacterial communities from Southern Trench, Guaymas Basin, Mexico - 4869-18-3-4_MG | ecosystem: Environmental > Aquatic > Marine > Hydrothermal vents >... | reverse complement strand
ATTTTCTATTACAGAAACTCTTTGTTAAAGACTTTGTTAAAGAGAAACTTTGTTAAACAGAGAGAATATCTCTTTAACAGAGAGAATAACAGAGAGAATCTTTGTTAATCTCTTTGTTAAGGTCTTTGTTAAGGAAAAGTTTTTGTTAAGGAAAAGAAAAACTTTTCCTTACTGAAACACCAAAAAAGATTGGTAAAAGGAAGATTGATACTCAATCTTCCTAATAACCTTCCACTGCAACTTTTTCTTCCTCTTCAATGGACTTAACAATCTCAGCCATTTCTGGTTTTAGTAGTTCAATAACATCCTGAGCCTCATCCTTTGTTAATGAGTATTCAGCCAGTAGGAACATCTCTCGTTGTCTCTGGTTCTTAAGAGTATAGTATCGTTCATCCATGCTCACTTCCTCTGCTATCATCCTCTTACGATAGAAGTCATCCAATTGTCGTTTCAGTTCCTCTTTCCTATCCTGGTAGAAGACATAGAAGATGGTTTTTCCATAAACACCTTTATCTTTCTTAACCAGTAGAGTCTCAGCATGTTTCCATAGTATTTTCACAGTAGGATTCGTAAGCAGTCTTGATAACTCTTCCAGACTCTCGTATTCGCTACCACCTTCAAAAAATTTTCGGAATGGCATTTTATCTTTTCACCACCTTTATCCTTACTCCACCACCATGTCTTACCTTCGTTAAATTCTTTAAAACCTCTACTCTTGCTCTTACTATTTCATCATCTCCCACTATTCTGACCCACATGTCAGTTATGCGCTCGTTCTTCCCTATTATCGTATCTTCTCTATCAAACCAGTCTCGTATAGCCAGATTAAGCACAGGTTCAGGTATCTCACTTAAATCTGCTATATTTGCATAGTATTTCATTACTCCTTCTTTATCATTCTTGCTCTCACTCATCTTTTTTTCCAACTATTCTTACCCATATACTGCCTTTACTTTCCCTCCATCTCTCTTAGTATGTAAGGCTTCATTACTTTTGTCTTCGCTTTTGTGTTGTGCTCCTTTCTTTCTTATAGCTGGCTCTAATGACGAAATAAGGTCTACTATACGATGATAGTCCTCCCATAATATCTCTGTCAATATCTCTGTCGAGTTGCAATCGGTATATATATCTATTCCTTCACTGTCAGGAGAAATGACTATCTCCTCCTCATCCTCAGTTGTTATTATTATCTTTTTTATATGTGTTTTTTCACTCATATTTATCACCTCCTTCTCTTACCAATAGTTTCTGTTTCTTTCCCAATCTGCTTCTCTCAATTCCTCAATAATAGTCCGAATAAGCCGAACAATGGCTTCTTTTAACTCATCAATATCCTCTGCGAGTTCTATCTCTGTTATTTTCTTCTCTATTTCTTCTTTGTTTATTGTTATCATTTTTCCCTAATCCTCAATACGAGGCGCTAAAAGCACTGCATAGACATAGCTGTCATCCTTATCCATAAAACCAAGTGGATAATTCTTCGTTAGGCGTATTTCTATCATGTCATTGGTTATCATTGAACTGAAAATCGCACTTAGATAATCACTGGCTGCTAACACGCTAAAGTCCTCTACATTAACCCCTTTCTTGAGTTTCTGTGCAAAACTATAACCATCCACGCTCTCTTGCTGGACTGATAACTCGCCTCCCTTAACGATAAACCTCGTTTCACTCTCGCCTAAGCTCTCTATCTCTTTTTTTAACACTGGTATCTGCTCTATCAATATAGGCGAATCAGTGAACTCTATTGTATCTTCTTTTATTTCCATACTCGGCACAGACTTCATTTCGCCTGCGATACTCTCTACTATTGGCGCACTCACTTCCTGGCTATCAGTCTTTATTTCAATCTTATGACTTTCTGGTTCAATATGCACCTCTGTTGTCTCATCTGATAGTTGTCTGCATATCTTCAGCAATTTCTCTGCATTGAACCCTACTTTTAGCTCTTCTTCATTACCTATTTCTGCGCTATAATTGATGAAATATCTATCCCTGAAAATTGCGCAAGCTAAGACAACATTTGCTATATCCTTGTTTATTGCTTTTACTCTGTTAGCTTGGAATCTCAGCATAGGCGTCTCTATTGTTCCATTTATGCTCACTGCCTTCACTAAATTCTGAAACCTTGTGGTTTCAAGTTCCAAATCTATTTTCATTTCTCTATCCCCCCATCTTTGGAGCATTATAACAATTTTGCTTGCTTAGAATTAGTATTTAAACCAATATCTATATTTAGAGCATTCAAAATCGGCTCTACCTTACCAATTACAGTGGTTTGTTTCATTTTCTCGTAATCTACAATTATGTTATATTTGCTTAAATCGGTATTTTCATCAAAACAAATGACATTCGTAGGTGGCAGTCCTTCAACTCCTTTTACCCATAAAAACTGAACCTTATCGCCATACTGGAAATTCGTCCCTAAATAGGTATTGCTATAAATTGCACCCCTGATATGTGGTGTATTGGCTTTATACTTATCAAACGGCTTTGAGATGCCTTTACTGATTCCTATCTCAGTTAAAGGTACTTTTGTAAAATCTCTGAGCTTATTGCTGATAAACTCTCGGATTTCTTCTTTAGTAGCACCATGAAAAATCATCTCAAAGAGTTCATTAAGCAGTTCTCTTGTGAAAATTGACTGGTCTGTGCGAATATTCTCGAACCCCTTAGCATCAATGTAATCACATTCGCCTTTGTTATAGATGATTCTCATAGCGTATCTTTTTTTAACCCCTGTTAATAATAAATATTTCAGATATTTCTCGAACTCAAGTTTGAAATTCGTCTGGATACCATACTCCTCTTTAAAATAAGCATTGATGCTCTCATTTAATTTCTCGCAGAATTTTTCCGCTTTTTCAAGTGGTATCTGAACGAATATTGAATCAGTATCAGCAAGAAGAACCTTATAGCCTTTTTCTTTAACAAACTTAATGAGGTATTTTATCCCATTTCTGGCGATTTCTGTTACCTTCGCAGCCAGCTCTGGTTTGTAAAGCCGAAATTTATTAAAAGCTAAAACGCCATAGGTAGCATTAACAACCCCTTTTACCGCCTGGCGCTTGAGGTATAAGGATTTATGCTCTTGTGAACCTGCCCGTGCATTTCTCATCTGCTCAGTTATTCTGTTCTTCTCAGCTATTAGTCTCTCAATCAATTCAGGAACTATTCCCCCCTTATTTGGATTTGTTTTCGCATTATCAATGTTCTCAGGTGATAATCCAAAATTCAAAATTACCGAAGGATAATAGCTTGAAAAATCAAAAACCGCTACCTTTTCATATAGTCCTGCCTTCTCTGCCATTACATAAGCACCTTCATATTTTTCCTTTTCTCTGGTCTCAGCCTTTGTTGGTAGTGCAATCCTTCGCTCCTTTGCTATCCTGAGTAGCATAGTATCTATCAGAACAGAGCTTATCAAAGTGTTCTCAATGCTCTCCAACCCTACAAGCCATTTCAATTCCAAAAAATATTTGATTAATGAATGCTTCTCATTAATTTTATAAACATACTCCACATCCTTTCGGTTGTATTCCACAAATTTCTCTATATCGGTTTCATAGAATCCAATTGAATCCTTAAATGTTCCGATATTCTCATGCTTCTCTATCCCTTCAATTTCAGCTATTCGCTTGAGAGTATAAGAAGGCTGAGAAAAAATCTTTTTGTAACCCTCAAGCATGTCAAATACTTCAAATCTTCTTTCATCTATCCATTTAAGGTGCAATTTCTTAAACCTGTTTTTAAGGTATGGAAAATCAAAATTAAGAATATTCCAGCCTGTAATTATATCAGGGTCAATCTTTTCAACTACATTAGAAAAACTGCATAACAAGTCTTCTTCTGTTTTTTGGTATATCACAATATTATCTCCATGCCTGATGAGTTTCTCACTGTTATCATTGGAGAGAATGTATATAAAATACTTCCTATTTTTGTTTGTTCTGAATGAAAAGCTTATTACTGGCTGTTCTGCCTTATCAGCCTCAGGAAAACCTTCCTTCTGGAGCACTTCAATATCCAGAAATAAAATTAAAGGTTCAATATCTACATCCGCACAGGGCTTTATTTCGTCTTTAGTTACTTGTCTCTCTCTTTCTGGAAATTCTATACCCTTATAAATCTCCTTATCCACCAAGAATCTCCGAGTATAGATTATATCTGCTTCCCATGTCTTTGGATATTTTATTCGCTCTATTCTTACCTGAGAAGGGTCATCGGTGAAAATCTTTTTTAATTGCTCGCCATAAATACCTCTATATTCTCCATTTTTATTCTCAACATAAAAATAAGGCTGAAAATCGAGGACTGTGATTTGATATTTTTTGTTATTTTCTCCTCGTATCCAAAGGACAACTAAAGAACCTCTACGATGTGTTGAAACCAATATTCCTTTCATCTTCCACTCCACCAATAATATCCTTTTTCTATATTATCACAACCTAAAACCTGACAGAGCTTTGAAGCTGAGTATGGCTTCAATTTCTTTTCAAAAACTTTTTTAATTTGGTATCTTGTCGCTCCTTCATCAAAATCTTTCCAACCCAACCTTTTGATAATTTCAAAAATTTCTTGCTCTGTAAGCCCTAAAAACATTAGCTCACTTACAAAATCCAGCCTTACTATATGAGGCGGATTAGGCTTTCTAACCGCCTCAAGAACATAAGGACGGACAATCTCTACCAGAATATCCATATCTGGTATTGAACCTACATTATCTTGGAATATTTCACCTTCACTGGTTCTATCAAGCTTTTCAGGTGGTCTTATATTACCTACCAGCTCTTGAATTGGCTTTAATTTTCCATAACTGAAAGATAACCTATGAGTATTCTTGCTATAATCCAATATTTCCTCTATACTCATTTTTTGAAAATTTACAGGTAGTGGTGAGCAGTAATATCCGTTGTTTAAAGAATTAGGAATTCGTATCATTCGCCTTATATCGCCTATTAGTTGCCTATCAACACTTTCTATCCCCTCTGCTAATTCCTCTTGTAAGGATTCCAGATAATAAGCACCAATATCTCGTGATAGTTTTGTAGGTTTTAACAAGCCATAAACATGAAACCCTTTTCTGCCTGAAAAAGTAACTGCATAAGGAATATTCTTCTCTTGTAGCCTGTTTACGAGGCTAATTGTATCCTCAAGTGCTTTGTTTAAGTTGGTTTTGTTATCCAAATCAAAAACTACCTTATCAAGTGTTATTTCAGTATTGTTGTCATAAACAGAGGCGTATGCCCCTCTATTACTTCCTGTCATTAAGGTTATGTAGCGATAAAATTCCTTAAAACTACTAACTTCTCTCCGATAAAAATCTTTTTTTCGTGCAAGGTTTGGAATACCTATATCTCTTGGAAAGATATTGAATAGGCTCAGAACTCTGGAGTCCATAGGTCATCATCCCTATAAGATAAAAAATATCGGAGGAGGATTTCTAATACCTGCTCCATCACTACAGAATAGGTAAATCACAATGATGGAGGTCAACTCATATCATTGTTGATGTATAACTTGCAATGATAGGGGTTGGGATATAAAAAAGTATGGAAAGTCAACTCATATCATAGTTGATACTCAATAAAAGGCATTAGAGTTAGCGAAGAAGTGGAATCAAGTAGCCAACTCGTATCATCATTGATAATCTCCTTTTATTCAGTCTCCTCTACTGAAACTTCTCCACTTCCAAGTATATCCGATATTCCCCTGTTTAGTGCAACTGTTATCGCCTTCATTAATACATTTCCTTTATTTGCTTCCCTTTTGCCTCCTTTTGTAAAGAATTTATCCTCTGATGTTGCTACTCCTACTGCTTCTACTGAAGCACCTGCTGGATGCCATATCTTTACTTTTGCCTGATATAAGTATCCGTTCTCTGTTTTTATTTCTTTAACATCCTCTATACTCCAGCTCAATCCGAAAAATCTTGCCAGTTTACGCCATCCTGAACGCTTGATATACGGCGTTCCCTCACCCTCAGCAGTAGGTCGTCCATCATCTCCTATCCACATTATGTCGTTTTTCGAGAGTATTCGCTTCTTTGCTTCTTCAAATGCTTTAAAAATCCTGATTGAATCCTCTATTGAGCACACTGGCGCTACCAGTCCACTCTGAGACTGGATACTTGGTGCAGTTACTGGCTGGATTGCCTCAGATTTAACCTCACCTTCCACCAATTCTTTTTCTTCTATCTCAGCCTTCTCTTCCTGAGTCTCTGGCTCTAATTCAATCTCTATTTCACCTTCTTCCTCACTTGTTTCCTCTGATTCTTTCTCCTCTGGCTCTTCTCCTTTTACTTCCTCAAGTAAATCCTCCAACTCGTCTTCATCTATTACTTCTTCATTTTCTACCTCTTTTTCTTCATCCATTTTTCATTACCTCCTTTTAGTTTAAAGTTCTGGGGCGAAGCCTGTTACATATACAAGAACAGCATTCATAAAAGGTCTTCTATCATCTCTACCAATATCAATTGTTCCTAAGAATGCTAATTCTGCATCAGTATCCCATCTATAAAATCTTTTTGGGACCCAGACTGTTAATACCTGAGGTATAACAACCTTTTCATCTCCAACTCGAACAGCTTTCTCTTCAAGAGGCAATGATTCATCTTTGATTCCATATCCTTTTCCGAATTTTCGTTTCACCATGCCCTCAATCAGATACATATCTGTTCTGTCAATGTAGCCACCGTTATACTCTGACCTGTGGCTCACCGTGTCTATCAATCTCTCCAATTTCGGGAATTTACAGATTCCTGTTATAATCTGCTCCTCTGTCATCTTGACTTTCTGTGGATTTTCAAACTTTGTATCCTCACCTGCTTCAATGAAATAACCCCTATCATATAATTTTACATTCTTATAAGCCCTTAATAATTTGATTTTCTGAACAACTGGTGCAAGTTTGCCATTAAAAACTATCTCCTTGACCTCAAATTTCTTATCATTATCACCCCTAACCACTGCAAATAATGATGCACGCATGTTCTCTATCTTGTTCTCTGCACCTTTCTTCAATCGTGGCTCAATTATTCCAAAAGGAATAACCAATGAATATGTAGATACTGGCTCTTTTGTCATATAGTTTGTGAAGAGTATCCTGCTTGCCCAGATTTTTTTGGCTTCTTCATCCCCTTTCTGTTTCTGCACTTTCTTTGAACCCAATACTCGCTTATATTCTTCCAGAACCTTATCAAACGGTATTCTTCGCTTCTCACTGACCATCTTTAATCGCTCTAATGCCTTTCCTGGAATACTATCCTCTTTCATTTTTCTTTCCTCCATCTTCCATACCTCAACTTATCATTATAATGCTTTTCCATCCTATGCGCAAAACCAGCCAGCCCCTTAAAAATTAAGGCTAATCCCAAAAATGGTGTCATTACTAATTCCAATATCCATTGCTTACTTAATAAACCAGCAATATGGAATAGAAACCCTACAACCAGAAAATAAGTTGTATATCGTTCAAACCTATGTTCTTGCCTGCCCCACCAGAAACCTTTAGCGAATTGACGCTTTTGTTCTTTCGTTGGTTCTTTTTTCTTCATTATACGCTTTCCATACGCTTCTTCGTAAAGTAAAACTCCTCGACCTCTTCAATGTTAGGTTTTAATCCTTCCAATACAATAGATTTCTTTGTTCTATCAAAGCATTCTAAGGCTTTAATCCATTCATATAGTTCAAAACCGTATAGATAAACGCTTGAATCAAGTAAAAAATACAAATCTATCATGTCCAGCCTATCATAATTGCCTGTTCTTATCATCCTCAGCACTTTTTCTTTCCTATTATCTGGGTTAGAAATATATCCCTGCGACCCTCCTCGCATAATCGCTACTGCCTGCCTGAAATCGTTTACATTAGTTTCTGATAGTTTGTCAAAATCAAAATCAGGAAGTTTTGCAAAATCTGACAAGCTGGGCTTTGGAAAATAGATTGTCTTACATACCTTTGTTATGCTTCGTATTTTTTGATAGTAATTTGAAGTTAAGATAATAGGTTTTTTTGTGTTCTCTATAATACCCTTTAATTCGCTCAATCTCACTTCGCTTGTGTCAATCTCTTCCAATAGCAATAGCGAAGGTTCAAAAGTCTGCTGTAATGAAAGTCTTTTCAATCTCATCAAAAAGTTTTTGTCTCTCAAATCAGATGCATTGAATTCAATCACAGCATAATTGAACTTCTCAGCCAGTTGATAAACCAGAGTAGTCTTCCCTGTGCCCACATGACCCCAAAGGATTAAGCCTTTTTTCTGTTGCTGTTTCCAGTTTTTTAGCCATGAGGTAGCTTCTTTAATCTGGTTCTCAATTGAAATTAGTTTCATATCTCCTTCTTTAACTTTATTTCATACTCCTTTACTTTACTGTTTACATTTCTTGTTATAGCTCTTATTCCTCTATATCTTTATCTTCCTCTTCACATCCATTCTCTTCTATATCTTCAATTAACACAGGAGTAAGCCACAATACTGTTCCATCCGTAAAATCTTTGTAGCTTCTGGACTACGAATTACATCTTTCACAGTTTTTCCTATAATTTTTTCTTTTTCTTCTTCTTTCATTTCTTCTATCACCTCCTTTAATTTAAATTTGTTCCAAACCAAATCCTAAATCATCCAAACCACAGGCAATTGAATATTCACAATCACAACAAAATCTATTTCGTCTTTTTTCGTTTACACCAGCCTTTATCTGCTCTAAAATCCCTATAATCATGTTTTTTCCCTTTATCAGTTCTTTTTCTTTTAAAACATGTTCAAACCCATTTAAAGTTTGATAGAACAGCACCTTATCACCTTTTAATAATTTTTGATAGATATACCCCTGCATTAAGAAATCATCTCGCCACTTACCTGTCTTCCAATCTACAATGATTATTTTTCCACTTTTATCTTTAAAGATAGCATCCAGAATGCCTTTTAATTTATCATTAACAACCTCTTTTTCCGCTTCTAAGATTTGCCAGCCTTTTTTTATTCTATCGGCTTCAAACTCTTCAAAGTTTCTCAGGTGGTTAGCATAATTTTTTATATCGCTTATACCTAAAACAGGTGATTGTTCATTAATTACATCCTCAAGTAAGCAATGAATATCATCTACACTGATTTCTCGCTCCTTCACTTTTTGATAGTAGTTATAGATAATCTTATGCAGATTTTTCCCAAAAATACTATAAACATTCTCTCTTTCTGGTAGAGGCTTTATCTCAGGGTCTTTCTGACACCAGAATTTGAAAGGACACTGAAGAAAAGTTGAGAAGTTCCAAGGTGAAAGTGGAAAAATATCTGTTGTCATTTTTAATTCTTCACTACTTTAGATTTTTAAAGTTTTTACTATCCTTACCTTGATAAAGCCTTTAAAAGTTTCTTAATATTTACATATCTACCTGTTCTCTTATCAAAAAAATACCATCTATGCTCATCAAAATTGTATATTGCTTCAAGTTTTACTGTTGGATGGCTACAGCTATAAGGAGCAACTTCAATTTTTGCAGTAGTATAGCCTGCTAATGTTTTTTGAAGTGTATCATCAATACAAACTTCTGGAAATTCCTTCCTTAAAGACCTCATTGTGCTACTAAATCCATAATCCTCAATATAATGATGACCAACTTTACTATATCTTCCATAAGTTTTAATTCCTTGTTTCTGATAATATGCTTTTTCAAACTTTAGATACCCCAAAAGTTCTTTAGTAACTCTAATACCTCTTCTTTTGAAATAATCCCAGCACTTCTTTGGCATATCTCCATAAATTGAAATGTTACCTTCTCCAACTCTTTCAAGTTGTCTCATAACATACTCGTAATAATCCTTACAACTTACTGCTTTTCTTCCTTTTTTCATTACTTATCACTCTCCCAAAGATTGCACTTATTTTTATTTTAAAGTTTTTACCTTAAAAACTTTTCTGCTATATCAGCCAACATTGAATCTCTCTTGTTCTTTTCTAACTTCATTATTTTCTCATACCTGCTATATGGTATCTCACCAATTCTCTCCTTTTTTGGATGCTGGAGTCCATATTCTATATAGATTATCACCTTATCTTTATATTTCCTGAAATAGAAAGTAGGCTCAGTCCAATGAAGATGAACTCTATATCCTCCTTTTACAGGTTTTTTAGGCTGTGATTTTGTTTCTTTCTTCTTAACAAGTTCATAGAAAATACTCATATCTGTCCCACAAACAGGACAGTATCCATAAGGTTTGCTATCAGCTATTATGGTATACCCACAACGCTTGCAACGATATTCTCTTAGTTTTGTCATTTTAAAACTCCTTATTACTTCCTTATTACTTTAAAAGTTTTTCATTACTCTGTCTTAAAGACTTTAAAAGTTTCTTAATATTTACATATTCATCTGTCTTCTCATCCACAAAATACCATCTATGGTCATCAAATCCATAGAGTGCAAGAAGTTTTATCGGTCTCTTAAATGCACTATAATAGATTTTAATTCCTGCTTTATGAATAACAAGTGATTTACTACCTATTAGAGGAGTATCAGTAACAATACCAAATTCTGGAAATTGCTTCCTTAGAGACCTTATCATGGCATGAAACCCATAATCTTTAACAGAACCATAATAAGCATTGGTATAGGTCGTATAGGTTTTGATTCCCTGTTTCTGATAGTATGATGGTTTTCCTTCTCCCTTCATTTTATCTTCTCAACTGCTGTTGTTCTGAACTTTTTAATTTCTCCATTTTTCAGTCTTACTACAACAATCTTAGGTGGCTCAAACCTTATTGCTATGCCTTCCTTTCCATGATACTTTGAATATGACATTACTACCCTTACTTTATCTCCTATGCCATACAGATTCTTATGGTAATCTCTTCTCTTTTTCATCATTAATAAATAATTTTTGTAAAATAAAAATGAAAAATATCTGCTCTCATTTTTCACTTTCCAATACTTGCATTGAAAGCACCATTATGAAAAGGATAGCTACTATATTTAATAAAACCAATGGTCTTGCATCGCTTTCAATTTTAGAGATATTTAGAAGTGCAGAGAATACAACTATTAAGCCCGCTATCCATAGAACAAGAAATATAAATACTTCTCTTTTCATTTTATATTACCCCCCATTTTTCCCGTTCTTGCTCTATTTTTGCTAATATTTTTTCTTTTGTAATTTGTTTTAATATCTGTTCCAATATTTCCATAGGTCTTTCATCTGTCTCTAAAACTATTTTCCAAAGATAATAATCTAAGATATCAACTATTTTTGTTAAAATTGCTTCAGATATTTCTTCTATTAAGTCCTCCTTCTTTTTCATTTTTTACCCTCTTAACAATAACACACAAAAGGATTCTGTAAAGCATTGATACATCTCACTACCTTCTCTGCTAAATCATAATATCCTTCCTTCATTGCTTGATATTTCAGAGCTTCAAGTATTGGAATAGACCTGCTCCTGTATCCATATCTTATCCCTATTTCAATTTCTTCTTTGTTCATCTCCTCACCCAAAAATTATTTATTTAAATAGAAGAAGGCATATATAAAAAACGACAATCATTGTGAACATATAAACACCAACTGCACACCCCTGCATAAAAACTAATTTCTCCACTGTTTGCTTAGTATACATACCTGAATCTATTTCATGCTGTATATCTGAAACAAAATTTGATATCGGAAAATACATTATAGCAAAGAAAGATATTACTAATATTGCTAATATAATAACTATATTATCAGAATCCATTTATATCACCTCCTTAGAATTTATTTTAAAATGTTTCTTTTCTCCCTCTTATCATATCATACCATACCTCACCAAACCGCACCCAACCTCACCGTGCCTCATCGCATCAGACCTTACTTCACCTAACCATATCATACCAAACCTTACCTTACTCATCTAATTTATTAGATGAGAGTTACTTATAATGGACAATAGCCATAACACTCGCCAAAAACGAACTGAGTTGCACAAGTGGTGAGCATTGTAGTTTTAAATTTCTTTCCACATCTCCCAGTCTCTCGTAAATCACAAACTTTTTCAAAGGTGGTATATCAAGCCCTTTTACTTCGTTATAAAACATCTCAACAATCTCTGAACCATCCACTGTTGGATTCTGAATTATAAAACTTTCCAACTTCATCAGGCATTCTTCCCAGTTCCCACTAATACTGGCTTCAAATATTTCTTTAACTCGGTTAATCTCGGCACTTTTTTTCTGGATGTATTGAAGCAAATCTTCCTTGTTATGCGAGTAATTGCTGATTACATTAACGAGTCGCCTTGCATCGCCTCTTGAATAATCAACAAGAACACTGATAACTTTCTTTGCCTCTTCCTTGTCATTGAATTTTATTTTTTCTTGTTTTAATATTCTCAGTGCTATCTTTGTAAGTGCTTCTTTACTGAGAGAATTGAAATAAAAAACACTACATCGAGAACTGATAGCGTCAATGATTTTCCAAGAACGATTCACAGTTAAGATTAACCGATTATTTGTTCTCTGCAACGCTTGCTCCATCGGACGCCTGAGAGCAGCCTGTGCATCTGTCGTTAAATTATCCGCCTCATCTTGAAGAATAATCCTTGCTCCACTTGTAAATAGTAAGGTTTTGATTTTATCCCTGATAACATCAATTCCCCTTTCATCGCTGGCATTTAATTCTACCAGAGGAACACCTAACTCTTTCGCAAGAACATAGGCACAAGCTGTTTTGCCTACCCCAGGTGAGCCTATAAAAAGAAGATGTGGCAACTCACTGATATTTTTGTATTTCCTGAGAGTCCTTACAACTTCATCCTGCCCACATATCTCACTCCAAGAGGCAGGAATGTATTTTCTTTGAAGCATTTTTACATTCTCCCCAAAATTACTCTTAATTCTAACCCTCCCAGCTCTGTCTGTTGCTGACCCCATTCTATAATTTTCACTCTTCCATTTAAAGCATACAATGCATCCAGAAGCGTAAGCCTTCTCTTTCCTGCTGCGGTAATCATTACTTTAGGCTGTTTTTGAGCCTCTAGAGCATAAATAACCGCCCCAATATAACTCTGTTTGGCTTTCTTGCTAACCTTAATCCTATCATAGATTAATTCCCTACCACAGACACTGCAAATCTCAAGGATTTTATTCTCTGCTTTTTCTTTTATCTCTATATCCTCCGAACCGCAATAAACACAATGATTCATTTCCTTTTCCTCACTTCCTCTACAAACTTTACTATTTTATCCCAATCCTCCCA
>Ga0190286_1000708_pt1 | contig 13250 bp, 2 predicted proteins | sample 48691834_MG_FD_183241 | JGI IMG/M metagenome (GOLD analysis project Ga0190286, IMG submission 183241) | Hydrothermal vent microbial mat bacterial communities from Southern Trench, Guaymas Basin, Mexico - 4869-18-3-4_MG | ecosystem: Environmental > Aquatic > Marine > Hydrothermal vents > Microbial... | reverse complement strand
CACTTGGCAGTGAGTATTTCTTCAGATAAAAGAACAAACTTGAGATCGACATCCCTCTGCAATAACCCTCGCTCTCTTCCCACTGATTTACAAAATTGTAGCCATCTCTCCAGACATGAAAGTTTGTAGTAGTTAGAGAGAAGTCAGGCAATTTGAAAGTCAAATTCACATTCTCTTCTGTTTTTGTGGATTTTAGCCCTATTGTGATCTCCTTTATGGATGAAGTTGTCCTATTTAAGTCAAAGAATGCCGAAATGTAGATGAATTCATCATCAATTTTGACATAATTCGGAGCAATAACTTCATGATTCACTTCTCTTAAGTTCCCTAATTGCAACAACAGAGGATTTGTAGCTCCTCCCTCTAAAGTTTGCTCTGTTGAAATCACAAAGATTGTTGTGTCGTATTTTGCTTTATCGTTTTTCGATACAGCCTTCACAGTTATAGCATCATTTCCAACATCTTTTGCTGTTACATTCAAGTAAACACGCTCTGATTCCTCTGGAGATAGAACAACGGTTGTCTTTGACAATTCAGGATGCCAAGATGCTGTATCCGTTGCAGACAACTCTATTGTATCATCAGCAGTTCCTTTGTTTGTTATATTGAATACAAATTGGAAAGTAGTGCCAACATATCCATTCTCTTGTAATGGGGCAATATCAGGAACCGACACCTCTGGATTGTATTCTTCTTCTCCACCTTCAAAATAATTCTCAAACCTCTCCATCAGTGAATAATTGTCCTTATCACCATCTATGCTGTAAGGATTATCCCAAATACCATCGTTATCGGCGTCTGTATCTGTGTAATCATCCCAATAATTCCCAACGTAGTTTGTGTAAGTGCTGCCGTTGTAGGTGTAGGTTATTTTTGTGGTGGAGTTCCAGATGTTGGCTGAAGCACGAGAATCAACATTGTAAGTGTTGTTTATGAAGTTGTTCAAATACAGGAGATTATTGTTTGAAGAATCCAGATCAATACCATAATAACTGTTTGAGTTTACATTGTTGTTAGTTACCTCGTTGCCACTTGAAGAATACACCAAAATGCCACGAAAATTGTTTGCGTTTATGCTATTGTTAGTTACAATATTGTTGTTTGAATGACCTAGATCAATGCCTTGATTACCGTTTGAGTTTGCATTATTATTAGTTATCTTATTGTTGTTTGAATAATACTCAATACCATCACAATTGTTTGAGTTTGCATTGTTGTTAGTTACCTCGTTATTAGTTGAAGAATACAGATAAATACCCTCATTGTTTAAGTTTGCATTGTTGCTAGTTACCGTATTATTGTTTGAACCATCCAGATCAATACCATACTGATTATTTGAACAATTGCTATTTGTTACCTTGTTGTTGTTACTTGAAGAATACAGATAAATACCACGATTATTGTTTGAATTTATAGTATTATTGATTACTTCGTTATTACTTGAAGAATATAGATAAATACCATAAAAATTGTTTGAGGCATTGTTGTTAGTTACCTTGTTGTTACTTGAATGATCCAGCCAAATGCCAAAATCATTGTTTGAGTTTGCATTGTTGTTAGTTATTGTATTGTTGCTTGAAGAAGACAGATAAATGCCATGAAAATTGTTTGAGGCATTGTTGTTTGAGATATTACAGTAACCTGCGTCTTCAAGATATACCCCTGCCTTCCACTTCCAATGTTCTCCAATTGCCCCTTTCACCGTAAACCCACTTATACTCACATAATTCGCAGTCACATTAAAGACATGATCACTTGGATCCTTTGCCTGAACAATCGTATCCTCCGGATTTCCAGAGGTTGATTTGATTGTTAAAGACTTGGTAACATCCACATTCTCCTCATAAGTTCCATGATCAACCGTAATCGTATGCCCATCTTTTGTATCAGGATCGTCTATTGCTGCTTGAATCGTTGCGAAGTCCTCGCCTGTGTTGATGTTGTGAACTTTGTATTCTTCTCTTCCACCTCCAAAATAATTCTCAAACCTCTCCATCAGCGGATAATTGTCTTTATCTCCGTCTATCATGTAAGAGGCATCACCAATTCCATCTCCATCCGTATCGCTTCCACTGTAATCATCCCAGTAGTTGCCGAGGTAGTTTGTGTAGGTGCTGCTGTTGTGGGTGTAGGTTATTTTATCCGTTGAGTTCCACAAGTTGGTTGATTTATAGGAACCAGCATTGTTGTTTATAAAATTATTAAGGTAGATTACGCTGTTTGAAGACTCAGAGAAGTAGATACCACAAGTGTTATTTGAGATATTATTGTGAGTTATTGTATTATTGCTTGACGAGCCAAGTAAAATTCCAGGCCAGCCATTATTAAATATGGAATTAAAAGAGATAATAGTGAAAGAAGAACCAGAAATGGCAATACCCTCCTCAGCGTTGCTTAAAAGGGTATTATTTGTTATGATGTTGTTGTTAGAGGAGGACCACAAATCGACACCCCAACTATTATCTGATACAGTATTGTAGAATATAGAATTATTGCTTGAGTATTCCATTAATATGCCATGACCATTACTTAGTATGTTATTTTTAGAGAAGCTACAACCTTTTGCATTATTAAGATATACACCACTCCCATAGGATCCTTTGATAGTGAATCCTGTTATATTCACATAATCCGCAGTCACATTAAAGACATGATCACTTGGATCCTTTGCTTGAACAATCGTATCCGCAGGATTTCCAGAGGTTGACCTGATCGTTAAAGACTTGGTAACATCCACATTCTCGGTATAGGTTCCAGGATCAATGGTGATCGTATGCCCATCTAAAGTATCAGGATCATCTACCGCAGCCTGAATCGTTGAGAAGTTCTCGCCTGTGTTGAGGTTGTGAACTCTGTATTCTTCTTCACTTGCCCCCAATACATGCTTAATTAATCTATATATAATAGTATCCGCATTACCATTTTCGAAAAATTGGCCCAAGCATTCTAATGTCCATTCAATTACATATCCCTCATCATATTTCCAAAAAAGCAGAGCGGGGTCACCATTATTATCAAACTTTAGCAATACAGTAGCATTATCCTTTGGGATGGCATGTTCTCTATTATAGTTTGGTCCCGAATTGTAGTAAGTTAACGGCAATCCATCAAAGATTTTTTTAGAAATTGTACTATTAGGGTTAACTACGCTTAAGCTTTGACCGTATGGAGCGTCTCCCGCGTTCTCTGCTGGTAGACAACCATCAAATTTTCTATTGCTCCAAAAGTTAATTACTAAAATCTTGCCATCATAGACCGCATTATCAATCTTGGAGGCAGTTGATGAACTAAAAGTGCTATCCCCACCAATAAATATAATGTCTATATTTTCATCTGTGTATTTCTCCACATTATTATCAAAATCAGAACCATGCCAGCAAGGTAGTGAATAATCTACAACAAACTCATCTTCATGTTTGCTAAGATTAAAGCCCCCAGTCTCACCATATATTGCCACATGGAGCTTATCTTCCCTATCCCCAGTATGATAATTCTCAAACCTCTCCATCAGTGGATAATTGTCATTATCCCCATCTATGCTGTAAGGAGTATCCAAAATTCCAGTTGAATCTATCTCTCCAGCGTCCGGATATTTCTCCTTGTAATCATCCCAGTAGTTGCCGAGGTAGTTTGTGTAAGTGCTGCCGTTGTAGGTGTAGGTTATTTTTGATGTTGTATTCCAGATATTGGTTGAACTATAAGATTCAACATTGGCTGTGTTGTTGATGAAATTATTGAGGTTTATGTTGTTGTTACTTGAATCAACTGAACGAATGCCACAGCGATTGTTTGATATGTTATTGTCTGTTATTTTATTGTTGTTACTTGAAGGATACAAATTGATGCTACCAAGCCAGTCGTTGTTTGATATATTATTATTTGTTATGGAATTGTTATTTGAATTACCCAAGTTAATGCCACAGCTGTTATTTGATATCTTGTTGTTTGTTAGGTCATTACCATCTGAATAATACAAATCGATACCATCATAGCCATTGCTCACTACATTGTTATTTGTTAAGATGTTGTTATTCGAATTTCGCAACTGGATGCCAAAAATATAGTTATTTGATAGATTGTTGTTTATTAAAATGTTGTTACTCGAATTCCATAAGAAGATCCCAAGATTGTTGTTTGATGCTGTGACATTTTCAATCCTTGAATCATTTGTGTAAGAAAAAAATATTCCTTTATTATTCTTTATTAATATTAAATTCTTCACTGTTATATTTTTTGAATTCACAATTCCTACAAAGCCAGCATCCCTTGGTATTTGCTTATCCTGCTCATTAACTAAGTAATATACAGTTTTTCCATCTACGAGATTACTTGTGTCTATATTTTGGACATACTCAGGGAGGGTTGAGCCAAAAATACCGAAGTTATAGTTGTTTTCCGACAGTGTATTGTTTGTTAGTGTATTGTTGCTTGAACACCATAAGTAGATACCCATGTAGTTGTACGATATATTGTTGGTTATTAACGTGTTGTTATTTGAATACAACAACTGAATGCCACCGCAGTTATCCACTACATTATTGTTCAATATAATACTGCGATTCACTTCACAAAGATGAAATCCGGCTTTAGCAAATTCACCAACTTCTCCACATCCAGTTGCACCTTTCACCGTAAATCCACTTATAGTCACGTAATCCGCAGTTACCTCAAAGACATGGTCATTTGGATTTGCAGCCTGAACAATCGTATCCTCTGGATTCCCAGAGGTTGACCTAATCGTTAAAGACTTGTAAACGTTCACATTCTCGATATAAGTTCCAGGGTCAACAGTAATTGTATGCCCATCCAAAGTATCAGAGTCATCTATTGCAGCCTGAATTGATGAGAAGTCCTCCTCTGTATTGAGGTTGTGGACTTTAAGTTCCGTTGGTTCCCCCTTTATTTTTATAAGCCAAGCCTCATCACCACTACCGGCACCACTATCGGCACCAGAAGACCCTGTACAACCGACTAAGATATACCCCCCGTCGGAGGTCTGCTGGACAGAACAAGCAAATACTGCCCAAAACCACTTAGTTCCTCCAAAGGTCTTGTCCCATTGCTTGTTTCCCTTTGGATCCGTCTTTACCAGCCAAAAATCATAGCCACCAGTACCGTACGACTCCGTGTATCCTGCAAGGATGTAGCTACCGTCGGAGGCCTGCCGGATAGCGTATGCCGCATCAAAGCCAGTTCCTCCAAAGGTCTTGTCCCATTGCTTGTTTCCCTTTGGATCCGTCTTTACCAGCCAAAAATCACTGGAACCAGCACCATACGACTCCGTGTATCCTGCAAGGATGTAGCCACCGTCCGAGGTCTGCTGAACAGAATATGCCCAATCAGTGTATGTTCCTCCAAAGGTCTTGTCCCATTGCTTATTTCCGTTTGAATCGGTCTTCACCAGCCAAAAATCACTGGAACCAGCACCATACGAAAGCGTGCTTCCTGCAAGGATGTAGCCACCATCGGAGGTCTGCTGAACAGCGTATGCCATGTCGCTGCCAGTTCCTCCAAAGGTCTTGTCCCATTGCTTGTTTCCGTTTGAATCCGTCTTCACCAGCCAAAAATCACTGGAACCAGCACCATATGACTCCGTGTATCCTGCAAGGATGTAGCCACCGTCCGAGGTCTGCTGAACAGAATATGCCCAATCAGTGTATGTTCCTCCAAAGGTCTTGTCCCATTGCTTGTTTCCGTTTGAATCCGTCTTCACCAGCCAAAAATCGCCTGAACCAGCACCGTACGACTCCGTGCATCCAGCGAAGATGTAGCCCTCGTCTGCAGTCTGCTGGACTGCCCATGCCTCATCATAGGCAGTTCCACCAAAGGTCTTGTCCCATTGCTTGTTCCCCTTTGAATCCGTCTTCACTAGCCAAAAATCAGCGGAACCAGCACCGTACGACTCCGTGTATCCAGCAAGGATGTAGCCACCGTCTGCGGTCTGCTGGACTGACCATGCACCATCATCGTCAGTTCCTCCAAAAGTATTGTCCCATTGCATGTTTCCGTTTGAATCAGTCTTCACCAACCAAATATCGCCTGAACCAGCACCATACGAATGCGTCGCTCCAGCAATGATGTATCCTCCGTCTGTGGTCTGCTGGACTGACCATGCCATATCCCAGTCAGTTCCACCAAAGGTCTTGTCCCATTGCTTGTTTCCGTTTGAATCCGTCTTCACCAGCCAAAAATCGCCTGAACCAGCACCGTACGACTTTGTTGCTCCTGCAAGGATATAGCCCTCGTCTGCAGTCTGCTGGACTGCCCATGCCTCATCATAGTCAGTTCCACCAAAGGTCTTGCTCCATTGCTTGTTTCCGTTTGAATCCGTCTTCACCAGCCAAAAATCAATGGAACCAGTGCCGTACGAATGCGCACTTCCGGCAAGGACGTAGCCACCGTCTGAGGTCTGGTTGACAGATCGTGCTACGCCAGTTACTCCAAAGGTCTTCTTCCATTCTTCTTCAGGCACAACTGGTCCTTTCACTGTAATTTCTTTCGTTGTCGAATCAGTTACCCCGTCATTATCCGTTACCGTTAAATTTACTTCATAACTTCCCACCAAAGAGTATGAGTGGCTAACTACTTCTCCACTTCCTCTTTCTCCATCTTCAAAATCCCATTCCCAAGATACAATAGAACCGTCATCCATAGATGTTGAAACAAACGTCACATCTGTTCCATTTACAGAATAAACAAAATCTGCTTTTGGTTTCTCATTCACATGTATATCCCTCGTTTTGTAATCGCTCAGTCCTTTTGCATCCGTAACCGTGAGTGTAACGCTATAATCCCCTCCATTTTCGTATTCGTGCGTGAGATTCTCTTCTGTTGAACTTGAACCGTCGTCAAAATCCCAGTAATAATCTAAGGCGTCTCCATCGGGATCACTGGATAAAGATGTAAACCCTACGCTCAGACCATCTACCAAATAAGAAAAATCTGCATTTGGCTCCTGATTTGTTATATCGCTCACGTGCACATTTATTTTATATGCGTACCATCCCTGCTGGTCAAGTTCCCCTGACATTGGGTTCCTCACAAAACTTAAACCCTCAAGCTTTGATTTGAATGCAAGCCTGTATTTTACCCATTGTTCTCCTCTCTCTTCTCCTTTTATCTTAACATTTATTGTTTGTTCCTCACCAGCACTAAGCCAGGGTCTGTACCAGTCGAGGAGTGTATAATTTGCAGGTATTTGATATTCATCCCGATACCATATTAAAGCGCCTCGGTGATAGATGCTGAATACGCTATTTGGTTTATCTGATGAATTATCCGTGATATTCAATCCATCAGAGATGCTCAATGAGAAGTAAGAATCACTTGCCGTTCCCCCATCGTTCTTTATCTTGAAAACAAGTTCATATTCGTCTCCTTTTCCTAAATTAATAACATTACTCGGAATTGAAATAAATCTTGGTTTTGGTTCTTTTATTGCTGGCTCTACGTATTCATGTACTAATCTGCAATCAGCATCTATTGAATTGCCCACTGATTTATACAATAGCTTAACATACGTCCTTGTATCTTCTGGCAAATTCTCATAATCGTTTATTCCACTTGATACCCTTAAATAAGCATCTTTATAACTCCAAAATCCCTTCTCTTCTTCTAAAACATTTTTTAGACCATTAAAATCGTTATTATCCCAACATGCTGTCTCCTCGTCAATTAATGAACTGTATTGATTTAGATAATAATCAGGACCTGTAAAACCATGACCAAATAAAATGCGAATATCCATATCCAGCACCATTTTATTTATCACATAATCACACCAATTGAATATCCAACCCACGGCAGCAAATAAAGGATTGCCTTCAAATCCATTTATAGCTTCGTTTGTAAAATCCATGTATTCATAAGTTCCTGCTATTCCGGTAATGGGATCAAGAAAAGAGCCTGCACCTGAGCCTATGAATTCACCCAAAGCCATCTTATAACATGCGGAAGTAGTTTTTAAGAGAGCTGTTTGCATCGCTTCATCGTTCATCTTCTCTACTTCGCTTGTGGTTTCCATCAATGTCTCATTTACAAGATATAGATATTGTTCAAACAACGTTTTTCGCTGTTCCACAAGTTCTTTGAAATATTCAACGCTATTTGGATTCAATTTCTTGATTGGAATAGAGATAGGATTTGTGGTGGTGATTATGTGGTTGTAATTATCGCTGTCATGTGCCCTGGCGGTTAGATCTATATTTACACTGCCAGATGAACCTGTTTTGATAATTACCACTACGGTTTCATTTCTTTTCTCTGCTATCTCTCCATCTAAGCTGAACGTGCAACTTTGAGATGTATTAACAGCCTTAAATCTACCACTCAATTTCTCTATTATTTCTCCATTTTCAACATTAAAAATAATTTCAGGGTCTATTGCTGGGTCAGCACCCCAGAAGGTCGCATTGACCATATATTTTATTCCCAAGAAATAAGTAGAGTTTGGCATGAGTTCATCAGGAGCAAGTATTTTAGCTGAGATGTCTGGGTCTCCTACATCCAATGCGGAAGTAGTACCAATGGAGGTAGCTACAACAAATATTAAGATTGCAATGATACCGAAGGCTTTTATTTCCAACACTTTTAAGCCGAATTTATTTCCCATTTTTTATCTCCCTTTTTGAGACATGCCTTTTAGTTTTATAAATTTTTGATCTGTTGCCCGTTGAATTATTATCAACTGCAATACAAGGCGTCACGCAACTTATGAGTATCATCAAGGCACATGCGAGTGCCAATATTTTCCAAATAGGATTATCACTCTTTTTTATCATCTTCCTTTTATCACTTGCTTGGGTTTAAAGAGGATGCTTTTGTGAATACTACATGTCCACTGTTGTTGCCTGAGATGATTCTGTTGTATTGTTTGGTGATTGTGGTGTTGACAGGATATTTAATATTTATTTCTGTTTCGTCTGGTTCTCTATTAGTTACAACGATACTCTTAACGTAAACGTATTCGTTCTGTTGATCTTTAGTATGCGTTTCAAATATTTTTGGAGCGCTACGCCATACTCCCGAACCATACGCTACTGATTTTGCATATATTCTTAAATTGCCTTCTTTTTCAGGTTTAATCTTGAGTTTTAATTCTCCGTTAAATCCGTTTACCCAATCATTTTTTGCACCCTCTATTAATGGGTAAATTAAGGTTTTTGTATCGTTACCATAGTCACAGCCTGTTTCATAACCCACAGCATATTTTTCACAGTAATCTAAGTTGTGACTTAAGATTGTATAGCTGTCAACATTTATGACGTCAGGCGATGATACTGCGATAGATTGCCAATTTGCAGTACCACCATCATTCGTAACATTTACTGTTAAAACTATCTCTTCGTTGAGCGAAGTTTTATTTTTGTTGACTTGTATGGCTACAACTTTTGGTCTTGGATATTGAACGTCCACACCAACAGGCGTAATATTTACAGATGCAATGTCACTCTCAAAATGTAATGGATTAAAATCCTTAGTGTAAGCTACCAAGTGGTACAAACCCGGGTTTTTCGTGGCACTTACAGTTAGATTGTAGATGCCAGGAGTAGGATCTGTAATTTTAATATCTCTGCCACTCCATTTGTCGTTTAATGAGGATTTTTCGAGGTATAGCATCATTCCTTCATTCTTCGCCTCTAAAATGACCAATCCTCTATCTCCCTCTATTTCTTCAGGTCTCAAATTTATTACAAACTTAGCTTCATCACCCATGTCATCTAAGCATCCGATAATATGTGAAGAGTAAGGACCAATGTCATATCTCGTTGGACGTATATATCCATCCTTTACAACTTCATTTAACTTTTCAAAGTCATTGCTTCCATGAATCCTGTTTAATTGGTATGAAGTATAAATGTAATCCCCTTGAAGTTCCAGATGTAAACCAATGGTAAAATCTTTTATAAGCGCATATCCATAGCCCCATTTCCCTGTTGAATAATTATGGTCTAATGCATGGTCTATGGTAAACTTGTATATAGCTGCATCGTAATCATCTAATTTCGAGTATAGTTCTTCCAGTATTGCTTTTCTGCCCTCTAATAAGTCTTCAAGTCTACCCTCATTGCCAACTGATATAGCCTCCTCAATAGCTGCTTCATTTATTATTAGATTGTTTAAATCCTGGTGGATATACTGGAAGTTTGGAGCTTGTGCAACTATTAAACCAGCAGCATCATAGGTTTCTACCGCGATAAAAGAAAAGAAAGCATCAACAAATTGCATAAAATAGCTAAACAGACCTAATATTGAGTTAACAGCGCCCAGAACAGTATCCCCCATCACAAGTCCAGCTGCTGAAGTCAACGGCGAATTAACAAAGTCTCCTAATGCTGCCCGGTAAGTGGCTTGTCTATCTACATCGTCCCTGAGGTCATACCACCAATTTGGATTGAACCACTTATCTGTATATCCGCCGTAAAAAGTTGTTGCGTTTGACGTGAACTTAACTAAATCACCATATTCTTCTTCTACACTTATTGTACCTATTGTAATCTCTTTTAAAGTTGTACTTGTAGCCCCGTCGTTGTCTGTTACGGTTAGAATTATACTATAAGTTCCATTCTCAGCATAAGAGTGTGTTGTTAGTTTTCCAAATCCTGTTGTGGCATCGCCAAAGTCCCATTCGTAGTTTTTAATTATTCCATCTGGGTCTGTGGAATTAGAAGCATCAAAAATGATTGTTTGATTGACTATTGGATTTTTTGGTGAGTATGTGAAGGATGCAATTGGTGGTTGAGTCGTTTGATTTGAAACTAAATTTTCCTTGAAAATAACATCTGCATTACTGATGAAAATATTTGTAATTGGAACTGAATTTGTTGGAATGCTTATACTTGATAAGCCCCGGGGATAGTCAGTATCTTGATTAGAGATGAAGAGACCTGTGATTGGAACTTTATTTGTAGGTATGCTTACACTCGACAAGTCTTTTTGATACGCAGCATCTTGATTAGAGATAAAGAGATTTGTGATTGGAACTTTATTTGTTGGAATACTTATGCTTGATAAATCTTTTTGATAGCCTGTGTCTTGGTTGGAGATAAAAAGATCTGTGATTGGGACTATATTTGCTGGTATGCTTACGCTTGAGAAGTTTGCATCATAATAAGTATCCGTGCCATTTATTGTGATGTCTCCTATGGTAACATTTAAAGCATTTGCAGGGGGAATGGAAATAATTGCTAAAACAATAATAAATAAAAAAGGGAGAATTTTCGATGTCATTTACCTCTCCTTGTATATGAGTATGGTTCCGACACCGCCACTATACTTAGCATATAATCCTAAAGTGTGAGGCTCCCCGAGAGTCAGTACATTCTCAAGGTCATACATACTGGTTGTTAGACTACCACAAGTATGTTTCTGTGCTATGATATCTCCATCAACATATAAGTTGATATCGTTGTAATACCCCCCATGATATGGAGCAATAAGCGAATAACTTGCCTCATAGAGTCTATATCTGCCGGGTATGAAGATATGCGTGTATTCGTTCCCGCCACTGCTTCTCGCATCTAAGAATATCACCATCTTCTCTGCATCAGGATACTCAAAGTTGTAGTATTTTATGTCGTCCTTGATGTCTGGATAATAAACATCTATTTTATCGCACATCGCTTTTATTGCGGCATTTGTGGTGAAATCTTCTATCTTTGGATTATCGAAGTCCATTCCAGACCATTTTATTATTTTGCTTGCAGGTTCTGTATTTTTGAAGTAGGCAACGATATATCCGCCAGTATCCACATATACGTGAACGTTCATCGTACCTCTCTTGTTATCTATTGGTATAATTCCAATGGCGTGCGTTTGGCTGAGTTCTTCTGTTTGTGTGAATGCTTTTACAGCTTCAGTTATGTTGATGCTTTTTCCTATATTCACATAAGCCGAAATCCCCGCTTCATCCTCGGGAAAGGCATTGCCCCCCGTCGCTTCCACGGCACCCGCGACGCCGATAAAAGGCGGTGGCATAAGCGAGATAACATCTTTTCCGCCGCCTTCGCTTATCCCTTTTCCCACTTCTGTTCCGCTATACCCATACATCACTACACTGCTCGCAATCAGCACTAAGGCGGTTAAAACCGCTAATACCTTCAAGCCTAATTTCTTCCCCATTTTTATTATTTCCCCCTCTTTAGGATAGCACCTTTAGTTTTTGAAAATAACCCTTTATAAATTTTTCGGTATGGGATTTGGAAAGACGCAGAGCCTGTGATAATAATGTCACCACGATTCAATCAATAGTCCCTTTTTCTCCGTTAGCTAAAACAATACTTGAAATTTTTCCAATGAATTCTCCTGGTTTGATCATTCCTCTTTCATCTATTGTTATTGCTATCTCCGCTTACCCCATTTTGTATATTAGCACCGTCGCTACACCTGCTGAACCCCAATCATAACTACCACTTCCTATTCGTCTATAAGATATTTCTATCTCGTGCAGCGTTCCGGTGGTTATAACTCCTCTGTATGAGCCAAATGCTCTCCACCACTTACCCTTTTCACCTCCGGTGTTTGTTTGAGCATCACTAACTATTTTTCCATCTACTCTTAACCGTGAATCCCAACATGATGGAGCATATGGCCAGCTGTCCTCCCAGTTGTAGTAGATATAATGGTAGTAGGAAGCATCATAAAGCGTTATTGCTGTTGGAATCTCAATGTATACACTACCTGTTCCCTCAGTCGCCTTTGTTTTTACGAATAATACCATCCTATTTGCTTCAGGAAAGCGAAAGTCGTAATACTTAATATTTGGTTTAATTTCTGCATAATTTGCATCAACTGCAGTACAAGCTTTTTTAATCGCTTCATCTAGTGTTGTGGTTGTTATCTCAGTGATATTTGGATTATCTGCTTTATAGGCAGGTGGCCATTGCATGATCATGCTTGCGTTCTCGCTTTTGTTAAAGTAAGCAACGATCCAGCCATTCACGTCTATATATAAGTGTGGGTGAACACTTCCACCAAAGTTTGGAATTGATACTGTTCCTAAGGTATGTGCATCATCAAATTCAAGTTCCCATGATTCTTGATCATAAATATCTGAGAGATTAGCAAAGTGACCCTTAACGTTTATTTCATGTCCTACGTTCACATAAGCCGAAATCCCCGCCTCATCCTCTGGAAAGGCATTGCCTCCTGTCGCTTCCGCGGCACCCGCGACGCCGATAAAGGGCGGCGGCATAAGCGAGATAATACCTTCTCCGCCGCCTTCGCTTATCCCTTTTTCTAAATCTGTCGAG
>Ga0190286_1000705_pt1 | contig 13296 bp, 8 predicted proteins | sample 48691834_MG_FD_183241 | JGI IMG/M metagenome (GOLD analysis project Ga0190286, IMG submission 183241) | Hydrothermal vent microbial mat bacterial communities from Southern Trench, Guaymas Basin, Mexico - 4869-18-3-4_MG | ecosystem: Environmental > Aquatic > Marine > Hydrothermal vents > Microbial... | reverse complement strand
TTGGAGCGTGTGGAAGATCAGGAATTACGTCGACGGCTTCAACCATCTTTTTTTGAGTGTGAAGTTCCGACGAGGAAATGGGGACGCTGTTCCGCCAACCAGTGCCCGTGCTTGGAGGCGATAATTAGGCGAGGAGATGGCTATCTGTGGATATCTGAGGAGGTTGTAGATTTCAGGAGCGACGCTCGCAGTCTCTCTGCACTGAAGCTCAAGCTCGTGATAATGCAAGCATCTGCTGCGGCCCGCGATACTAACTTGTTGATCGATCCTGCCGTATACAATGCTGTCCTTGTGTGTGAGCAGGGCGCAAAACGTAGGGGGATGGACCTCAATGTCTCCGGCGCGGAGGCCCGTCACTGGTGGAGAACGGGGCAAGTACCGCTCAGACCCACGCCAGTGAAGAAATGAGGCAGTAGGATTGACAGCTCGGAAGACAGTCCTTACCTAAACCTTGTCCTGAGCTGAATGCATACCCAGCCCCAGTCGTGGGTTCCTATGAACATACAGAGCTGTGTAAATGGCGACGAATGGCAGGCCCTCAATCCAGACTGGCCTGAAGGCTACCTCTGATACTCCTTAAGTGTGCCATCCGTCTCGTTGCTGTCGGGCGAAGAGTTCCAGCTTGCCTGTCCAAAGTGTGGGGGTCGCAACCTTATGAAGAAAGAGACCATCTTTCGCTTCTTCAGGGCTCTTTCAATAGGCGTGCGTCAAATTAGTGCATAACCCTTACCAGGCACTTTCTCGCCGGGGTCTGCGTAATGTCATAGGGCATGAGTGATGCTATCAAGCGGATTGAATATCAAACTCAACCGTGAAAGTCCCGTCCTCGCTGGACCCGAATTAACCTTTCTGTGACACTGGTATTGTCTAAGCCCGAACTGTCTCGACTAGCAGATCAGATCTTCAGGCTATGTCTCGTCAGCACGGAGTTCACGCGCGTAAGGCCTCTTCGATGGCAAGAGCTTGATCTTCACTTTTTGCTGTTAGGACATGGTTCCCCTTTGAGGACGTCTCAGGTTTAAACGTAATGACCTTTCCGCTTCTCGTGAGCTCCGTAATGCTCTTCGTTTTCCCTTTTGTTGACAAAGGCCCTCGAGCTGCAAAATTCCAGACGACGGCAGCGACCGATGCTCCACCGAGGGTTACTAATGGCTCTATCATCGCGTCTATAGCGTTTGTCGTCAACTCTCTCACTATCGCAAATCCCACAACGAACACGATTACTATGGAAAGAATGCTCGGTCTAGCATTGCCCATCAATTCAAACGAGCCATCGCGAATTTCGATAGAGCCTTTGCCGAGTATACCGTGCCCATCTCTCTGCCAGGCAGTTCCAAATCCTATTTCGTACGTCATGAGAACCTCCTCGGTTTGCGTGAGTAATGGGAATAATCGTCCGCCGTGGCTTTGGCGGGAACGATTTTGCAGCCTTATGAATGCTGATTTTGGGGGATCACTGACCAGCAGTCCGGTGATTCTACAGGATCAGATTGCCACCGCCGCTTCTCTGGCAGTAACCCAAGGGCGCCGCCCCCACCATATCTGATAGCAATAGCTCTGTTTTCAGCATTCAAACATACTACTCCCTCAAACGTGAAGTCAAGTTCAATCTTGTGTTGGGGTCATCCATTAAAAGGCCCTCTGTCATCCATTAAAAGGCCCTCTGTCAAGGGAAAAGTACTCCTATGCGAGGAAACCGGGAGTTTCCTTGCTGAGGGTTTGTCAGGTACGGTACAGCTTCCGGTACTGCTCTTCTTCACCTTTGCCGAGTTTTCGACGCCTGGTGTCGGTTGATCTTTTCCTCACCGCACCAGCGGAAGCGGGGTCAGGTCTTGTATCTTGATCCGGTTCATGGTCGGAAAAGGAATAGGTCAAGAAACAAGACCTGACCCTGATCCGTGACCCCGATCCGTAGGATGGGGTGAGTGAAGTGAACCCCATCGTTCGAGGTATTATCCGCACGAAGTGTGGCTTGAAAGCCTCGACCGATGGGATTCCCTCCGGTCATCCCATCCTACGTGCTTCCTCATCGTTAGCGGATTGTTCAACCGCCGGCGAATGACCGCATTTTCCAAATTGCAACATTTCCATGTTCCAACGCATATAGCAGGCGCCATAAATTCTGTCTGATCAGCAGGCTGGAAAGCCTGCTCCACATTCAAAGGAATCGGGCAATATTATTGGCGCCTGCCATATCTAGCTCAGGCCCTCACGTTTGGAGATAAGGACATCCACTACGGAAGGATCGGCAAGGGTTGTGGTATCGCCCAGATCCTCGGTGTCCTCACTTGCGATTTTGCGCAAGATACGGCGCATGATCTTTCCGGAACGGGTTTTGGGCAAGCGGGGAGAAACCAAGATTAAGTCCGGCGTGGCTATGGCCCCGATGTAATGGCGCACCTCATTACGCAACTCGTCGATAAGTTCTTGGGACTCCTCATGACCTTCCTTAAGACTCACATAGGCAAAGATCCCCTGCCCCTTGATGTCGTGAGGGAATGCGACGACCGCGGCTTCGGCGCAGGCGCGGTGAGCCACCAGGGCGCTCTCGATCTCGGCGGTGCCGATGCGGTGACCGCTTACGTTAATCACGTCGTCCACACGGCCGGTAATCCAGTAGTAGCCGTCCTCGTCGCGGCGGCAGCCGTCACCGGTAAAGTAATACCCTTTGAACGGGTTAACGTAAGTTTCGAGGTAACGCTGGTGGTCTCCCTGGATTGTGCGGGTCATTGCAGGCCAGGGATTCCGGATTGTCAGAAGGCCCGACACGTCATTGCCTTCAAGGAGGTTGCCCTCTTGGTCCAAAATAGCCGGTTCAACGCCAAAAAAAGGCAAGGCCGCGGACCCGGGCTTGGTCGGCGTTGCGCCCGCAAGTGGGGTGATCATGATACCGCCGGTTTCCGTCTGCCACCAGGTATCGACAACACTACAGCGCGTTTCCCCCACCACTTCGTAATACCATTTCCAGACTTCGGGATTGATCGGCTCCCCAACGCTACCCAGTACACGAAGTGAGGATCGATCGTACTTGGTTACGAAATCATCCCCTTGTTTGGCAATAGCCCTGATCGCAGTGGGAGCGGTATAGAACTGCGTGATCTTGAGACGCTCCACCATATCCCAATATCGTCCCGCGTCGGGATAGGTTGGGACGGACTCGAACATTACGGTGCACGCCCCATTTGCCAGGGGGCCGTAGACCACGTAGCTGTGACCGGTAATCCAACCGATATCGGCTACGCAAGCGAAGATGTCGCCCTCGCGATAGTCGAACACGTACTTGTGAGTCAATGCCACGTATAGCAGGTACCCCGCCGAGGTGTGGGCGATACCCTTGGGTTGGCCGGTGGAGCCGGAAGTGTAGAGCAGGAAGAGTGTGTCTTCGCTGTCCATGTGCTCGACGGGACAGTAGGGTCTCTCTTCTTTCATCGCCTCACCAAGGTCGATATCCCGATGATCGTAGAAGGGTACCTTGTTTCCCGTACGACGAACCATATAGACTTTCTCCACGGTGGGACACGCGGTTACGGCTTCATCGACGGTGCGCTTGAGAGGGATGATCCTGCTGCCGCGTATGCCCTCATCAGCGGTGATCACGGCCTTGCACTTTGCATCGTTAACGCGGTCGCGCAGGGCCTCAGCTGAGAACCCGGCAAATACAACCGTGTGTACCGCGCCGATACGGGCACAAGCAAGCATAGCGTAGGCCGCTTCGGGAATCATAGGCATATAGATGGCAACCCTGTCTCCTTTGCGGATCCCATTGTGGCGAAGGACATTAGCCAGGCGGCATACTTCGTTGTGCAATTCCCGGTACGTGATGCGCCGCACGTCCCCCGGCTCGTCACCCTCCCACAGGATGGCTACCTGATCCCTCCGGGTCGCAAGATGACGGTCAACACAGTTGTAACAGATATTGAGCAAACCCCCAAGAAACCACCCGACAAGACCGGTAGACAGGTCACAATTGCTCACCAAACGAAAATCGTGAAACCAGTCAATCTCATTACGCGCCATCTGTCCCCAGAAGCCGTCGGGATTTTCGATGCTGCGTTGATACATCTCACGGTACTGCTCGATGGATGATATATGCGCGCCGTTACCAGCGGCCGGCGGGGGGTAAAATAGGTCCGTCATGGATCTCTCCTCCTAATAGGGATAAATGCATTTCATGTGGTATTTCTTTAGAGATTGCACATATACTATAAAATGGAGTTCAATGTCAATAGTATGGAGTTAATTGAATCGTCTGTATGAAATGGCAAACACAGAATGTGTCATTCGGAAATAACAGATCACGGCATCGGGGTCAGGTCTTGCTTCTTAACATATTCCTTTCCCTACCATGAAGCGGATCAAGATACAAGACCTGACAATCATAAAAAGGCACCTCTGCTTCTAGGCATGTAAGTTCCTATAAAAGTCCTCTTTGTTCGCAGAAGCGCCGGCCCCAAGTAGGGGAGGCGGAGCCTCCCGATATGCATTCCCAGGCAGCGCCTGGGAACGAAGAAAAACCAGACGCGACCCCTCTCCCAGGCCACCAGAGGCAAAGAGGGCGCAGCATGCTGCGCCCTCTTCGGTAAGGTAGGCCGGCCCTCAACCGGTGATGGTGAGGGCCGGAATGTAAGGAATTACTTCTTGAAGATGCCTCCAAAGAGTCCCTTCTTGTCCTGGGGTACGCCGTTGAACGGGCTGGACCCGGCCCAGTCACAGGGGCGGTCCTTGTACCCGGGATGCACGGGCGTGAAAACGCCGCTCATCGGTTGTGTGACCCACTGGGGAGCGCCGGAAGTTGAATACCAACCGGGTCCGACTCTCACTACCTGTGCTCCCGCGATTGCGGGGATCAGGAGCGCACATGCCACTGCCAAAATAACCAGTTTCTTCATTTAAGAAGATCCTCCTTGTAGCCTGGATTGTTTCGGCGCCGCGTCATCCTGCGGTCTTTAGACCCCTGAATGTTGTTTCAAAGGTCTCCGCCACAATAACAAAACAGCCCATGGCTCCGGATGTTCTTCCGGGGACGCGGGCTGCGCGGCAACCGTTTTCGGTGAGACAATTTCTCACCGGGGGGTGACCATACTTCAGCAAAGACCCTAAGTCAACCACCGTGTCTTATCGAAATCCACGACCAAGCCAACGGGACACAAGCCCGGTGTCCAGCGAGACTTATGGGTAAGGATCAGGGCAGAGCCTGGGAACGAGAGGAAAGGACTTTCATGTTTCGTTGTAGCCTTCTTGCGATGGGAGTTGGTATATAACCGTGGCCACGTTTGCAATCCCTCGAACCACAACTTATAGGGATTCAATTCCATTGGCCCGTCAAATCAGTCCTTCCGGGCCGATGTCTCTAACTTAATACCGTATTTGTCGATTCTGGCCAGGAGGGTAGGCCTTGACAGGCCCAATAGTGTAGCAGCCCGGGACCGATTGCCGCCGGTGAGGTTGAGCGCTTCCGTGATAACGAGCTCCGCGAACTGATCTGCCAGATCACGGAAGATCGTACGGCAGCCTTCCGTGACCAACGCCTGACGAATCCACTGCTGTAGCAATTCGTCTTCACGCAGGGGCTTTGGCGCGGTCGTTGCAGTACTTCCATGTATGATGTGAGACAATTCCTGAGCGCCGATAGGCGCTCCGCGGTTAAAGATCAGGGCCTTCTGAATCGTGTTGGCCAGTTCCCTGACGTTGCCGGGCCAGGAATAGCCATTCATCACACTCATTGCTTCTTTGGTAATTCCAGGAGAATCAAGGACCATTTCCTTGGAAAACCTTGTCAGGAAGAACTCTGCAAGCATGGGAACGTCCTCTGTCCGCTCACGCAGGGGAGGAAGGCGGAGAGTTACGACCTTGAGCCGATAGTACAGGTCTTCACGAAAACGCCCATCCTCGAGCGCGGCTTCGAGGTCGCGATTGGTCGCCGCAATGATCCGTACGTTTACAGTAATGGGAGATGCGCCGCCCAGGCGTTCGATCGTCTTGTCCTGGAGAACGCGTAACATCTTCACCTGGATACCAAGGGGCATGTCACCGATCTCGTCCAGGAATGCGGTACCGCGATCAGCCTGCTCGATCTTTCCCACCTTTCGAGTGACCGCTCCGGTAAAAGCCCCTTTCTCATAACCGAACAACTCGCTCTCAAGCAGCGTTTCCGGGATGGCCACACAGTTTACAACCGCAAACGGTTTCTTTGACCGGAGGCTGTGTTGATAGATCGCTCTTGCCACAAGCTCTTTGCCGGTGCCCGATTCACCCAGAATCAGCACTGTGGCGTCCGTGGGCGCCACTCGTCCGATAGCCTTGTAGAGTTCCTGCATGGTTTTGCTCTGACCTAGCATGGCATCGGTCGAAAACTCTTCGGGAATTGCGTCCACCTTGACGCTGGATCGCATGAAACGACCGGCCTCAAGCGCCTTCTCCACCAAAGATAACATTTCGGTAGGCTCGAACGGCTTGAGTACGTAATCGAAAGCCCCGAGTTTTGTAGCTTCGATAGCTGACTCAGTTGTGCCATAAGCGGTCATGATAATGACTGGGAGTTTGGGTTCGATTTCGTGGATAGCTTGAAAAGTCTGTAGACCGTTCATTCCAGGCAACCGGAAATCCATGATCACCAGGTCGGGAGGGCTCGTTCGCACGGACTCTAGACCGCTCTCACCAGTCGGTGCTGTCACAACGGTGTGTCCTTCCTCAGTGAGAAACCTGTCAAAGCTACTTCTCAACTGTGCGTCATCGTCTACGATCAGGACCGTGCCCAAATCTATTCCTCCCGTGCGGGCAGCGTAATAGCAAAAGTGGCTCCTTCGCCCGGCTCAGACATGAGATCAAGCCAGCCCCCGTGTTCCTCAACGATCCGGGCGGAAATGCTCAGTCCCAGACCGGTTCCCTCCGGCCTTGTGCTGAAGAAGGGCTGAAATACCTTGCCCTGAATCGATTCGGGTACTCCGGGTCCCTCGTCGGTCAGCTTTATGGTAATCACCGGCCCCAGGCTTTCTGAAAAACCCGTTTCCTCCTGAATCCTAATCGAGCCCCCCTGATTCATGGCCTCGCACGAGTTGAGTATAAGGTTCACGAGCACCTCTTTCAACTGATCCGCGTCCGCCTCGATTTCCGGAAGCCGCTGCTCGCGCTTGACTTCAACCGAAACATCATAAGAGGCCAGCCGATGACGGAGAAGTTGGACGGCCGAGTCCACAGTGTCGGAGGGGCTCAGCACCTGCACTTTGACTCTCGGGGGCCGGGAGAATTGAAGGAAATTATCTACGATGATGTCGATATGTCGGATTTCTTCGGCGATCACCTCGAAGTCCTCTTTCTGGCTCGGGGCAAGGGTCAAACCCCGCTGCAAAGAAAACAGCCTCATTCTTACCGACGTTAAAGGATTTCGAACACTGTGCGCTACGCCGGCCGCCAGCTTTCCCACGAGAGCCCACTTCTCTGCTTGCTGGAGATGTGCACGGCTCCATTCCAACTTACTTTGGGTCCGATCCATGTCCTCCACCAAGTTCCGGACGCGGAGACCAAGAGCCTTGACATCGTCGTCCGTGTTGTTCCTGTCTTTTGAGGTACCGGCTCCTCTTGCCAATTGACGGATAGGCTGCAACACCTGTGAAAATAAGGTATAGGACAGGACAACCCCGAGCGTGACAGTGATGAGCAGGGCAACGAGAGCCATTCCGTTCACCGTTCCTGCGCGTTTGCGATTTGTCCCATGAGCGTGAGTTATTCTTTCCATCACAGTCCGTCTAAACTCCTCGGACAATCCGATTATCCGGAAAAACTCCTTGCGTACGTCCTTCTGAAGCTTGGCCCCTTCCCCTTTCCGTCCCCTTTTGTACAGGTCTATGACATTATCCCGGGCGGAACAATAGCGTACGTAGTGCGTCTCGATCTCATTGAGAATTCTCCTCTCTTCATCCGTCCCGGCCCAATTTCGCGCCTTCTTTGACCACGCCTCGAATGTTCGGTGTCGCTCATCCAGTTTCAGCAACCACTGGGGATCGCCGTCCTGGAAATAGTAGGTCACATAGCCCTTTTGCATAACCAAGCTGATCTCAAGTTCCTGGGAAGCCTGGAAAGCAGGCAATTCAGAATCTACCACTTCGGTGAAGAATCTCTCCATCACGTACGTGTGCCAAATTGAGGTCAGAGCGCCTCCAAGTGTTATAATGACCAGGGCGGAGAGCATTAGGAATATCCTGGACCGCAAGCTTACTGACTTCCACATTCTGCGATAATCTCCTAACCGAGCGCTGTTTCCGGAGTCACGTCCCGACCCAGCTTATTCCCTATCTGCAACACAGTCAATAGAGGCCGCGGGTGTCCGAACGGCTTCATTCCAAAACCCGTTATCAAACCGGCTTCTGCCCAGACTTGACATGAGGGGCGTGATCGCCTGTGATGTCAGGCGCTTGCGTGCCCAGTCAAGCTGCCCGCACACCCAAAACCACGCGTGGATCCCGTTCGGAGGAGGCCCGGCGAGTCAAGTGTGTGCTACGGCCGCGAGGGGAACGGAAACGACTTTGATGCTCGTTTGTTCCCTTTCTTGAGGCATGGGGGCTGGTATCAAAGGACGACCCCGCTTCGACAGGAGGGGACATGGGCGGTAACCAGGTAAACAGACGGTGAGTCCCGGAGGGAATCCTGATAGTAGCTCCGGAATTCATTCCGAGGTACGCTGTCCCTACAAGGCAACTCCCGAGTCCCAGAGGGACGACTGAAATTCCTTCCCTGCTCGTCGGAGTTCAGCCGTCCCTCCAGGACTCGGGCCGGTTGGTGGGCAAGGCATACCCGGGGATGAAGAAAGTGTTACAAAACCCGGAAAGACGTACCAATCGTGCCACGATCCGCGCATGGCGGAGCCATGCGTAGGGGTGCAGCATGCGCGCTCTTTACACACCTGTCCGGGGCGAAGCCACGGACAAGCCGCCCGAAGGTTCTCGCAGTTGGTTGTCCCTTATCAGAGGTGATCGTTGGTATCAGAGACCCCTGTGTTTGCGGAGCTCTCTGCCTGCTTCCACCAACGCATCGTGCTGGTCGTTGCGTTTCTGGTTCTTGGCTCGCTCAATCTTCCCGGAAAGCTCTTCGATATCACAAGGTTTGCTCACATAATCGAACGCGCCGATCTTCATGCCTTCCACAGCCGAGTCTATTGATCCGTGACCTGTTAGAATGATCACGGATATGAGAGGATTCAGTTTCCTGATTTCGTCGAGGGTCTCGTGTCCGTGCATGCCCGGCATCTTGAGGTCCAGCACAACAACGTCCACCCTTGGATCGTGCTTGAGCTTACGGAGTGCCTCTTCACCAGAATATGCGGTGACTACCTCCAATCCTCTCTTATTCAAACGTTTTTCCATAGTCGTGATGAAGGCTTCTTCATCGTCTACGAGCAGCACACGTGTTTTGAGCATGTTCATATCTCCTTGGTTCTCAGAATAAGAAAAAGAAAGGGTCGCCGGGGTTTGGGATTTGGCGGCCGAACTGCAACACAGGAACAGGACCGCCAATCCAACTACCGCCGACAGGGTGGATCCGAGCAAGATGCCAATTCTCGCATTGTCAAGGGCTTGAGCATTTGAGAAGGAAAGATCGGAAATGAAGAGCGACATGGTGAAGCCGATGCCGCACAGCACGGAACCTCCGTAAATGTGTTTCCAGCCGATCCCCGCGGGGAGACGTGCCAGCCCGCTTTTGACGCACAGCCAGGTGGCCCCGAGAATTCCAACTTGTTTTCCCACGAACAGACCGAGCAAAATTCCAAGTGCCTCATGACTCGCCAGAGCGGTCTCAAATGACCCCCCCCCTAGATACACCCCTGAGTTCGCGAGTGCAAACACCGGCATGGCGCCAAAGAACACCCACGGATGGACGGAGTGCTCTATCCTTTGCAGAGGAGGTTCGACGCCTCGGCACATTCTCCTGAGGGATTGGATCACATCCTGGTTGCTGTTGCTCAAGTGTATGGTGTAGTCGCGCTCACCCTGAGATCTAAACCGTTGCAATAGCTTTGGAGCCACATCGACGAAGCGACGCGTGTTGACGCGGGATCTGGCAGGAATAGTCAGGGCCGCCAGGATCCCGGCTATCGTTGGGTGGACGCCCAAGAGGTACACGAATAACCAGAGAAGGGATCCCAGAAACAGGTAAGGCAGAGGACGGCGAAAGCCGAGAATGTTTATGAGGACGAGCGCCAATATTGTCCCGATTGCGGGAAAAAGATACACGAGATGCAGAGTGTCAGTGTAAAAAATCGCGATAATGATTACTGCCCCAAGGTCATCAAAAATCGCCAAGCTTACGAGGAACACCGGCAGAAACGACGGCACTCTCGACCCGAGGAGCGCCAAGGCCCCCAATACGAATGCGATGTCAGTAGCCATGGGAATGGCCCAACCGCGGGCCGTGGCCAAATCTTGATTCAGAAGGAAGTAGATTGCCGCGGGGACCACCATCCCGCCCGCTGCACCCGCAGCCGGTAACACCACCTGCTTGAACGAAGAGAGCTCTCCTACGAGCACCTCTCTCTTGATCTCAAGCCCGACTGCAAAAAAGAAGACGGTCATAAGGCCTTCGTTAATCCAGAAGTGCAACGATCGGTCCAGTGCAAATCCGTTCACTCCCATGGAGAAGATCGAATGGAACAACTTTTCGTACAGGTGCGAGAATGAGGAGTTAGCCCAAATCAAGGCAAGAACTGCACAGATAACCATCACTATCCCGCTGGAAGCCTGAATCGCGGAAATGCGCTCGAAGGGCCGCTTTATGATGCTCCCGATAGTCTCACCTCGAAGAAAGAGATCTTTTCCTAGAACCATGTCCCTCATATTTTGCTGCACTCCATCTTTGTGAATCGCTCAACAATTGAGCCTCATCCACTGCTATGCACGGCTCGTGCCAAAACCTTCCCATGAGCATGCGAAATGGGAATGTGTGCTGATATCAATGACATAATGGGGCATTACGAGTGAGGGGGCCGCACGGAAAGGACTCCCGGGAGGGAGAAAAAGCGCGATAATCCGACGCTGTTTCCCGGGGTGGGCTGGGCACAGGATAGGAATGTCTGACAATCGCGCTTATGGCTTCGGGTGTGTCAGCTTGGCGCGCTTCAGGCCAAATTTTCTTGCATGCCGGTGCATGGAATCACGAGATATTCCGAGAAGCCGCGCCGCTTCCTTCTGGTTTCCTTCCGTGCGCCGCAATGCCTCTATGCACAGCTCTTCGGTCACCCCATCAGTGATCTCTCTGAGAGTCTGCTCACCGGGGAATCTGACCTGAAACGCCCAGTCCTTTGACGCCTCGTCAGAAAAGGAGAGCCAGACTCGAAATCGACCTTTTCCTGACAGCATGATCGACCGTTCCAAAACATTCCGTAGCTCTCTGACGTTTCCCGGCCAGTGATATCTTCTCAACGCGGCCAAGTCAGTCGCATCGAACATCGGTATCTCGGGTAGGTGCAATTCTGACGCCAACTTGGAGACAATCTCTCCCGCGATGATCGGAACATCCTCGGACCTCTCCCGAAGCGGGGGAACCCTTATGGGAAAGACTCCGAGCCTGTAGAAGAGCGCCTCCAGAAATCGGCCTTCCTGAACTTCCGTTGCCAGGTCTCTATGGGTGGCTGCTATGATCCGAGCATTAACATGGATGCTCTTTTCGCCTCCTACCCGCAGGAACGATTTGGTGTCCAGAAACGTGAGTAATTTTGCTTGCAACGCGAGGGAGAGCTCGCCAATTTCGTTCAAGAGAATGGTGCCTCCCTCGGCCAGTTCCAGCAGCCCCCGCTTTCTTCTGCGAGCACCTGTGAATGCCCCTTCTTCGTGCCCGAAGAGCTCCGACTCAGCCAGTTCCGGGGCAATCGCGGCACAGTTTATGGCGAAGAAGGGGCCATCCGATCTTCTTGAGTGATCGTGTATCCATCGTACCAGGAAATCCTTCCCACTGCCGCTCTCGCCCTGGAGCAGGATGATACTGTCGGTGGTGGCGGCAAAATAAGCCTTGCTCAGCGTGTCTCGCATAGCCCTGGACGGGTACTGCTCGACCTTAATCGAGGGCTGCCCAACCAGTTTGCTTCGCTCAGTTATGTCGCGACTGACTCCACAGATGCCGATAACTTCACCGTCGTCGTTTCGCAAGGGGACCCTGATGTCGTGGAATGTCATATTCACGCCCTGTACCGGTCTCGTATGCTCCTCCTCGATTGATTCTCCCATCAGGGCCCTGAGGTCTGATTCTCGGATATTCTTGCCCGCCTCCTCTCCGAAGAAGTCCTCTGACGTGCCACCGACTATTTCGGAAGCCTTGCGACCGAGTAGCGCTTCCATCGCCGGATTCACATAGGTAAATCGACACGAAGTGTCCTTGATGAAGATACAGTCCGGAACGCTTTGCACAAGAGTCCGAAATCGTTCCTCGCTTCTACGGAGAGCCTCTTCGGCCTGCTTTCGCTTCGTCTCGTCACTGTATACGGTGACGATCTCTCCGGTGGGCAGCTTGTACACGAAGTAGTCTCTCCATCCTTCCAGTCTCTTGTCCTTGTACTTCGTTACAGGATGGTCGATCGGTTTGCCACTTTTAACTACTGCCCGAAAAACCTCCAGTAATCCGAACTCTTTTATTCGTGGAAAGACTTGCGATATGCTCTTGTCACGGACCTCGCTCTTCTTGATTTGGTCTATTTTTTCCGCAGCCTTATTCAAATCGACCACGAGAAAGTCTTCTCCGCCTTCCGTCGGTCTGTAGATAACCACGCCGTTGAGCATGTAATCGAGCAGAGCCTTGTACCGTGTTCTCGTGTGTCGGAAGCCCTGTTGCAGCCTTTTCGCGCGAACGAGCTTGGATTCAAGGTCCGCTATTTTTGCGACAAGGTCTTCGATTTCTCTCGATGCCACTTGTCTTGCCCTCCTGCGACGTCATATTAAGCAAGTCATGGTTTGACCACCATGAGGAAATCATAGCAGAACTTTTCACAGCTTGGCATCCCTTTCGCGTTGTCCCCTCCAGAGGGGCTTCGGCACCTTGCCAATTGCCCACCGGAATGCTCACGGATTTGCTCATCCAATTGAGCGCTGGAGGGTTTCTCCGATGCGGTTCCCGTTGGTCACCGCAAACCTGTCCTACGAGAACAGCACTGAGGTGCTTGGGTCGGAACGGCTTACTGGAGCACTACTGGAAAGGCTCACCCACAGCAGCTCTGACGGGCGAGTTTTTTTGCGCGTTAGAACGGTGGTATGATCCGCGCTTTTGATGTATCTTGTCCGGTGTTAGAACTTTTTTTTCGCGCTCGAACGGTAGTTC
>Ga0190286_1000704_pt1 | contig 13303 bp, 12 predicted proteins | sample 48691834_MG_FD_183241 | JGI IMG/M metagenome (GOLD analysis project Ga0190286, IMG submission 183241) | Hydrothermal vent microbial mat bacterial communities from Southern Trench, Guaymas Basin, Mexico - 4869-18-3-4_MG | ecosystem: Environmental > Aquatic > Marine > Hydrothermal vents >... | reverse complement strand
AGGTGACGTCGTCCACCCGCACGCCCAGAACAACGGATTTGCGGGATTTAACGGGTTTTCGCTCCATAGGCAATCCAACCACCTAACCACCAAGCAACCTAGTTGCAGCCTCCAGCACCATCTCCGGCGTGACCATCCTCATGCACGTCCTGGCCTGGCACCCCTCCCTTCTCCCCACCGAGAAGCCCACGTAGGAGCAAGGGCTGCACGGCAAATCCACACGCACAACGACCGCTCGTCCAGCTTCCAGCTTCCAGCTTCCAGTCCATGGCCCCCACGCCCGGTGATTGGAGGGGCCGAAGATGGCCACCACCGGCGTCCCCACCGCGCAGGCCAGGTGCATCACCCCCGAATCGGCGCCGATGAAGAGGTCACACCTCTTGAGCACGGCGGCGAGCTGTCCCAGCGTCGTCCTGCCCTCCAAATTTGTGCAGGACTTCGTAAGTCTCGCGGGATGCATCAGCGAGGCCACCTTCGAGACCCCGTCGGCGGGGGTGCCCACCAGGACGATGCGTGCTCCATAGCGCTCGATCAATGCCTCGGCCACGCGGGCGAACCCCTCCGCATCCCAGCGCCTGGCCAGGCTGTAGCCTCCCGAACCAGGGTGGATAGCTACCAGTGGACATTGGGCATTGGTCATTGGGATTTGGTCGTTGGCGAAGGCCTCGTCCTCCGGCGAGATGGTCACCTCCAGCGAAAGGTCGTCCGTCCTGGCGCCGATGAGGGCCACCACCTCCAGCCAATACTCCACCTCGTGCCTGGCGCCGAAGCCCAGATCCCTCGCCCGATGGGTGAGGAACCAGCCCCGACCATTGTCCAGCCCGGCCCTGACCTTGGCCCCGCTGGCCAGGGCCAGAGCCGCGTATTTCCACGCCCCCCAGCGGGTGGTGAGGTGGTGGAGGACGATGGCCACATCGTACCCGGAGCTGCGCAGCCTGGCGGCGATATAGAGGGCCTCGGCCAGGACCTTGGGACTAAGGGCCTCCAGCGGGTTCCCGTAGCGGAACTTGTGGGAGATCAGGATCCCGTCGACCAGAGGCGAGCCCCGGAGCACAGGCGCCGAGTTGGGGGGCACCAAAGCGTCTATGCGAGCGGCGGGAAAGCTCTGGCGGAGGGCCCGGAGGGCCGGCGTGGCCGTGAGCACATCGCCGATATCGGACAGTTTGATGACCAGGATGCGCTTCACCTCGCTCAAAGCGAGCCTCCCTATGGGAAAGCGGACTCCCATTCCAACGGTCAGCGCAACGGAGCGCCGACTTTCCCCAACACGGCCAGCGTCTCCCGGGCGCACTTCTCCCAGGAGAACCTCCTCGCCCGTTTGAGGCCGCGCTCGATGAGCTCCGCCCGCAGGGCCTCATCGCGGAGGACTCGGTCCATGGCCGCCGCCATCCCCTCCACATCCAGCGGGTCGAACAGGAGGGCGGCGTCGCCCGCCACCTCCGGCAGCGAGGAGGCATTCGAGCAGACGACCGGCGTGCCGCAGGCCATGGCCTCCAGGACCGGCAGCCCGAAGCCCTCGTAGAGCGAGGGAAAAACGAAGAGCCTGGCCCCGCTGAAGAGCGCCGGCAGGTCCTCCTCGGCCACGTAGCCGGTGAAGACTACCTGCCCCTCCAGCCCCAGCTCCCTCACCCGCCGGAAGACGGCCTCATACAGCCACCCCTTCTTCCCGGCGATCACCAGCTTCCAGCTTCCAGCTTCCAGCTTGCGGTATGCCTCGATCAATCGAACCAGGTTTTTGCGCGGCTGGATGGTCCCCACGAAGAGGATGTAATCGCCAGCGATGCCGTAGCGGGCTTTGACGGACTCGACAGCTCCTGCATCCAGGGGATGGAAGGCCGCCACATCGCAGCCGGGATAGACGACGGCGATCTTGGCTGGATCGACGCCATAGCGCTCCATCAGGTCCCGCTTGGTGGCCTGGGAGTCGGCGATGATGTGCGCGGCAGCGCGGGCATTGTGGCGGGTGGAGAGGTCCAGGTAGAGGCGATCCAGGACTCGGTGGGTCCGGGGGAAGTAGAGATAGCCCAGATCGTGGACGGTGACCACGCTTCGCGGAGGATGGACGATGGGGAGCACGTGGGCGGGGACGAAGAGCACGTCCGGAGGGCGGTGCATCATCTCCCAGGAGAGCCTGACGTGCGTCCACAGGCGGGGGAAGGGCATAACTCGCAATTCGCAATTCGCAATTCGCAATTCGCAGAAGGGGGGGCGATCGAAATAGAGACGGTACCTGTTCTTTTGGTCGAGGGCAACGAGATGGCGGATGAGCTCGAAAGAGTACTTCTCCGTTCCCGTCCGCTCCCCCCTGGCGGCGCGGCTGGCATCAATCCCAATGAGCATATCACTCCATTGCCTCGATCTTCTCCACCCGCCGGCGGTGGCGCTCTCCGCCGGAGAACTCGGCGGCCAGCCAGGTCCTGACGATCTCCAGGGCCAAACCCACGCCAACCACCTCCGCTCCCAGGCAGAGGACGTTGGCATCGTTGTGCTCGCGGCTGCGGCGAGCTGAGAAGAGGTCGTGGCAGAGGGCGGCGCGGACCCCTTTGACTCTGTTAGCGGCCATGCTCATGCCTATTCCCGTGGCGCAGATGAGGATCCCTCTCTCGCACTCCCCTCTGGCCACCGCCTTCGCCACCGCCTGGGCATAATCGGGATAATCGCATGACTCCTGGCTGTAGGTGCCGAGGTCGCGGCAATCGTGCCCTAACCTTTCGAGGAGCTTGATGATCTCACCTTTCAAGTGGAATCCCGCGTGGTCGGAGCCTATCGCGATCCTCATTCGGTTCCTCATAAATAGCGCCAGGGGAAAGGAGGGGTTAGATTGGTGAACTTCCACCACAGGAACTCGGCCGGAGGGAAGATGATCCTCACCAGGATCCCCGTATGGACGAAGCGCTCAGCGAGGATCAGGAGGAGCAGCAGGATGAGGGCGTAGCGTTCGTAGCGGGCCACGAACTTGAACCAGCGGGATGGGAGGAACACCTCCAGCAGTCTTGAGCCGTCTAAGGGGGAGAAAGGTATCAGGTTGAAGATGGCCAGGATGAGGTTAAACCAGATTATCCAGGAGAGGAGCATGCCCCAGGAGAAGGGGAAGCCGACGATCCTATGGGGCATGAATGGGACCAGGCGCAGCCTGAGGGGGATGGAGAAGAGGGCAGCGGTGAGGAAGTTAGCCCCCGGCCCTCCCATCCCCACCAGGGCCATGCCGACCTTCGGCCCCGGACGCAGCCGACTGGCATCAACTGGCACTGGCTTGCCCCAGCCCAGGCCCAGGATGAGCAGGAAGAGGGTGCCCAAAGGGTCTAAATGAGCCATGGGGTTCAGGGAGAGCCGCCCTGCGTTTTTGGCCGTGGGATCGCCCAACTGGTTGGCTACCCAGGCATGAGAGCATTCGTGGACATCTATGGCCACCAGCAGGGCTATCAGCATGTAGATGAAGTACTCCAATCCAGCGAATATCATCTTCCTAATCCTTTCGCCTCGGTCATTACCCGGGGCAACACGGCTTCGATCTCCCCAACCGAGATGGCCCCCCGCCGCCTGATGAGCGGCGGATCGGTGGTCAGATCAAGCACCGTGGAGGGGATGCCACCAGGACAGATTCCCCCGTCGACGATGAGCTCGATCCGCCCGCCGAGCTCCTTCTCCACCCCCTCGGCGGCCACAGGGCTGGGATGGCCGGAGATGTTGGCGCTGGTGGCGGCCAGGGGAGCGCCTAAGGCCTCGATGATGGAGATGGCCACAGGATGGTTCGGCATCCGCACGGCCACGTTGGGTAGGCCAGAGGTGACGACGTCCGGGACGAGTTCGCTCCTGGGGACCACTAAGGTCAGCCCCCCAGGCCAGAACCGCTCGATCAGGGGCCAGGCTATGTCCGGCACATCCTTGGCCACCAGGTTCAGATCCTCGACCCGAGCCAGGAGGAGGGGAATGGCCTTCTCCTTGGGACGCGCTTTGGCGATATAAAGCCTCTCCACAGCCTGCGGCTGGAAGGCATGGGCGCCGACGCCATAGACGGTGTCGGTGGGGAAGGCCACCAGACCACCACCCTTCAGGATGCGAACGGCCTCTTCAATGGCCGCCTTATTTGCTGGAAGGACCTCGGTATTCATCATCCAATCCTCGGGTTTCTTCCCAAGGGTGCACAGCCATACGCCCTAAGCCCATCTACGAACCGATCGTCGGCAGTTTAAGGTTAGGGACGACGTCCAGATCCAGGCCGGAGAAATCCCCTGCCAGGAAGTGGAAATAGGCAGCGCTGGCAATCATGGCCGCGTTGTCGGTGCAGAGGTGAGGTGGAGGGCAGAGGACCGGGAGGCGGACCCTCTCGGCCATCCTCTTCCGCAACATCCTATTGGCCGCCACCCCTCCGGCCAAGAGGACCTGCTCCACCCTGTATTCCTCTGTTGCCCAGCGGGTCTTCTCCACCAGGACGTCCACGATCGCCGCCTGGAAGCTGGCCGCCAGATCGGCCACGGGCAGCTGCCTGGTCACCACCGGGGCCCGAGGGACGAGCTGAGGTGATCCCTTCTCCCCCGGGGCTATCTTCTCCTCGTACCCCTGTACTATGCGCAGCATAGCCGTTTTCAAGCCGCTGAAGCTGAAGTCGTAGCTCCCGCTCAACCAGGCCCTGGGCAGATCGAAGGAGTGGGGATCGCCGAAGACCGCCGATCGTTCGATGGACGGCCCGCCAGGGTAGTCCAGGCCCAGAAGCCTTCCCACCTTGTCGAAAGCTTCCCCCGCGGCGTCGTCCAACGTGCCGCCCAAGCGCCGATACCTGCCGTGATCGACCATCAAGACGAGTTCTGTGTGCCCTCCGGAGACGATGAGACAAAGGAGGGGGAATTGGGGGGGCTCATCCACCCCCAGCCAATTGGCATAGATGTGCCCCTCCAGGTGGTTGATGCCGATGAGAGGCAATCCACACCCCAAAGCCAACCCCTTGGCGGTGTTAACCCCCACCAGGAGGGAGCCGCATAGGCCCGGCCCATAGGTCACGGCTATGGCATCCAAATCCCCCCAATCGAGCTCCGCCCTATCCATGGCTTCCTTGATGACGGGGACGATGGTCAGGACATGCTGGCGGGAGGCTACCTCGGGGAAGATACCGCCGTACTTCCGATGCAGCTCCACTTGGGAGGCGACCACGTTGGAGAGTATCCTCCTTCCATCCTCCACTACCGCCGCTGCTGTCTCATCGCAGGAGGTTTCAATGCCCAGGATAAGAACCATCACCTAAAACCCCTCTTCGTATGAGCGGTTGCATAACATAAGATCGCCGGGAATCCGTTTAAGCAGCGATTGGGCAGCCGCTCTATCGAATTATACCCCAAAACCATCCGGGCCGCCAACCCCTCTCCGGGACAGAAGGGCTGAAACGCGCCCGCGATTGACTTTTTTACCCGGCTGTGCTATAAAGTAGGGCGGTTGCACAAGGGCTAAGGGGGAAGAGATGGGCAAGGCACGCAAAATCTTATGGGCTGCAGGGGCGGTGTTCCTCATCCTCCTCCTGCTCGCTACCTCCGGCGGTTACTTTTTCCTGCGAAGGAGCTTCCCCACGATAGAAGGTGCCCTCCGCGTTCCTGGGCTGAAATCGAGAGTGGAGATCTACCGCGACCGATGGGGTGTGCCCCACATCTACGCCGACAACATCGAGGACCTTTTCTTCGCCCAGGGCTACGTCCATGCCCAGGACCGGCTCTGGCAGATGGAGTTCGTCCGCCGCATCGGACATGGCACCCTCTCTGAGGTGCTGGGCGAGGCCACCCTGGACAAGGATCGGTTCCTGCGCACCATCGGCCTGCGCCGCGCCGCCGAGGCCGACCTGGCCCTCCTGGATGAGGAGACGCGACTGGTCTTGGAATCCTACGCCCGCGGCGTGAACGCCTTTATCGAAAGCCACTGGGACAGGCTCCCCCTGGAGTTCATCCTTTTGGGGTTCAAACCCGCCCCCTGGAAGCCGGTGGATTCCTTAGTCTGGGGCGAGATCATGTCCTGGGAGCTGGGAAGGAACTGGAGGATGGAACTCCTCAGGGCTAAGCTCATCCAGAAGTTAGGGGAGGGGAAGGCCCAGGAGCTGATCCCTCCCTATCCTGAGGATGGCCCCCTCATCGTCCCCCCTGAGGCGAAAGGGTACAGCCTCTTGGGAAACCCTTCCCTCCCTCCGGATGAGGGCGGTTTAGCCAGCAACAACTGGGTGGTGGATGGGGCTAAATCGGCCACTGGCAAGCCCCTTTTGTCCAATGACCCCCACCTGGCTATCCAGATGCCTTCCATCTGGTATGAGATAGGTCTGCACGGCGGCGGTTTCGATGTGGTGGGAGCCTCCTTCCCCGGCGCGCCGGGGGTGGTCATCGGCCACAACGACCGCATCGCCTGGGGGGTAACCAACGCCGGCCCCGATGTCCAGGACCTCTACATCGAGAAGGTCAACCCCGATAACCCCCACCAGTACGAGTACAAGGGGAAATGGGAGGATATGGAGGTCATCGAGGAGGAGATCAAGGTCAAAGGGAGGGCGGAGCCGGAGAGGCTGGAGGTGCGCATCACCCGCCACGGCCCTATCATCAGCGAAGTGGTGGAGGGTTTAAAGCAACCCTTGGCCCTCCGCTGGACGGCCCTGGAGGGCATCCAGCTCCTCCGCAGCGTGCTGCTCCTGGACCGGGCCCGCAACTGGGAGGAGTTCCGGGAGGCCTTGAGGTACTGGGATGTCCCTTCCCAGAACTTCGTCTACGCCGATGTAGATGGGAACATCGGCTACCAGATGCCAGGGAGGATCCCCATCCGAGCTAAGGGGCAGGGATTGGTGCCCGTGCCCGGATGGACCGGGGAGTATGAGTGGGAAGGCTACATCCCCTTCGAGGAGCTTCCCAGCCTCTATAACCCGCCCACCCATTACATCGTCACCGCCAACAACAAGATCGTCCCCGATGACTACCCCTATTTCATCTCTTACGAGTGGAACGCCCCTTACAGAGCTCAGCGTATCGCCGAGCTGCTTGCGGCCAAAGATAAACTCTCCGTGGAGGACTTCGAGAGTATCCAGGCCGATGTCTACTCCATCCCCGGAGAGCGGTTCTGCCGGTATCTCCTGCGATTGAAGCCCCAAGGCTGGCTCCAGGAGAGGGCGATGAAGCAGTTGAGGGCTTGGGATTTCCGGAATGGGGCCGATAGCACCGGTGCGGCCATCTTCCAGGTCTTCTACCTCAAACTGGTGGAGAACACCTTCGCCGACGAGCTCGGCGAGGAGCTCTTCAAGGATTACCTGGGAGCGAAGATGGGCGTCCTCCACCACATGGCCTTGGAGAGGATCATAGACAATGCGGACAACCCCTGGTTTGACGACGTCTCCACCCCTGAGAGGGAGACCAGGGACGAGATCGTGAGGAGAAGCTTCCAGGAAGCCCTGGATTTCCTGGGCAGGAGGTTCGGCGACCATCCCGAGCAATGGGCCTGGGGGAGGTTGCACCAGGCCGCCTTCGAGCACCCCTTGGGCGTGGTGAAGCCGCTGCACCTGATATTCAACCGGGGCCCCTTCCCCTATGGGGGCTCAGGCTTCACCGTGAATGCCGCTTCCTTCGACTATGAGGAGCCCTTCGCGGTCAAGAGGATAGCCTCCTATCGTCAGATCGTGGATCTGAGCGATTTTGCCAACTCGCTCTCCATGCACACCACCGGCCAATCGGGCCAGCCTTTTCATAAACACTACGCCGACATGATCTCCTCCTGGCGGGCAGTGGAGTACCATCCCATGCTCTTCGACAGGGAGAGGATCGCTGCTGACAGAGAGGGGTTGTTGATTCTGATCCCCAAATAGGCGGGACCGTTCCCAAGGTGCCGATAGGAAGTTTTGGACTAACGGAGGGGGGAGATGATCGACAAAGCAAACGTGGTGGTTATCGGGGGCGGAATCATCGGAACGAGCATCGCTTACCACTTGGCCAAGATGGGCGTCAATGAGGTAGTTATAGTGGAGAGGGATCTCTTAGCTTCCGGCTCCACCGCTCTGTCCGCAGGCGGGATCAGACAGCAGTTCTCCACCGAGGCTAACATCAGGATCATGCTGGAGAGCGTCAAGGTGTTCGAAAGGTTCCCCGAGGAATTCGACACCGACATAGATTTCCGCCAGTGGGGTTACCTGTTCCTGGCTACAACCGAGGAGGATTGGGAAGCCTTCCGGGAGAGCGCCTCCTTACAGAGGGACCTGGGAGTGCCCGTCAGGCTGCTCTCGCCGGAGGAGATAAAGGGGATCGCTCCCTATCTCTATCTCGACGATGTAATCGGGGGGACGTTCTGCCCCACCGATGGCTACGCCGACCCCTACAGCATAGCCATGGGCTTCGCCAAGAAGGCACGGGAATTGGGGGTGAGGATTTATGAGGAGACCGAGGTGGTCGATGTGAAGGTTAAAGGCGGCCGGGTAAAGGGCGTGGTGACCACCAAGGGGGAGATCTCCGTTTCGGTGGTGGTGAACGCCGCTGGGGCATGGGCGGCCCAGATAGGGAGGATGGTGGGGGTGGAGCTCCCCATCCTGCCCTACCGACGCCAGATATTCGTCACCGCCCCCTTCGCCGAGCTCCCCGAGCGCATACCCATGATCATCGATTTCGCCCCCAGCTTTTATTTCCGAAGGGAAGGGCCGGGCATCCTCATGGGCATGACCGACAAGGACGAACCCCCGAGCTTTAACACCAACGTGGACTGGGATTTCCTGACCAAGGTGGTGGAGAAGGCGGTGCATCGAGCTCCGGTACTGGAGAAGGCGAGGTTCATGAAAGGCTGGGGCGGACTCTACGCCATAACCCCCGACGACAACCCCATCATCGGCCCCATTCCAGGTGTGGAAGGATTCATCTGTGCGGCTGGGTTCAGCGGCCACGGGGTCATGCAATCCCCGGCCGTGGGGAGGCTCATCGCCGAGCTGATCACGGGCAGGGAAACCTTCGTTGATCTCAGTCCCTTCCGATTTGAGAGGTTCGCCGAGGGGAAATTGACCAAAGAGGCCAGGGTCATCTGAATGCAGGGATGCGACCGGATCACGCCCCTACATTTCACTGCGGCCCTCCAACGCCCGGATGAGGGTCATCTCATCGGCATACTCCAGATCACCGCCTATGGGCAGGCCACGCGCCAGACGGGTTACCTTCACCCCTAAGGGGGCGATCTGACGGTAGAGGTACATGGCTGTGGCTTCCCCCTCCAGGTTGGGATTGGTGGCCAGGATAACCTCGCGAACGGGGTTAGCCCGGAGGCGGGCCATGAGTTCGGGGATCTTGAGGTCCTCCGGCCCTATGCCATCCACCGGCGAAAGGACCCCATGGAGGACATGGTAGACCCCCCTATACTTCCCTGTGCGTTCAATGGCCATCACATCCAGGGGGTCTTCGACCACGCAGATAAGCGAATGGTCGCGCCCCTCATCTCGGCAGATGGGGCAGGGATCCTCTTCGGTGATGTTGAAGCAGATGGAGCAGAAGGTGGTGCGCTCCTTGAGCTCCTTAAGCGCCTTAGCCAGATCCAATGCCTGCTCCTTAGGGGCGCGCAGCAGGTAGAAGGTCAGGCGCGACGCCGTCTTCGGGCCGATGCCCGGCAGCTTGCTAAATTCCTCGATCAATCTGGTCACTGGCTCAGGGGTGGTTCGCATACCGCTCGCCTCGCATCAAAGAGTGCACTGGGCAACGATTCTACTTCACATCGACCACCTTCGCTCCATATTTCTCCACCGCCACCTTTATGAGGGGGTCCTCAGTCAGGGGGGTAGGCGGCCGCTTACCTCTGGGGTTCTCAGTCGGCTTAGGGGGTCTGTCTTTGGACGTGAGCACGCATCGGATACGATAGGGATGCCCCATCACCTGGGCGATGGCTCTTTCCACCGTGGCCTTGTTTTTAGGCTCCTCGATCTTCTCCCTGTGGAAGGGGTAGTAGAAGCCGAGGACCACCTCCTCGCCCTCGACGGCCACGGGCTGGCAGGACTTCAGCAGGGCCTCGACCGAGCGGTCATGGGGCCTTATCTCCGCTAAGATGCGAGGCCAGTTCTCCCTCACCGCTTCCAAATCCGCCTCGAAGGGCGTGCTCCCCGGCGAGGACACCTCTCCTGGCTCGACCGCGGGCTTACGTTCCCCCTCGGGGGAAGGGGGGCTCTCTTCGATCAGGGTGGCCTCAATGAAGGCCATCTCCAGGGGAAGCTGGGGTTGTAAGCCGCCTCCGAGGTCATTGCCCGCTCGGTTAAAGAGCTTGACCGCCCGCATCAGCTTCTCGGTGGTCATCTGCGTCGCCTGTTCCTCCGCCTCCCGCAGCGCCTCAGGGGTGAGATCGACCAGATTGGACCCGCCCAGCTTGATCAGGAGCAAGCCCCGCAGATGCTCCACTACCTGGTGGCTGAACTGCCTTAGATCCACCCCCTCGTCCATGAGCTGCTCGATGAGGGCCAGCCCTTTGGATACATCGTTGGTCGCCAGGTAGCTCACCAGCTCCTTCACCGCCTGCGGGGAGGCGATGCCTAAGATCGAACGGACTTGAGCGAGGGTGATCTCGCTTCCATAGGCCATCAGTTGATCCAGGAGGCTTTCCGCATCGCGCATGCTGCCGGTGGCGCTGCGAGCGATGAGCCTCAAGGCAGCTGGCTCCACGCTCAAGCCCTCCCCTTCGGCGATCCGCTCCAGGCGGGCGACGATCTCCTCCAGGGGGATGCGTCGGAAGTCGAATCGCTGGCAGCGGGAAAGGATGGTGAGGGGAAGCCTGTGGGGTTCGGTGGTCACCAGGACGAAGATCACGTAGGGAGGTGGTTCCTCTAAGGTCTTCAGGAGGGCATTGAAGGCCTCCTTAGTGAGCATGTGGGCCTCGTCCAGGATGTAGACTTTGTAGCGGGCCTCGCTGGGGGCGAAGTTGACCTTCTCCCTGAGGTCTCGGATCTCGTCTATGCCCCGGTTGGAGGCGGCATCTATCTCGATGAGGTCAAGGAGCCTTCCCTCGTCTATGGCTTTGCAGATGCGGCATCGGTTACACGGCCTCTCATCTTCCGAAAGGCAGTTGACCGCTTTGGCCAGGATGCGCGCTGTGGTCGTCTTCCCTGTGCCGCGGGGGCCAGCGAAAAGGTAGGCGTGGGCCACACGCCCGCTCCGCAGGGCGTTTTTCAGAGTGCGAGTGATGTGCTCCTGTCCCACCACCTCCTCGAAGGTTCGAGGCCGCCACTTGCGGTAAAGAACCTGAGATGCCATCTGCCGCCTCCTGAGCTGGTCAACGGACGGATTAACAGGCGATCTTAGTTTACCATCGCTGGGCGGTTTACGCAACCTGAATCGAGGCAGGCTATCATCCCACCACCTGACGGAAGACCCTCAGGAAGTTGCCGCCCAGGATCTTACGCACCTCTTCTTCGCCGTAGCCGCGCTTCAACAGGCCGGCCGTGATGCCTGGCAGCTTGGTGACGTCCTCCAGCCCTCTCGTCTGGCCGGAGAAGCCGTCGAAGTCGGAGCCTAACCCCACGTGATCGACGCCCATCACCTTCACCATGTGGTCGATGTGATCCAACACCCGCTCTAAGGAAGCGTGGTGCTCATCGGGGTCCAGGAAGGAGGGGACGAAGGTAACCCCAACCACTCCGCCCTTCTCGGCGATGGATTCCAACAGCTCATCGGAGAGGTTCCGTCGATGGGGACAGAGGGCTTTGGCATTGGCATGGGAGGCGATAACGGGGGCCTCGCTGATGGCCAGTACATCCCGTACCCCCGTCGGGGCCAGGTGGGCCACATCGATCATCACGCCCAGCCGGTTCAGCTCCCGCACCAGCTCGACACCGAATTCGGTGAGCCCCTTGTCCTCGCTCTTCACCCCGTAGCCGGCCCGGTTGCGATAGTTCCACGTCAATCCCACGTTGCGCACGCCCAGCCTGTAGAAGATGCGCAGGAGGCCCAATTCGCCCTCCAAAGCCTCGGCCCCTTCCAAGCCCATGATGGCGGCCACCTTGCCCTCCTCCTTGGCCCGTTCGATATCGGAAGCCGAGGTAGCCAGAGTGAGGGCGTTGGGATTCGCCTCCATTTCCTGATAGAAGGCCTCCAGAAGGCAAAGGGCCCTCCTGGCGGCGCCGTGGGATAGATATTCCCGGCCGGGGAAGAGGGCGAATATCTGTGCTGTCACCCCTCCCTCCCGCAGGCGAGGGAGGTCCAGATGGCCCTTGCGCGAGCGCTCCCCTAACCTTCGCTTCCCGGCCAGGACGTCGTGGAGCGTATCACAATGGGCATCGAAGACGATAGTGCTTTTGTGCAGTTCGATAGCATCCATAGGGCTATTCCCAGGTAAAGGAGGTCAGCTATGACCCGCATCGTTTTGGTCCGCCACGGCCAGACGAAGTGGAACATCGGCGCTGAGGGCGTGCGCTTCCGCGGCCGCACCGACTTGGCGCTCGATGAAGTGGGTCGTGCTCAGGCCGAAGCCCTCGCCGAGCGGCTGAGCGGCTTGCCCATAGCCGCTGTCTACTCCAGCCCCCTCAGGCGGGCTGTCCAAACGGCAAAACCCATTGCCGATAAGCTGGGCCTCCAGGTCAGGCCCATCTCGGGCCTCATGGACATAGACTACGGTGACTGGCAAGGGCGGACCCCCGATGAGGTGGCCAAAATCTACCCCGACCTCTACCGCCTATGGCTGGACAAGCCCCATTTGGTCGAATTCCCCCACGGGGAGAGCTTAGCTGAGGTGCGCGCCCGAGTTATGGCTGCCCTTAAAGAGCTCATCGCCCGCCACAAGGGTCAGACCATCCTCTTAGTGGCCCACCAGGTGGTGAACAAGGTCCTGATCTGCGCCATGCTGGGCCTGGATAACTCCCACTTCTGGCGCATCAGGCAGGACAACGGCTGCATCGACATCTTCGACTACGAGGAGGGCCGCTTCACAGCGGTCTTGATCAACGATACCTGCCACCTGAAGGCAATCAAATGCCCTCAGGGCACAGTGTAGGTAGCGACCACTTTCCCTGCCTTGTCCCTCAGGGTGGCCACATCGCCCCTTTCCCAGACCGCCGTATCCAATCCCCAATAGAGGTCATGGACCGTGTCCCTCCCCCTTGCGGTATGGATCCTCACGCTGCCTCCAGACCCTAAGAAGAGGTCAGGGAAGGTATAGACGTGTCCATCCTGATCGCTCAGTGTCCAGCCCCTCAAGTGCACCGGCTGCCCAGTATTGAGGAGGATAAGCACCTCGTTGGGGTGATCTCCTGGGGCAATCACCTCCCTGATCTCCACTATCCCCTCCAAGGAATACGTGAGCTTAGCGAGAGGGGTGGGAGGCTGGAAGGGGATGGGGGTAGGTG
>Ga0190286_1000703_pt1 | contig 13310 bp, 17 predicted proteins | sample 48691834_MG_FD_183241 | JGI IMG/M metagenome (GOLD analysis project Ga0190286, IMG submission 183241) | Hydrothermal vent microbial mat bacterial communities from Southern Trench, Guaymas Basin, Mexico - 4869-18-3-4_MG | ecosystem: Environmental > Aquatic > Marine > Hydrothermal vents >... | reverse complement strand
GTTGTAAAACTTATAAACAATTTTTTAGGTTAAACCATGGATAGGGAAAATTTTTTTCTTTAATTGTTCAACAGTATTTTTAACTTTTTCAAATATTTGTTCATTTTTTTGTGGTTTATACTTGTCAAAAAGCTCCTTGTATTTTTCTGGTTTTTTAGGTTTTACTTCTGAAACTGTAATAAACATTATTGCCCAACATCTAGCCACATTTTCAGGTTTATAACCTCCACCACCAACAATCAAATATTTTCCATTTGAGATTTCATGAGCTAGTTTATGCATAATTTCAGCTATTTCTTGGTAGGTTTGGGTTGTTAAAGCTAAACCAACCAATGGGTCTTCATAATGGCTGTCAACTCCAAATTGTTGGATGATAATTTCAGGTTTGTAGGCTTTAATTAAGGGTGGAACAATTTCTTTAAATGCGTATAGGTAGGCTTCATCAAAGGTTCCCATAGGTAATGGAATATTTACAGAGTAACCTAAACCTTCACCTCTACCAATTTCATTTACATTTCCAGTTCCAGGATAAAAAAACCAGCCATACCGGTGGAAGGATACTGTTAAAATTGGTTCATCATAAAAAATTGTTTGAGTTCCATCTCCATGATGACCATCAACATCAACTACTGCTATTCGTTTTAAACCATACTTTTTTTGAAGGTATCTAATTGCAACAGCAATATCGTTAAAAACACAAAATCCTCCAGCACTACCTTCTTTTGCATGATGTAATCCTCCAGATGGATTAAATGCATGAGAAACTTTCCCCTCCATAATTAGTTCAGCTCCTGTAAGAGTTCCTCCAACCCTTAAAGCTGAAGCCTCATAAATCCCCTTGGTTGCAGGAGTATCTCCATAATCTAAAAGCCCTGAACCTTTTTCACTCATCCTTTTAACAAAATCCACAAAATTTTTTGTATGAACAAGCATAAGCTCATCTTCATTAGCCATCCTAGCCTCAAAAATTTTAGCTTTTTCATCAAAAACACCCAAATCCTTAAGCAATTCAAAGGTTGCTTTAGACCTATAAGGTTTAAATGGATGGGTTGGACCAAAATAATATTTTACATAATCTTCATGGTAAACAAAACCTGTAACACCACCCAACCAAACCACCAAACCAAACAACAATAAAAATAGTTAAAAATTTAAGCATAAACATTTTTCCCCTCCACCAAAACAATCCTAACCATTAAAAATCTAACACCAAAAATTTTAAATACAATTTTTTTAGGAAAAAACATTATCTGTTTAGGGGTTAAAAAATTGTTTTTTAATCCTTAAATAAGTATCTTGGCTTAATTGTTAGTTTTTTACTTGTTTTCATGGTTTTCTCCAACCTAATTTTTCCTGTTAAGGCTGAAGACCCTTACCCTAATTTGTCTGTTTGGATTGACCAGAATAAAGATTGGGTTTATGATGTTGGTGAACCAACCTATGATACTATTCAGGATGCTATTAATGCTGCCAGCCAAGGTGATTGAATTGGTGTTAATGCCACCCTCTACAATCCAACCGGAAACATGGTGAAAGAGAATGTTGTTGTTAATGTTAAAGGTTTATATATTAAAAGTATAATGGAAATGCTTTAGTTAATGCTTCAGGAACAAACCAACCAGTATTCAACATAACCGTAAATGATGTAATTATTGAAGGATTTAGAATGACAGAAGGGAAGATTGGAATCTATGCTTGCCAAGTAAACAACTGCACCCTAACCAGAAACCAAGCATACAACACCTTGGTTGGAATTTGGTTGAATGGGTCGTTTATTTGTAGTTTGGTTAAGAATGAAGTATACAACAATTTGTTTGGAATTGGGGTGAATGATTCGATTGGTTGTATAGTTTTGAATAATTTTATTGCTAACAATACTATTCATGGTATTTGGCTTGAATATTCTAATCAAACCTATATTGTTGGAAACACAATAATCAACAATACAGGTGTACATCCTTTATCAGGAATCCATGTAGACTCAGAATCAACAGAAAACAAAATCCACTACAACAATATTTTGGATAATACAAATTTAATTGTAGGTTCTTATAGTGTTTTTGATGAAGCATCCCCAGTAACCATTGCAACCTATAATTGGTGGGGACATCCCTTAGGCCCCTACAATGAAACAATCAATCCTACGGGTCAAGGTGATGCTGTTGGTGGATGGGTTGATTATAGACCATGGATAAATGAATCTATAACTAAAGCAAAATATACAATAGCCTCCAACACCGGAACATTGGATGCTTTAGATGAGGCTAATGTAACCATCCATTTTGATACAACAAAGCCTGTTGAAATTTATGTTGCAAATTATACTGGAAATCCTGTTGAAGATTTGGGTGTTCCAGGCTTAGATAGATATATTGATGTTTTTATCAACCAAACAGATGGTGTAAATCAGCTGGAAATTAGATTATATTATACGGATGAGCAAATAGCCAACCTTGGCTTAACCGAGGAAGATTTAGCATTCTACTGGTGGAATGGGGTTAATTGGATACGGTGTTCAAATACAGGAGTAAACATAAACGAAAACTATGTTTGGGCAATTATTAACCATACAACCATACCTAGTATCCAAGATTTAACAGGAACAATATTTGCACCAGCAGAAAAACCACCAAAACCACCTGTAGGTGGAAAGGTAATCCCAGTAAACCCAATAGAAACTTTAACCTTATGGATAACAACAATCCTACTACTTTTAACAACAATAATAATCCTAACAAAAACCAAAAAACACCAACTTATTCTCCATTTAAAATCTTCCAAACACCATACCAACAATAATCATAAAAACTTTCCCTCAACCAAATTGAAGCCATCAAGATTATCTAAAAAATGTTTTAGGTAAATATATGATATAATGTTACTAAGTAGAGTAGTTGGTAAAACATGAATAAGGTTGATGAAATAAAAAAAATTCTTAAAGAACATAAGAAAGAATTAAGGGAAAAGTATGGAATTGAGGAGATCGGTATTTTTGGTTCTTATTTAAGAGGGGAGGCTAAAAAAGAAAGTGATGTTGATATTTTAGTAGAATTTAAGCCAGGTGCAAAAATTAGTCTTCTAGACTTTGTTGAACTGGAAAATTATCTTAGCAATTTGCTTGGGGTAAAAGTTGATTTGGTTGAAAAATCTGCATTAAAACCAAGAATTGGTAAGCAAATCTTAAGTGAGGTCATATATATATGGAAAGAAAAGTCGGTGACTACATAGAGGATATCATAGAAGCTATGGTTAATGCAATGGAATTTGTAAAAAACATGGAATATGATGAGTTTGCTAAAGATACTAAAACCATATATGCAGTTATCAGAGCCATAGAAATTATAGGTGAAGCAGTCAAAAATATACCGGAGAAGATAAGAAAGGAATATCCCGACATTCCTTGGAGTAGTATAGCTGGAATGAGAGATAAAGTTATACATGCATATTTTGGAGTTAAAATTGAAAGAGTTTGGGAAGTTGTAAAAAGAGATATCCCTCTTCTTAAACCTAAATTTGAGAAAATATTGATGGAAATAAAAGAATAATTAATGACTGAATTACCTTAACACTCAAAACCAACAAAAATTCTAAAAAATTTTCATGTTGGATAAGTACACCTTCTCCTTTTAAGCTAAAAACTACCTGCACTCGGAATACTTTACAATAATTTTTCTTCATGTATCCAAATTTTCTGAAAAATATTTTTATGTCTGAATTTATAAAGAATGTCTGGTGAAAAGTTTTATGTCTGAAGTTGTTATAGGTAGAAGGTATACGGTGGTAATACCTAAATCTGTAAGAAAAAAGATAGATATTAAAGAAGGGCAAAAAGTACTTGTTAAAGTTGAGGAAAACAGGATAATTATAGAACCTTTACCTTCCAACCCATACAGCATATTGGAGAGGATTATTAAAGAACCGTATAATGAGAGGGAGGAAGCTAAGGTTGAGAAATGGTTGAGGAAGTATGCCAGTAGCTGACACAGAACTGCTTTTTGCATTCAACCCTAAAGACCTAAAACATCTATACGTAAATAAGTTGCTTAGGAAAATTCGGGGAGTCTTAGTTTCGGATACAGCACTACTTGAATTTCAGTTAACACTTAAAGCCAGAGGAAGAAAACCTTCAGAGGTTAGGGAAGCCCTTCTAGCCCTATACCAAATTTTGGGAGAAAAAAAGCTAAGTGAACGAAAAACCATAAGCTTAAGCCTACTAATACTTCAATCCGAACTGGAAGCCAAATATCAGTTAAGCTATTTTGACAGTTTACTAGCAGCCTCAGCATTAACAGCAGATAAACAGATAATTTCAGATGATAAAGTCTTCGATAAAATACCTGAACTTAAAAGAATACCTATCTCCACATAAAAGAACCTATCATCTTCATTTGCTTATTGTTGGGTTTTAGATTTCACCCTAAACTGGAAGCTAAAATCTAATAGACTTCTTTTACCATATTTTTTATGTGAAGCTTTATGGTTGAGAAGATTCCTAGTTGGCTTGAAAGATTGCTTTTACCTAGACTTAATGAGATAATTGGGGAGATTAAAGCTTTAAACAGTAGGGTAAACAGTTTAGAAAATAGAATTGATAGTTTAGAGAAGATATTAGATGAAAGGTTAGTAAGCCTAAGAAATGAAATGTTAGCTAGGTTTGAAGCTGTTAATACTCGTCTTGACAGTATAGAGAAAAGAATTCCGATGATCGAGGATTTAACTGAAATAAAGCTTAGATTAGCTGAACTTGAAAAAAAGGTGGCAACACGTTAAACATTATTTTAGGTTTAATCTTTTAATAGTATTTCTACCATTTTTGGTATGGTTTTTTAGCTACCTCAGGTTTTGAGCCTCCACATAAAACTATAACTAGTTTTCCATCACAATTTTTTTCAACAAAATTTTTTACGATTGTTTTAGCTGTAGGATTATTCTCCCTAAAAATCATGAAATATATTTAGTAGAAATGATTGAACCTTATATAGGCTTGTTAAACCTATAATCTTATATAAGGGTTCAAGAAGTTTTTGAAGCTTCATCTTATGAAGCTGTAAGGGTTTTTAGCATTGAATGTTGGTAGTTTAGATGTATTCTTTAATCCTAAAAATGTTGCTATTGTTGGGGCTTCAAACAATCCTCTAAAATTTGGTTATCAAATAGTAAAAAATCTTTTAGATTTAAAATTTGAGGGGAAAATATATCCTGTAAACCCAAAGTATGATAACATTCAAGGATTAAAAGCTTATAAATCTATTTTAGAAATTCCAGAAGATACCATTGACATTGTAACTATAATTGTACCAAATGTGGCCGTACCTAGCATTATGGTTGATTGTGCTAAGAAGGGTGTAAAAGGTGTTGTCATTACAAGTTCAGGATTTAAAGAAAAAGACTTTGAAGGTAAAAAACTTGAAGAGGAAATTGTCAAAATTGCTAAGGAAGCAGGAATAAGAGTAGTTGGACCAAATACTACAGGTACGCTTAACATGTCAAATGGTTTTACAACAACATTTACTGTTGTACCTGAAAGAAAGAAAGGGCCACTATCTTTTATTGCTCAAACAGGATTATTTGCAGGAGTAACCTTAAACTGGTTTTTAACATCCCAAAAATACGGTCTAGCTAAGGTTTTTGGTTTAGGGAATATGTGTGATGTTAACGAGGCTGAAGCATTAGAATATTTAGCTCAAGATCCCGAAACAAAGATTATAGCTCTTTACCTTGAAGGTTTAAGTGGCGGAAGAAAAATTTTTGATGTTGCAAAAAAGGTTTCAAGAAAAAAGCCTATAATAATTTTAAAATCGGGTAGAACACAAATAGGTGCGGAAGCAGCTAAATCTCACACAGGCTCATTAGCTGTAAGAGATGATATTTTTGATTGTGTATGTAGGCAAACTGGGATTATACGTGTAGATGATTTTGAGGAAATGTTTGATGTTGTAAAAATGCTTGTATTCCAACCTTTACCTGAAAAGTTAAATGTTGGGGTTGTAAGTATGACTGGAGCTGGAGGAGTATTATCTGTTGATTTATGTAACCGTTATGGTGTTAATGTTTCAACATTCTCACAAAAAACAGTAGAATATATTCAGTCGTTAATGCCTGAGTGGGGAAGAGTAGGAGTTTTTATAGATGTAGAACCTTTAGTTGAAAAACTTCTTGATAAAGGCTACAAGGTTGCTTTTGAATCAGCAATAGATGACCAAAATATTACTTGTGTCTTATTTATCCTTTTAATCTTTCCAAACCTAATGGTTACAGAAGATGTTACAAAACAAATGGTTGAAAACATTTTTATTGAGGGTTTAAGAAGAAATCCAAGTAAAGCAGTTATATTACACACCTTAGGAGAAAAAAGGATACTAGAATTTATCAATGAATTTTTAGAAGAAAAATTAAGACTCCCAACTTATCCAAGCATAGAAAGATGTGTGAAGGTTTTAGCTAAGCTTAACACGTACATCAAGTATTTAAAAACCTATAAAGATAACAGCTAATTCTTTTTCACTTCCACTCCCTATAAACTGCTTTATTATCTCATATTTTTCAATTAAGATACTACAGTAATGTAGAACCGCAATGTCCTCGTTTTCTACATAAAACCTTACAGTTGTTTCTGGTATACGGTTAATTTTGCATGGTGGCTTGGAATATTTCTGTTTGGAATAGCATTAATCTATGAAATCTATATGATGCTTGGAGGCCCGGCTTGACTTGTAGGTTCATTACCACTTCTTTTCGCAGTCTTCCCATAAACCTATAGCTTCACTCAGTTCCCTAATTCTTCTGTTAGCTTCGTTTAGTTGACTGTTTAAACTTGAAATTTGACCTGTAAAACTTAAATTTGATGTTTAAATGTGGAAGTTTCAGTTTGCAGTTTATCTATTTGAGGCTGATAAAAAACAAACCCTAAAACAAATCCGGCAACAATCCAACAACCAAACCCAAAACCAGAAAACCAACCCTTTCCAAAGAAACGACACCCTAAATTATAACCTCTCCTTGAATTAACTATAAGCAATATTAATAATAAAATTTTAAGGGTAGTAAAAATATTATAATATTCTAAAGTTTTTTATGCTATTTTCTTAGTAAGGCTCTAGCAATAGTGTTTTTTTGGATTTCTCTTGTCCCCTCATAAATCTCAGTTATTTTAGCATCCCTATACATTCTTTCAACATCATATTCACCAATATACCCATAACCACCAAAAATTTGTACAGCCTCATCTGTTACCTCAACAGCAACTCTTCCAGCATATGTTTTAGCAATCGAAGTCAAATATGGGTCTATTCTTCCTTGGTCAAAATTCCATGCAGCCTTGTAAACAATTAATTTGGCTGTTTCTATTTTTATTGCCATATCTGCAAGTTTATGTTGGATTACTTGGAATTCACCAATTTTTCTTCCAAATTGTTCTCTTTCCTTAGCATAAGCCAAAGCCTTATCAAATGCTTCTTCAGCAATACCTAAAGCATGAGCTGCAATTTCTATTCGACTTTCATCAAAAAAATGCATTACATGGTAAAATCCACGATTTTCCTGTCCAACAAGATTTTCTTTTGGAACTTTAACATCATTAAAGGATACTTCTCCTGTGGGTGAAGCTCTAATTCCCATTTTATCTTTTAAAAGATTTGTTGAAACACCTTCCCTATCAGCTTCAACAACAAATACACTTTGACCACGGTAGGGTGGTTTTGCCTCCGGGTTTGTTTGACATAAAGTTACAAACCAATTTGCAATGGTTGCATTGGTTATCAAGGTTTTTGTTCCATTAATTATGTAGTAGTCCCCATCCTTAACAGCTCTAGTTTCTAGACATGCTGAAATATTACTTCCATAAGCAGGTTCTGTAACTGCTAACGCTGAAATAGCTTCCCCACCAGTAATTTTTGGTAGATATTTTTTCTTTTGCTCCTCATCTCCATGTCTCAAAATAATTTCTGAACCTAATTCAACATGGATTAGGGCTGTTCCAAGGGTTGAGTTAGCTCTACAAAATTCTTCAACAATTAAAACATTTTCAACCATACCTAAACCTTGTCCACCATATTCTTCTGGGAAATGTGCACCAATAAACCCAAGTTTACAGGCTTTTTTCCATAAATCAAAAGGAAACTCTTCTTTTCTATCCAATTCAACAGCCAATTCACGTGTAAACTCTTTTTGAGCAAACTCTCTTGCAGCCCTTTGAACATCTTTTTGCACTTCATTCAATTCAAAATTCATTTTTTTTTCACTCCAAAATATGTTGTATTCAAGTTTATTTTCCTTTTAATTCTAAGATCTTATCCTTTAAAACTGGTATTACTTTAAACAAGTCATCAACAATCCCATAATCTGCAACTCTAAAGATGGGTGCTTTAGGGTCTTTATTAACTGCAATAATAACTCCTGAACCTTTAATTCCAGCTAAATGTTGAAAAGCCCCACTAATTCCAACAGCAATGTAAAGTTTAGGTTTAACAGTTTTACCTGAAATTCCAACCTGCCGGTCTTTTGGAAGCCAACCCTTATCTACAATTGGTCTGCTACATGCAAGAACTCCACCAACAGCTTTAGCAAACTCCTCAACTAAAGGTATATTTTTAGCATCTTTAATCCCTCTTCCAACAGAAACTATGATATCTGCAGCTGAAATATCAATTTCACCTTTAGCTTCTTCAACATATTCAACAAATTTTTTGACAGCAAAATCTTCATCTGTTAAAGGTGAAGGAACATTAATAATTCCACCACCCATTGGGGGTTCAGGTTTTTCAGGTTGAAATGCTCCTGAACGAATAGTTACCATGTAGGTTTCAGCATCTTTAAATGTAATTTCAGCATTAACTTTTCCACTATAAATTTGCCTAACAGCATAAAGTTTTCCATCTTTAAAATCTAAACCTATACAATCAGTTGTTAAAGGAATGTTTAAGGATGTAGCTAAACTTGGAGCTAAATCCATCCCTATAGCTGTATGTCCAATCATAACAAGCAAAGGTTTACGTTCACCAATTATTTTTGCCAATATTTTTTGGTAGGCTTCAGAATTAAATTCTTTAATTCTTTCATCTTCAACAATCAAAACTTGTTTAGCATAATCAGCTAATTCCTTGGCAAATTCTTTAACATTAAACCCTAAAAGAGCAACAGTCAAATCTGCACCAATTTTATCACAAATTTTTCTTGCACCAGTCAACATTTCAAATGTAATATCTCTAAGTTCACCTTTCCTATGTTCAGCTAAAACTAAAACCTCAACCATCTACAAGACCCCCTTTTCCTTCAAAACATTTGCAAGTTTAGAAGCAACCTCACTAGGGTCTCCAGTTAAAACTTCAACTTTCTTAGTAACCTCAGGAATAAACAATCTTTCAAGTCTAGTTGGTGAACCTAGTTCTCCAACCTCCTCCTTGCTTAAACCAAGCTCAGCTAAACCTAAAACTTTAATTTCTTTTTTTGCTGCTCTTCTAATTCCGGCTATAGATACATATCTTGGCTCATTTATTCCTGTTTGAATGGCTAAAACTGCTGGAAGTTTAACCTCAGTAACCTCCTCCAATCCACCTTCAAGTTCACGGTTTACCTTAACCCATCCATCCTTAACCTCAACTTTTTTCACCAATGAAGCATGAGGAATCCCCAACATTTCAGCTAAAGTAACACCAACCTGAGCATAACCATCATCTCCAGCCATAGCTCCAGTTAAAATTAGGTCAAATTTCATGTTTTTAATAGCACTATACAAAATTTTGGCTATTGTATATCCATCAGAACCTTTAAAAGATTCATCATAAAGTCTAATAGCTTCATCAGCACCTTTAGCCAAACATTTTCTTAAAGTTTCATTGTATTCTTCAGGTCCAACCGTTATTACAGTTACCTTTCCACCATGTTTTTCCTTCAACAATAAAGCTTCTTCTATAGCATAGTTATCCCATTCATTGATGTCAAAAGGTAAACCTTCCTTTTTAATATCTCTCCCAGAAGGGTCAATGGTTACCTCAGCCTCAGCTGTATCTGGAACATGTTTAACACAAACAATTATATCCATTCTTTCAATCACCATAACTCCATTATTAATAAAAACATTTTCAGTTTCATGTAAACTTTGCAAAGATTTATATTTTACCTTATTTCAATAAAAGCTTATTAGCTACCGGATTAATTTTGATAAGAAATTTTTTTAACAATCTTTAAATCCAATTATAAGTGGAATGTTATCAACCAATGCTAAAAATGCTCTAAATTTTAGGAGTAGAATTTCCATATTCATCAACAATTTTCCTCTCAATCCAGCCTACTTTAACATCTATTTTACATTTAGGTTTTGGTGCAAGTCCCCTTACATAATCTAATCATATTGGCTGGCATTATTAATAGCATACTGAATCTTAGTATAGTTTTGGTCTTCAGCCTTAACAGGAAAAGTTAGGTTGGAGAAAACCATGAAAACAACTAGAAAACCTACAATTAGGCTAAGATTCTTGTTTGGGGATTGAAAAAACAAACATTTCAACCCCTAAACAAAACAATATTTTTCTCTCCCAAAAAAATGTATTTAAAATTTTGATGCTAGTTTTACGACTATAACTATTTGTTTAAATTTATGGAAAACAACCTCCTTCAACCTATTACCTTAATTTAACAGTTTTAGTTAAGGTTACCCATATTCCATGAATTGAGTAGAATCCTTTTAAATATTTGATAGTAAAAATTTTTTAGGGGTTAAATAAGGTATCAAAAAGTTTTTCTTTCTTTCCTACTTAGCTCATCTCTGAAGCACCATGTTCCCTCTCCGAAATCTAGGAGGACTATCTTTAACTTGCTTAGAAGTTTATCGTTAAATAGTATGTATCTTCCTCTTGTTGATAGAAGAATCGTACTGATAACAGGTCCTTCCACCCTATCCTCCGTGATGATGTAAACTTTACCGGAGGCTTTATACCCCTTAAATTTGACTCTTCTACCATCCCCTGTAACTTTTGTAAATGTTTCAGGCTCTCCAATTTCGTGAAGCTTAAGCTGTCTAGCTATAGCTGGAGGTATCAATATTTCAGGTTCCATACCAACAAAGCCACTGTTAGCAATAGCTACAGCCTCAACAGATTCGAACCCATCAGCTCTCTCAATTTTTGTCCTTAACCTCAGCATTCTTAGCAACCTCTGGGTCAACTAATGTTAGGAGAAGGTCTTCCTCCTCCATTAAAGTTAGAAGCAACTCCTCCATAAACCATCAACCTTGTAATATTAAGTCGAGCTTAATAAAGCTAGGTCTTCAAGGAAAAGCTAAGCCTGCACTTTGACAGCAGACATCAACCTTGGACTTAAAAATTTCAGTTTTTCTTCTTTTACATCTACATTAACCTTTCAACTTCTTTTTAAACTCCCTTTTAACCCTTACAAAAACCTCAGCCAATGTAACACCAAAAACCGCTATTATCGTATTAATATTTTTTAAGTGGAAGAAAAGTTGCTAGTTTAATTTTTTAAAAACTATTAAGCTTATATTTTTTTAGATTGTTTGGGCTACTATTTCTGCTAGGTCCATAACCTTAATTTCTTCTTCTTTTCCAGTTGTTTTAACAGCATCCTCTAGGTTGATAAGGCAGAAGGGACATGAGGTTACAATGATTTCTGCACCTGTACTTTCTGCCTCCATAATTCTTGCTTCAGCTAAACGTTCACCTGGTAGGTCATACCACATTCTCCCCCCTCCACCTTCACAACATAAACTTTGAGCTTTATTTCTAGGCATCTCAACAAATTTTATTCCTGGAATTGTTTCCAAAATTTTTCTTGGCTCCTCAAAAATATTGTTTCTTTTACCCAGAAAACATGGGTCATGATAGGTTACTGTTGCCTCAAATTTTTCTTGAAATTTTAATTTTCCTTTTTCTAGTTGATTACATAAATATTGGGTGTAATGTTGAACCTCAAATTTTATTTCTGGATATCGGGTTTTAAAGATGTTGAAACAATGAGGTGAAGTTGTAACCATTAAATCTATAGCATACTTGTTGAATAGGTTTTGGTTTTCCTCAACCAACCATTCAAATAAACCTTTTTCACCCATACTATAAATTTCACTACCACAACAAGTTTCATCATTACCTAAAAACCTAAAATCTTCACCCATTTTCCCAAAAATTTTTACTAAGGCTTTAGCCACCTCTTGAACTCTTGAATCATAAGCAGGTGCACATCCAACAAAGTATAGAAGACTTATTTTTTCACCTTGAGTTGGCTGTTTAAGGTTTAATCCCTCAGCCCATTCAGACCTTTTACTTCTAGCTCTACCCCAAGGATTCCCATGTTTATAAACACTTTCTAAAGCATCCCTAATATTTACCGGAACTTCACCCTCCTCAACCAACCAATTTCTAATGTCAATCAACAATTCATAAGGTTTTAATTCTCTTGGACATCTAACTTCACAAGTTGAACAGGTTGTACATCCCCAAATATATTCTTCCTTATGTTTAGGAAGCTTTCTGGTTAAAACTAATTCTCTAATAATTCTACGAATATTTAAGGGTGCTTTAACAGTTATTGGACATGAACCTGAACAAATCCCACATTGCATACATGCTAAAAGATTAAGTCTTTGAAGAATTTCTTGTTCAGCCAAACTTTTACACCTCAACAAACCTAAAAAACTATTTTGAATTTACATAGTTAATCAAAAATAAAAAATTTAAGGTTAAGCTGGTTTAGCCTATATTTGTTGAGGAATTATGGTTGAAAAAGTTGTTTTAGTTATAGATATGCAAAAGGATAATATTGGAAAGTTTTGTTTACACATAATCCCAAAAATTAAAATTTTAGTTGAGGAAGCTCGGAAAAAAGGTTTACCTGTTATTTATGCTTGCGACACCAGACTTAGAGATGACCCTATATTTGAAAGGTTTAATCTTCCTCCACACACAATAAAAGGAACAGAAGGATGGAAAATAATAGATGAACTTTCACCAGAAACAAGTGACATTATAGTTGAAAAGCCAAGGCTTAGTGCATTTTACGCTTCAAACCTAGATTTTCTTTTAAGATATAAGGGAATAAAAACCCTTATTATTTCAGGGATAAGAACTGAGGGATGCGTATTAAAAACAATTATGGATGGATTAGAATTAGGGTACGAAATTATTCTTCCAGTAGACTGTATAGCATCACCCTCAAAAGAAAACCATGAAGCAACACTAAAAATTTTAGACATTTTTCCAGTGAAAAAAACAAAGGTTGAAGATTTAATTAAAAGTCTTAATAATTAAAACTGATAATTCAGAGTATTATTATCCAAGCAACAATATTCTTGAATTGTAAAC
>Ga0190286_1000702_pt1 | contig 13326 bp, 8 predicted proteins | sample 48691834_MG_FD_183241 | JGI IMG/M metagenome (GOLD analysis project Ga0190286, IMG submission 183241) | Hydrothermal vent microbial mat bacterial communities from Southern Trench, Guaymas Basin, Mexico - 4869-18-3-4_MG | ecosystem: Environmental > Aquatic > Marine > Hydrothermal vents > Microbial... | reverse complement strand
CTCTTAGAGTAAAGATGAGTATGACAATGCATTTCAAGCTAGAGACAAGAGTGACTAAAAGTGATATTGAGTTCACCATGGATATACTAGGTATAAACACTCCTATAACTATAGAGCTGCCACCCGAAGCTGAGAGAGCTGAACCAATGCCTATAGTACCGCCGAGAGGACCATCCTAGTATTCTTCACTTCTTGAAGAGTATATTCGAATATACTATTCTAGTACTATAGCTGGTCTAGCTGGTAGTGCCTGTCTTGCCTTGGACTCAGTACACTTTTCCTCATCGACTATGAGGACTTCATCTAGTTTTAGCTCTCTTTTTATGAAGTCCCTTGCCCCATCGATTACCTTTCTTTCTATATCTCTAGGAATCATGAGTTCTAAAATCTCAGTCCTCTTTATAATAGTACTAGCTAATACCCCTATAGCTCTTCTATCTGGTACTCTAACCTCTTTTAGACTCACTCTCAAGGCTTCTCTTATAGTCTCTCCTGTAGTCACTCTCTCCTTAACCTTTTTAAGCAATTGATACTTCCACTGACTTGCTATTACAATTTTCATGCGTCTAGGTCTCTTTTTAATGAGTTTAATTATCTCAGTAGCGTCTTCTATAAGAGACTTGATAATGTCTTCCCCTTTCTCTAGCTCATATAGGATCTTGCTCTCATCAACTTTAGGCCACTCAGCTAGGCTTATGAATTCCTTCTTACCCAGTTTCTCCCATATCTCTTCAGCTATGTGTGGTGTTATGGGAGCTAACATGAGAGTCTGAAACTCTATAAATTTCTTCAATAGCCCTCTATTAGGTACTCCGCACCTCCTAATGTACCATTTAAATGCATTTTGTAGATTAAAGTATCCCTTAACGATAGCTGTCTTAAAGTTCAGCTTCTCCATCTCCTCTTCAACCTCTTTTACTGTCCTGTAGAGTACGCTCTGGAACCAATCATCTATGGGCATCCACTCATCTCTACCCTTACCATAGTTCTCTATAGCGAACGTATACCAGTTATAGAGGATGTCCACCGCTTTATCTGCTATCTCCGGTTCAAAGTTAGCATCATCTAGACCAGAGTCTCCCGCATATGCCTCAGCGAACCTAGTAGCATCAGCACCCCACCACTCAAGCGCTTGTCTGAGGATTATGAAGTTGCCTAGACTCTTTGACATCTTCTTACCACCGACAAGCACCCACCCATTTATTCCTATTCCCCTAGGCCATAGTTCTCTTGGAAATATTGCTACATGATGCATTATGAAGAACACTAGATGATTAGGTAGTAAGTCCTTTCCCGAAACCCTAAGATCTACAGGGTACCAGTACAGAAACTCCTTTCTCATCTCCTCAAGCAGTCCTACAGGTATTCCAGTCTTCTTAGATACCTTGTTTACATCACCCCTCCCCAGTAGTACGTAGTCGAAGAATTCATCATCTACTCTATTCCAGTCTATCCCGTATACTTCAGGGTTCTGTAAGTACTTAGATATAGTATAATATGTCATATATATAGTAGAGTCGCTGAGAGATTCGAGAACCCACTCTGAATCCCATGGAAGTGGTGTACCTAGTTCTCCCTTATGAGTACAAGCCCAATCTTTATACCAATCCACCTGTCTGTGGAGAAATTCTCTTATACTTTCTGGTATGAGGTGAAGTTCATCAATACATTCATGAGCTTTTCTCTTCCATTCGGAATCACTGTATTTAAGGAACCACTGATTTTTAACTATTCTCACATAGGTCTCGCTTCCGCATCTACAGTAGACTCTAGCTGGAAGTGTATAGTGTCTAATAGCTATACCCTTATTCACTAAAAATGATATTATATCCTCCTTGGCCTCTGCTACTACTTTTCCAGCCCATTTACCGAAGACATCCTTTAATATGCCTTGATGAAACTCTTTAGTATAGACTATCTTAGTTGCCTTTTCAAGCTTATCCCTTTCGCTCTGACTACTTATATTCATCTCCTTTACTACCTTTATTGCTGGATAATCACCATATCCATCTAATCTTATTATACTGATAGGCTTAATTTTATCGATAATAGAGGGGTCTATATTATATGCTTTAAGTAATTCAGGTTTTCTCCTCAGATCCTCTAGAGCTACATAGTCATAGGGTGCGTGCGCGGGTACGGACATTACAATACCAGTTCCTATATTGGGATCTACGAATTCTGCTGGGAGTATGGGAATTCTCCATCCAGTCACAGGATTGGTGACATATTGACCTATGAACTGAGATCCTTTGATAGTCCTTTCAACTACTACACTATGATCCTGGGCTTTCAGCTCTTCTACAGCATAGGGTGAGACTATCCAGACCTCCCCATCTACTCTTGCTAGTACATATTCAGCATTTGGATTAATCCATATGTTCACAGCTCCGTAGACAGTCTCTGGTCTATAGGTCAGGCAGGGGAATACTACCCCATTATCTCCTCTGAACTTTATCACTATTACCTCTTCTGGTCCTATACCAACATACTCATCAGGTCTATCGTGATCTCCTACAACCTTACCCTCTTTAGGACACCAGACTACTGGATGTGTCCCTTTAACTATAAGCCCCTTTTCCTTTAGCTTCCTGTACTGCCACTGAATGAACTTATTGTATGGAGGATTTAGATAGGTTGTGAAGAACTCCCTTCTCCAGTCGATGGATAGTCCATATCTCTGAAAATCTCTCTTCCAAGCCTCCTTGAAGAAGAAGACCCAGTACCTAGGATCTTTAAACTTAGGTATATCTTCATTAGGTATTCCCATCATTTTCAGGATTTCTATTTGTCTGGGATCTCCCTCTCGAATCCTAAGTGCCGCTGCCACTATTGGACTTCCTGTAGCATGCCATCCCTGGGGGAAGAGTACGTTAAATCCCTTCATTCGTTTATATCTAGCTATTATATCTACTCTTAGTACAGTAAATGCTGAGCCTAGGTGAGGATATGCATTTATGTATGGATATGGGAATGTTACGAAGAATTTCGGTTTTTCTCCAGGATCGGCTTCGAAGATCTTAGCTTCACTCCACTTCTTCTGCCACTTCTCTTCTATCCTCTTGAGAAACTCTACTCTTTCTCTATCGACCTTGGGTTCGATCTTCTGGATAGCAATAACTGTCCCCAGAACTCGTAGAAGTTGGAGGAAATAAACTTTTCCCTAAGTGGAACTCTATTTTCAACAGTCATACTTAAAATAATTGGCCTTGAGAAACAGTTCATCATTTTCTGTATCTTTTGTTTCATAGCTGGACTCCAATGGAAGGATGGATGATGGCTCCAATAGGCGGGTCACCCCCCATCCCTGTGCTACCCTTGACCACTTGATGAGGGGGTTCAATATGCAGGGGGATGCCCACCAGATGAAGGTGGGGCAACAAGGCATAGAGGCAGCCTTGGGTGGGCTATCCAGCCCACTTAAAGTTAGGAGCCAATACAAAAGACAAGGTTCCTAGCTACCTCTTAGCTGTACTAGAAGAGAGGACTAACGTCGTTCGTAGGTACAGATTAGTGAGGATGTGACATTGTGATAGGCTATATTAGGTTATATTTCCTTACCTTCTATGGGTATCAATTTCCTACTAATAGGATCTACTACATAGCCTAGTTGTTCAAGTAATGGAACTCCCATAACCGGTGTATCCTTATCCTCTCCAAAGACAACTGTTATTCCTCTGAATTTATTCTCATATCCCACTACAGCTATACCATATTTCCTTCTAACCGTGCCCCCTCCAAATACTTTTACATCCATTTCTCCGATAGGCTTTATTTTTAACTCCTCTAGCACTTCACTAGGAACTACAGTATGAATAGAGCCGCTATCTACTAGAAGCTCAACTTCTTTACCGTGTGCAAGATCGGCTGTATTGTAGATCCTCACTCTTACATAAACTCTTCCCACACTACTTCTACCTCTTCCCCTCTTCTGTATGTGAAAGCATTGAAGATTAATAAAAATCTTTGTTTAAATTTGGGCTTCTAAGTTTGGGATTTCCTAATTTTAAAATAGAACAGTACTAATAATAGAGCGATAATCGCAATAACTATAGGTAAGAGTAGTCTAAGTCTACCCATCTCCCTTGCTGATTCCTCCTCTAGCAGTTTGTATTGTTTAATAGCGCCTATTAACTCGTCAATCCTACAGAACACTACTTGATCTTCATACTTCTCCTCTAGTTTTCTCTTGATACCCATCAAATCCTTAAATTTTGGATAGTACCATAATCCTATACCGGCTATTATGAATAGAGGCCTTTTAGATTTCGAGTCTATGTACTTTACTAAGGCTTCATATAGCGTCTTAGGATCTCCCATATATCTGGGTACGATCCAGACCTTATCATCTACAAACCAGTAATCTTCTTCAAACTCTGGACCGAATCCAAAAGAGAAACCCTCTACCTTGAGTATTCTTGAATAGAGTCGGAATACTCTCTCATCCTTTTTATTGTGATTACTAAATGCCACCACCTTCAATGAGCATCTATCCAAGTACTTCTGTCCCCTATGTAAGTATTCCTCAAGATATGGAAAGTCGGATGGTCTAATCCTTCCTCCTACATGAGCTGAGTAGAAGTAATCATTAGGAGTCCTAGTCTCATAATAATATTGTACTATTCCTGGACAGAAATCCGTGACTATGGGATCTAACCACCAGCTAACGGGAACTTCTCCTCTTCCCTCACTTAACCACATTTCATAGTAGAAGTCCTGCATCACATTGAGCCCTAGATCTGAAACTGCAAAGGCTATGTAGATCTTGTTCGGATCTACCTTTACTTCAAATCTATGCTCCTGTCTATACTCCTTTTTAGCTGGTATTTTGGAATGAAAGGAGAAGTTGGGAGAAAAGACCGTAGCCAATAGATTAAGTAGACCATACTTAGATGTCAGGGATACCCATGCTCTCTCCCACTTCGGATCCTCTGGGTATCCTATCGCTATCGCAAACCTGTTCATCTTACTATAGTATTCACCTATTAATGAGGACTCACCTCCTACACTCAGACCTATCGAACATCCTTTACTAGCTATTACATAGTCTACTATCGACACTCTGTATATTGCAACTCCCTTCATAGTTGGAAAGAGGTTTATCAAATCTCTGCTACATCTTGGAAATACATTTTCTAATTGCCATTTATGAGCATCTATCCTATCTTTAAACTTATTTCGAAGATCATACTTCACTTCTAGTCCTAGCTCTATTAACCTCTCTAGCATGTCTGGATGTGCTATGATCAAATCTTCTACACCTGCTAGGGAGACAGCGAGATTTATAGTTGCAGGAAGTTCTGGATCGTATACGACTATTCCCTTCAGATAGTGCTTATACTTCTCAATAGCATCGTATATATCGATAATCCTATATCCTCTAATCCACCCCTTACTCCTATAATACTCTAACCATCTCTCGGAAGCTGTAGGCCTTAAGTGTGCACTTTCCCATAGGACATAAATTGAAGGCTTTATCCTATTCACAATCCCTTGAAGACTTAACACCATGAGTCTTGTCTCTAAATTACTGCCTCTAAGGTCTATGACATCGATAATTCCCTCTTTCCATAGAGTTTCCTCTGAAGTTGTTCCTTTTAGTGCTTTTTTATACGCTAATTCTAGTATAGTCTCATAGGTATCGAACTCAGGTGCTTGAGAGTCATAGGTATTAAACTTACCAAAGGCTTTTATTGTAGCATTTATTCCAAGAAACCCTCCGTGTACTGGGTAGATGAAATTTATACCCTTACTCTGGAAGAATTCATCAGCCATCCTGAGGAATTCACACTGCTGTTCTCTCGTCAGATTCTGACTGAAAACTCCTAGAGGGGTTCTTGTAGTAGCAGCCCAGTCTATAAAGGCGAAGATGGGTACTTCTCCCCACAGATTTCTCACTACTTCTATTATCATGTCGTACCTAGTCTCATTAAGATCCATGTACAGTATCTCTCTAGAAGTGGGGGAGATAGTGATGAAGTCTAGTTTAGGAACCTTGTGAGGTGATGTAAGGCCAAGAGGCCAGCTTCCTACGTATATATAGCGACCTTTCGAGAGCCCATACTCATGTATTGCATCCACTATTCGACATACAGCTTCGAGAGATTCTCTGACAGCTGTATGGTTTTCATCCCCTGTCATCTTAGCGAGAAAGTGTACTTGTGCGAATAGCATGTCTATCCATATAGCGTCTACACCACAGTCTATCTGCTTATATGCCCAACTCAGTAGAAGCTCTTGAAACCTTGGATTGGTTATATCTGGGAAGTAAGCATTTACTTTAGTAGGATCATAATCGTGCCAATCTAAATCTCTGGGAACCCAGAAGTGAGTCTTAGCAAACCAACATTGAAACTTCTCCTTCTCAATCGGAATATCCCATTTCTTAGGATCTAATGCCATTTCCCATGTCTTTGGATATCCTATAACTTCTCCAGTAATAGGGTTCCAGATCTTACGACTATGGAGTATCTGTGTGGGTATAGCGCCACATAGTATGATATCTGGTAGGGATGCTTTTATGGTAGATATCACCTCCTTTAGGTGTTCATAGTAATACCCCACATACCTACATCTCTCCCTGAGAAACTCTGTGGAGAGCTGTTCAGGGGTCTCTGGACAGGGGTTCCATCTCCAAAAACATCTAAATACGAAGTCGGCTTTGGTTTCATTGAGTACTCTTATTATATCCTCTATAGTCCTGTTGAACGGTCTATAGCGGGTTATCGGTTCATAGAGAATAGCCACCTTCACTTTGAGTAGTCCTCCTGATCTATTCGAGTTACTACTATCCGTGGCCGAGATTATTTCTTTTGAATATATATTTACTGTATTATATTGTTTAGAAGCTGTAGATTGAATTGTTCCTACTCCTATCATTATCACTATTAAGATAGTAAATAGTACTTTATAGCGCATATTATACACCTCTTTTCTCTGCTAACTTCACTATGGTTTCATAGGTCTGGAACTCGGGAGCTAGTGAGTCATACCAGTTAAACCTGTCATATGAGAGCTTCGTTACCTCTACTCCAAGTCTCCCCATATCTCCTCCATGGACTGGGTATACGAATACTATACCCCTCTCTGTGAAAAACTCATCAGCTCTCCTTAAGAACTCTCTAGCCTCTTCTGGAATGAGCTCTTGAGTGAAGACGTGAAGTACTGTTCTACCGGGTCCTCCATAGTCCAGTATAGCGAAAAGAGGTATCTTCAGGTTCTCTTCTACCTCTTTTACTAGCTCATCCCAGAGTTCTTCGTTAAACTGTGCTATCTCTCCTGTAATAGCATTTCTAACCTCATTCGCCGTGGGAGATACAACCCCTATATCGAGGTTAGTACTAGGAACTGTATATACTTCATCTCCTCTTATAGCTCCCACCCAGGAGAGCACGTAGATGTACCTGTTTTTAGTCCTAAAACCGTACTCGCGGATCTTTTCTACAATCCTCCATGCAGCCTCATAGCTTTCCTGGACAGCTGGATGGTTCCAATCACCTGTCAACCCCAGGAGAAGGTAGGCCTGTCCATAGAGCATGTCTATCCATATAGCGTCTACACCACAGTCTATTTGTCTGTATATTCTGGAGAGGAGGATTTCCTGGAATTCTGGATTCGTTAGGTCGGGAAAGTAGAAATCCATTCTCCACTTAAGCTCCTCCTCGGATGGACATTCCTCATCTTTATCTATAAAACCCCATCTCCTAGCCCAGTAGCACTGTACCTTCCCTCTACTTACATTTATACCCCATTTTCTCGGATCTAGACTCATGTTCCATGCTCTATCTCTACACTCCTCCTCGCTCGATCCTCTAACTTCCTCTGGGTATAGGAATTCTGTCTGAGTTCCTCCACACAATATGATATCTGGTAGTTCCTCCTTGATCTTAGAGACGGCATTCCTCAGGTGTTCATAACTGTATCCCCTTATCTCGTACTTCCATGCCTCATCTGGTGGTAGATCTGAACACTTATCAGGACATGGACTTTGAGTAATCCATGCTTGAAAGACGAAATCAGCTCCAGTCTCCTTAAATATTCTTATGACATCATCGATAGTCCTATTGATAACTCCACCATCCGTTATGTACCTGTAGTGGATAGCTACTTTTACTTTAGCTAGTCTCTCTAGCGCCTCTTTTCTCACCTCCTCTGGTATGGTACTAACTAATCTTCTTATCTCTATGATCTCCACTGGTGTACCCCACATGTAGATCGTAATTACGCCTCTTTTAATTCTAGCTTTGAACTCTACCCTCAATCCATCCACCTTATACTCCTCTGGTAGGTTTAATGGTAGGTACTTCTCACCAGTATCGGTGACAATTCCGTAGAATCCCCCCTCTATTGGAATATACTCTATAGTACCAGTTTTTATAAAGAGAGGAGTAGAGGGGGAAGAATCATAAGGTGAACTAGACATGTACTTACCTCGATATCTGTGAAACTCACCAAATCCAAGGATATCTTCAACTCTTATGATCTCATCTCTTAGCGTAATAGTACCACTCCATTTTACGAAGGACCTACCCCAGGCGACCCTTCCCTCAGGATCCCACCATGGTCTTCCAGCACCCCAGTTTTCTGTACCTCTTCGACCCCAGTAAGCGAATGCCCTAGCCTTAAGATCCACTTTACCGACAACCTTGCCACTCTCATCTGTAATATTACCCTTGAGGAAGTACATTTCCGGCTGTAGTTTTCCATCTGTCCAGAAGATGTACTCATCTAATCTATAGCTTTCCCCTCTGCTTACAAAGTTTATCCTTCCTATCCTCTCGAATTCTGGAAACTCGAACTTCTTCTTCAGCTCCGGAGGGAGGGGATTTCTAGCCAATATGAAGATGAACTCTATTTCCTCTCCATTCATCTTATGGAATGACATTGCGTCAAACTCAATACCGTCAACTATCTTACCCTCCTTAATCTTCACTTCTCCTAAGGGTAAGAGCCTATGGTATTCTCTATCCATGAAGGCAAAGCCTTTAGAAAAAGTATAGGTTTTATTGCTCTCCATATCGTAATACCTTATTACTTTAACCTCCTCGAAGTCTAGGTAACCTCCCCAGGTATCTAGACATAGTTTACCGTCTCTAATTCCAGCTATTCCATGTACTACAAATGGGCCCTCTGGCTTTCCCACCCATAGTGGTGCTAGTCTACCCCTACCCTCTACGTACAGGATCTCTACAGGTGGTGATGATTTAGTGTACAGTATCTTATGATACCATGTTCTAGTCTTCTCATCGTAGGCTATAGTGAGTACATAATCGTTCTTGGGATTAGAGTAGACTGTAGGATAGGGAAAGTACTTCCCACCTTCATCATAGTAGGAGGCTCCTCTTAAGAACATGTACATTCTCTTTCCAGAGAAGGTATTGTTCTCCAGCTTACCAAACATTAGACGGAAGTGCGATCCACCTATATTGACTGAGGAGTGGAAGATCAGTATGTGCTCATCATCCACAGCCATACCGAACTGGACAAAATTACTAGCTATCCAACCCTTTTTCCTATCGATAACTATTCTATTATCAGGGAGTTTTACTAAGGTTACTCCGAAGGGTACGAAATCGTATAGTGTTATTGGGTCTGTAATCCACGAATTACTTTTAACTACTGGAAATGGGAATTGTGGAATCTTTTTCGCTCTTTTTAAGGCTTCAATAGCCTTATCCAACATTTCACTAGCAGTTTCGTAATCTCCCTTCTCGAATGCTTCCCTAGCCTTCTCTATCCAGCGATCAACCTCAGAAACATCGTATCCCTGGGCTCTCTTCTTCTGGCACTCAGCTCTGAGTTTAGAAAATCTCTTGAGCAACTCCTCCCTTAGTTGCGATCTCTGAAAGTGTACATAGCATATCCAGGAGCTTACGATCACTAGTGCCACTATAGATATCACTATTATTAAAGTCTTTAGCTCCATCTCAACCCTCCCGTATAAGTCTGAGATCAGCCAATTATAAATCACATGTACTAAGCGTCTATCTCCATCATTTTTAGAAATTTAGCCATAGTGCTATTCCTCAGTAGTCTGAAGCTTTCAATCCCCTATCTACAAGATTATGTCCAAATTATTTAGCTTATTTTTCCCACATGTATTTAGAATTGAATTACTTCTAAAATCCTATAGGTTTCCTAGTCTCGTTAACATAGGCGATAACTTCATTCTCTTTCCCACTTGATAGGAGTACACGTATGGTATTGCGAAGTCTACTCTATCGTTTCGCTGGAATTCCTTCACTATTCTCTTCACAATCTCATAGGATATTCTAACCCTATCCTTAGCTAGGGTCATGTACCTAAGCCTCATCATCACACCGTAGTCGTAGAGATCTGCTCTCGTGTATGGTTTGACTCCAGTGGCTTCTATTATGTCCTTTGTCACCTCTTCTGCTGCTCTTATCATTATCCTTTCGGCTTCATCCCAATCCGAGTCGAAGGACACTTTCACTACTACTTCATCGAGTATGTATGGAGAGCCTTCTACTTTAGTATAGTTTATAACAGGAGTAGAGAATAACATGGCATTAGGTATTAGTACTATTCTCCCAGTGGCTTCTTCACTTCCTACAGTACCACCCACTTGATTGAGTACTGTATAGAAGATGTCCAGATCTACCACATCTCCGACTATATTAAGCGTGGGTAAGTATATCCTATCCCCTATCTTGAAAGGCCTCTTAATGCTTATGAATATCCATGCTGCCATTCCAGTTATGGGCTGTTGAAGAGCCCAACCTAGGAAGAGCCCAGAGAAGGCTCCAAAGGCTATGAGAAGAGTATCTATTGGATACACTTGATGTATCGAGAAAAGTACAGCCATAACTATCAGTATGTACTTTAAGAACTTAACTAGCATCATGATCTCTCCAGTAGTTCTCTTTAGGTGTAGCATTGCCCTATTCAGTAGTTCTTTTGATAACCTGTAGATAACCATTGTAGAGATCCATATCAAGGCTATCTTCAATACTAGTTGGTACTCCATCATCTTAGTAGTAATATCTCTATAGAGAATCAACACTGTACTCATGGGGATAAATCCCAGTAGTACTGCTATCGCTATTGTCGTGATAGTTATCAGTATGCTTACTGCTGCTATTTTAATCTTCCTTTTCATATCCTATTCCTCGCAATAGGGTTAGTCTAAGAGGGGAGAAATAAACTTTTCTACTGGGATGAAATGTCTATTAAAGAATAGAGATCAAAATGGAATAATCTTAATTTTAAATCCTAGCCCTTCTCGTCAACATAGTCGCTTATAACGAATAAATAGTAGTACTAGTTAGGTATACATCTCTGTAATTTCTAGGACTAGTAGAGACCTTCACCATATTCATTTTTATAGTAAGTGGTGGAAGGTGATAGTAGGGGTTTAATGTCAGTATATCCGGGTCGTCTAGTTGTCAGGTATATAGGAGGAGCTAGAGTTGAACAAGTACAGCCAGCAGGAGTAGACCTAACAGTAAACGAGATCTATGAGTTTAATGAAGGGGGAATTATCTCAATAGAAAGGGTAAAGCTACCACAATATCGATTGAAAGACCCTGAAAATGGGAGGTATGCACTAAAGCCAGGAGCATACCTTGTAAGGTTTGGCGAGGTGATCAAAGTCCCTAGTGATTGTATAGGTATATTCCTACCCCGCTCTAGCCTACTTCGAATGGGTGCTACTATCCAGTCCGCCCTGTGGGATCCGGGCTATGAAGGAAGAGGTGTAGGACTACTGATAGTCATGAATCCCTACGGAATAGTCTTAGAGAAGGGAGCTAGGATAGCTCAGTTCATCTTGATGAAGATGACGGAACCTCCTGAGAGAGTTTACCGTGGGAGCTATCAACATGAGGGTATGTAGAGTTTTAAGTCTTTAAAGTAGGAGCTCTATTAGGTTCTTAGGATCGGCTAAACTAGGTATTAGGTTCACCTCTCTCCCTAGGTTCAGTTTCTCTGCTAGTTCGTAGACTATCTTAAGGATTACTAGGTCTTCTAGAGCAAAACCCACGGAGTCGAATACCGTAATCTCCTCTCTACTCTCTCTCCCTTTCTTCAGACCAGCTACTACCTCCCATAGCTCAGCGTATATATACTCCTCTCCTACGTTCTGAACCTCCCCCTCTACTAGAGCCTGCTCTCTATACTCGACCACTACCTTAGCTCTCTTCAGGATATTAGGGTCGAGTTCAGTCTTTCCAGGAGCATCTCCACCTATGGCATTTATGTGTACTCCTTCAGAGATCCAATCTGCTAGTACAGCCTTTCCTCTACAGGTGGTAGCTGTCGTTAATATATCACTACCCTGTGCGACCTCCTTAGAGCTCCTACACTCCTCTACATTAAAATCCATTTTCCTAAGGTTTCTCCTGAACTTCTCTAGGGCCCTTCTATCTATATCGTAGGCAAGTACTCTGTCTATACTCCTGACCCTACTTATAGCGAGGCATAGAAACTCGGACTGCGCACCAGTACCTACTATACCTAAACTAGTCGAATCCTCTCTGGATAGATAGTCTGTGGCTAGTGCGGTAGTGGCTGCAGTTCTAATAGCAGTAAGTAGAGTAGCCTCAGACATCATTAGAGGATATCCTGTGGATACATCTATGAGCATACCTATAGCTACTACTGATAGAAGACCTCTTTCAGGATTACCTGGGTGTCCATTCACTACCTTGATAGCACAGTACTCCTTACTACATACGGGCATGGCTTCGACTACTCCAAAGGGGTAGTAGAAGCTAGTCCTCTTCACAATTCTAAACCTCTTCCAGTTTTTAAACGCCTCTCTCAGGTTCTCGATACACTTATCTATTAGATACATTAGCCCTACCCTACTCACAAGCTCTCTCACATCACTCACTTCTAGTAGTAGGCATCTCCTCTGATACCTATTGAGGCTCATGAGTATACCATGTATGATTGTGTATTGGAGTAACATATACTCTTTGCTTAACATTTACCTTGGAGTATTTAATGTCTCTACCTTGTCAAACTTCACTCATCCTCCTTAATCCTACTCCCTCAATTAAGTTAAGGAATATATAGAAGGAGATTTCTTTGAATGTATTTATTAGTGTTAGTATTCTTTTATATAATGGATAATTATGTCTGTAGATCTCTCGTTACCTAGGATTATTATTGAAGAGCTTAAAAGGAAGGCTGATGAAGTCGGTATATCTATAGGTGGATATCTATTTTGATACTATTGTTAGAGATAGTGATCCCAATATGGCCGTAAGAAGTACCTTAAAGGTGCTCAACAGCTTATTGAACAGGCAGAGGAGGAGATTAAGAAGGAGAATCTTAGACAAGCTTCAGAGAAAGTATGGGATG
>Ga0190286_1000701_pt1 | contig 13329 bp, 15 predicted proteins | sample 48691834_MG_FD_183241 | JGI IMG/M metagenome (GOLD analysis project Ga0190286, IMG submission 183241) | Hydrothermal vent microbial mat bacterial communities from Southern Trench, Guaymas Basin, Mexico - 4869-18-3-4_MG | ecosystem: Environmental > Aquatic > Marine > Hydrothermal vents >... | reverse complement strand
CGGTGGTTGATCAACAACGCCCTAGCCCTCAAAGCCATCCTTGGTGAACCCAGCCTAAACGCTATGCAAGAAGGCATGTTCAGAGATGTGACCATCTTGCGTCTCATGGGTTGCACGGCCAAGGAGATCGAAGAGGGGTTCGATGCGGCCCGCAACAAGGGCGAGCATAAGCCCTTTCACGTGGACACCATCCGCTATTCCATCTCCAAGACCCCGGAGGAGGAAGTTGACCGGGGTTGGCGAGAAGCCCTCCGCCTCCTGGTCAAGAAGACCAAGGTATTCTCCCAGGGCCTTTTCATCCTGGACAGCACCGATTTGATCCTGGATGGGGATTATGAGGGGATTGGTGTCAGGCGCATTGTTCGGAGGTACCTGGACAAAAGTGGCCAAGTACGCGTACAGGTGAAGGAGGAGAAGGGCTTCAAGCTGGTGACCCTCAGTTGCCTCTACAAGCAGCACCTCTTCATCCTTGCTTGGCGTCTGATCCCCCTCAATCAGCACGAAATCACGGTCTCCGATGAGTTGATTGAAGATGGTCTCACCCCGCTTGGTGCTGGGGGGATCAAAACCCTGCTCATCGACCGGGGCTTCTTAGATGGGGCCCGCCTAAAGGGGTGGAAGGAGCAGGGGATTGACACCATCGTGCCTCTCAAGAGCAACATGGAAATCCTGGAGGACATGAGAGGCTTGGCCCGCATCGGCTGTGGGGTCAAGGCCAAACGTGGTGGCCTGGAGCTGCTTGGCTTCAGCGATCTGGAGACCTTGGAAAGCTATGAGGGCAAATTGAATGGCCTCTTGGTGACCAGGTACAAAGGCGAGAGGGTCCAGGGAGACAAGCAATGGGGATTCATCACCACCTTGCCCCACGGAGAAGCCCAAGCAAGTACTCAAGGCCTACGATGAATACGATAAGCGCTCCTTGGTGGAGAACAAGCAAGGATGGTTCCTCAAGAGGTTCCCGGGCAAGGGCAAGAGGGCCCAGAAGGTACATCTCCTATTCTGCTTGTTAATGTTCAATGTGGTGAATCTGTTCAAGAGCTTCTTCGACCGGGGCATACGCCGTCTGCGACGGGAATTGCTCTCCTGCCGGGATAAAGTGATCGTCTATGCAGGCCAGTGGTATGGCATCTTTGATCTCAGGGAGTTTCTGACCCTCCTGGGGAGGCCACCCAGCGGCAAATTGGATAATGCAAGGATCAGGCTGGCTGCTGCGGGGCTTCCACCTTGAGTTGATTCAAAACCTCAGACCTCAGTGAATGCTTATTGACAACTGTGATATGTCATGGTATAATAGACCATAAAATAAGTACCTGGTGAAGGGCCTGGCTTCGAGTGCTGATTGCAGATTACCGGAAGTGACAAAAGGATGGGCAGGACGATTCGCCACAGGCTGGGTTGGGGAGACCATGGAGTGTAAGAGGATGGAAGCGACCTATTGGCAGCAGAAGGAATTGCTCAGTGTCAAGGAAGCTGCGGAATTTCTTGGTTTAAGCGTCAGCACAATCCGTCGCTACATCTATGACCGCCGGCTGCCAGCGTACAAGGTTGCTGGCGAGCGGCTGGTACGGATCAGGCGAGAGGATTTGGAGGCGTTGCTGAATCCGATGTTTGAGGAGCATGAGGAGCAACGCAATGCGTAGCTTGCTGATAGCTTTTTCCTCATTAGAGAATCCATGTTTAGAGGTTTGCAACGAGCATTGGCTATAGAGTCGAATTTTCGCCCGAGGCTGTTAAGTATGATGGTGCTCCGAATCCATTGGCTTGTCTAGGAGGTGTGGGGGGGAATCTGCAAGTGTGCTACAGCGTGTAGCCGCAGAGCACTTTGGGATTATGCGCATTGGAGCACTTACCCTTTGGTCAGCTCTTAGGATGCCAGAAATTCCCAATGGGTTATAAGTGAAGGATGGGGGCACCTTCCACTAAAAAGCATTTTATAAGGAGGAGTATAGCGATGAAGGCTCTTATCACAGGTCAAACCTTTGTGGAAGAAGTTAAGCAGAAATTGGAACAAGCGGGCTTTGAGATAAGTAATCCGACAAAGCACCTTGAAGAAGCGGACTTAATTGAAGCGCTACAGGGCGTTGATGCTTATCTCCTTGGCGGGGTGGAGAAGGCTACTGCTAAAGCAATAATGTCAGCTGACAACCTCAAAGTCATTGCATTCCTGGGTGTCGGATATGAGTCTTTCGTAGACGTAGATGCTGCCACAAAGCGTGGCATCGCAGTTACCAACACACCCAGGGCGAACACTGAAGCAGTGGCGGAGATGACGATAGGCATGATGCTTGCCATGCGCCGTCAGATCCCTTATATCAACGCGGCCGCCAAGGCTGGTCAGTGGAGGGAGGACATAGTCTCCCGGAATCTCCAAGGGAACAAGCTAGGCATCATCGGGATGGGGGCTATAGGCCAAGTAGTTGCCAGACGGGCTCATAAGGGGTTCGACATGGAGATTCTATACTACTCGAGAACCCGTAAGGAGCACATTGAGGCCGAAATAGGTGCTCAATTTGTTTCGTTAGATGCGCTGCTAACCCAGTCAGACTTCGTCAGCATCCATTGCACATTTACCCCGGAGACAAAGGGGATGATTGGAGCGCGAGAAATAGCTTTAATGAAAGAGGACGCTATATTGATTAATACAGCACGTCCTTGGATCGTCCAGCCAGAGGCGCTATATGAGGCCTTGGTGAATAGGAGAATCGCAGGAGCAGCGATGGATGGCTATTACATCGAGCCAGCACCAAGGCCTGAGGAGGACCCCTACAAGCTGCTTCAGCTCCCCGATGATGTGTTCATAATTACCACCCACTTGGCCTACTTGACTGAAGACTCGATCTATACTATGTGTGACATGGCTGCAAACAGCGTTATCTCTATATTAGTGAAGCAAGAGGAGTATCCATATATTGTGAATCCCGAATATGTTACCTACAAGACGGGCTCACCTCAGCATAGATGCAGAGGGTCATTGGCATCTTCAATTACTTGATTCAGCAGCACCGGGCGATCGATGCTGAGTTGAACGTCTGGTAGTATAGCTGTACCTTGGAATGTCTAAAGCGGACGGTGTTTCGTCCTCCCTCGGAGCCTGGGGAGCAAACGTGCCAGGCTACTGACGTTGCCGATGCAGCGGTGAGCGCAAGGGAGGATGTTATCACTGTAGCACCGATCGCCGAGGACCATCGGAATGCGTCTATGGTCGAGGCAGCCCCAGGGCTTTTAGACCCTCGATCTAAGTGCGGTGGGAGTAAGGTGATGCAGCTGACATTGCTAATCGTCGGTGCAGACGCCAATGGGGGAGAATACTAGTGATTAAGTATTATTCTATCCTGACGTTATATTGCATCCTGTGGGCGCTCAAGGACGTAGTCACCAGGCTTCTGCTAGATGTTACTAATCCTGTTCAGCTTACATTTCTTCTATCGCTTTTTAGCACCGTTTATGCACTGATCTTCATACTGGCAAGAACAAGGGCAAAGAAGGAGGAGAACCCATATTCACCGAAGCGATTCTCGCGAGAGATTACCTCGGAGTTGTTCCTCTTAAGCAGTTTCTCGGCGATTGCATTCTTATGTGTGGTGTACTCAATTGCTGACGCTGGACCCGTCTTGTATACATTGGTGGACAATAGTTTCTATCCGGTGTTTGTTAGCATCCTCGCGCATGTTGTACTACGCGAGAAATTCCCTATTGGGATGATTGCTGGCTTGCTAGTGGCTATGGTAGGAATCTTGGTGTTTCAATTACAGGCTCTAGAAGGTATCCAGGTACGGCTAAGCGCAGGCATTATACTCGCTATATCCTCGTCGCTTTTCTATGCTCTTTCCATTACCTTGATAAAAAGAGTCCTGTCTAAAGGCATTTCTCCTGAGGAAGTGATGTTCTATAGGTTCCTGGTGATAGATATTCTACTGTTCTTGTATCTGCTGGTTCGGGCTGAATTGTCTTCTACAAGCAACTTTTGGCAAATAGCTATCTTAGCGATGGTTGGTTATGCATTGCCATTTTATATGTCTTTTTATTCCCTGCGTAAGGTGCCAGCCAACATATTTGGGATGTTCTTCTTGAGTGTGCCGATTTTCTCTTTCATATTTTCAGCTCTATTGCTTCCAGGCCTAACCTTTAAGACTACAGAGTTGTTAGGAGGAGGGCTTGTATTTGTTGGGCTACTCATTGGGTTAAAGGCTTCATTTCAAGTGGAAAGACAAACCTAGGGGTTTGTCAATTCAGGTAGCTATAGCTAGATGTAAGAACATGGATTACATAGGAGGATACGGTGCGCGGGTTCTTAATTTGGCTACCAGTTATTGTCGCCCTCGCTTTGCCACTGATATATTCCGCTATGATTATCATCTCCAGGGGCGGGGTTCGCTTCTTCGATAGTTATTGGCAATCTGTAATGAGTGAATGGCTGGCGACAATAATAGGTATTGCTGCTGGTCTACCTATTGGATTTTGGACTAACCGGAGAATGCAGCAAGAAGCCGAAATAAGGCGCAAGCAAATAGAGGAGACTTCCAGAAGACAACAAGTGCATAGAATACTGACTATCCTGCTGGATGAACTGGAGGAGAATCTACCCTCTTTGAGAGTGACCATTGAGGAGCACATTGTCACCTACCCCTTTCATATAGCGAGATGGCAAGCTCTCTCGGCAGGAGGAGCAATGCGCTGGGTTGAAAACGTTAGATTACTTAGCGAGATTGCAGAGGCCTACGAATATCTCGAGGCGGTCAATAACCTATCGCTCAAGTGGATAGAGGTTCAATTGTTACCTTCTGCAGGCGCAAGAGAGGAACAAGCACGGCATTTTCTAAAAGACAGATTAATCCATGGAGCCGCCGAGGATGCATTGGAGCAAGTGGAACAGGCGATAACCGGAATAAAGTCTGAACTTCGCAGCTTAGAGACATAAGCAGGCTCGGTTTAGGGATGCTGGGAGTAACGCAGAGGTGAGTGATGAGACTCAAAAAGAGCAAGCTCAGAGAAAGCCTCCGGGAACTTCAAAGGCTTGGGAAGATAGATAGCGCTCTAGAACAACAGCTTGTGGATTATAAATCCCAGTTAGTTGCTCGATTAAGAGGCGATTGGTTAGACAGGTTTATTCCTCTGTCCCTTATCCCTATACGCCTGAGAAGATGGTATGAGAAGGAGAAGGATAAGCGGACAGAGGGGTTTCAGATATTTGATGTTCCCCAGAAGTTCGTTGGCGAGCCTGTTGTCATTCTAGGCGGCCCAGGGACTGGCAAGACTACGCTGCTGCGGCGATTAGCAATAAGCTGCGCGCTGGGAGAAGTTGAGGCATTGTCGGACTGGCTGCCAATCTACGTGGACTTAAAGCGATACGATGGAACAAACATAAGGAATTTGGAACTTTTGCGTATTAATGGAGTACCGCTCGCAGCTATGGAGCAGCTTCTCAAGGGAGGCAATTGCCTCATCCTTTTAGATGCTTTGAACGAAGCCGGAAGCTCATTGGAACAAGCGGCGAGGGACATAAGGACACTAGTGAGATTACAATACCCTAAGAACCAGTATATACTGACATGTAGAACAGCCCAATACCCCGGCTTTCTTGAAGATGAGTTTGAGAGGCTAGAGATCCTACCTATAACGCTTAAGGACATTAGGTGGTATCTCACTAAAAGCATAAGCGATAAGGACCGAAGGACGAAAGTGCTATGCCAGATGGACACCACCTTATTATCTCTCTGTGAGAACCCACTAATGCTATCTATGTTAGTTTTTGTTGCCCAACACTCGCCTCCTGGCTCCCCTTTGCCAAACAATAGGGCCCAATTGTACAAAATATTTCTCACCAAGATATTAGAGTGGGAAGAAGCTAAGCGAGAAATCCGCACCCCTATATCGCTCCGTGAGGCATTATTATCTGATCTGGCATATCGGATGCATAATAATGTATTATCCATCGAGTATAGACTAGCAGAACAATGGGTCCAAGAGAAATATCGGGCAGAAATGGACTTTTACCGGATTCCCTTTCCTCAGGTTCTCCGAGATACTCTGGAGCTGCCACCAATCGTAAAGTCACAAAGTGGGCAAGCCGGCAAGGTAAGTTTCGTACATCAGTCTTTTCAAGAATTTTATACGGCGTGTGAACTCTACAAGAAACTTACTACGATAATGTGCATCGAGGACTTAGAGCCTTATATTCACCAAACACGGTGGTGGGATACTATGAAATTTCTCTCGGGACTGATGGATAACTCCACCAGACTATGTGACTATATTCAATCCCAAGGCAATTTATACCTTGCAGCTCAATGCATATGCGCAGCCCAGCACGTGGATGCGGAGCTAGTAGATTACGTTATTAACCGCACCTTAACCGAATTTAAATATGGCAAGGTAGCTTTCAACTATAATTTAATTTTCTGTTTAAAGATGATCTCTGACAGGCGGAGCCCAGCGTTGAGCCCAAGAGTGATCGATGACATGAATTACTGGCTCGACAAATATGCCGTACGGACCCCTAGAAATCTCAAGCATCTGGATACCGCGACATTGATTAGATACTGCAAGGGTTATGATGAGGATTTGCAAATTGATGCGATTTGGACGCTCGGAGAGCGAAAGGCTAAGGAAGCGCTGCCGACACTTTTGGAGGTAATGGAAAAGACAGATAGTTATGCTGTGCGGGGCCAAGTTGCGATCGCCCTTGGCAAATTGGGCGATGAGAGGGCGATAGAGGCTCTGCGTAGCTGCTTGGGTAAAGATACCCCCCCTCGAATTCGAGCCTATGCTCTCAATGCAATGGGACAAATTGGGAGCAGCAAAGCGATTCCCTATATTGTCGAGTACCTACTTGATCCGAGCAACGAATATAGAGACTCTGCATCGTGGGCATTGAAAGGCATTCATGACCCTGCAGTAAGCAGTATACTGAAGCAAGCCCTCTTTGAAATCGAAGGAGATAGATATACTAAAGGCAATCTAGTATATTCGCTAGGAGAGTTAGGGATCTTAGATGCTGTAGACGACATAATCTCTTGGTTAGAGGACGTCGAAGACCCTTATGTGATTGAGGACGCTGTCTACGCGCTGGGAACGTTAGGTGATCCCAAGGCAGTAGACACTCTGATTGGCTACCTTGATCATGCTGATGCAGTTGTCAGGATGCGAGCGGCAGATGCCTTAGGGAATATTGGGGACCCCAGAAGCATTCCAGCCCTTGAAGCGCTCATACAAAGGGAACCGGAGCACAAATTCAATTTTGTGCGTCAAGCTGCAGTGGAAGCGATTGCCCGTATTCAACGGCGCAACTTGCAAGCGTATATCGGCTGCATTTCAGGTTGTTAGTCGTAATCTCCCCTCGAAGCATCATGTCCCTAGGTATATGGGTGCCTTCAGACTTTGTGCTGGTAGATACAAACTATTGGTATGCCCTCCTGGATTGTAAGCAAGAAAGGCATACTGAGGCTGTGCGCATGATTGCGGAATCATCAGCTCCGTTAGCAACAACTAATTACATCATCAACGAGCTAGTTGAGTGTATTAACGAACAGAATCTTAGCATTGATGTCGTATACTTCTTCTGGGATTTGTGGACTGGCAATATTGCAAGGGTCATTAGAATAACGCCGGAATGCGAAATGTTGGCTTGGAAACTGTACTTGCAGGTGCAGAATACGGAGCTTAGTTTTACGGATTGCACCAGTTTAGTCCTCTTGGCGAAGTTCGCGATGGCAAATTTCCTAACCTTTGACGAATCCTTGGCAATGTTTTTCGATCAGCAAAGGCATGCTCTTGCAAAATGGTTGCAAGCCATCGTCGCCGATAGGCCGCCGGGGCATGTCTCGGCCGAGAAATGAACTAATTGCCATAAATGTCCCTTTGTAACTTGCCACTGATACCCCACAAGGAGGTCAGGATGAGGACTACCGCAGATGTTGTGATAATTGGTGGAGGAATCCAAGGTGTAAGCGCTTTATACTATCTGGCTGAAAGCGGCATCCGCAACACCGTACTTGTTGAAATGGATAAGCTGGCTAGTGGCACCACAGCCTATACCGCTGGATGGATAATGCTTCAGCAACCACGTAGAGAGCAGATGCAATTGTCACAGATATCGTTTGCCGAATTCCGCTCATTTGAGGACAAGTTCGGTGTCGATATAGGCTTTCGGCAAAAGGGATCGCTTTCTATAAACACTATTGGGCATTCAGATGAAATGCGTGAACGGGCCCAACTCCAGAAATCTCTAGGTATTCCGGTCAAAATCTTGACTGCAAGTGAAATCAAATCAATGGCGCCTATCCTGAATGTTAGTGATATAGAGTTAGGGTTATATTGCGAAGAGGATGGAGTTGTTGATGCTAATGCGATTGTGTACGCCTACAGTAAAGCAGCCAAGTTGCTCGGTGCAGAGGTTGAAGAAGGGGTGAAAGCCATCGATATAATAGTTCAGAACGCGAAAGTCATCGGAGTCAAAACAACACGCGGACTGATAGCCACACCCTTTGTAGTCAACGCGGCCGGCATATATGCAAAGGAAGTTGGTAAGTGGATAGGTCTTGATATTCCTATCACCAATGCTTTGCGGCATATAGTGGTTACCGATCTTCTAATTCCAGAAGATATGCCCTTGATTGAAGTTCTTAACCCTGTACAGATATACATTGGATCAACAGGGGGACGGGCAGATTACACAGTCGGCAGTTTTGAAACAGATAGATTTGAACACAAACCTGACCTCATGCTCTTGATAAAGACACACTTAGATGACCTTATGCATCGTGCACCTGCCTTAGCGGAAGCGGGAATAGTGACTTGCACAGCGGGCATACGTTCGCTTACCCCAGATGGTTTGCCAATTCTTGGGCCTGTAGAAGAAGTTTCAGGGTACATTAATGATTGCGGATGGGGAGGAACCGGAATATCACATGGGCCCGCTGGTGGCCAAGTCATCGCTGAGTGTATTGCAGGGACAAGCAATCTGCCAGTGAGCATCGAACCCTTTCTCATGAAACGTTTTCAAACTGCTAAGACGTAGATGTATAGAAGCATTAGTGGCATGTCATGGTTGGGGGGATAAGTCAGGTCAGGAGGCAAGAGTTTCCAGTGCTTTGAGGACTTTGCTCAGAGTCTATTCCCATCCATTGGTGCCTCTTCAAGGAAACTGAGAAGGACGCCAAGAAATACTCGGAAGACCTGCTATGCGGAGTTAGCGGGAGAGACTTTCCTGGGGATATCCCCTGCGACAGGCGAAGTTGATCAACCAGCTTGTTCGTTCAGAAGGGGTGTGCCAGGGTTATTGGGCCTCCATGTACCTCATAGGGGCGTTGTTCCTTAAGAACAACATAGATCCGAGCCAGGAGCCGATGGCAGACAGCTGCCATGGCCACGCTGTGGTGTTTGCCTTGCCGCTGTTTGCGTTGATAGAAGGCAGCCAAGTCGGGGTTGTACTGCCGGGCTATGGTTGCTGCCATCCAGACCGCTCGGCGGAGATAGGGTGACCCCCGCTTGCTGAGGCGAGCCTGAGTAGCCTGGAATTGTCCACTCTGGTGGATGGTGGGGTCCAGGCCCGCATAGGCCACCAACTGTTTGAGCGAAGGGAAGCGTTGAATATCCCCGATTTCGCCCAGGATGGTGGCAGCCAAGGCAGTGCTGATGCCTGGGATAGTATCCAGCTATTGTTCCTCCTGAGCCAGGAGGGCGGCGATGACGAATGGCCTCGCCTCGATGGAGACTATCCGCCCCATGGCGATTCATCCCGGAGGCGGCGAGACCATTCGTCAGAGGTATCCATCGAAGATGGTCCTCTGCTGGGTCAGGAGTTCCCACCGGTCTAGCTGAAGTGCCATCTCAAGCCGAGCGGCCTTCTCCAGGGAGCAGATGCCCAGGGAGTGTTGAGCCGCCCTTTGGATTCGACGGGCCAGGGAGGGGCCGAGGCGACCTCGGCTGGCTTTCCTGATGGCCTCCGTCAGCTCCTGAAGGGGCCAGGCGGCGAACTCGTGAGCAGCGACCGCTTGGCGGAGGAGGTGTCGGGAGGTAGGGCTGAAGGGGCGGCTGAAGAGGGTGGGATACTCTGGGAAGACGCGGTCAAGGATCGCCAGTGCTCGGCGTTGGATGTCGGCTCGGCGATTGAGCAAGGTGAAGCGGAAGCGCGCCAACTCCCGCATCTGGCGGATGTTGGGTGAGGGTACCACCATGGGTTGCGCACGCCCGATACGCAGGAAGTCCGCAATCCAGAAGCTGTCCACCGGGTCCGTCTTGGTCTTGCGGATGCCCACTTGGCGGTAGGCTTTGATCTGGAGGGGGTTGAGGACGGCGACGGAATAGCCGTGCTCAAGCAGATGCTCGTACAAAGCCAGCCAGTAGTGTCCGGTGGATTCTAGGGCGATTCTTACAGGGCCATTGAGCCTGTGGAGGCGGTCTAAGAGGTCCTTCACTCCCTGTTGGGTATTGGCGAAGCGGAAGGGGGGATGACCACCTGACTGGCCTCATCGAGGCCGATGGCATCATGGTGATGCTTGGCCACATCGATGCCGATGTAGTACATGATCACTCTCCTTTGCTAAGGTGCTGTCGCGGGAGGACCGAGCCCCCGGGCCTCTACGAGTCCACAACCTTGTGCGTGAGGCGTAGCCGAGCTACCACCTGCTCATTCGTGGCCTCTTGTAGAGGGAGGGCGACAGTCTTTCGTGCGGGGCGTCTCCCCAAGGAGGAAGAACGTCGCTCTGACCTGAGGGCCTCTCTACGTGAAGAGGGCGCAGACCCTCAAGTCTACGCCCTCAGTTTTCAATGATAATCCAAAGAGGTCAAAAATGCAAAAATCTAAAGGTCAACCCCATACCTGTTCCCGGCATGGGATGGGGCTCAGCCCCAAATATGTATACAGGGAGGATCTAACATGAGAATCACGAAAATAGACGAATCTGCTTACCTACCGGAGTATGCAATTCAGCGTCTCTCGGAAATGGGCCAATTTGTAAAGTATGATGATCGACCCTCTCGCGAGGAGGCGATTCGTCGACTCAATGAGACTGATATCGCGATAGTCGAGTGGACCGCTATCGACCGCGATATGTTTGAGCAGATTACAGGCCTGAAGTACATTGTGGTAGCCCTCACAGGGTACGAGTTTGTGGATGTGACCGCAGCCAAAGAACACGGTATCCTCGTCTCTAACATCCCGGGCTATTCGCGACAATCAGTGGCAGAGCACGCCTTTGCTTTGCTACTGGCAGTGAACCGGCGAATTCGGCAGGCGGACCAAGCTGCCCGAAAAGGAAAGCGCGACTACTTTGAACCCTTCCTGGCGACAGAGCTTTATGGAAAGACTTTGGGCATTCTTGGACTGGGCAATATCGGCTCCTGGATAGCCAAGATTGGCCAAGGGTTCGGCATGAGCGTGATTGCCCACAGCCGCACGCCCAAAGGCCTTCCCAACATTAAAGATGTGGGCTTGGAAGAACTGCTGAAAGAAAGCGACGTTGTGATGGTCTGTGTGAGCTACAACGAGAGCACAGTGGGAATGCTCTCTAGGGAACGGCTAGCGTTGATGAAACCCACTGCATTCTTGGTGAGCATTGCTCCCGCTGGCATTTGTGACGAGGCAGCTTTGGCTGATATGTTGGAGACTGGCAAGCTCGCGGGTGTAGGGTTAGATATTCCCCAAGAAGATTCGCCCTTGGAAAAGGTGGAAAACGCGGTTCTCACGCCGGGCATTGCTTGGTACACCCAGGACAGCCTGGATCGCCTTATCTCCATCCTACTCGACAACATAGAGAAGTTCATCGCGGGAGAGCCTCAAAACGTGGTAAACGCCTGATTAGTAAGCTAGTCGCAGCGGCTAGAGGGGAGCTTCTCCTTGATATCGAGACATCCGGTTCTGGATGGTTTTCTGCATGTGGTCAGCTACTGGCAGCCGCGAAATAAGCTTGCTCGCAGGCCATGGAAGGTCTTGTCGATGCAATCCTCAACGTATGACTGACACTGCTCCGGTCAGCTCAAGCTGGTTAACCCAAGTATGTTTGACAGCTCGGTCGTGGCCCAGGAACCGAAGTCTGGGGTTGATATCCGTCGGAAAGGTACGGCCACTCGGGCTGGTGACGGGGACTCGGTCAGCTAGCTTTGTGACATGTGGTCTGGCTTCTGCTGGGATACCGATATCTTTTAAAGGGTCTCCATCCCCTGCGTTGCGTGGGTGCCGGATTGATTAAGGAACTGCGGTATATGTCAATCTCCATTCTCAAGGGCCAATGAAAGAAAGGGAACGGTAACCAAAGAACGCGAGCGCAGACATCGTTCGCATGTGAATCAACTCAGGAAACTCTGAGGAAGGAGAATTCGGCAACATGAAACAAGCTAGGATTAAGGTAACAGATCGACCAGACCTCTATGACTGGCTGTATGAAGAATATACTGGAGACATTCCGATGTACCGCTCATTGGCGGAATCTCATGCCGAGGTACTCGAATGCGGTATCGGAACTGGTCGAGTCGCGATACCATTGGCTAATAGCGGCAGAATTGTGTTCGGTATCGACAATTCCCCCGCTATGCTTCAAAGGCTTGAGGGTAAGTTAAAGGAGCAACCTCCGGCTATACGAGATAGCATACATTGGTATCGGGCTGACATGAGGGATTTCGACCTGGGCCGAAAGTTCTCGTTCATATATGCTCCATTTTCCACATTCAATTACCTACTAACTATTGAGGATCAAAAGGCAAGCCTCGCAGCGATTCGAAGACACATTACCGCCCAAGGGACTCTAGTCTTGGAGATTCTTTCGTTTTCGCTTTATCCTAAGTGGTTGGATAACGAGCCTGTCATGAGGTTAGTTAAAGAAAAGACAGACCCCAAGACCGGTAAGACCGTCGCGATGTGGAAATTTGGAAAGTTTGATTCGGCCACACAGATCGTAACCGAAGAAAGACATTTCAGATTCTATGATGCAACAGGAAAGTTTGAACGGGAAGAGACGGTCTTCTGGGAAAATCGCTTCTTCTTCCTTGGAGAAATGCGCCTCTTGCTGGAAGCCAGTGGGTTTAAGACCGTCGCTGTATACGGAGATTATAGTTTTGGTCCGTACCGACATACTAGCAAATTCGCTGTAGTGGTCGCCAAACCGATCTAAGGGATAGGTGGCCGGTCCGTGAGTAAACAAGATGGGTGCGGGAGCTGACTCACACTTATGTCCCATGGCACAGAGAAGCCTGGTTGGTAACTACTTCATGAAACCAGAATTGCACCTTAAAAAGTAACTTCCGCCAGGGCGAGGCCAAAAGGCTGGACTCGCCAGCCAAGTTGGGGTATAACTGAAGTGTCCAACACACCCCAATGGAGGCGAGTCCAATGGC
>Ga0190286_1000700_pt1 | contig 13338 bp, 15 predicted proteins | sample 48691834_MG_FD_183241 | JGI IMG/M metagenome (GOLD analysis project Ga0190286, IMG submission 183241) | Hydrothermal vent microbial mat bacterial communities from Southern Trench, Guaymas Basin, Mexico - 4869-18-3-4_MG | ecosystem: Environmental > Aquatic > Marine > Hydrothermal vents >... | reverse complement strand
AGCTTTGGGTGAAACTTTACCGACAGCAAGACGGTTATTGCCTGGTAACAGTAATGACCAAATTCCCAAAACAGGGAATAGAAGTTGAAACCAAGTATGACACCGGCTACCCACCCAAAGGTGAGGATCCTCTGGATATCTGCACCTATCACATCATAAACGATTGGGGAGTTGAACACTTCATAACCTTCCATGAGGTCTTTTACCTGAGGAGGTCAAGTAATGTATAACATCTCCTTACCGAGAGAGCTTATGAAAGAGCTTTACGAATTAAGGGAGAAACACGGCAGAGGTCCAATTGCCAGACAGGTTAGAGAAGCAGTAAAAGCCTACATTGTCCGGGAGAAGAGGAAGATTGCCACAGCCAAGAAAAACAAGACTAAAGAAAAAGGCTCCTGATAAAGGAGCCTTTTATATTTCAGTAATCCTCTGGCAATAAAGCAATTGTTCCTTCACCTTCTCCGTTGTCAATGAACCAAAGATCAGGACGACCTCCTTGAAGATCTTGGAAAACTTGAAGGTAATCCAAGCCATTGTAGAGCTTGGCTTGTCTCTGAAGGTAGCGAAGGCATATCAGGATCACCTCTTGGCCATAAACTCTGAGAGCAGCAGGTGTAGCAACGAAAGGTTGAGAAGTGAAAAAGTACCGACTGGCAGGATGATCAAGTGGAATCTCCTGAGGCTTCAGAATTAGTCCTTCTGGTAGCATTCTTGCCTCCTTGATATAAGTTGTTTGTAAAATACAGCCTTATTTTATATCTCCGGAGAATTTCGTCAAGGGTTTGATTTCCTATTTACATTTTCTGGGTACCTCCTTCTCTAAAGAAGTTATGTGGTCTTACTCCGGTGGTCTTCGGGCTACCGGGGTTTTCTAATTCCTATACAAAAGCACATATTTTGTATAACTTCCTCCTTCAAGACCCCCTAATTTTCCCCTTGACAAGGGATTTTTGATAGCTTATACTTATACCAAAGGTCATTTCGTATAGGAGAAACCTATGTCAAACAGGGCGCTCGTTTCCCAAAGGACAGCTTTAGCCCGAGCCTTCCAGATAGTCCCTTACCTGACAAGGGAGGAGGTCAAGCTTCTCGTTGAAGAGGCGAAGAGGAGGCCCAGAAAAGGCGAAAGGGATGCCCTTTTGGTTCAGGTTTTATATCAGACGGGGCTGAGGATATCCGAGGCTTTGTCTTTGACCCCTTCTTCTATCAGGGAATTTGAAGGAAAGCCAGCTTTGGAGGTCTTGGGAAAGGGGAGGAAGCTCAGGCTTGTTGCCTGTCCTGAGAGATTGGCTGATAAACTCAGGGCCTATGCTTACAAGAAGGGTCTTGGACCGAAGGATAAGTTCTTCCCCATAAACAGACAAAGAGCCTGGCAGATCCTCAAGGAGCTTGCAGCAAGAGCAGGGATCCAAAAGAGGGTCTATCCTCACCTCTTGCGCCACTCAGATGCAATCGAAAGGTTGCGCCAGACTGGAAACCCCAAGGCTCTCCAACACCACCTTGGCCATTCCTCGACCGTTATGGTGATGAGGTACCTTTCGACCCTCACCCAAGAGGATTCCTTGAGGATCCAGCAACAGGTGGAGTTTGAGGAAGAGTAACACAATAAATGTTGACATCTTTAACTTATATCAGAGAAAGGTGCTAAAATGAAACGGCTAAGAGTTCAACAACAAAGGCTTTCTTTGCAACAAGACGATAGTATATGTTTTGTGATTGAGGATACTCAAGAAAATCGGAAATACTCCCTTGAGGAGATAAGGAACAAGGTGATAGTAGGTAATGCACTTGAGGTTTTAAGGAAAATAGATGATGAGGTTTTTGATATGGTTTTCATTGATCCCCCTTACTTTTTGCAACTGCCCAACAAAGAGTTAAGACGATGGACTGTTAAAACCGTTGTGGAAGGAGTAAATGATGAATGGGATAAGTTCTCTTCGTTTCAAGAGTATGATGATTTTATAACAAGACTTTTAACAGAAGTAAAAAGAGTGATGAAACCAAACGCTACTATTTGGGTTATTGCTACCTATCACAGTATCTTTAGAATTGGAAAAATGATGCAAGATTTAGGTTATTGGATTCTCAATGATGTTATTTGGATAAAAACTAATCCTATGCCCAATTGGTTAGGTGTAAGATTTACGAATGCTACCGAAAATCTTATCTGGGCAGTTAAGGACAAGAATTCAAAAAAGTATACTTTTAATAGAGAGTTTGCAAAGAAATTTGGTATAGGTAGTGTAGGAGCAAACGTTTGGGTATTACCACTTTGCTGGGGTAATGAGAGACTAAAGAATAAACAGGGCAAAAAATTACACTCTACACAAAAACCTATAGAGTTACTTAAAAGAGTAATCCTGACTTCTACCAAAGAAGGAGATTTGATTTTAGACCCTGTGGCAGGTACAGGAACGACAGGGTATGTTGCAAAAGCATTAAATAGAGATTTTGTTATGATAGAGATAAACCCGAAGTACGTGGAAGGAATGATAGAAAGATTTAAAAAACCTTTGAGAATATCGAATGAGGTCTCCCCTAACAAAGAAAAAGTAAATAAGTACTTAAAATTAGAGGAGGTTTCATGAACTATAGAGAATTCTGTGCAATTCTAAACAAACATATATTTGAGGGGGAAAAGAAAGAGCTATTAAGAAAAATTGCCGAAAGACCTGAGCGTTTTATAGGTTTGTTCAGACCAACAAAACCGGGAGCTAAGGTCTTACAACATATTCTTCAATCTCATGAAATTAGGTTCGGAGACGCTATGGAAGAATTGCTCTCGAAACTTCTACAGGAGTGGGGATTTACCGTGCTTCCTAAAATTATTATCCCCGATTCAACAAATCCTAGGATAAAACTTGATATAGATCAATATTTTACGGATGGCGTAGCCTATTACTTTATCGAGCAAAAAGTAAGAGACGATCACGACTCTACAAAGAAGAGAGGGCAGATAAGTAATTTCGAAGCAAAACTAGAGTTTCTTTACAGAAAACATAGATATAACACCAAAGGGATCATGTATTTTATTGATCCTGACCTGGTTAAGAACAAGAACTACTATATTGAGGAATTGAATAAAATGGAAGACACTTATGGGGTAGAACTGAGTCTCCTTTACGGAGGTGAGCTTTTTGAATATTTTGGAAAGTTTGAAGTATGGGAAACTATTTTAGAATGGCTAAAACAATGGAAGGAGAGCTTACCTGAATTGCCAGAAATCAATTTTGATGTAGAAGCTGAACGCAGTTTTATAGAAATCAGAGACTTAGAGATAAGATTTTGGAGAAGACTTCTAGAAAATGAGAAGTTATGGGAAGAAGGAATAATGGAAGCAGTCTTCAGAGATGGTATAACACTAAAGTTATTATTAAACTTCTTTAGAAGACAACCGGAGGCACCTTATAGGAGACTTGCATCATTGCTAAGTCAGAAACTTGAGAAATACTATAATACCAAAGTCGGGGGAGGAGGGGAAGGGAGAAGGTTTTGGGTAGGAGAGGGTTGTTAAAATCAGGTTGTAGATATCTAAAGAAAAAACTGGAATTGATAGCAGAAAAAATCCTCAATCCTCTTGACAACAACAAAATAGGAAATTATCTTTCTCCTCGGATAAGCTTTTAAGACAAAGGGTGGTGAGGTATTAAAGTGAGGGCGATGGGAGGAATGGGTTAAAAAGGTAGGCAATAAGGAACAATAGAAAAGGCACCATATTTAAAGCTCTGGAGGAAGATTAGGCCATGTCTTTTTAAAACTCAATAAAACCAAGGACATGGCTTGTTTTATCTTTAATAGCGATGGAATTTTCTAATATACTTCGCAACTTGAAGATTGATACATGGTATAAAGCCTTCGTTTATCTTGGGGGTCTTGTTTTAACAATTTCCTTTTTTGTCGAAGCCAAAGGGATCACAAACACTCAACTGCAGTTACTATCAGCTGGGGTCTTTTTCGTCGGAATTGGTGAATGGAAAAATCGAAAAATTTTAGCTTACATGAAGCCTTCTAATGCTTATGGCCCTGCCGCATTATTTCAGAAACCAATTCGTAAACCCGATCTTGTTGGTATTCTTTTTGATATTATCGGCGTATTTTTAATCATATTAGGGACTTGGAGTATTATTAAAACCAGGTAATCTCTCTACAGACAGCGTCCTCTATGAGCCTTCAAGAGAGAAAAGTTATCCACATCCCCCTTCCGAATTACCGTATTATCAATCGCCCTTATCCGTATTATCAATCGCCCTTATCCGTATTATCAATCGCCCTTATTGGCTGTCAACCCTTACCAGTTCTACCTTCCCCGAACCTAAGAGCTTTTTAAGAGCTTTTTAAGAGCGTTATAAAGATATCCACAGGAGAAAGGCAACGGTTTTTAAAAATCTTCTTTTATCCTATAATAGAGCTATGAGCCACAAAGAGAAAATTAAAAGAACCAGAGATAGGGAAAAAGAAAAATCTATTGTCAGAAGCGAACTTAACCTTGAAAAAAACCCTGTCTTCACTGTCTCTACTTATAAAGAAAAATCAAGGGAGGTTATTTTCAAAGAAACTGGCCAAAAAGGTGAAGTCACAGAAAGAAGGATAATAGTTGGAAAAACAGCCCAAGGAGTTGAAACAGGAGTTTTAAATACCTATCATTTCAAAGTCTACCTTGCCCTACTTGAACTTTGGGATAAAGCAGGGAGACCAGTCTCAGAGCCAGTCCATTTTACCATTCTTAGAATTCTTAAAAGGTTAGGAATGAAGGATTCTGGAGAGGAATATAGAAGACTCAAACGATGGCTTCGAGATTTACGCCAGATACCAATTTCATTTATTCAATCTTTCTATATTCCTAAAGAAGGTGAATATAGAGACTTAGCTGATATCACTATCCTTAATCATCTCCGTATTTACGAACGGAAGGGGATAGGAAGACGACAAAAAACCAGAGGTTATGGAGAATTCCGATTTGATGATTATATCCTTGAGGGTTTGATCAACAATCATGTCCATCCTTTAAGGCTTGATGTTATTAAGTCTTTTAGAAAACACAAAGACTTGTCAATTTTGCTTTACACTTTTATTGATAGGAATCTTGCTTTCAAAGACGAATTTGAAATTGGACTAGAAAGGTTGTTTGAAATTTTAGATTTAAGCCAGAGACATGTAAGGAAGCCTTACGACAGAAAGAAAGTCCTTGACCCTGTTGTTAAAGAACTCCAAGGCAAAGAACTTTCAACAGGTATCCTCTCATATATCCGGATCCTCAAGACAAAAGACGACAAAGACTACAAGCTCGTTTGTCACAAAAAACCGTTTAGAGCCCTCCCACCCCAAGACAAAACGAACGATGATGTAAAAACCGAAACTTTAGTCCAGGAGATGATCGAAGCCTTAGGAGATGAAAAGAGCAGGACATTTTATAATCTGGTAGCTAAGAAGTGTCCAGAAGATTTGATCTACAGGTGTCTTTCAGAAGTAAAAGACGCCTATCTTACCGGAACACTCAAAAAGAGTAAGGGAGCTTACTTTGTCTTTCTGATACGGAAATACGCAAAAGAGATGGGAATAGAGATTTAGGAAAGGGGTCCGATGACAACATTTGCATTTGTGATCACTGTTTTAGCGTTAGCGGCTACTATAATAAGTATAATTTATTCTAAGCTTGCAATAAGAGAAGCAAAAAAAAGTACAGCAGAGAGTATTCTATTCGGTCTTCAGGCGATCCATAAGCAAATAAAAACAGTTACTGAGCACTTACAGGTTTACCTGAATGGAGAAGTTAGAAATATAATTCCACAGTTGAGTTCTGCTTTGCATTCAGATACAGGAGATATCCAAAAGATAGGAGCAATAATCATGCGGCTTTCAGGAGTTGTAGAAGGGATAGAAAAAACGCTTGATCCTATTTGTAAGGACCTACAAGCTGCCCACGAAAATTTAAGAGATTACATTAGGATATATAACAAAGACTACGATAAGTCCGAGGAATCTTGCCAGTAGTTTTACCCTGTGCCTATAGATATCTACAAGTAGCCCGCCTTCGGCGGGCATGTGCGGGCGGCGTCGGTCGGGCTTCGGAGCTTCCACTGGAAGCTCCTCCGCCCTCCCGACTCAAATACTCACCCCCTGCTCGCCCCCAGATTGCTTCACTCCGTTCAGCAATCTGGGTCCCACGCTTCGCTGGCTCGCAGGGGGCTGCGCCCGCAGGCGGGCTTGGGTCTCCGCTCAGCCCCTTCGGGGCTTCGCTCCGACCTGAGTATTTGAGTCGGGAGCCAAGTTTTGTTTCGGCTCAGGCTTCGCTTCTCTCGCCTTCGCCGACAAAACTTTGGCGCCCGACGCCGCCCGCACAAAAGCGGAATGGATTTCCTTATATTTTGACAGCTTGCTGTCAAGCCAGCAAAACATCAAGCTGGTAAGCTGTCATATGTCTCAAAAGAGGCTCCCAAAATACAAAAGGGCCAAAACTCCTGTCCCTTTGAGGCTTCAAGAGAGGGACAAGGAGATAATAAAGCTCGTCTGGGAGTATAGGTTCTTGCAGGCAGACCACATCTCCCTGCTTTTGGGATCGAACAGAAAGTCCATCTTAAGGAGACTTCAGAAGCTCTATCACAACAGGTACCTTCAGAGGATCTACTTTCCGATTGTCCTCTTTCAGGGAGGCTCTGAAAAACCTATCTATGCTTTGGACAGGAAGGGAGCTGAGATCTTAACAGAAGACCTTGGCATCCCTCCTGAGAAGCTCGATTGGACGGACGAGAAAAACAAGGTCAAGGAAAGATACCTGAGACATGCCTTGATGATCTCCAACTTCCGGGTCATCCTGACCTGTGCGATAAGAGAGGTCCACCCTTACTTCTCCCTTCTGTTCTGGATGCAGGGCAAGGAGCTCAAGGACGAGGTCTTCTTCGAAGAGAACTCCCCCTTTGGTCCGGTGGAGAGGAGGATCGCTGTCGTCCCGGACGCCCTCTTCTGCCTTGAGGACAGAAGGCAGGGAAAAGAGGGTAAGATGTATTTCTTCTTGGAGGCGGACAGGTCGACGATGACCACAAAGAGGTTCCTCTGGAAGATGAGGGGGTATTGGAACTACTGGAAGCAAGGGAAGGTCTCCCAAAGGTACGGCTTCAGGAACTTCAGGGTTCTGGTTTTGACCAAATCCCCCCAGAGGAGGGACAGCCTCTGTCAGGTAACCCAGAAAGCTGACGACAGACAAATAGGCTCTTACATGTTCTGGTTCGCAGCAGAGGAGGACATAAAGCTGGAGGACCCCTTGAGCATCTTTCAGTACATCTGGAGGACACCTGTGCTGAAAGATCAGAGATTACACTCAATTTTGGAGTGAAGAGGATGGCCGGTATCTCAGATGATGACTTAGGCTGCCTAATCGCTGGAGGGATGTTCTTTCTGGTTCTTGGAGGGGTGTTCTACCTTATTGCCAAGGCCATCAAAGGTTTTTTCTCCCTGCTTGTGTCTCCTCCGGGTATAATATTGATTCTTCTCGTCTCTCTCGTGCTGATCCTCCTTAGTGAGAAGAGGAAGAAAGGTCAACCGGAGACCGGCAAAGGAGGAGAAATAGTCAAACAGCTTCCCGATCCACCCTCTTTACCTGATCTTCCAAGGGTAGAGATACCTTTCTCCCTAGAGGAGGTTGTCAGGGACCTACTTGAGGCTGCGGATCAGCCCGGCCTCCTCACAAGAAAGATCGAATTTTGGAAAGCATTATCAAGAACGAAGGAACAAATTCGAGCTTTAGAGGTCATAATAGAGTTGCTCAATAAGAACAGGCAACTTCTCAAAACTTATTTAGAGTATCTAGAGGAGAGACGGAAAGTTAAGAAATTTGAGAGTGTTAAAGAGATTGAGGATGAGATCGAGAGGAAGAGGCTCGAAAGGCAGAAATTGGAGGAGGAGGTAAAAAAGGAGGGATTGGAGCTTGAAAGGGAAAGGATAAAGCTTGAAAGAGAGAAACTTAAGGAAAGGAGGAAGAGGAAGACACCGAAGGAGCTGGTAGATGAGGCAGAGAAGCTCTTAGAGGCTCAAAGGATAATGGAAGAGTTGAAAGTCACGCACTTCTTAGAGAGAGCTAAAGTAAGAGTTCTGAAAAGAATAGAGTTAGAGGAGAAATATCCTTCTGAGGTGGTGGAGGAGATCTTCGATCTGATGGACAAGATGATGGAGGAAGGAGATGGATCCTTTAGAGGAAGAAGTTGAGAGGATAAGGAGGAACCTCGAAAAGGAGGTAGCTAACCTCCGGAAGAACCTCTATACGAGACGGAGGAGAGCCGGCTTTATATTGGGCACGAACGTTCTGAGCGGAGAGCCTGTCTTCCTTTCGGAAAAAGATAGACAGAGCCACATCCACATCATCGGCACGACCGGAGCAGGGAAGAGCAAGCTTATGGAACATATGATCCGCTCCGACATAAACCAAGGGAAGGGCCTTTGTCTGGTGGACCCCCACGGAGACCTGTATCAAGAAGTTCTAAAGTATGTTGTCAGGAAGAGGCTCGACGAAAGAAAGGTCATCCTCATTGATCCCAACGATGAGCAATGGGCGGTTGGCATAAACTTCCTCGAATACGACCCAAGCTTAAGATCCCCCTCCTCCCATGCTTCGGAAGTTATGAAGGGGATCGCCAAGGTATTCGGAGATGAGAACACGGACATCCTACCAAGGCTCCAGAGGTGGCAGAGGAACGCCCTTATTCCCCTGATAGAAAGGAAGCTGACTTTAGTTGAACTTTTTGACTTCGTAAACCCTAATGATCCTATCTTCAGAAGGATCCTGCTGGAGGAGATTGATGATTACTACTTGAGGAAGGAATGGGAGCTATTCGACAAGGCTCCCAAGAGCGAGAGGCTGAGCTACATCGAAGCTGTCCTGAACCGAGCCAACAAGTTCGCCGGAGGAAGGGAGATAAGGAGGATATTCGGCCAGATAAACTCGACTGTTAACTTCAGGGAGGCTATGGACCAAGGAAAGGTAGTTCTTTGCAACCTTGCCTCTAACAAGTTATCTCAGGAAGAGCAGAGGATGTTGGGAGTGGTTATAGTCGACAAGATCGTCCAAGCTGCCAAATCGAGGGTGGATATCCCGGAAAGAAAAAGGAGACCGTTTTACTTTTACCTCGATGAGTTCGGCCAGTTCGTCTCAGAGGACATAGCAAGGGCCCTGCAGGAGCTGAGGAAGTTCAAGGTATTTCTTGTGTTGGCCCATCAGGAGCTTGAGCAGTTAAGGCAGGAGAGCCCGAAAGTTTACAGTGCTGTAATGTCGGAACCCCAGGTCAGGATCTCCTTTAGGATATCGAGGGAGGACGCCGAGATCATGGCCAAGGAGATGTTCACAGGAAAGATAAGGGGAGACAGGGAAAAGAGGAGGATCGAGCAGACGAAGTTCTGGCCTAAAGAGACCACCAGGGCAGTTGAGACGGAGATGGAAAGTTGGACAGAAGGGAGGTTTACGAGCGAGACAGAATTAGGGACCGAGAGTGAAGGCGAAGGGGAGGTTAGGGTGCCAGTTCCCCTGTTTTTGGAGCCGGACAGGGTAACCTACACCGAAACCAGCGTCAGATCAACTGCCAAGGGCCTCTCCTTCGGGAGGAGCTCGGCTTCAGGAGGAGGAAGCTCCTTTAGCACCGTCCCTTGGTACGAGTACGAACCATTTAAGGAGGTTACCTCCATAGAGGACTATTCCATAGAGGAGATCGTCGAAAAGTACATCGCATGGATAAAGACCCAGCCCGACAGACACGCCCAGTTGAAGATAGGTCAGAGACCTCCCATCCCTATCGTAACCCCCTTCGTCAAACCCCTGCGGGTTCGGGAGAAGGACATCAGGACTTTAAAAGAAAGGGTTTACCAACGCTACGCTCTACCAGCAGAGGAGGTAGATCGACAGATTGAGGAGAGGAGAAAGAAGTTCTTGGAGCAAGCTAAGGCTTTGGGTTTGATTAAAGAAGAACCCCCGGAACTTACCCCTGAGATGATGAGGCATAGATGAGGAATATGTGTTATAATCAAGACAGGGCCAACTTATCCTTACCGTCCTCCCCAGAAGACCAGGGAACCTGTGGAGGGCTTCAGGCACCAGCCCTCTTCAGGTTTCGGTGGAGGTTGGGATAGCCGAAGAGCCCGGCTATTCCGGACCTTTTCTCTCTTGGGCTCTTCAGGAGGGGAAGGTCCAAAGGTAGGGAGGGTTGGCCTCTCTGGAAAGTTCTGAGCAAAGCTCAGGGTGCCTAACTTTCCAGAGAGGCCTATGGTAAGAATAAGAAGAAAAAGAAAATGGTGGGACCTCGCCCATCGAAAAGAGAGGAGGTGTCAAAGGTGCGGTAAGAAGATAAAGATGGGAAGGTATTGTTATTGGTGCGGGAAAAGGTTAGGTTTGTGGTAATCGAGACAAGAAAATCGGGACAAAGGAGGAAAGATGAACGGTAAGGAGAAGAAAGAGGCAGAAAAACTGGGAGAAGAAGCAGAGCGTAGAGCAGCAGTAGCGGTTACGAAGATAATGGGTAAGCTTATTGAGGATATTGACAGAATGAGGAGGCTGAGCGAAGCTACTTCCTTAATAGGGAGAATTGCCAGTAATATAGCATTTATTGAGACTCTTCCAGCAGCGGTAAAAGAAGAACCTTCCTTAGCGCCATCTTTCTATGAGTTAGGAAGGTCTCCATTTGAAGTTCATGAGGGAATTTGTGAGGATTTCAAGAGAAGTTTGAAGATGAAGGATGAGGACTTCGATAAGTTATTCCCTAAAGTAAGCTCATATTTCGAAACTCCTGATCAGTTAATATCCGCCTTAATGAAGCTTTATCATACAGAATTTCAGATGATTATGTATCTAATGAGATATATGATTCCCCAAGCCCCAACTTCCTAGCTCAGAGACCGTGCTGAAAAGACGATTTGAGTTCTTCTGAGAAAGCAAACTTTCTCAGAAGAACAAACCCTGAAATCCCCAGCGAGGATTTCAGGGTTCAAATCCTCTTTTCACTCTGAGCCCCGCCCCAAAGAGGAGACATTTTACTGTCAAGACAGCTTGCTGTCTTACCAGCAAGCTGTTTTTCTGTTTTGACAGCAAAACATCTTGACATCTTGCTGTCAAAACTTTAAACTTAAGGTATGGGAAAGGTCATAACGATCGTCAACCAGAAGGGAGGAGTTGGAAAGACAACGACGGCCTTTAACCTCTCCGCTGCTTTGGCGGAGAAGAAAAAGAAGGTCCTGCTTTCCGACCTCGATCCTCAGGCAGGGTTGACAGTTTGTCTGGGATTTGAGCCTGAGGATTTTGAAAGGACTATCTACGATTGCCTAATAGAGGGCACAGACCTTGACGATGTGATAGTCGAGACGAGGATAGAAAATGTGCACCTCTTACCCTCAAACCCGGACCTTTCCGGAGCTGAGGCAGAGCTGATAGGAGAAGAGGGTTGGCAAGAGTCTTTAAAAAGAACATTGGACAGAGCAAAGCCAAATTATGACCTTATAATCGTTGACTGTCCCCCATCTTTGGGAGTTTTAACCATCAACGCCCTGGTGGCAGCAGATAAGGTCATAGTCCCCCTTATGTGCCAGTATTTGGCCATGAGGGCTTTAAAACAGCTTTCGGAGACAATAGAGAAGATAAGAGAGAGGTTCAATCCAAATTTGGAAATGAGGATCCTGAGGACCTTCTATCAAAAAAGGACGGTCCATTCAAGGGATGTCTCAGAGGAAATAGAATCTATCTTTAAAGGTCAGGTTTTCAAATCCATCATCAAAAAGACCATAAAGTTCGCCGATTCCTCGGTTGCTTCAGAGCCTGTTTTGAGAACAGCTCCTTCTTCCGAAGCAGCCGAAGCCTTCAGAAAATTGGCCAAGGAGGTAATAAAATGGCTAAAGCAAGAGTAAAAGGTAAAGGGAGGGAGATATTCCTCGGAGAGAAAGCCAGCAAGCCAGAGAAACAGCTTGACAGCAAAACAGCAAGCCGTCAAGCTGTCAAACCAGCAAGACAGCAAGTTGAGGGCAGCGAGAAGGTAACCCTTTACCTTCCCTCCGACCTGATTGCTCAGCTCGATGAAGTTTGGGCAGGTCTGAGGAGAAGGTATAAAAAAGAGAGGAAGGTCTCAAAGTCGGAGATAGTCAGGATAGCCCTTCAAAGGTGTCTCAGAGATTGGGCAGACCTTGAGAACTTCCCCAAGGAGGAACTTCCCCCAAAATAACCCCAGAAATGGCCCCTGAGGGGCTTGAACTTCAGAGAAAGTCTTTTTATACCTTCTGAGCCCCAAAAGCCCCTTCTGGGGGCTTTTGGGGCTCAGAAGGGCAATTTTGGAGGGGGTGAGACCAAAATTGAGGCTGAGGGTAATAAAAGGAGGAGAAATGGGAAGAAGGCTTCTGGGTATATGTCTGCTTGTTGCAATCGCCGCTGCCGGAGGCTACCTCTATCTCAAAAGACACCGGGAGGAACTCCTGCCTCCCCGCTCCCTCACCCCCTACCTCGAATCCCCAAGAGGAAGGATCAGGAAGGCTCCGAGGATAACTTTCACACATATGGAGCTGCAAAAGAAGAAAATCTCCGACGGAACAGCCATGTATTACGGGAAGGTCACATGGACCAAAGACGCCGGAGCAGAAGGAATCCCTGCACAGCTTCCCGTCGAGCTTTACCTTCCCATAAAGGAAAAGAGGGAACTTAGGCTTATAGGGATGTATTTCACGGGGGAGGATGGGAAGTTCTGGTTCGTGGTCCCGGATACTGCGGATTACCTCATAGGTACGAGGCCGGAAAGGGCTAAGAACATGCCTGAGAAGGCGAGGAAGTTCTTCCAAAGAAGGAAGAGAGGGACTTCTTATCCCCTCAGACAATTAACCCCAGACCAAACTTCTTGTAGCCATTTTTTCCTACATTACCCACCCGCTCCTTCCTTGGAAGGGTAGGAAACAATGTCTATCGGAAATATGCAACTTCCACTCTTCTCCGGAAAAGAAAAAGGATCCTTCCCCCCGCCCCTGGTGAGGTTGAAGGAGATAAAAGGCTCTTCCCCTTTGAGCTTGGCTTTGGGAGAGTATTTTAGGTATCTCTCTTTGAACTACTCTTCTCATACAGCAAAGAGTTTCACTTCGGACATAAGGCTTTTGATAAGGTTCCTTGGGCCCGAAAAGAGGATTGAGGAGGTTTCCACTCAGGACCTGCAGGAGTTTCTGTATTGGCTCAAAGAAAGGAAAGGCCAGCCCCAAAGCCCCAAGACCCTTTCAAGGAGGGTTACAGCTTTGAAGAACTTCTTCGGTTGGCTCAATCAGAAGGGAATAATCTCGGAAAACCCTGCAGCAAGGTTGATCTACAAAAGGGCAACCCCTCCTTTGCCGGAGATCCTC
>Ga0190286_1000699_pt1 | contig 13352 bp, 11 predicted proteins | sample 48691834_MG_FD_183241 | JGI IMG/M metagenome (GOLD analysis project Ga0190286, IMG submission 183241) | Hydrothermal vent microbial mat bacterial communities from Southern Trench, Guaymas Basin, Mexico - 4869-18-3-4_MG | ecosystem: Environmental > Aquatic > Marine > Hydrothermal vents >... | reverse complement strand
GGAGGATTTATAATCTTTATTTGCTTCATAAGATAGGGTTTGCAGAGTTCTATCTCTTCCGGAAACGGGTCTCTATTCTGAGGTGGGCGACATTTTATCACATTGGCAATGTAGATTTCTTCTCTCTTCAATCCTATTTGTTGGAGAAGCCTATCTAAGAGTTTGCCTGCCTGACCTACAAAAGGTCTTCCTATCTTATCCTCGTAGAATCCTGGAGCCTCACCTACAAACAAAAGGCGGGTATCGGGATTCCCTTCTCCGAAGACAATATGAGTTCTATGCTGATGAAGAGGGCATTTGGTACATTTCTCCACCTCTTCTTTTAATTTCCGTAGGGCTTCCTTCTTGTTCATCCTGAATTCTTCTGATTTATCTTCCCTCGGGAGGAGAAAGTCCTAATCTCTTAAATATTTTGTCTATGTTTTTAAGATACTCCTTTACATTGAAACAGTCCTCTAACTCTTGCTGGGTTAGGATTTCCCGGATAAAGGGAGATTTCTGGATAGCATCTTTAAAGTTCTTTTTCCTCTCTATACTTTCCAGGGCTATTTTCTGTATCTCTTCATAGGCTTTTTTGCGGTCTACACCCTTCTCCATTATCTTAAGCATCAGTTTCTGGGAGAAGAAAATATCTCCCGAAGATTCCAGATTCTTTAGCATCCTGGCTGTATTTACCTTTAGGTTTCTGATTATCCAGGTAAATCGCTCCAGAATATAATCTGTAAGGATGCAGGAATCAGGGATGATTATCCTCTCCACTGAAGAGTGGGATATATCCCTTTCGTGCCATAGAGGAATGTTCTCCAGGGAGGCTAAAGCATTACTCCGAATAACTCTGGCTAACCCGCATATCCTTTCACACAATATGGGATTTCTCTTGTGAGGCATGGCTGAGGAGCCTTTCTGCCCTTTGGTAAAAGGTTCTTCTACCTCTCCCACTTCGCTTCTCTGGAGATGTCTCACCTCCAGAGCGAATTTCTCTAAGGAAGAGGCTATGAGAGCCAGAGAAAGAAGGAAATGAGCATGACGGTCTCTCTGGATGACCTGAGAAGAGATAGGGTCAGGAGAAAGACCCAGCCTGGAGCATATATACTCCTCTATCTCGGGATCCAGATGGGAAAAGGTACCCACTGCTCCAGAGATTTTCCCAAACTTTACTCCATCCCAAGCCTCTTTAAATCTTTCCCGATTTCTTCTCATCTCTTCCCACCAGAGAGCCATTTTCCATCCGAAAGTGATGGGCTCAGCATGCATTCCATGGGTTCTTCCCATCATCACTGTATCTTTATAGGTGAGAGCCTTTTCCTTCAGAGATTGAAGTAACTCCTCCAAATCCTTAAATATTATCTCTCCTGCTTCCTTTAACTGACAGGCTAAGGCAGTATCCATAACATCAGAAGAGGTTAGTCCGAAATGCAAAAACTTCCCTGCCTCGGGGACCTGTTCTATAATACTCTCTACAAAGGCTACTACTTCATGTCGGGTTTTCTTCTCCAGTTCCCTTAGACGAGGGATATTAACCCGGGCTCTCTTTCTCACCTCCTCCACCACTCTTTTCTCCACCATCCCTTTTTGAGAAAGAGCCTCCAGATGGAGAGTCTCTATCTTGAGCCAATATTGAAATCTCCTTTCTTCCGACCATACTTCTCCCATTTGAGGACGAGTGTAGCGAGATATCATCTTTCCTCCAGAATCTTTAAGAAAATATCCACTATGTAAGGGTCAAACTGCTTTCCCTTTTCTCTTAACATTTCCTTTTTTGCCTCTTCCTTAGAGAAGGGTTTCTTGTAAGGGCGAGAAGATATCATAGTTTCGTAGGCATCCACTACACTTATTATACGAGCCAGAAGGGGTATCTCTTCTCCCTTCAGTCCTTCTGGATAACCTTTACCATCGTACCGCTCATGATGGTAGAGAATTATGGGAGCAACTTCCTTCAAAAACTCTACCCCTTCAATAATCTGTGCACCCAGACGAGGATGTTCCTTAACTTTCTCATACTCTTCAGGGGTGAGTTTGCCTGGTTTAAAGAGTATCTTATCATCTATCCCAATCTTGCCAATATCGTGTAGAACTGCTCCGAAACGAAGTGCTTCCATCTCCTCTTCCTTCAGCCCCAACCTTTCCCCAATTAAAGTAGCATATTTGATAGACCTTTCCAAGTGTCCCTTAATCTCTGGATCTTTGGCTTCCACTGCTTGGGCTAAAGCCATTACCGTCTCCAGATAATTCCTTCTTAAATCTTTCTGAAGTAAGACCAGATTCTTAAGCCTTTCTTTTAGTCTCTCCAGAAGACCCGAAGTGAAGAGAATAGATAAACAGAGGGCCCCAGCCAGTGATAGAAAAATGAGAAAGGATTTTTCTCCCGGAGTGATTATCAGAAGGAAAGCAGGATTTAGGCGCAGGGTTACCTCCGCATAGAGAAAAAGGGCGAAGAGGAGAAGCAGTAAGGATGCCCGTATGAAATTACCTGGAGGAGAGAAGATGAGGGTAGAAGAGATAGCCGGGAAAATGAGGAGAATAAAAAAGGGAGACTCTATTCCTCCCGTAAAGTGAAAAAGGAATAGATAAAAGAAAACATCAAAGAAAAATTGAAGATTGAGTGCTCTCTTAAGGTAAGTTGCTTCCTTGGGGACCCGATGTCTTCTTAAATCTAAATGTAAGGTTAAGTTGAAAAGGAAAATGAGAAAGAGAAGGGAGAGAAGAGGGAAAGGATTAAACCCTTTCCTATGCAGAAAGGAAAAGTAAAGAATTAAGAGAATAAGAAAAGGGAATATTGCCCATCTGATCTTCACCAAGAGATTTACTCTCTCCAGGAGGTCAGAGAAATACTCCTGGGGAGAAAGAATTTCTTCTTCTTTTTCTTTCACTTTTCAGCCTTAATAGGAGGAGGACGAGGACTCCATTCTACATGCCCATCTGCATAGAGAATATTGTATCCCCCAAGATGAGAGGAAACGCGGGGGTCTACAGCCGTGATATCCACCATCATCCAGGTTCGAGAAGGATTTTTAACCCGGGAAGGGTCCTTACCACTGAGGTAGTCATTCCAGAGATAGGTAAGACCTTTTTCTCGTAATAAAGGGGGAGCGGAAGGACAAATAAAAACCTTTTGGGGAAGGTGATAGGATTTGAGAATAACCACTATACTCTGGGGGTCTTTTAGGGGCTGAGCAGGGAAGAATTTAGCGGGAGGATACTTTCCTTCGCTTATCACAAACATATTTATAGCCATTCCAATCTGTCTTAAGTTGGAAGCGCATTGAATCTGCAAAGCCTTGTTCTTTATCCCAATGTAACTGGAGACAGGAATGCTGAAAAGTAGAGTGGTCACCATCAGGAGTTCGGTAGCCGTGAATCCCTTTTTGAAATTAACGAGGAAATTTATCTTCATCCCTTAATTGTAACATAATTGAAGGGATCAGGCTTCCTCTTTTAAACGCTGGGTTATCTCTTTAAGAATCTCAAAGGCTTGAAGGGGAGTAATTTTTAGGATATCCAACTTCTTTAATTCTTCCAAGATAGGATGAGGACGGGGAGAAAAGAAAGTTAGTTGCTCTTCATCTTTTACTCTCTTCTTGGTAATACCCTCATGCTTCCTCTCTAAGTTCTTAAGAATCTCCTGAGCTCTTTGAATAAGGTTATGGGGTAATCCTGCCAGTCTGGCTACCTGTATCCCATAACTGCGGTCTGTGGAGCCAGGTTTTATTTTTCTTAAGAAAACTACTTTTCCTCCCCATTCTTTAACTTCTATATGATAGTTTTTTACCTGGGGAAGATCCCTCTCCAATTCTGTAATTTCATGGTAATGAGTGGCAAAGAGAGTACGAGCATGGATATTCTCATGAATAAATTCTGCCACTGCCCAGGCTATGCTTATACCATCAAAAGTAGAGGTCCCTCTTCCCACCTCATCCAGGATTATAAGGCTTTCAGAAGTAGCATTCCTCAAGATATTGGCTACCTCATTCATCTCCACCATAAAAGTACTTCGGGCTCGGGTTAGTTCATCCGTAGCCCCCACTCGGGTAAAGATTCTATCCACCACCCCAATCTTTGCCTCTTTAGCCGGGACAAAACTTCCCATCTGGGCAAGGAGTACTATTAGTGCCACCTGACGGATATAGGTAGATTTCCCTGCCATATTAGGTCCAGTAATAATTAGGATACGCGAGGTGGGAGATATCTCTGTATCATTGGGGATAAAAGGCTCGGATAAAATTCTCTCCAATACAGGATGGCGACCTTCCTGGATTAAAATGCTCTCTCCTGTATCTACCTGTGGTCGAGTATAGTTATTCTTCAATGCTACCATAGCCAGAGAGGCTAAAGTATCTATAGTGGCAAGGGCGCGTGCTGTTCTCTGGATTTGGGGCAGATATTTGAGGATTCTTTCCCTTACCTGAAGGAAAATTTCGTATTCCATCTCTTTTATTCTCTCCTCCGCTCCTAAAATCAAGGATTCCTTTTCTTTAAGTTCAGGAGTAATGAATCTTTCCGCATTGGTGAGAGTCTGTTTCCTTATATAATCTGAAGGTACCAGATGAAGGTTAGGTTTGGTTACCTCAATATAGTATCCGAATACTTTGTTATATCCCACTTTAAGAGACTTTATCCCTGTCCTCTGGATTTCTCTTCTCTGAAGGTCTGCTATCCATTCCTTCCCCCCTTGGCTTATTTTCTTAAGTTCATCCAGTTCTGGAGAGTAACCTTCCTTTATCAAACCTCCTTCCTTAAGGGAAAGAGGGGGAGATTCCACAATAGCCTCTTCTATCAGGGAAGAGACCTCTTTTACCTCATCCAACTGCTGGAATAATTCCTTAAGGAGGGAAGAAGAAAAGGTGGAGAGAGTTTCTTTAAGGTGGGGAATTTTCTTTAAGGTATTCTTAAGCCCTATTAATTCCCGAGCCCTTGCTAAACCTGCATCTAAACGGCTGATAATTCTTTCTAAGTCTGAGAGTCCTTTTAGATTTTCCCTCAATTTCTTAAGAGAAGGAAGGCTTTTCACCATCTCCTCCACCGCATCCAGCCGACTTTCTATCTCTTTCACCTTGCGTAGAGGATGAAGAAGCCAGTACCTCAAAAGTCTTGCTCCCATAGCCGTAAGAGTGTTATCCAAGATACTTAGAAGAGTTCCTTCCCCCTCTTCTCCTCTATAAGTTTTTATCAATTCCAGGTTGCGAATAGTGTCTGAGTCCAGCATAAGGTATTCTTCTGAGGAGTAAAGACGGAGGTTCTGTATATTATCGGGAACTCTGCCTTCCACATCTTTAAGATAGGAAAGAAGTCCCCCTGCTGCTCCCATGGCTAAAGGGAATTCTCGTATTCCTAATCCATCTATGCTGTGCACTTTAAAGTGATTACAGAGAGTTTCCTTAGCCACCTGTGGAGAAAAACTCCAATCTGGATAGGGAGTAAGGGAGGAGAGATTATCCAGATAAGAAGGGGAGGGAACAGATTCCGGTAAAAGGATTTCACTGGGAGAAAGTTTCTCCACAAGTTCCTTCCCCTTCTCCTCTTCCGCCTCCCAAGCCCAGAAATCTCCTGTAGAGATATCCACCCAGGCCATTCCCCACCTCTTAGAAGAAGGGAAAAGAGAGAGAAGATAATTAGGAGAACTCTCCTTAAGAAGGTTTTCCTCCAGGATAGTACCGGGAGTGATTATCCTCACTACTTCCCTTTTCACCAACCCTTTTGCCAATTTGGGGTCTTCCATCTGTTCACATATAGCCACTTTATAACCTTCCCGGATAAGTTTACCTAAGTAACTCTCCAGAGCATGGTAAGGAATTCCTGCCATGGGAACTCTTCTTCCCTTACCTGCTTCCCGGGAGGTGAGAACTATACCTAGGACTCGGGAGGTTATTTCTGCATCCTCAAAGAAGGTTTCGTAAAAATCTCCCAGTCTAAAGAGAAGTATCTTATCTTTATGCTTCTCCTTTAAGGTAAGGTATTGTTTCATCATAGGAGTAAATTTTTCCTTAAGCATTGTCTTTCTCCACCTCTTTATAAATTCTGTCCAGAATTCCGTTGATGAAATCCCCACTCTCCTTCCCCCCTCCAAATATTTTTGCCAGTTCTATAGCCTCATCTATAGCCACTTTGGGAGGTATATCTTCCCGATAAAGCATCTCATAAATAGCCAGGCGGAGAATGTTCCTCTCCACCATACCCATTCTTTCCAGTTCCCAGTTTTCTGAATACTTCTTAATCAGGGAATCTAAGATACTCTGATTAAGAATTACTCCTTGCGTTACTTGGTGTGCATACCCTAAGGAAGGAGGAGGATAAGACTTCCACTCCACAGTCCTACGAAATATCTCCTCCCATTCTTCTTTTCTCCTCAAGAGGTCAACCTGATAAAGAACAGATAAGATTAATTCCCGCGCTTTCCTTCTTATCCCCAATTTAAAAAGAGCCGCCTTTTAACCTATCTTCTCCAATAAATTCACCATCTCTATTACCGCTAGAGCAGCGTCTCTTCCTTTATTACCTGCCTTAGTACCTGCTCTCTCAATAGCCTGTTCTATATTTTCGGTAGTAATTACTCCAAAGATAACTGGTTTGCCTGTTTTGAGACTGGCTTCAGAGATTCCTCGGGAGACTTCTTTAGCGATGTAATCAAAATGAGGAGTATCTCCCCGGATTAAGGTGCCTAAGCAGATTACCCCATCAATATCCTTCTTCTGTGCTACTTTGAGAGCAAGCAAGGGTATCTCAAAGGAGCCCGGAACCCAGTAAATCTCTATCTCCTCCTCTTTAACCCCATGCCTTTTCAATGTATCCAGTGCTCCTTCCAGAAGTTTGGCAGAAATAAATTCGTTAAATCGGGAAATAACGATACCGTATCGTTTATCTCTGCTTACTAAATCTCCCTTAATAGTTTTCTCCATTCTCTAAACCCCCTTTAACAGATGTCCCATCTTTTTCTTTTTAGTTAAAAGATAAGAACGATTGCTTTCCTGAATAGGAACCTGTAAGGGTATCCTCTCTACAATCTTTAGACCGTATCCTTCCAGTCCCACAATTTTACGAGGATTATTGGTGAGCAGTCTTAAGGTGGTAAGTCCTAAATCTACCAGAATCTGTGCTCCTATCCCGTAATCTCTAAGGTCTGGCTCAAAACCCAGTTTTTCATTAGCCTCTACAGTATCCAGTCCTCCATCCTGTAACTGGTAGGCTTTAATTTTATTGACCAATCCAATTCCTCTTCCCTCCTGAGGAAGATATAAAATAACTCCTTCTCCTTCTTGAGAGATTAATTCCAGCGCCTGCCTGAGTTGGTCCCCACAGTCACATCGGCGAGAATGAAACACATCTCCAGTCAAACACTGAGAATGCACTCTCACCAACACATTTTCTTTTCCTCTAACCTCTCCCTTAACCAGAGCCAGATAGTTTAGATCATCAACCACACTGCGATAAAGGTGAAGTTTAAATTCTCCCCAAGGGGTGGGGAGTACTGTGGAGGCTTCCTTCTTCACCAATTTTTCTTTCTTTACTCGGTAAGAAATGAGGTCTTTTATGGTGCAGATCTTCAGATTAAACTGGGAGGCAAATTGAAGAAGTTTGGGAAGTCGAGCCATGGTTCCATCTTCATCCATAATCTCACATATAACCCCTGCAGGATATAAACCTGCCAGCCGGGCTAAATCTACCGCTGCTTCTGTATGTCCTGCTCTCTTCAATACCCCTCCTTTCTCTGCCCGAAGAGGGAAGATATGGCCGGGCTTCACCAGGTCTTCGGGCTTAGTTCGAGGATCAATTATGGTTTTTATGGTGTGGGCTCGATCATAGGCAGAAATTCCTGTGGTAATACCTTCCCGGGCATCTACAGATACAGCAAAGGCGGATTTAAATCTGTCCTGACTCTCCTTAACCATAGGTTCTATTCCCAACTCATCCAGTCGTTCAGAAATAATGGCTAAGCAAATCAGTCCTCTCCCATATTTAGCCATAAAATTGATAGCCTCGGGAGTAACTTTCTCTGCAGCAATAACCAGATCTCCTTCATTCTCTCTTCTTTCATCATCCACTACTATGATAAATTTCCCCCTCCTTAGTTCTTTTATAATATCTTCAATGGGCGAGAAGGTTTTCATTTCAGTAGAATTTATCATCTCTACTATGGAGTGTCAAACTGAAGGGAAAGAATCTCCATTCTCCCTCTTTTGTGATAAAATTTTACTATATATGAGGATAGGTGTCTTTAGCGATAGCCACGGAGATATCCGGAATCTGGAAAGGGGGGCTCGTTATCTACTGGATAGTTATCAGGTGGAGATGTTTATTCATCTGGGAGACGATTATTCAGATGCTTTGAGTTTAGAAAAGTTTGGTTTAAGAGTCCTGAGAGTGCCGGGAGTCTTCAGCGGATACTATCAGGACCCTCATATTCCCAATCGGATAGTGGAAATTCTTTCCGGTTATAGAGTTCTCCTCTCCCACACCCTCTCCTCTCACAGGAACGATTTACCTCAGGACCTAAAACCAGAGGACCTTATAAAAAATAAGGAGGTGGATATAGTTCTCTTTGGACATACCCATGTTCCTTTTTTGGAAGAAAGGGAAGGAATTCTTTACTTAAATCCTGGACATGTAAAGGAAGGAATGGATAAAGGATATCCTCCCACTTTTGCTTTTCTTCGTTTAGAGAAAGAAGTCCAGGCCAGGGTAATAGATTTAAAGGGTAAAGTTCTGCTGGAAGGAACTTACTTATTGAAACCGTCTTCTCAGAGTCCTTAGTGCCGAAACCAGCGGAGTTTATCCCCCTGAATATAGTAGAAAGTTGCCAGAATAAAATCTCCAATACCAGAAAGTAAAGGGTGTAGTAGTTCAGGAGATCGTTACCACTCTTTACTATCCCGAGGTAGAGATATCCTCCAGCTCTGGCCTCTATTTCACTCATCTGCTGGTAACAATCTTTTGAACCATTTACTTCGAGGATTTGACAGATCAATAAAGAAAAATTATAATGCAAAATAATTTTTTATCTGAAAACTTGACACGGGGTTTACTGAAATGTTACGGGAAAAAAGATATGAACTTGTGGTAGGTGGTGGTGGGCTTGCAGGTGTATGTGGAGCAATTGCAGGAAAACGACTTGGACTTTCAACTTGTATTATCCAGGACAGACCTGTATTCGGTGGTAATGCAAGTTCTGAGATAAGAGTCAATATCGGTGGTGCTGCAAGTTGTAATCCATGGGCAAGGGAAACAGGCATAATATTAGAGATATTCCTTGAGGAAAGGAAAAGAAATTTTGAATATCACTTAAGCACATGGCACAGTGGGCTCCTTGATCTCATTCTTTACGAGTTTTTGCGCAATGAGGGTGTAGATATATATCTGAACACGTCTATCCGTAAGGCGGTAATGAAGGATAAAGAGACAATACAAGGTGTTAATTGTGTTCAGTTGGGGACAGAAAAGGAGTTTATAATCTATGGGGACTTTTTCCTTGATGCTACAGGGGACGGAGTGATTGGATTTACAGCAGGTGCAGAATTCAGGATAGGGAGAGAAAGTAGAGAAGAATTTGGGGAAGAACTTGCTCCTGAAAAGGCAGATATGGGAGTCATGGGTAGTTCTTTATTATTTCTTATAAGGGATGTTGGAAGACCTGTAAGATTTATTCCACCTTCCTGGGCGGTTAGATATGATAGAGATGATATAACATTAAAGACGAGAAGACATGACTGCTTACCCGGATATTGGTGGATTGAGATTGGTTGGCCTTTTGATACAATATCCGACAATGAAGAGATAAAACACAATCTGCTTGCGCATTTACTTGGTGTATGGGACCATATGAAGAATGCAGGGAACCATGGGTTTGATAACTTTGTTCTTGAGTGGGTAGGTATGCTACCTGGGAAAAGGGAGTCAAGGAGATTTATGGGAGATTATATCCTGAGAGAGCAGGATATAAAAAGCAGAAAGATATTTGAGGATGCAGTTGCTTATGGTGGCTGGTATATTGACCTGCATACCCCGGGTGGGAGTTTAGCAAGAGAAGAACCACCGGAACCAACACACACACTGGACCCTGAAAGACGATTAGAGGAAAGAGATAATAGACATACATATATTTATCAGATTCCATACAGGTGCCTTTATTCCAGAAACATAAAAAATTTGCTTTTTGCAGGTAGAGATATAAGTGTAAGCCATGTAGCACTTGGGAGTACCCGCCTTATGGGAACCTGTAGCGTGTTAGGACAGGCAGCAGGGACTTCTGTGTATCTATGTAAGAAATATAAATCTTTCCCAAAAGATATATTCCAGAAAGGATATTACAGGGAACTCCAGCAGATTCTGTTGAGAGAGGGATGTTTTATCCCCGGGGTTAAAAATGAGGATAAAGAGGACTTATGTTTAAAAGGGGAAATAAGAGCATCCTCATCCAAACCACTTAAATTGAAAGGGTATAAAGGAGAGATAAAACTTGATATACCACTGGGACAGAAGCTTCCCCTTTGCGGAAAGGTTGAACAACTTAAACTGAAAGGAAGTATTGCAAGGGATACTGTTTTGAAATTCCATTTAAGGGGCTCATCAGATATATGGGACTTTACCTCAGAAAAGGATATAGTCTTTAGGGAAGTCAAAGTTGAAAAGGGAGCGGAAGATATCGTGATTGAGATAAATAGAGAGTTTGAAAAGGGGATCTACTGGTTCTATTTTGAAGAGAATGAAGATGTAATTTTGAAGACAACTGAAGAGAAGATACCGGGTGGTGCATTGATTCTTAGGCCGCATAAAAAATGGAGATTTCAGGAGTGGTGCATAAGAAATAATCTATATTTTGAAATAAGGCCTTTCATTTATCCTTTTGGCCCTGAAAATATTGTAAGTGGTGTCTCAAGACCTGAAAGATGGACAAATGTATGGATACCAGATACTGAAAAGGACTCTCCCCTGTTCTTAGAGATTGACCTGAAAGATAGAAAAGAATTCAATCTGATTCAATTTCTCTTTGATGCAGATATTGATGATGAATACACCCAGATACCACCTTTCTATACCCCGGCGCATATACCGGAGGACTTTGACATATATATTGAAAAAGATGGACTGTGGGAAAAGATTAAGGAAGTGAGAGGGAATACAAAATACTTTGTAAAATGTAGATTTGAAAAAGTTATTTTATCAGAAAAGGTGAAGGTTGAGTTTTTATCTTCCAGAGATAAGGAACCCTGGGTATATGAGATAAGAATATACCTCCGGAAGTAAATATTTGATAAGGTAGAGGGAAGGCAGGTCTCAATAAGAGAGAGGGTTTACTAAACACAGTGCACTAAGAATAGCATATGCTAAATAACATACTCTTACATGTCCATTTATGAGCTTCCAATACAGGACTATATACAACTACAAGATTCCCCTCTAAGTATGGAAATGATTTTACATACACTATGTCATAGCTCACCGCATAGGTACATTGTAGCCATCTACAAATGGTTAAGAAATCAATATCATCTCTGAGACGTATACTTTACAAAAAAAATTATTCTCCTTACCCAGAATCAATTCCTCCAAGAAACTGAAGTTAAACTCAACTTTGACAGTTTCCGCTAAAAATTCTCAAGAGTAATTCTTAAAAGCAAGGAAATAAAAGGGATTTAGAAGAAAAGGGTAAAAATTCTTCCAAGATGTAGTGTCATGTATCCAAAAAATTTTTTGATATAGAGAAAATTTATATGCTAAATATTAATGTCATGTTTATAAGGATAACTGAACACAAGAACAAAGACGGAAGTATAAGGAGATATTTATACATAGCGGAAAGTTATCGGGATAAAGAAGGCAGACCTCGTCAGGGGGTAATGTGTTTAGGAAGAGTAGAGGAATTGGAGAAGAAAGGGAAGATAGAAGAATTGATAGAGATAAGTAAAAAGAAGGCATGGGTAAATATAGAGAAAGGACTTTTTGTTGAATGGAGTAAAATATGGGGACCTGTATATGTATTCAGGAAGTTATGGGAAGAGAGTGGCTTAAAGGAGATACTTACCAGGATAAGAAAGGGGTTGTATCTCATTAATTGTGTCTGGGAAAAGTAGGTAAGGTAGTAAAGAACCATGGAGATATTGAGGAATAACCCACATACAAGGAGTAAAATACCTCCTGGGCAAAAGAGAAGAAAGAGAGAAACCCAGGAGGTGAAATAATGATTAAATATTCTCAGACACAATTGATGAAACACTATGTTTCCATTTCCCATGAAACCATTTGAAACAACCTATTTTGAATTCTAACCAATTCTCTTTTTAATTTTGCTGGATTTAAGGTCTGGTATAACCTCTTTAACTCCTCCTTCACCTGTTCTGATACGAAAGGAGATTCAAGGACCCTCTGGTAAGGAGTTTTAGGGGTATCTTACTTTTTCTTCGCCTTGCTTCCAATTCTTGTTTTTTCTGTCAGCTTCATAGAAGGCTGGGAGAAGTTAGTATAAAGTCTCAGGATGCGGTAGAGTTGATTTATAAGGTTTAATTCCACTTCTGTGTCATATCCATAGTACCCTACGCTTTTTCTCACTACTGACCAGTTCTTTTGTTCTACATAACAGTTGTCATTTTTTCTGTAAGGGCGCGTTCGGGTAAAGGTGATACCCTTCTCTTCACAGAACCTTACGAGATGAGCATTTATAAACTCGCTGCCCACCTGCTCCCGGCCAACGGGAGGGCAGGCAGGGAGGTTGCCCTATTTTAATTTTTTCTTCCCTTTTGGAGAAGATTTTTATATGATGCAACGATACCCTTTTCGAGAAGATTTTTGATGATGCAATTCGCCCTCTGCATAAGTTCAGAAAGATATTGGAAAATTTGAAGGAGTAAAGATGGGGATTTTTGTACCTTATCCCTCCCATTGCTTTAGAAGAGGCCGGAAGTTATACTCTCTACTCCGGAGGGTAGTAGATATGGTTCAAGAGAAAGCAAAAAAGAAGGCAAAAGTACCTGCCCGCCCTCCTTCGGTCGGGAGCAGGCGGGCTTACACTTCTTTAAGCAGTAAGAAAGCTCAGGACTTTGCGGAAAAGTTTAGCCAGGTAGCTCCTTTCCCGATAAAAAGGGAACAGACAGATAATGGAAGTGAATTTCATAAATACTTTGACGACTATCTTTCTAAGAAAGGGGGAAATCCACTTCTGGAACTACCCTCGCCATCCTCAATCTAACGCGGTGGTGGAAAGGTTTAATCGTACACTCCAGGAAGAATTTGTGTGGGAGAACGAAGACCTCTTAGTAGACGATATCCAGGAATTTAACCGAAGACTCATGAATTACCTTATCTTTTATAATACCCAAAGACCCCATGCTTCCCTCGGGAACCTCCCTCCAGGAAAATCTTTAGAA
>Ga0190286_1000698_pt1 | contig 13362 bp, 13 predicted proteins | sample 48691834_MG_FD_183241 | JGI IMG/M metagenome (GOLD analysis project Ga0190286, IMG submission 183241) | Hydrothermal vent microbial mat bacterial communities from Southern Trench, Guaymas Basin, Mexico - 4869-18-3-4_MG | ecosystem: Environmental > Aquatic > Marine > Hydrothermal vents >... | reverse complement strand
ATTCCCGCCCCACTCGAATATGATGAACTTGAGGAGTTGATGATGGAGTTCGGTGTGTTAACATGAAAATGATAAGGGCGATTGTGAGACCGGAAAAAGTGGAAGAAGTGGTGGACAGCCTGGAGAAGGGGGGTTTTTTCGCACTAACGAAGCTCGATGTGTTCGGACGGGGTAAGCAGAAAGGGATTCAGATAGGTCCAACGAAGTATGATGAGCTTCCAAAAGTGATGCTGATGTTAGTGGTCGAGGATGGCGATGTGGAAACGGTGGTAGATACGATTCAGGGGAGTGCGCGGACTGGCAGTTTCGGCGATGGTAAGATATTCGTGACCGAAGTCGAGGAAGCGTACACGATACGAACAGGCGAGGCGGGGATTTAGACTGATGAAAGAAGTGATAGCGATAATCAGGATGAATGCAATACAGAAGACGAAGCGTGCACTTGCAGATGTCGGCTTACCTTCAATCACGGTAGAAAAGGTGTTTGGACGGGGTAAGCAAAAGGGGCTGCATCTCTTCCCACCTGCGAGTATCAATCCAGAGGATAGTAAAGGGAATGGGATGCGATATATTCCAAAGAGAATGCTCACAATGGTCGTGCCAGACGATAAAGTTGTACAGGTTATCGAGACAATCATGGAAACAAATAGAACAGGGATGATAGGCGATGGCAGGATATTTGTATGCCCAGTGAAGGAAGCTATCAGGATAAGGACCGGAGAACGTGGCGAGGAGGCGATTTGACCCATGCCATTAACTCTTTTGAAGTCGGATAAAACAATACCAGAACGAGAGAAGCACACATATATCAAAGCTGCATCGGAGAATATTCTACCGCTGTCAAATGTTCAGACAACACCAGGGGACTTCACAGAGCGTGGCTGCACGTACGCAGGTTGTATGGGTGTTGTATGTGGCCCGATAAAGGATGTGATTCATCTGGTGCATGGACCAATCGGCTGCGCTTACTGGACCTGGGGCGGGGGCACGAGGCAGAACCTCTCGGACAATCCTGGCTTCCACCGCAAATATTGCTTCTCCACGGACATGCAGGAGGATGACATCATCTTCGGCGGAGAAGATAAGCTCTATAAATCCATATTAGAAGCGCACAAGGAATTCCCGGAGGCAAAGGGCGTATTCGTGTATGCGACATGTGCAATCGGACTAATCGGAGATGACCTCAACGGAGTATGCAAACGCGCAGAGCAGAAAATTGGAATAAGGGTTGTTCCATTCAACTGCGAGGGGTTTAGAGGCTGCAGCCAATCGCTTGGGCATCACATAGCAAATGACACGCTATTTGAGCGAGTGGTCGGCACAAAGGAGCCCGAATACCTGACTGATTTCGACATGAACATCATCGGCGACTACAATATCCAGGGCGATCTCTGGAAGATAAAGCCGCTATTTGAGCGCATGGGGATTAGAATCCTGTCCACATTCACTGGAAACGCTTCAGTTGATGATATTGCGCAGGCACATCGAGCAAAGCTCAATCTGATGCACTGTCAGCGGTCCACGCCGTATATCTGCAAACTGATGGAGGAAAAATACGGGATTCCTGTCTTGAGGGCGTCACTGTTTGGAATAAAACAGACCTCAAAGGCATTGAGAGACGTTGCAGCATTTTTCGGATTGGAAGACAAAGCAGAAGAGATAATTGAAGAAGAAGTGTCAAAAGTAGCACCGAAAATTGAGGAATACCGAAGGAAATTCGAGGGAAAACGCGTTTTCATTTATCAGGGTGCGCCACGAGCATGGCATTGGGTCAATATGTTCAGAGAGCTGGGAATCGAAACGATTGCCGCTGCCACGACCTTCGGACACGAGGAGGATTACGCAAAGATTTGCGAGCGTGTGAATGATGGTGTACTGGTGCTCGACAATCCGAACTCACTCGAACTGGAAGAGATTCTGATTGAGTTGAAGCCAGACCTGTTCATTTCAGGACTCAAGGAGAAATATCTATCCTATAAGCTCGGCGTGCCGTTCATAAACGGGCATTCTTACGAGAATGGACCTTATGCGGTCTATTCAGGATTTTTGAACTTTGCAAGAGACATCGAGAAGGCGCTGTTCACACCTGTGTGGGGTTTGATAAGGAGGAATAGGGAATAGCGATGCGTAACCGTAGCGTAACGATAAATCCGGCACGGATGTGCCAGCCAATTGGTGCGATGTATGCGCTCTTCGGCGTTCACGCCGCGGTTCCGCTTGTTCACGGTTCTCAGGGCTGCGCTGCGTATCCAATGCGGATGTTTAACCGTCATTTTGGTGAGCTCGTGCAGGTGGCGGTGAGTTCTCTCGGTGAGGATGCATCTGTATTTGGAGGGAAGAAAAATCTGATAGCGTCAATAGATAACATAATTGCGAGGCGGCATCCGGAGTTAATAGGCGTGATTACTACCTGCCTCTCGGAAACCATAGGCGATGACATTGACGGAATCATCAGAGAAGGGAATTTTAAAGACTCAAAGGTGGTCCCAATCCACACGCCAAGCTACGTGGGGTCTCACGTCACGGGATATGACAACGCACTGAAAGCGCTTGTAACTAACCTTTCTGAAGAATCGGACTCTGATAACGCAAACGATCGGCTAAATATCATTCCGGGGATGGTGAATCCTGGAGATGTTCTGGAGATTAAGCAGATGCTCGACTCTATGAGCATCGCATATACTATTCTGAGCGACATTTCGGAGACACTCAATGCTCCACTTATACTGCCAAAGCCGCCTTTTCCCAGCGGTGGAACATCCGTATCCGAAATAGAAGATTGTGCGAATGCCTGTGGCGTTATTTCATTGTGTGAGCATGCGGGTGGTTCTGCCGCAGCATTCCTGAAGAGAGAATATGGAATGGCATCGGATACGATTTGTCCGATTGGTGTCTCGAATACAGACCGATTCCTGGATTCCGTCTGCAATATGACTGGAGCAGAGATACCGTATTCGCTTGAACAGGAACGGGGAAGGCTCATTGATGCGATGGTAGACGTGCACATGAAGACATGCGGCAAGCGAGCAGCGATATTCGCCGACCCGGATATTGCACTTGCACTTGCAGAATTCGTGATAGAACTGGGTATAGAGCCGGTCATCGTTTCGAGCAGTACAGCGAGCAGGAAGTTCTTACAGAAGGCGAAATCGGTAACTGACTGCTGCGAGATATTGAACGGGCGCGATTTGTACGAGTTGCAGCGCGCAGTGAAAAGCAATGAAGTGGATATTCTGTTTGGGAATACAAAATGCACGCCGATTGCTAAGGACGAGGACGTTGCGTTCGTGAGATGCGGATTCCCGGTCTACGACAGAGTGGGATACCACAGATATGGTATCATGGGGTATCACGGCGGTGTGTATCTCACGGATATGATTACGAATGCGATTCTGGAGTGGGAGGAGAGGTAAGGATGTTATATCAAAACCATACCTGAGAGAACGAACGTAACATCTTTTCTTATCTTTTCATAACTCCTATGCTAATCTCTCAAATAGTCTAATAAGGGGCATTAAGCAAACTCAGAGCAGGAGGTAAACAAAAGAAAAAATGGAGAGAGCGAAAACTGAAAGTGAAAAGGAAACACCGATAGGGCACGGGCAATTAATTGCCGATATGATGCGGAAGCCCCCTCGTCACTTCCAGTGCAGAGTATGCGGCTATAAATTCAAGATGCTACCCTGCGCTCATGGGCTACGTGGAAAAGATTTAACCTGTCCCAAATGCGGTGGAAAACTCAAAAGAATTGATGACTACGGTTGTGAAGGGCATTGCAAACCGGAGGACTGTAAGGTATGTGGGAAATGTAAAAGATGAAGATTAGTTCGATTTTTGCGGTTCTCCTTGTTGCAGTTGCAGGAATACTCTGCGTGGTAATCTTCACAACCGGCTGCGTGCAAAGACAATCAGATGTCGACATGGCGGTGGAGTTCAATGACCATGCCGCATGTGCTTATGTAGCGAAGGAAAGAGGCTGGTACAAAGACGAAGGAATCAATTTTACTGCTTACGAGAGCTATGCTACCGGGATAAGACTTGCCAGCGCCTTGGCGAGAGGAGATATTCAGGTTGCCTACATCTGCCTTTCTCCTGCCATACTGGCGTATTCCAGAGGCGTTCCAATAAAGATTGTCGCTGGGACTCACAAGTATGGTTATGGTCTGGTTGTCAGTCCCGGTATAACGAACATCTCGGATCTGGAGGGTAAGACCATAGGCTGCGTAAGAGAAGGTGCACCGGCGGACTTGCTTCTCAATCGTCTGATTGAGGAATATAATCTCAAAGACGTCAAGATTCGGCGTATGAATCCGTTGAAACAGGTCGTTGCCCTGGAAACCGGGAGGATAGATGCGGCATTTCTACCTGAGCATCATGCAACCGTTGCCGAATCCAAGGGCTTTCACATGCTCATAAAAAGTCAGGACTTATGGCAGGATATGCAGGGAAGCGTCCTTGTTGTGAAAGCAGACCTCATAGAGAATGACCCGGAAGTCGTAAGAAAACTGGTTAAGGTTACCCAAAAAGCAACAAGCTGGGTAAATGAGAATCCGGATCGTGCCTCCATAATTCTTGCCAATGTACTGGACACAAAACCTGAAGTCATCAACAAATCAATGAGCAGACTGAACTACACGACGGACATAGATGTCGAATCCGTTCAGGAGATGATAGATTATATGGTGAAATTAGGTTATATTGAGGAAGGGCTCAAAGCCGAGGATATTCTTGATACAAAGTTCTTACGGGATGGAAAGAAGATATGAAAATTAAAAGCGTGCTGGTTGGAATGTTACCTGTTATTGGATTTGTAATAATATGGGAGAGCATCGCTCAACTGAAACTGGTTCCCAAATACATATTTCCATCCTTTTCTGCTGTGATGATAGAATTCTACCACTTAGCGGTCAGTGGCGTTTTACTGGATAATCTTCTGAGTAGTCTGTTCAGAGTATTGGCGGGCTTTCTACTGGGTTCCACGGCAGGCATTGTTGTGGGAATCGGAATGGGCAGTAAAGAATCTGTCAACAAGTCATTTCATCCGATTTTCAGTCTTCTTTATCCCATTCCCGCTCTCGGCTGGGCACCATTGCTGATGGTCTGGATAGGAATAAATGATCTGTTGCCAGTCGCATTGATATTTCTGTGTTCGTTCTTCCCGGTTCTTTACAATACGATTACGGGCATCAAAAGTGTTGACCGCGAGGTCATCAAAGCAGCAAGAACACTGGGTGCGTCAGATGGGAAGATTTTAACCACGGTTATTCTCCCGTTAGCTATACCCAACATCTTTACCGGATTAAGGTTAGAGGCAGGTATGGCATGGAGAGTGGTGATAGCAGCAGAGATGGTTGCGATTCCTACGGGTATCGGAGCTCTGATGATAAGGTCTGAGAGTTTACTTCGTATGGATGTAATAATCGTCTGCCTGATGGTTCTTTCGGTGATGTGTCTCGCATCTGAGCGGTTTTTTCAATTTGCGGAGAAGAGATTCACAAATGGATGGAGGTAGCGTATGCCAACTATTGAATTAAGGAACATTAGCAATTATGTGTTCAGCAACCTGAATATGAAGGTATTTGACGGCGAGTTACTGGTATTTTTGGGACCGAATGGAGCTGGGAAAACTACTTTGCTTAATATTATTGCGGGACTGGTGGATTACAAGGGGACAGTTCTCTTTGATGGCGTTCCAGTTGATAAAAAACCTACAAATGAGCGGCAGATTGGCTACTTATTCCAGAATTTAGCATTGTTCCCTCACCTCGATGTCGCATCCAACGTGGGTTACAGTTTGAGGATAAGAGGTAAAAAGAAGGAGGAAATTGCGCAGGAAGTGGATGAATTATTAAAATTGATGAGAATAGAACATTTAAAACAAAGGTATCCAAAGAATCTCAGCGGTGGTGAGAAGCAGCGGGTGGCGCTTGCCAGGGCACTTGCCACTTCTCCACGGGTGTTACTCCTCGATGAGCCGTTCAACAGCTTGGACAACGGGATGTGCAAATGTCTGAGAAGAGAAATTCGTCAGATACAGAGAAAGATGGGCATCACAACGGTATTTGTCACGCATAATTTAGCAGATGCAGAGGAGATGGGCGACAGGATTGTGGTTTTAAATGAGGGTAAAATCAAGCAAGTAACATCAAAAATGTTTAATGATGCCATGGACAATGGTAATCGCGCTCAACGGTTTCAGGATTGTCTGCATTGTACGGTAGATTGTTATTGTAAGAGGAGTAAGAGTAAGGAGGGAGATTATGAAAGTGTTGATAGTCCAGCATGTAGAATGTGAGGGTCCCGGATACTTAGAGGACTTTCTACACGAGAAGCGGATTGAATATGAAATAGCGAGAATGTATGAGAGAGAGCAATTGCCAGACGATTTTGATGCGTTGGTCGTGCTCGGCGGTCCAATGAGCGTGTACGAAGAGGGGCGTTACCCATATTTAAAGTGGCTCAACACGACGATAAAGAACTTCTCTACTGAAGGCGGGCTTTATCTCGGCTTCTGTCTCGGCGGGCAACTGCTGGCAAAGGCACTTGGTGCAAAAGTCAGAAGGAACCACACAAGGGAGATTGGCAACTTCGAGATTGGTCTAACGGAAGAAGGGGTGGAAGACCCTCTGTTTATGGGATTCGAGCATACATTTCCAGCTTTGGAATGGCACGGAGATACCTTTGAGATACCAGCAGAAGCAGTAAAACTGGCGGAATCGGAACTATGCTCCAATCAGGCGTTCAGATTTAAAAATGCTTATGGACTTCAGTTTCATCTTGAAACCACGCCAGAAATGCTGAAGGAATGGACTGGTGTTTATGCCAACGAGCTCGACGAGGAGGGGATTGATGCTGCGGTTATGCTAAAAGAGATAGAGAAAAACGCAGATATTTACCGTGGATTGTTGAATCGGTTGTTTACGAACTTTTTAGGGTTGGTTAAATGACTAAAATGATTATAATAAACGATACCACCTTGAGAGACGGTGAACAGGCAGCGGGTGTTGTCTTCAGGCGTGAAGAGAAGTTACATATTGCTCGGATGCTCGATACGATTGGAGTTCAAGAGATAGAAGCGGGTATCCCTGCTATGGGTAAAGAAGAGCAAGAAACTATAAAAGCAATTCTCAGTATGGGACTCAAGGCGAGAATATCCACATGGAATCGTGCAGTAATCCAGGATATCAAGGCATCGGTTGATTGTGGTGTTAAAATGGTCTCTATTTCCGTGCCTGTTTCTGATATTCACCTGAAGTTTGTTCTTAACCGGAATAGGCGTTGGGCGCTTGAACAGACTAAAAGGGTTATTGATTATGCCAAAGAGTACGGTCTTTATGTCTGTGTTGGTGCGGTAGATGCCTCAAGAAGTGCTTGGGATTTCTTCATGAGATTTGCCCGATTAGCTCAGGATTGTGGTGCGGACAGACTAAGATTTGACGATACGGTGGGTATCCTTAACCCTTTTCAAACCTTCGAGATCATAAACAAATTGAGGTCAGAAATAGGGGTGGACATAGACATAGAGATACACTGTCACAACGATTTTGGAATGGCAACAGCAAATACTCTGGCGGCTATCAAAGCAGGAGCAAGATATGCCAGTGTTACAGTCAATGGTCTCGGTGAACGAGCGGGAAATGCTGCACTTGAGGAAGTGGTTATGGCACTCAAGCATATCGAGGGAATTGACCTCGGCGTTGATACTGCTCGTTTTCGCGAGTTGTCGGAATACGTGGCAAATGCATCCTTACGTGCAATTCCCGCATCGAAACCGATCGTGGGTAGCGATATATTTGTCCATGAATCCGGCGTTCATGTAGATGGCATCCTGAAAAAATCTCTGACCTACGAACCATTTCCCCCAGGCGAGGTTGGACTTGAGAGGAAGATATTAATCGGTAAACATTCTGGCTCTCATGCAGTACGACATGTATTTAAGAAACTGGGCATTAGTCTGAGCGAAAAGGAGTCCAGGGACATTCTCAGAAGGGTCCGCATAGCGGGTGAGAATACAAAGAAAGCACTCTCTGATGATGAATTGATGGGTGTGTATCTGGAGTATATGGATGGATAAATCACGAATCGCATTTTTCATAATTTTTATGAATCTTTGTGCTACTTTCTCAAATAGTCTAATAAAGGGCATTAAGCAAACTCAGAGCAGGAGGTAAACAAAAGAAAAAATGAAAAACGAAAGCGAAAAGGAAACACCGGTAGGACGAAGGCAATTGACTGCCGTGCTTGTGCTCGCGCTCGTGATAATACTAGCACTGATACCTGGAGTAATGGCAGGAGACCCGACAGGAGCAAGTACGCTTGAAGAGGATCCAGAGGCGCCGGTGGACTATGTCTGGGTATTGATCTGCGGTTTCTTAGTGATGTTCATGCAGCCGGGATTTGCAATGCTGGAAGCGGGCTTTTCAAGAGCGAAGAACGTTACAAACGTGCTGATGAAGAATTTGATGGACTACTCAGTGGGCTCGCTTGCCTTCTTTGCCGTTGGCTTTGCGTTGATGATGGGCACCTCGGTGTATATGCTCGTGGGAACGGATGGCTTCTTCTTAGCAGGCGAAGCATACGATGTCGGCACCATGTTGAGCTGGTTCTTCATGCTGGTATTCTGTGCGACTGCAGCGACGATAGTTAGCGGTGCGATTGCAGAAAGACCGAAGTTCAGCACCTACGTCATTTACAGTGCGGTGATATGTGCAGTTATATACCCAATCTACGGACACTGGCTCTGGGGCGGTGGCTGGCTGAGCTCAGCGGACTTCATGACCACACTCGGTGGCGGATACGGTGCGCTCGACTTCGCAGGTTCGGGTGTCGTTCATGCGGTAGGCGGATATGTCGCACTCGCGGGATGTTTGCTACTGGGACCGAGAATAGGCAGATACAGCAAAGAAGGAAAGCCCGTACCAATACCTGGGCACAGTATTTCGCTTGCAGTGCTTGGCGCTTTCATTCTGTGGTTTGGCTGGTTTGGCTTCAATCCAGGCAGCACGCTCTCTGCTCATGAACTGCGAATATCCGTGATAGCGGTGAATACAAACTTATGTGCTGCTGCGGCTGCCGTAACCGCGATGTTCATCACCTGGAAGAAGTTTGGCAAAGCAGATGTGGTGATGACAGTAAACGGTGCAGTTGCTGGTCTAGTTGCGATAACAGCGCCTTGTGCTTGGGTGGCTCCGTGGGCAGCAGTCGTAATAGGAATAGTAGCAGGCTTTGTCGTTTGCTACGGCTACTGGTTCCTCGAGCGCCGTGGTGTGGATGACGTCGCTGGTGCAATACCGGTGCACGGTCTCAACGGAACCTGGGGGCTTTTAGCACTTGGCTTGTTTGCAGACGGTACTTACGGCAATTACGCAACTGAAACACCGTTCATTACCGGGCTGTTCTATGGAAATGCAGGGTTCTTCGGTTGTCAACTCATAAGCGCGGTCGTGAACTTCGCATGGGCTTTCGGCACGGGCTTCCTGCTATTCTTCATACTCAAGCATACGATGGGAATAAGAGTATCACCAGAAGAGGAACTTGCAGGTCTCGACATCAGTGAGCACGGTATAGTCACGTATCCGGATTTCGTTTACTCAGAACCAGCAAGACCAACGCGGATAATACGTATGAGCGAAGCGGTTATTGAAAGAGAAAACGAGCCGAAAACAGGAGGTAAAAGGGGATAGGGATAAAAATGAAAAAAATAGAGGCGATAATAAGACCTGAGAAGCTGGACGAGGTGAAGAGCGCGTTAGAAAAAGAAAACCTGGTGAGCATGAACGTAACGGAGATACGAGGAAGAGGCAGACAAAAAGGTGCAAAGCTCATGTGGAGAGGCGATGAATACCTGATGGAGATGGTTCCAAAGATGAGGATAGATATGGTCGTGCGAGACGGAGATGCGGAGAAGGTGGTGAAAATCATACGAGAAACGGCTTACACCGGGAACATCGGCGATGGCAAGATATTTGTGCTGCCAATCGAAGAGGCGATAAGAGTAAGAACTGGGGAGAGGGGCGAAGAAGCTTTGTGAGGGCATCCCCTCTTTCTCTTTTTTTATTTTTTGAAAATCTGTGTAATCTCGTGGTTATTAGCGATTTAAATCGTGCAAGACTCTCACCCTTAGCTTTGCCAAATCCTCTTTTATCTCCACTTTGAGACCCATCCCGCCGAATATCTCCTCAAGTTCTGTTTTAATGAATCTTCTGGTTATATCTGGTCCTAAAACCAAATTGAATGTATTCTTTGAATCTTCGCTCAATTTAAAGAGATTACAAGCTTCAAGCCGTTTTAGAATGCCTTCTGCACGATAAAATTTGTGTTTGAACTCCTCTGCATGCGCCTCGCAGATTGCCTTATGCGATCCCCAGAACTTATCTTTCTCGGGATGCGATTTGATAAAGTTCAGAAATAAGAGCCAGTGGTCTATGTCCATTATGATATGTCCGCCCGTGGAAAGCATCTCGATATATGTGCGCACCTTCTCTGCATCAATGTGCTCAAAGAGCGTTCGATATTTGCAATAAAATTTTAACGCTTCTCGCATTAACTCACTTTGTGATACTCTCAACTCATCCTTCATCTTTTTGAATACCTCAAAGGTTTCTTCATCCAGAGCAACTGTGACCCTTTCCGGCGGTTTCATTTTTCCCATTATAATCCTATATTCTCTTTAGCCTCCCCACTCATCGCCCTGAAAACCTTGTCATTCAGAGAAAAAGTCGGGTGGTAGCATTTTGGAAGAGAGCGGAATCTCTTTTCTTTTTTGTCTATATCCACACAATTGTCTTTTCATAACTTTTATGAAAACTTCTCAAATAGTTTTAGAAGAGGATAGCGAGCATTAAAATACAGAGGTGAATAAGAACATGGAAAAAGAGGCAAAAACGAAGGAAGAAGTATTTGAAGCGGTAGAAAAGCAAGATGTGCGGTTCGTGAGGCTGTGGTTCACTGACATTCTGGGTCAGTTGAAGAGCTTTGCAATCACGCCAAAAGAATTAGATGGCGCTTTTGACGAGGGCATGGGCTTTGACGGCTCCTCGATAAAGGGATTTGCACGGATTGACGAGAGCGATATGCTCGCGAAACCCGACCCCGCTACATTCCAGATTGTTCCGTGGCGACCGAAGGAGAATGCAGTTGCGAGGGTGTTCTGTGATATTTTAGAGCCTGACGGCAGTCCTTACGAGGGTGACCCAAGGTATGTGTTGAAAAGGAATCTGGAGCGGTTGAAAGAGGACGGCTACACCTTCTATATTGGTCCGGAGCTGGAGTATTTCTACTTGCGGAATAATAAGAATCCGGAAGTGCTGGATGAAGGTGGGTACTTCGACTTGACGACGCTGGATGCGGGAAGTGACTTACGAAGAGATACGATTCTCACCTTGGAGGCAATGGGAATAGAAGTGGAGTACAGCCATCATGAGGTTGCGCCCTCCCAGCACGAGATAGACCTAAGATATAAGGATGCGCTGACGATGGCAGACCAGGTGATGACACATCGGATTGTGGTAAAGGAGATTGCACAGCGATATGGATTTTATGCCACGTTCATGCCAAAGCCCATCCTCGGTGTGAACGGCTCGGGAATGCATGTGCATCAATCGTTATTTAAAGGAGATAAAAACGCATTCTTCGACCCGGATGACGAATATCATCTGTCTGATGTGGGAAAGGGGTATATCGCAGGATTGCTTAAACACGCACCGGAGATAACTTCGGTTGCCAATCAATGGGTGAACTCGTATAAGCGGTTAGTTCCGGGATATGAAGCACCCGTGTATATTACATGGGCGCGTCGCAACCGCTCTACACTCGTTCGTGTACCGATGTACAAGCCCGGTAAAGAGAAAGCGACACGAGTGGAATTCCGCAGTCCTGACCCGGCATGCAATCCTTACTTAGCATTTTCCGTAATGCTCGCTGCTGGCTTAGCAGGAATAAAGAACAAGTATGAGTTGCAGCCACCCACGGAAAAGGACGTTTACCGGCTAAGTGACGAGGAAAAGGCAAAGGCGAGAATAAAATCGCTGCCAGGGAGTTTGATTGAGGCAATAGCACTGACAGAGAAGAGTGAACTGGTGAGAGAAGCTTTAGGCGACCATATCTTCAACAACTTCATCACCTCTAAGAAAGTGGAATGGGACAGGTATCGTATGAACGTAACGGAATGGGAGTTGAAAGAGTATTTAGGCGTGCTGTAACAGAAACCCTAAATACTAAATCCGAAATCCTAAACAAATCCAAATGACCAAAATTACAAATTCAAAACAAACCCCTTTACAGGGTCTCACAGGCTCGTGGGGCTGTATAGCTGTTTTGATATTTGGATTTTGAATTTCGAGATTGTTTAGGGTTTAGAAATTAGGATTTGGGATTTTACACTCCTTATTGAGCATACACAATGGGCAGTATGGACGAGAAGTTAAAAACGAGAATAAAAGAACTCATCAGAGATGATGCAAGGACAATAGAAGGTGATTTCGAGCGTGAGCTATACAGCAGGGACATCGGTGAAGTTCCATTCGCAAAGCGACTTTTTCACACCATCCCAGAACTGGTAATCCAGCCTAAAAGCGTTGCCTCACTCAAAAAAATCGTTCAGTTCGCAAACGAAGAGAAAGTGGCACTATTTCCGAGAGGTTCTGTTTCTTCTGGGCTTGGAGGTGTGGTGCCCACGGTAAAGGGCATCGTTCTTGATTTATCGTCCATGAATAAGATTGTTGAGTTGAACAGGGAAAAAGAGACGATAAAAGTACAAACAGGCGTCAGGTGGTCAGAAATTGAAAACTACTTGAAACCAGAAAAACTTTCGCTCAGAGCATACCCTTCGAGCTTCTTTTCCACTGTTGGAGGCTGGATTGCGACAGGGGGATACGGAATAGGAAGCTACCGGTTCGGGCATCTTAAATACCAGATTGAATCACTCGAGATTATGTTTCCTTCGGGAGAGGTAAAGACCATTCATTCAGAGGAGGAGGCGTTCGCTCGTTTTTTCGGCACAGAGGGGCAGTTCAGTCTGGTTCTGACTGCAACCTTGAAGCTGAGAGAGAAGCAAAAAAAATCGCTACCGCATCTGGTATACCTTGAAAGCGCCGAAGATGCTTTTAATTTCATACGCAGCATGATAAAAGAGGAACTCAAACTCAACCACATAAAATATATGGATGCTGCACATCTCAGAGAGGTAAACACCTTTCTGGGTGAGGATTTATTCAGACTGAAAGATGCGGTATTGGTAGAGTTTGAAGAGGACGACGAAGAAACGAGATTTCTCGGCTTCGCACAGAGCAGAGGGAGCCTTGCAGAAGATTATCTCTCAAATTACATCTGGCATGAGAGGCTCTTTCCAATGAAGAGAAGAGG
>Ga0190286_1000697_pt1 | contig 13375 bp, 9 predicted proteins | sample 48691834_MG_FD_183241 | JGI IMG/M metagenome (GOLD analysis project Ga0190286, IMG submission 183241) | Hydrothermal vent microbial mat bacterial communities from Southern Trench, Guaymas Basin, Mexico - 4869-18-3-4_MG | ecosystem: Environmental > Aquatic > Marine > Hydrothermal vents > Microbial... | reverse complement strand
GCTTAGGGGCTTTGAGCATTTTCTCGAAACTCATCCAGAATGGCATGAAAAGGTTGTTTTCGTATTAAAAATCGCACCTTCTCGCACTAAAGTGGGGCAATATCGTGTGTTGAAGCAGGAAATAGATGAGCTCGTAGGAAGGATAAACGGAAAATATGGAACGCCTGAATGGGTCCCAATATCTTACTTCTACCGGTCTTTGCCATTCCACTCCATCATTGCTTTTTATCTCGCAGCAGATGTTGCACTCCTGACTCCGATGCGAGATGGTATGAACCTTATTGCAAAGGAGTTTGTTGCAAGCAGGGTGGATGGAAAGGGAGTTTTGATACTGAGTGAGCTCGCAGGAGCAGCGGGTGAGTTAGGAGAAGCAATCGTGGTAAACCCGAACAACAAAGATGAAGTGGCAGAGGCGCTGAATGAAGCTTTGAAAATGCCGGAAGAGGAGCAAAAATCGAGGAATGAGGAGATGCAGAAACTTTTGAGCCAGCATGATGTGTTTCATTGGGGGTCAGGATTCATAAGGAGCGTTCTTGAGACGAAAAGGATACAAGAGGAACTAAATATGAAGAAATTGAGTGAAAAAATAAGGGAGGAGCTAAAAAACGCTTATAAAGCTGCTGATAAACGTTTGCTGCTCTTAGATTACGATGGAACCCTGGTTGCATTTGCTGATAAGCCGGAGCGCGCAAAACCCGATAAAGAGCTTTTAGACCTGTTTAGAGCACTATCTGAGCCACCTGAAAACACTGTCGTGATAATAAGTGGTCGAGACAAGGAAACCCTGGAGCGTTGGTTTGGCGACACTGGTGTATGTTTGATCGCAGAGCATGGTGCGTGGCTTAGAGAGGAGGGAGATGACTGGGAAATGATAGAATCACTTAAAGAAGACTGGAAGGAGGAAATAAACCCTATATTTGACCTTTTTGTGGATAGAGCCCCAGGTTCTTTTGTAGAAGAGAAGAGATTTTCTCTGGTTTGGCATTACAGGAAAGTAGACCCAGAGCTGGGAGAATTAAGGGCTAAGGAGCTTACGGGGCAGTTAATAGACCTTACAGCGTGTACAGAGCTTCAAGTGATGAAAGGAAACAAGGTAGTGGAAGTGAAGGATGGGAGGGTGAATAAAGGGATAGCTGCTTCTCGTTGGCTAACGAATGGTTTTGGGTTCATATTGGCGGTGGGAGACGACCTTACCGATGAAGATATGTTTAAGGTCCTCCCTGAGGATGCGTATTCTATAAAGATAGGTTTTACACCATCAAAAGCAAGATTTTATTTGCAGTCACCAAAGGAGGCGAGGGCTTTACTCGATGAAATGAAAATGGTTTAAATAAGAACCGTTAATTATTGTCATCTGTCACGTTTAAAAATTTCGCAAACCAGTGTCACTACATTAATCAAAAGAGAGAAGGCTAAAATGAAAGAGGCGATGTTCTACGAGAAATTGGAAGAGAACGCAGTTAGATGCCACCTATGTCCACATCATTGTAAGATAAATGAATCGAAGAGGGGGATATGTGGGGTTAGAGAGAACAGGGGTGGTGTCCTTTATAGCATGGTCTATGGTAAGATAGTTGCGCGAGGGATTGACCCAATAGAGAAGAAACCTTTCTTCCATTTCCATCCAGGCTCTGAGGCATACTCAATTGCTACGGTTGGCTGTAACTTCAGATGCAAGAACTGCCAGAACTTCCATATTTCTCAGATGCCAAAAGAAGGCGAGAAACTGATAGTGGGGGAAGATGCATCTCCTGAAGAGATTGTTGCGGCAGCCAGGCAATACGGTTGTAGAACCATCGCATACACTTATACCGAACCGACCATCTTTTTCGAGTTTGCTTATGACACCGCCAGATTGGCACATAAAGAAGGGATATGCAACTCCTTTATCACAAACGGGCATATTACGGAAGAAGCTATACGTACTCTCGCCCCTTATTTAGATGCGGTAAATGTAGATCTGAAGGGGCTATCTGAAGACCTGTATCGAAAAAATTGCGGTGGGCACCTGAAACCCGTCATGGATGCGATAAAGCTGTACAAAAGCCTGGGAGTTTGGGTTGAAGTAACCACGCTGGTTATACCAACATTGAACGATTCTGAGGAAGAGTTCAGAGGGATTGCCGAGTTCATCAAAAGTGTAGCCGTGGACATACCATGGCATATCTCACAGTTCTATCCCGCATATAAGCTAACCAATCTCCCCCCAACACCTGTTACAACCTTACGTAAAGCGCGTGAAATTGGGCTGGATGTAGGATTGAGATACGTGTACGAGGGCAATGTTCCGGGTGAGGGCGGGGAGAATACCTACTGCTACCAATGCGGAGAGTTGTTAATCCGGCGCTATGGATTCCAGATTCTGGAGAATAAAATACGAGATTCAAGATGTCCAAAGTGTGGTGCCAAGATAGATGGGATATTATAATTTTCTCGTGGATTTGCAATTTTTTTACATATCACAAAAGGAGATGTAACATGGGTAGTGTAAAAGACCTGGTAGTTATTGAGGAACCGGAGAAAAACAAAACAGGAAAGGCTCAATTCGTCTTCTCTGACAGATACTCTGTATTTGATTGGGGAGAGATGCCTGACCATATTCAGGCAAAAGGAGCCGCTATCTGCATAACCACCGCCTACTTCTTTGAGAAATTGGAAGAGAAGGGAATAAGGACACATTACAAGGGATTAGTGGAAGAAGGCGAAGCCAAAAGATTATCGGAATTAAAATCGCCGCGATTGTGTATGGAAATAGAACTGTTGAGAGTTTTAAAGCCTGACATTAAGGGAAATACTTACGACTACTCCATTTACAGGGAAGAAAAGGCAAACCTCCTTATCCCGCTCGAGATAATCTATCGTAACTCGCTACCAGAGGGCTCAAGTGTTTTCAAGCGATTACAAGAAGGGGGTTTGAGACTGGCGGATTTAGGGTTGAACGAAACGCCCTATCCCGGGCAGGTCTTAGAAAAACCGCTTCTCGATGTCTCCACCAAGCTGGAAGCAAGCGATAGATACCTGAGCAGGGAAGAGGCAAAGGAAATTGCAGGTCTGAGCGAAGATGAAATGGAAGAAATTGAGAGGATAACACTACTTATCAATGAACTCATCACTAAGGAGGCAAGAAGAATAGGGCTCGTAAATGAAGATGGTAAGGTGGAATTTGGATTTGACGAAGACCGAAAACTGATGCTGGTAGATGCCGTAGGCACTTTAGACGAGTGTCGGTTTACGTATAAAGGAATGCCGGTGAGTAAAGAGATAGCGAGGATATTTTACCGTAATACATCATGGTATGAAGAGGTTGAAGAAGCGAAAAAAGTGGATAACGTAGGCTGGAAAAAATTAGTGGAAAATAAGCCTCCATTGCTACCGCCTGCTATTAAAGATTTAATCTCCATGCTTTACAAAGCCTGTTGCAACGAAATAACCCAAAGAATTTGGTTTACAGATGTACCTCCGGTAAAAGAAATATTGAAAGAGATAAGGGCGGTTCTTCCGTCATGAGATGAGAATTGGGTGGTGAGCGAGGTAAAATGAAGAAGAGACTAATCGTGCTTGAGTGGGATTGGATTCGTAATATTGCAAAACGACGGAGAAGAACCCGTCCATATCCCGGTTGCGGATCATAACGCCGAAATAAAATTGCCTGAGGTCGTATAAAGACAAACCGTTGACGCTTGCAGCTTCTTTGGGCTACACAGGGGATTACAGTCCATTGGGGAGGAAGAACACCATCCGCAGGTGCTACTTCCTCTCGAAGTTTATGTCGTTGCTGGAAATGTGAATAACCTTTCCAAAGGGATTATAAACCTCATGAGCATGAACTGGTAAGGGTTGCGGAAGGTGATAAAAGAGTAGAATTATCTGATGCCGCTCTCGGACAGCGTTGGGTCAGAGAAGGTGCCATTGTCATAGTATCTCTGCTGTTTATGAGCGAACAACCAAAAGGTATAAAACGCCAGTCAGAGATGAACGAACAGGAGCGAGCTACCCGAGAGGGATAAGATATGTGCACATGGAAGCAGGGCATGCCGCTCAGAACGTTTATCTGTAGCTAAGGCACTCTAAATAGGTTTTGTTATATTCTTCTCTCTCCCTTTTTTGAGATTAATAAGGTAATCCAGTTCTTCCGGCTTTGCCTCACCGAAATCCGCATATCCTTTCTCTTTGATATATTCTATAACCTTCTTCGCAGGCTCTTCTCGCACCGCGACCGTCGAAAATCCCGGGGCACTTCCTACACTACCCACACTCGCATCGCTCTCCACCGCAGTGAAATCCGTACAAACGTTGCACCCACTTGCAACTATATCTTCTACTTCTTTCACCTTGAATTTCACTTTTTCACCATCACTCATGGTAGCGATGAACTTACCCTTCGTTATGTCTGTCTTGATTAACTTATCGAAATCAACACCCTTTTCTTGCAGGAATTTTGAAATATCGTCATAATGAAAATTCTCTGTGCAGAACAAACCCACAACGAGTTTCACCTTTTCACGGAAAATAGGGAATTCCTGCTGTAGTTTTCTGACGCCAGAAACTATACAGGGCGTCCCGACAACACCAACACCGCGTTTTGTGAACCTCACCGCTTTCTTTAATGCTGGCAGGACATCTGCAAATGTATATTTTGTGCCTCCGAGTGTGGGAATCGCAAGCTGTTGAGGGTCTCGCACGTGGAACATCTCGATTGCCCATTTCTCGTCCCTGCCGGCGAACAAACCGCGGTCTATCATTCCCATTTCCATTGCCGAAACGATGAGTTCTGTCACCATTGCTCCATCCTGCCCTGCAAACCGCTTCGACCGCCCGGCAATGAATTCTATATAGGTGCCCAGACCACTTTTTGGCTCGTAAACAAACCTCGGACATACTCGCACGCAGGCGCCGCAGTCCGTGCATTTAGCTTCATAATCCGGAAAGTCCACGCCATCCACTGCCGTTATTCCGTCTACGGGACATATACACGCGCATGTCAAACACCGGCTGCATAAGTTCGTATCTATGACCTTAGCCTTTAAATTCTCAAAATATAATTTGTCCTTTAACGGTTTCTCGGGAACTGTTACTTCCCATTCCGATTCTCCTATTGCTATTCCTGCCATTTTTTAACCTCCTTTTAACTAACTCTTATTTCCATTTTCACTTCCTCACAAGCCTCAATATCTGCATCGAACACTCCTTAACACATAATCCACACCCAGTGCATTTATCACGGTCTATCGCCATCTTGACTACCTGTCTTTCTATAATAGAAGAAATCGCCCCACTTTCACACATTTCCTCGCAAATCCTGCATCCGAGACAGCTCTCCGGCTCTATGCACTGACTCACCATCGGTATCTCCACTGGAGGTGTAACCTCAACAAAAAGAGTATCTTCCTCTCGCGTCCTCTTCAAATGTAAATCCTGCTCGTCTATCTCATACTCCACCAACTTTTTGTCCTCACGAATTATCTCTGGCTCTTCGATCATCTCTTCGGTAAGTGTGAGCATCTCGTCCATATCCTTATACGCTACGTCATGAATCTTTGTTGTTTTTAATGCACCACCAGAGCAGGAATCAACGCAGAAATGACAGAAAATGCACTTCCCGTAATCTACTGTGGGGTAGTATCTCTTATTTGGGGCTTCTTTCATTTGAACCGCATTCGCAGGGCATACAAAAGCACACTCCCAGCAGCTAATGCACTTGTCGGGGTCAAACATGAGGTAGCCACGGAAATTATCCGGCATCTTCTTCCTTTCCCGTGGATAAAATACAGTCGCCGTCAGCGGATATACTGATTCTTTCATCGCCACTTTTATGGCGGCTGCGTGCTTCACTACCTTCTCTCCCAAGCTCTGTTCCGGAACCGTAACTTTTTTCATTTTATATCACTCCTACCTGTGCTAATGCAATTGATAATGCGAGTGCAATTAATGATAATGAAAGCATTGCACCCCACCCAATGCTTAAACCCTGATCAAGCCTATACCTTGGATAGATCGTTCGAAGAACAAACAAAGTGGTCAGTACGATCAGCGTTTTTAGTAAGAACCATATAACACCCGAAAGGTCACCAAGCCCTGCGATTTCCGGTCCACTGCCTCCCCCAAGGAATAGAATCGTCATGAGTCCAGCCAAAACATACGCCTTCTCATAGCACAGCACGTAAATAAGCCCAAAAGCTATCCCTGAATACTCAACATGAGGTCCGGCAGCTAACTCCTGGTCCGCTTCCGCGATCTCAAAAGGCATTCGTGACGTTGCCATCGCAGCTGCAATAAAAAACGTGAGTGCCGCAATGGGGTTGAGGATTATCCCCCATATAGACTGCTTATTTGCTATCCCTACGGGGTCAGAAGTCCCATACAGGAAAATCATCCCAAGAACGGCAATTATAAATGGAACCTCATATGCAAAATACATAAATGCCTCGCGCACGGTGCCGATAAAAGCAAACCTGCTGTTAGAAGCCCAGCCAAGACCCAGAATAAACAATGGAAATAAGCATATCACTGCCAGTATTATCTGTATCGCATAAGGCGTTTCTATCGCTACAATATTGCCCGCTGGGATGAATAGCAAAGGAAGAAGGGCGGGTATGAAAGTAAGAAAGGGGAACTGTAAGAAATAAGGTCTATGCGCATCTTTATGCACTATCACTTCCTGGAAAAGGAATCTAAGCGAGTCTGCAAGTAACTGGATTATCCCTCCTAACCACCACACTATCTCATGCGGTCCCACACGCCACTGTATCCTGCCGCAGAGTTTGCGTTCTATCCACGGGAAAAAGAGCAATAATATTCCCAATGTTGCAAAACCAGGGCAAATCAGTGCAGCGAAAAACGGTTTCCAGAGTATAAACGAAATCAATAATTTTATCATCGGGATTTCGGGCAGTAAGTCCAGCATCTGCTGTAAGAGAGGTACGCTCACCTGATTGCCCTCGATTCCCAGCCCGGTTATGACGGTGTTTATATCTATCATCTTTTCATCACCTACCTATCCGCTTCTGGCGGGAAGTATCCAAAACTCCCATAGATTGTCCAGAAATCTGCTACCCTTTCTCCTTTTGATGCTTCTATTATCCCCCTCAGATTCATCCAGCACGGTGTTACCACCCTCACACGATAAGGAACATTTGACTCGCCATCGCTTATTATTGAATATAGCAGTGTGCCCCTCCCAGCCTCGATAACCGAAGTCCACTCGCCTCTTGGGAGTACGAGATTACCATAAGCATGGAACAAATGACCTTTTATATCTTTTGATGCCTCTTTGTATTCTCCAAGAACTTCTTCGCTTATCACATCACCTCTTGGCATCTCTTTCAACGCATCTACCGCCTGCTTTAGAATGCGCAGGCTCTGTTTTATCTCCTCATACCTGCCCATATACCTGCCGAGACAGTCTCCAGCATCGCCTGTTGTGACTTCCCAGTCAAGCTTATCGTAAACCTCGTAAGGCTCCACTTTCCTTATATCATAGTCAACCCCCGATGCTCTCAAGAAAGGACCTACAATGCCGTACCGTATCGCTTCTTCCCTCGTCAGAACTCCAACACCCTTTGATCTCGCCACGAACACCGGATTATAGATAAATATGTCCTCAAACTTCTGCAGCCTTTTATTAACAGCAGAAGTGAAGTTGCTTGTCATGTTAAGAACGTCATCGGAAATATCCCGCCTTATACCGCCGGGAATGATAAAAGACGGTGTGCATCTCGACCCGGTCATTCTTACTATCGCCTCAAGAATCATCTCTCTTATTGCCCATACATACATAAACCCCGTTGAATGTCCTGTAAATAGTGAAAATATTCCAGAATCGTAGAAGAAAGCACCCATCCTCGAAAGTTCCGCCATCATCGTCCTTATATATTTCGCTCTTTCCGGAACTTCAATCCCCAGCGCTTTCTCTATCGCTCGCACATATCCGAGGTTCATATTTATGGGGTCGCTTATATTCGCACGCTCAAATAGCGGTATATTCTGGATATACAGGCGATTTTCAGCAAGTTTCTCCATTGACCTATGAACGTATCCGGGATCAGGAATGACATCTACAATCACATCTCCTTTCATTCGCATTATCCACCTCAGATGCCCGCTACCTGTATGATGCGGTCCTATAAGAACAACAAAGTCATCACTTTTCTCCGCTTCTTCCAGAAGTCCTTCCGAAAGCGGCATCTTAAGGTCTGAGGGTAACTCAATCGCGGGTGCGAAAGGAGTTCCATCCTCTAAGACATATCGCTCCTCTTCAAGCTTGAAATCTTTTCTTAGCGGTGTCTCTGTTTCAGGAGCAAGCAAGAATTTTCTATTCATCCCTTCATTCCCTTCAAAGCGAATGCCGAAGAAATCATGCATTTCCCTTTCTGAATAATCTCCACTTTCCCACAGAGCTGTAAGGCTGGAGAGTACTGGTTCTGCTTCTCTTCCTATCTCTGTGAAAATGGTTATAATGACGGGCATAAACTCCTCTCTATAACTTGACACCATATATTCCACGATAAACTTCCTTTCGTGTGGCACATCTATCACGTTCACATTCTTCGCGTGGTCTATTCCCATCGTATCACTTAGTTTCCTCGCAACCTTCACTAAGTTCTCCGGTGTTGTTTTTATCGCTATCCGGTTCTTATCGGTGATGGTAATGCTCTTATAAACATCACCAAGTTGATCTTTTAGATTTTTCACCATCTCTCTTCCAAAATCCCAATCCACCTCTTTTGGCACGTCCACACGGATCGCAGGAGTTGGAGCAAATATCTTCGCTGTGGTAGGTATCCTGTTTTCCTTCCCTTCCTCAGAAGGTAACGCCGCCGTCTTAAATTTTATGGTTGTTCTATCTCTTCCTTCTATTTTCTCTTGAACCGCTCTTACACCCCTCAAAAGACCCTCTGGTGTTATTGGACACCCGGGGATAAAGAAATCCACAGGCACTATCTCCGAAGGACGCGTTATGTTATAACTGTTCCAGAATATTCCTCCTCGCTGACCACAAGCCCCTATAACATTCACAAACTTCGGGTCTGGCATTTGCTCCCATACAATTCTCAGTGCACGCGCCATCTTCCTCGTTATCGTGCCTTCAACAATGATAAAATTCGCCTGTCTTGAAATACCCATGTTTAACGTGCCCAATCTCTCGCCATCAAATCCACACGCAAATGCATGCGCCAGTTCAACACCACAGCAAGAAGTGACAAAATGACATGGCCATAGACTCCACTTTGTCCCCCATCTTCTCAAAGGCGTTAATACGCCCGAATGGAGAATGCGTATGTTCCTATCCTTATCATCTCCTTCCATTTTTATCTCACCCCTTGGTCATCTCCCCGCTGATACCTTATAACCCACGTAAATTGCGGGCAATAGAAGTAAGAGCGACAGGAGCAGTAAAACAGGATATAAATGAACCGTTGGATAAGCAGAAAGCAAGAGAAGGATAACGAGGATTGGCTCCGCTGCCATGAACATGAACATAAAACCAAAATACTGCATTGGAAGCGTATATTTCGGATTTTTTATCGGGAGGTTTCCTGATTCCCACCTTGACATCTTTACTTCCGTGGGATGGTATCGCGGCCAGATTTTACTGAGAATAAGAAGTACAATGTCCATGAGTACGCAAACCGCAAGTAACAACCCTACTACTGCTGCGTTTTCTATCATTCCTCTTTTTCCCTCCTATATCATGACTCCTATGGTTTGTGCAAGAGCTCTTACGCCCTCAAAGAACCAATTTGGCGGAACTACGGTAATTAAAATTATTATTACCACAGCAACTGCAATAAAATCAGTGAAATTCGCTCTCCAGCCGATGCCCAGCTCGCTTGCAAGTCGAACGTAGTAAGGGATGGATATAGCGGAATTTATAACTATGAGTGCAGCTAACGCAATATAAATATATCCTGCTTCAGCCATGAAAAGTCCAACTTTAACCAGCGATGATAGAATAAAGAATTTACCCCAGAATCCCATTAGCGGCGGTACTCCGATGAAAGAGAAAGCCAGCAGATACATCAAAGGAGAATAAGCCCCCTCCCCCTTTATCGCATTGAAAAACCCAATCTTACCTGCTGCATTTGCAAACAGCATGAGCAATCCTCCCACCAGTGCAAAACAGATGAACTCCGGAGTTGGCTTGATGACCACGACCATGCAGGCTAAAACATAACCCATATTGGCAACCGTAGAATAAGCGAGAACTCTTGCATGCTCCTTTGACGTCAAAGCACCTATATTACCAGTAAGCATGGATATAGCAGCAAGTACGGCAGTAAATATAGTTATTGACGCCGTTAGAGAGCTGGCAGTATATATCAGTATCCATAAAGCTGCGATAAACGGAACGATTTTTGCGAGAGAAGCGATAATCGAAATAGGGATCGGGTCTGCACTGGTGAAAACGTCTGGCACCCACTCATGCAGTGGTGCAACACCCACCTCAAGGCTCAAACCCAGAATGAGCATTACGTAGCCAAGTATGTATAGCACACCGTCAAACGAGTTCTTGGTGTAAGCCAGGATGATTGCTCCGATTAGAAATAGAACGGTAGCAAAAACCATGAACGTGATATATTTGATTCCCACTTCCACGTTTGCGCCGCCCTCCCTGACCATAACCAGAATATAAGTTGGGACTGAAACGAGGACGAGAGCTGCCAGGATGATAGCGAAGTCGCTTGTATTGACAATATACATGGTTGCGAGTGCCATCAATCCCACTAACCCATAGTCCACACCTTTAATTTCGCTCTTTAGCGCTACCAGCGAAAACAGGTTAATGATTCCTATTGCGAAGATAAAAGCGCCATAATAGAGTGAATGACAGGCAGCAAGTCCAATTACAAGAGCAATTATCGCCGAATAGAATCCCACCCACCGATATTTGAAAGAACCCACTGAACCAAGCGTTAAAATTGCTAATGCGACGAGCGTCAGCGTTACTCCTGTCATGCTTATCATATCAACATCCCTCCTATTGAGGCTATTACAAGAAATATCATCACCAGACCGAGCACAATCTGGATGTATGTTTTAAGATAGCCGGTCTGAATGGTTCGTATTCCTTTTGAAATCCTTTCAAATAAGCCTGGCATCACCCTCGTATTAAAGAAACCGTCTATTCCTCTGTTTCCGTAGTCCTGCACGAGGTGGGAGACGAAAAAGCCAGTTTTTGGTATGATATAATCATTAACGAACGGAAGATACATTCGGTCGTTGAAGAAAGTGCCAAGTTTTGAAAGCGAGGTTACCCTTGGTTTGTATATTGCAATCACATAAGCAACTAATATTGCCATACCCACGGCAAAGGACGTTGGTACGAATCCTGCGTGGACAAATCCTGCTGTTTCAGCGCTTGTAAAAATAAGATAAAACAATACAAAGAGCATTGAGACCATGAGCACATATCCAAGTTTCATCAACCCACCGCCTTCTAAATGCTCCGCGTGTGGTTTCTCTCCTTTTATGAAATTGAGACTAAGGAACTTAGCAAGAATTGCAGAATAGACTAAAGAGGTGAGTATCAGAAGGACAAGGGGTATAACCATGCCATGGTGAATCAAGTGTTCCATAACCTCGTCCATCCCGGATTTCACCCAGTAAGCAGTGAAAGGAGGCATTCCAATAAGGAAGGTGGTGGCGATAATGGTGACGATAAAGGGAGTTTTCATCCGCTTCCCAAACTCGAGACCGCCAACAGAGAACCTTGTATGCGTAGCATGAATCAAATGACCACTCACGAGGAACAAGCTCGCCTTTGCAAACGCATGCACTGCCATGTACCAGAATGCGACGAGCAAGGCAAAGTTCATACCTGCTATTTCTTCATGAATCCAGAAAGAAGCGGCTGCTGCACCGAACATCAAACCGAGACTTGACATCGTGGATGCTGCCAGTAGAACCTTCCTCTCCAGCATTCCTGATGCTGCGAGTGCACCATATAAGCCTGATATCAATCCGATGAAAAGAGCAAAGATATACACATAGTTAAGCCCTGGAACGTGATGCAATTCCCACGGTCTTATATACCAGCTAATCTTGATAAATACAAAAGCACCGGCTGCTACCATGGTCGCGGAGTGTAGAAGCGCACTAACAGTTGTAGGACCCGTCATTGCAGTCATCAGCCACTCGCTGAACGGAACCTGTGCCGACTTCGTGAGCAGACCCATGAGGAAAAGGATGAGTAGAATTACTGTTCCTGCAGCACCGATATTTAAGAAGAGCGATTCCCAATTAATCTCTGATATGTTGAGATTCCCTGCGAATACCCAGATTGCGGCAATTGCAAAGAACATGGGCACATCGCCAAATCTTATAGTCGAAATAGCTCGCCAACCGCCAAAACTCGGCGGCCAGCTCAGTTCAAGCGGTCCTACTTTCCTTTTTGGCACGCCAACGTAGGCAATTTCGTCATCGTCACGGAACCAGTGTCCGATTAATCCCCACGACGCTGCTCCAAGTCCTTCCCAGCCTACAAACAGCAAGAATAGATTATCACTATAAACAACCAGAAGCATTGATGCCGTGAAAAGGTTAAAAAAGAACCAGTACCACGAGGGTCTGTAATCTCCGCGCATATACTCCAAGCCGTAAATAGCAATGAAGAACGCGATAACCGCAGTTATGACTCCCATATACCTGCTTAAATAGTCAGTAATAAGGACGATATTTATCCCCAGGTCGGGGATCCAGTCGTAAGCATATCGTTGATTTTCAGGGAAACCGAAGAAGATGTAGAGGCTCATCAATACCGATACGAAGATACCGAGCACAGAAAGATAAGGCAGTTTATCCGTCCATCCCTTACTCTTGTATGCTAAAGCAATAGGAATACTGCTAACAACTGGAGATAAGAACAGCAGTAGAAAAACAAGCCACTCATTCATGGTATAACACCCCCTAACCCCAAACCCGGAATTGAATTAAGCCCTTGAATTAACACCGTTGACAGCGGTGGGAACAGTAACAGCACCGAGAGAATACCGATGACGAAGAGGGGAACATAAAAGTATCTGCTTATTTCAAGCCTTTTCGTATCCTTTGGCTTACCATAGAATACTTTTCGTATCGTCCAGAAGCCATACCAAACCGAGAGGATGAACATGAAGATCACAGCCAGGATAATTGGTAAGCTCCCTGTCCAGCCAAGGAATGCAGGGGATTCCGGTCTGAGGAAAGTATCCACAACTCCTCTTAATATGAAAAACTCACCGAGCATGCCGACCGTCAAGATACCCCCAAGATTTAGGAATCCGACTACTGCGGCATTTGAAATCGCCGGGATGGAATCGTGCAACCCGCCCATCTTATTAAGGTCTCGAAGACCGTGATGAACCGCAATAATCCCTCCCGCCGAAGAGAACAAGAT
>Ga0190286_1000695_pt1 | contig 13391 bp, 14 predicted proteins | sample 48691834_MG_FD_183241 | JGI IMG/M metagenome (GOLD analysis project Ga0190286, IMG submission 183241) | Hydrothermal vent microbial mat bacterial communities from Southern Trench, Guaymas Basin, Mexico - 4869-18-3-4_MG | ecosystem: Environmental > Aquatic > Marine > Hydrothermal vents >... | reverse complement strand
GTTTGCTATCTCGCCCAGAGAACCCGTATTCCTAAGAACTTTTATCTCCTCTTCATTTAACCCTGCAAAATCCCTTACAATCTCTAATCTCTTCTCTAAACCCAGTTTATAAAACCCTGATCGCTTCGACGTCCTCATTTTTTCTTTTTTGTACATAAAGTATGACTTTCTTCCATTTTATTCTTTCAAATCAAACGAAAATCCTTAGATAAAAAAGTCATACATGTTTGAATTATGGAAGAAGTAATTGCCTCACCTTTTATCACCTTTCTCTTTCTTCTCATCTATATTCAAGTTACACTGGAAGCACCTGTTCCACCTCCCACAAAGGTTGGTCAGTTTTGCGGTTCTAAAATCATTCACAGATAATCACAATTGGGACCGGTACTGTCTCCTCCACCGGGGAGAGATAAGAGAGGTAGAGAAGAGAGAAGTGGAGAAGAGCTGCAAAGGTCCCGATAGGGGATGTTTCGTTTATTACCGTCCAAAATGCGAGGAATACCATGAGATATCTTTGGGCTGCAATAGCGCAGTGACGACCTGAATTTAGTAATTAGTAAAGCATTTTCAGCATTTTTACGAAGACCGAGGAATTGATAGCGCACAATGAATGGGAGAAAATAGAGGCAATCAATGATATGTATAGGGCAAAGATTATCAAGATATCAAGAAAGAATGAAAATTTTGTGAATTTTTTAAAGCCGTGAGGGAATATGCCCTCAGGATGAGGACATCAGAACCCGAACATGAAAGAAATTGTAAAGAAATAAAACAGTCACGAAGGCTAAGGCCAATAGCTGAGAAACTCAGCCGAACTTCTCTTCCCAAACTTACAGATACGAAATATAAATCCATCCCCTATCGGGAGGAATTTATTTAGAATACATGCACCGCGGACGCTTTAAACGTGATATACACTTCCCCTCCCGTCTTCAAATTCAGCTCATCAAATGACTGCTTCGTTATCGCGACAATAAAAGGATTATCAATACCAACATCAACAGCGATTTTGAGGGTAGTCCCTGCATCTACTATACTCGCTATTTTTCCCTTAAACGAGTTTCTGGCGCTTGACACAATTTGTTTTGTTGAGACCAGTATATCCTCCGGTCTAATGGATACATGGACACTTCCGGACTTAAGCGTAGCAGACACGATGTTTATATCACCCACATCAATACAGGCTATGCCGTTATCAACGCGGGACTTCCCCTGGAACAGGTTACCAACGCCAAGGAACTCAGCAACGAATTCTGATTCGGGTTTCCTGAACACATCGTTCGGCGTACCTACTTGAACAATCTCGCCTTTGTTCATTACTGCCATTCGGCTGCCGAGCAAGAAAGCCTCCTCAAATGAGTGCGTTACGTGAATAATAGTAGTATTCGTGATTGAATGGATGTTCTTCAACTCTTGACGCAACCGTTCCGCTGTTTGTGTATCCAGCGCACTTAGCGGCTCATCAAGCAACAGGACTTTTGGCTCCATAATCAATGCGCGGGCTATTGCAGTTCGCTGTTGTTCGCCGCCGCTCAGCGTTCCAGGGTAGCGATGCAAGAGCTGAGAAACACCCATCAAGTTTGCAAGTTCCTCCACCCTGCGTTTGATCTCCCTTTTCGTTACTTTTCGCGTCTTCAGCCCAAAACCTATGTTTTCCTCTACCGTCAAAAACGGGAACAGGGTGTAATCCTGATAAACCATGCCTATGTTTCGCTCCCTTGGTGGAATATCGGTGATGTCCTGCTCGTCAAGGAATATCCTGCCACTGTCCGCGTGGTAAATGCCTGCTATCGTCTCAAGTAGGATGGTTTTCCCAGCTCCCGTGGGACCCAGCACCATAAAATACTCGCCATCGTTTATTTCAAGGCTCACGTCTCGTAAGAAGAACTCGCCCAGATCCTTCGATAGATTCTCTATTCTTATCATCTTTCGTTTCAGAACACGCGTGTAAAACCGCCATATCTTTCAAACACGAACAGAGATATAAGCGATATGATAATAAGGATAGTTGCTGCCGCAATAGCTAAATTCAGCTCGTTACAGGACATGTTCAGGAACACCGAGATGGGTAATGTCTCGGTTTTCATTCTCGTTGCCCCTGCGAGCATCAGTGCAGCACCAAACTCGCCTATCCCTTTCGACCATGTTATAATGGAGCCTGCTAAGAAGCCATTCTTCGACATTGGCAGTGTTACGCGCCAGAACGCCTGCGCCTTGGTGCAGCCAAGTGTTTCCGCTACGTGCTCATACCTTGGATTTATGCCTTGAAATGTCCCCCGTAGTATCCTGAGCATGAACGGCACATTCACAAAAAACTGCGCAATTATTATTCCAAGTGGCGTGAAGACAAGAACAAGCCCCGCATCGGCAAGCGCTTTCCCGAATGAGGTCGTGCCAAATAGAATTAACAAGCTCACTCCGGCGACCAATGGTGGTAACGCCAACGGTGCATCCAGAGTCGTATTAACAAAACTCTTACCAAAGAAGTCGTATCGCGCAAGCGCATAAGCCGCAGGTATAGAGATAGCAATACACATAATCGTGGATATGGCTGCGGTTCCCAAACTTAATCGTATTGCAAATTGTATCTCCTCGGAGAGAATGTTTGTTATTAGTGCCGACAGCGTGGTATGCGTAACAATGCATATAATCGGAACCGAGATAAAAAGGGCAAGGAATAAACTTGATAGTATCGTAATAAACTTGATTTTTGACTGCTTCAATTTCTTTAACATTGTATTCACCCTCTCTCTGTCTCTATTCAGGTCTATGCCTGCCTGATTCACCTCTAACCATATCTAAATGCGGATTACTGAGCCATCCACTCTTTGCATTATCTCTATGGTCAAATTGTGGCACGAACGGTTTTATATCGAGAAGAGGTGTACCGTCTATGATGTCCACCTCGCTGATTTCCAGTTTGTTCCCCCTCACGCTCTCCAGCCTCACGACCGACAACCCGATGGGATTGGGTCGTTTGTAATGTCTCATTGAGAAGATTCCGTGCTGTTTGTCTTCTAAAAAGGGCATTGAGACCAATGAATAACTATCGGCAAGATGAAAATGGTAGATGAGGATGACGTGCGAGAAGCCCTCGATGTCCTTGAGTCCATCGGCATATTCGGGAAATACCACTACCTCACCCTTTGCGGCTTTTGCGAACACACCTTGAATCGGGGCTTCTGCTTTATCACGGAAACCTGTGTGTATTATTCCTATTGGTCTGTATATCACCTCGTCCATATCCATCACTTTGGTTTTCTCCCTCCTCTATTATGTATTATGTTTTTTATACCGAACTAAGCAGACTATTCATACTTTTCGCCAGGATATGGTGTAAAACCATATTTCGCATAGATTGCTTTTCCTTTATCAGAGGTAACGAAGTCAACGAACTTCTTTGCCATGTCTTTGTTTTCCGAAAACGTTAGCGTGCCTATTGGGATCACTTTTATGATGTTCTGTTCCTTTGGTATCTCAATAATATCCGTCTTGTTCTCAGTTCCTATCAAAGATGCTTTCCATATTATTGACGCATCTGCCGTGCCCATGCACGTAGAGACCACCAGCTCATTCACCGTAGCGGTGCGAGCAATGACATTCGCATCCACGGCATCAAAAATCCCGTTCTTCCCCAGTATTTTGTTTGCAATCTTACCACACGCAGCTGCTTTTGCGTCTCCGAGAACAACTTTCACGCCTGGCTTGGTAAGGTCATTCAAGCAGGTTATATTCGCTGGATTTCCCTCGGGAACTGCTATCACGGGTACATGATACGCTACAAGCTGCTCGTAATCAACAAACCCTTTCTCTTTCGCTTTTTCTATGTACATCGTTGCACCCGGCATATACACATCTCCCTGTTGGGTCAGTTCTATCTGGCTTAAGAGCGTGTTGGAACCGCCATAGTTGTAGTTCACGGTAACGCCATATTTCTGCTTAAACAGCGTTCCAATCTCGTCCATTGGCTTTCGCATTCCCGCACCTGAATAGACCATGAGCGCCTGGGGCGTTTCGGAAGCGAAGTAAAAAGCCGCAGCCGACACGCACACAATCGCTGCAATCGCTATTAGTGTTCCTAATACCAAAATTTTTCTTCTTTCCATTATTATTTTTTAATCCGATATGCAAGAATATACCATTCGGCATTAAAAACTTTTCGCTTTTTTGCTTGCTTATCGAAAAGCACTTAAAGAAGGGGATGAATATATAAATCGAAGGAGTAAAAAATGCCACTAAGCGCAAGGAACAGGATTGAAGGTGTTGTGAAGGCAATAGAGAAAGGGGAAGTCGCTTCTACTGTGAAAATCGAAGTCGCCAAGCCTGTAACCATCACGGCGATGATAACAAAGGAGGCGGTGGAAGAGCTCGGTCTGAAAGAGGGCGATAAAGTAGAAGCAGTGATAAAAGCGACTGAGGTACTAGTGTCAAAGGAATAAAGAGGTGAAGAGAAAATACGAATCAGGGCATAAGCAGTGGATTGAGTTCAAAGGGAAAGCGATATTAGGTGAAGGGCGAGCGCGGTTGCTCGCGGAAATTCGTAACTCTTCTTCTATATTAAAAGCAGCGGAAAAGCTTTCTATTCCTTATCGAACAGCGTGGGAATACCTGAAACGAATTGAGGATGCAATAGGCAGTCCTGTTGTGAAGACACACCGGGGTGGTCCAAAGGGCGGCGGCGGTACAACCTTAACGGCAGAGGGCGAGAAGATTTTACGTGAATATGAAAGGCGTAAACGGCATTTAAATAGCGTAGCGCAGGATGAAATAGATTGGGAGGCGACTTTTACGAAAATAAGTGCGAGGAATCGGATTAAAGGTGTTGTAAAAGGAGTAGAGAAAGATGAAATCGCATCCACCGTGCGAATAGAAGTTGCTGTACCCGCTGTTATAACAGCGATGATAACGAAAGAAGCGGCAGAAGAACTCGATTTGAAAGAAGGCGATGCCGTTGAGGCTGTGATAAAAGCGACTGAGGTACTGGTGTCAAAGGAATAAAGGGAAATAATAAAAAATTCAAATACCCTCGCTCATACTAATAAACCATTCATCCACCCTTAGATGCTCTGCTCTAAACGACCTTCTATTACATACCCTCTCTATCACTTCGCGCTGCCTCTCTTTTGCTTTCCCTAATACCTTTTCCCCAACTTCAAAATAAAATCTCTTTTTCCTTACTCTGCCACTATCGCTATTCAACTCCCCTTTGTATACTACTACTTCCCCACCTTTCAAAAGATACTCACAACTGCTCAGTCGCTTCTCAGACTCCTCTGCTTTTGTATCTTCTCCTATATCATATATTGCCACATCTGCATCGGCACCCGAACCCAAATGACCTTTGTTTCTCAAGCCAAGTTGCTTTGCTGGATTCATTCTCGTTATTGCTGCGAGCTCGTATAACGAATATTCAACATCAGGTAACTCCTCATTCGTTAGTTCTTTCCTTTTACCACTGTTCAGCAACCCTGCGAATATCTTTGGATAAGACGTAAAGAGGCATCCGTTAGGACTATCAGTGGAAAAAGAAATGCAACTTGAGTTCAAATATTCTAAGGCTTCCAGCGTAAACTTTAGCGAGTAATATGCCCTTTTATCTTCTATCTTCTTCTCTTTCACCTTTGAAAATAACAATGGCTTCTCTAACCCTATATCCATGCTAATGAAATTATTTTCACTCCCGGCGGGAACTTCATACCCAATTCTCATAGCTATATCCTCCTGCGGTGAAATACAAAAAATACCGAGGTCAATAGCCCCTCTATTTTTTAATATCTGCATCGCTGTTTCATATCTCTCTTTATTATCCATACCTGATGCTATATGAGCTAAACAGAAGCCACTTAAAATACTCGGATTCTCATCTAACAGCTCCGGATATGTCCTCAACTGTATCTGCGGTAAATCTTCTCCCTCTGATTTGATCATTTCATAAAAGAAATTCAAACATTTCTTCTCATCTGCGTCACGATAAAAAAACCCTTGCTTCGCATATTTCACCCTCGCATCGTATATCTTCACACCTATGGACTTCGTGAGGTCTAAAAGGAAAAGAATGAGGTTCTTGACACTTCCCTTAGCGCCTTCTCTTATCTCCCTGTCCATATCATATAAACTCAGCACAAGGAACGCAGAAGTGTCCACAACGGGTATGAAGCTGAGCTCGTGATGCACGTAATTTGCGGTATTCAAAGTCATTAACGGCTCGTTTACGTACGTGTAGCCCATCCGGGCATAAGCATATCCTATTTCATTCACTGTGGGGAATCCAAACGTAAACCTCGTTAAGTTCAGCCCATATGTTGCCACATGGCTGTGCACGTCTATTCCGCCGGGCATTACTGTTTTATTAGCAGCATCTATGATCGTTGTCTCTTCAGACTCTGTTTTTATTTCGTCCACGATTTTTCCACCTGAAATGAAAATATCCATCTTTTCGCCTTCTATTCCATTTGCAGGGTCGTAAACCGTGCCGTTCTTTAGCCAGATATTCATTTCTGATTATTATTTATACATGCTAACCATACTTAATGCTAAATATCTTACAATTACAAAAAGAGTATGATGAGAGAATATCTGCTTGGAAATGCTGCGATTGCAAGAGGTATCCTCGAAGCTGGGGCGGGTGTTGTTACAGGTTATCCCGGGACACCGGCATCCGAGATTGTAGAGACCCTTGCTCCTCTTGCTAAAAAGTATAACGTCCATGTAGAGTGGTCGGTCAACGAAAAGGTTGCGTTGGAAGTTGCCATCGGAGCGTCCTGGACAGGAACAAGAACTGCTGCCGTGATGAAGCATGTGGGCTTGAACGTGGCCGCTGACCCTTTTATGACGTTGGCATACACAGGTGTGAGGGGAGGGCTTGTAGTGATCACCTCCGATGACCCGTTTTGCCACTCATCACAGAATGAGCAGGACTCGAGGCGGTATGCTCAGTTTGCTTGCATCCCCTGCATGGACCCTGCTGACCCGCAGGAGGCAAAGGATATGACCCTCTACGCCTTTGAACTCTCAGAGGAGCTGGAATTGCCGGTTCTTCTCAGACCCACCACACGTGTCTCTCATGCCAGAGCCGATGTAGAAGTAGGCGAAATAGAAGAAAATCGGGCAAAACCGGAGTTTTTGAAGAACCCAGTTAGATGGGTTGCCCTCCCAGCACATGCCCGACCACGCCATTCCGTGCTTCTTGAAAAACAAGCTGCTATCAAGACAGCGCTGGAAAAGTCGCCCTGGAACCAGCTTGTGTTACGGGGCGAGCTGGGTGTCATCGCATCAGGGATTTCCGGTCTCTACGCTGAAGAAGCGATAAAACAGTTGGATGCTGATATTTCTATTCTCCATATCGGCACCTTCCCACCACCAGATGGTTTGTGTTCTGAGTTCATCAGGCATGTTAACAAGGTGATAGTAATCGAGGAACTGGAGCCCGTGCTGGAGGAATATGTAGAGAGAGTAGCAAGAGTGCATAATCTTGATCTTAACATTCTCGGTAAGCGCACGGGTCACATCCCCCGTGAGGGAGAACTGGATTCCTGTATTGCCAGAAATGCTATTGCAAGCATGGTTAATCTACCGTTAGTGGAATCACCATCTCTGGGAGAAGCCGCGGCTATCTTACCGCCCAGACCCCCTGCTCTCTGTCCTGGATGCGGACACAGAGCGGTATACTATGCCATCAGGAAAGCTTTTGGGAAGGATGCAATCTTTCCCAGTGATATTGGATGTTACACGCTGGCTGTCGATATGGGGACCATAGATACTTGTCTCTGCATGGGCGCCAGTATAACCCTCGCCAGCGGAATCAGGTTTAGTGGTGAGGAGAGAGATATATGTTGTAGTATCGGCGATTCGACTTTTCTGCATACCGGTCTGCCAGGGCTGCTTAACGCTGCTTATAATAGAGCCAGAATAACTATTGCCATATTGGATAATTCGACCACAGCGATGACCGGGCATCAGCCTCATCCCGGGACAGGCGTTACTGCATGCGGCGATAAGACAAAAGCAGTATCAATTGTGTCTCTCGCTAAAGCACTGGGAGCAGACTTTGTCGAGACCGTTGATCCTTATGATGTCAATGCGACAATCGAAACCTTCAGGAGGGCGAAGGATTATCAGGGGCTATCAGTGGTTATTGCAAAGCAGGTCTGCGTGATAAACGAGAGGCGTGCAGGCATAAAGCGAAAGCCATTCATGGTTAACGAGAACTGCACAGGCTGCCGTGAGTGTGTGGAGTTTGGCTGCCCTGCAATCGAGTTTGAGGAGGATAGTGATAGTGCTCGGATCAACATGCTCTGCACTGGATGCGGAGTATGTGCCCAGATATGCCCTTATGATGCCATCGAGGTGGTCAAAGACCGATGAAGACATCAGAGTGTGACATCGTTGTGGTAGGTGTTGGCGGACAGGGTGTTATCATGCTCACCAGCATAATTGGCAAGGCGGCACTTAAGGCAGGCATACCTGTAAGGAGTGCCGAAACGCATGGGATGGCGCAGCGTGGAGGCAGTGTGATTAACCACCTCAGGATAGGTTGTGTGTTTGGTCCAAAGGTGCCCATTGGAGGAGCAGACATTTTGTTAGCTCTCGAGCCTGCGGAAGCCCTGCGGAATGCTCATTACCTATCTAAAGATGGTATCGCACTTGTGAACATCAATCCCGTCCTCCCATGCACGGTGACTACCGGTCAATCGCGGTATCCCCCTCTGGAAGAGATTCTTGATCCACTGGAGCGAATATGCAAGGAGATCAAAACTGTTGATGCGACAAAACTGGCAGTCAAAGCAGGGAATTCACAGATGATGAACGTTGTAATGCTGGGTGTCCTCTCTAAGTATATTCCCCTACGCGAAGAGATGCTCATCGAGTCGCTCAGCGAGTCCGTGCCTGCGAAGTTTCTGGAGGTCAATAGACGCGCCTTTGAACTCGGTAAGAGTGAAATGCAGGAAGATAGATACGCCATGAGGCAGAAGAACGAAAGCTTAAAGTTCCAATAACTTTGAAATTTTTTCCTTTAACCCATGCATCATCTCATCAGACCTGAATGGAGGCACCTTGATCTCTTTAATTGGTCTTATCAATTCGACAATTCTGGACGTTGCGAGCTCTTCCTGTACGTAGGTAGAAGTAGAGAGCTGAACCGCTGTTAAATATTTCTCTGGTTCGTACACCGATATCTGCCCGGGTTTAACACCAAAAACAGCATTCAAATCTTTTAGACCTCTCCAGGGCAGAGCTATATCGCTATAACTCTCAATGACCAGACACTCATATTGTTTATTCATCTCTTTATATACCAGCTCAACTGCGAGGTCGTAATATCTCTCGGTTAGCCTATACAACGTATCTAAATCCCTGACATTGTAAATCCTGGATGCTTTGGCACGCAAATTTGCTAAAATAGCATCGTTACACCTATACTCAACAGGCAGCGTTTTGTTCACTACCGCCAGATTCCTTACACCTTCTTTACGCCACAACGTGATACGGTCAAGGATAAAATAAGGAATTTGCGTGATTGGATCGATGAGCGGGGGTTCTGCCCACAATCTGTGGAAAGGGTTGATAAATTCTTCCTTTAGGGCACCCACATCAGAGCCCAAAACGGAAGCAGTTGTCAGAAGTTTTGCATCCTTTCCGTAGAGTCTTCCCTGAGATAAAGCCTCATGCACCACATCGTAATCATACCACACGCTATTGCCGGCTCTGGGCTTGAAGCCACAGGCATTAAACCCCTTTTCCCTTAAGTAAGTCAGTAACGCAAGCGCAAGAGTCGTCTTCCCTGCGTCCTTCTCTCTCAACCCCACTATCAAAATCTTCATTTTTTCTTTCATTCTTCCTTCGTCATCTGCACGATAAATTTAGTATTAAGGCATGAATATAGCGATTTATAAAAAATAGTTTACACGCTAAAAAAGATAATAATACAAGCAAACAAAACGAAAGTTTTATATATCCTTGCATAAGATTTTTAACTATCGGGGAAAAAATGATATTTGCGATACTTTTGCGTCTATTAGTAATACATTTTACTTTGCCTCAATTTCAAAGCAGAGATGTCAAATAAAATAAAAGTAATAATAACCAGACATGCAGTAGAGAGATTGTTTGAAAGAAGACCGACATGGTATCGAAAAATATCAGGGGAAATTGTGGCTAATATAATCGTGAATGTTATTCGTTCAGGGAAATGTTTGGAGAGGAAAAAAAGAAGGGGTGACGATGAAGAGGTCAGTATGCGCTTTTCCACGAGCAAATATACCATTTGCTGCACAAGGGTAAACGATGATACCTTAATTGTTACAACGATAATGAACACAAAAGGGATGACAGAAGAATACAAAATGGCGATAAAGTTATACTCAATAGAGTCGCCTTATAGGGAGGTGACATTTATCGTATCAAATCCAGCAAAAGAGATAGAAAGGTGGATGAGAGAATGGGCGCAAAGGGACATGGAAAAGCAAGCGGTGCTGGAACGGTAATAAATGCAATAGCGACCTATAAAGGGTCTGCTTTTGGTATAGACCTATGGACTGATGCTATCGTCGAACTTGGTGACGATTTTCGGAGTATAGAAGGAGAGATAGAAGGTGTTGATACCGATACAAGATTGATAGAGAGATGTGTGGAGTTGGTGCTGAGGGAGTTCGATTTACCTTTGCGTGGTTCTGTGCGCACGAGGAGTGAGATACCGCCTGGAAGCGGGTTAAAAAGCAGCAGTGCAGCAGCAAATGCCACTGTGATTGCTACACTGGATGCAATAGGCGAAGAAGCGAATGCAATGGATGCGATTAGGATAGGGGTAGATGCCGCTCTGGACGTTGGTGTATCAATAACAGGAGCCTTTGACGATGCATGTGCTTCTTTGCTCGGTGGTGTTGTAATAACAGATAATAAAAAGAGAGAGTTGATAAAAAGGGTGGAGAAGGAATCAGAAGTTCTTGTTCTCGTTCCGCAGAAAAAAGCGTTTACTGCGGATACCGATGTGAAGAGGTCGAAGCTGATAGCACCCTGGGTGAATATTGCGTATGAATTTGCGTTAGAGGAGAGATTTGAAGAGGCGATGACGTTAAATGGTTTTTTGTATTGTGCGGCATTGAATTTTAACCCTGAGCCGATGCTGACGGCGTTGGAATGCGGCGTGAAGGGGGTAAGCTTATCCGGAACAGGCCCTTCTTTTGTCGCGTTGATAAACGAGGAGAAAGAGGAGAGATTGCGTGAAGCATGGAACGAATTAGGGATTGAAGGGAAGGTAATAAAGTCAAGGATAAATAATCAGCCATTGTTGTAAGGAATTTAGTTCTTCCCATCTCTCATTCGTTCAACTATCTCACAAGCCTTGCAAATTATCGATGCCGATGCTTCCCCACACCGCTCACACTTCAAAAGTTCTCTCCCTTCCTTTGGCAAAAATTCTGACATCCTCTCATATCCTCGCATTAAAGAATATTTTGTCCCTGGATGCTTCATTTCAAACTCATTTAACATTCTTTTCACCGTGAACCGGAAAGATAGTTTGACATAAGGACATTGAACTGTACTTATCGGTATTCCTGCTACAAGTGCATACAAAGCAACTTCCTTCTCTGGCACTCCTCTTAACGGCTTAATCCTCGGAACAAACTCGTTTCTCCGCCCTCGCAGCCTACTCAACCGCGCTATATCCCCTCGTATATAATTGATTAAAATGGTTTGAACTTCGTCATCCAGATTATGCGCGGTTGCAACCTTTGTGGCACCCAATTCCTTTGCTTTTCTGTCTATTACCTTCCTTCTCAGAACACCACAAAAGGTGCAAGGTGCCTGTTCAAAGCCTTTCGCTGCAATTTCATCCAACGTAAATCCAAATTCCTTTTTGAAGGAAAAGGAAAAGAGCTCTACTCCCAAGTCCTTTGCAATCTTTTCCGCATTTCTTAGCGTTACCGACCGAAATCCTTTTATTCCTTCATCCACTGCAATCGAAATGAATTCTAAATCGGTGCGCGAATGAAAAATCTTCTTTAGCAAGTATAAAAGAGATGAGCTGTCCTTTCCACCGCTCATTGCCACTGCAATTGTATCCCCACGCTCTATTAGCCACTGCTTTCTTATCTCTTTTTTTACCTTCCTTTCCACGTCTTCGATAAAATGTGGCTCGCATAAGTGCAGTCCCGAGTATTTCTGATGAATTATAGCGGGATTCTGGCATTTTCCTTTACTGCATTTAAATAAAGACTTTTTCATTATTTAACTTATGGTGGTCAATTGGTAAAAGGCGGGCTAACAGATGATGTTCATTACATCTTTAATTGAATCCACATATTCTACATGAATTCCAATATGCTTCTCGATGTATTCTTTTGTATCTTCGATGACAGGATTTTGCTTAATTATGGTTAGACCGCCGTACTGTTTTCTCACTTCTTCATACCTCACAAGCCGGTTGTTTTCCCGTGGGAGGATAAAAATACGCTTATTATCCTTTTTCGCCGCCTCTGCCTTCTCTATAACGCCCCCAATCTCCCCAATATGCCCATCTGAACTGATTGTACCTGTCATGGTCACATCATCGGGGAGCGTTATATTTTCCAGTGCCGCAATAATAAGTGTTGTCATCAGGGCGCCAGCGCTGGGTCCATCAACTGCGGGGACTTCTGATAATGCTTCAACACTGAAGATAACATCGCTTCCGGAGAGGTCGCATCCGGTGTAATTCTCAGCAGCCATAACTGCGGTATTTGCTGCATCCTGGAAGACAACACCCATCAGTGGTGTCGTTTCCACAAGAACACGCCCATATCCGTGTTTAATATCAACAGAGACCTGCATCATGGTTCCTTCTTGTACAATCCTGCGTGAGTAAAAGGGAAATTTTCCTGTGTATTCTACCCGCCGTATCACCGCCGGTGCGTCGAGCTGGGCTCTGCCCTCCGTACCCGCAACGAAACTTGTGTTTATCTGGCTTTTAAGCTCTGCCAGTTGCTTTCTGTACAAATCGAGCTGTGTCCTTGCTTGCTGTAGTGATAGGTTGGTTAGGTAAAGTTCTTCATTCAAGTTTGCATTCGCCTCTTCGAGCGCATTAATCCGCATTTGAACTTCTGAAAGGTTTAGTTTGCTCTGGTTAGAAATGAAGTATATGTTCGCAACGATAGAAGCAATCAGGAGAACAATTACAAGTGCGAAGATTTTCTTGCCCATTTTTTCTCACTTTATCTATCCATGAGTTATGAGCACATATAAATATAAAGCCCTACCAAAATCGAGAAGTTTTTAGAATAGCTTTCCGCGGTTCATTATCTCGTTCGGATCCAGAACCTTAAGAAACCTCTTCCACACTTCGGCAAGATGTCCTATTCTTTCCACTGTCGGTTCTATTATTCCCGCATAAGGTCTGAACCAGCCATAGATGC
>Ga0190286_1000694_pt1 | contig 13393 bp, 12 predicted proteins | sample 48691834_MG_FD_183241 | JGI IMG/M metagenome (GOLD analysis project Ga0190286, IMG submission 183241) | Hydrothermal vent microbial mat bacterial communities from Southern Trench, Guaymas Basin, Mexico - 4869-18-3-4_MG | ecosystem: Environmental > Aquatic > Marine > Hydrothermal vents >... | reverse complement strand
CCATGTCAAGCGCGACCTGAAGTTGAGGAAATTCGATCCTCTCCAACGGACTCAACATTACTTCGATCCTTCTGGCCCGTTTTGGCCTCTTGAGCGGCGGTACCTTTGCTGGTATGCCCTTTCTGCTCCATCCTCTCTCCTTATAATACTCCCTGAGAAGCGGATTCAGTTTAACACCGAACTCCCGAGGTAGCCGATCGTGGGTGGAGTCAAATCCCTCGCGTACGTTGAAGAGTCTCTCCACCGTGTATATCCTCGATCCCACCTCACGCAGGTGTTGGTTGGTCCATTCCAGTCCAGTTACCGCGGTCAGAATCCTCGCGATGTCATCAAGCTCATATTCTAGGGTTGTGAAGAGGGCAAGTCCGTGATACTTACATCCGATCATCGAATCGTAAATGGCGAAGGCATCCTGCATTTTTCGGACCAGCGAAGCCTTTCTGGTTTCGGTGCTTGGATCGACGAACTCGGGATTGCTCAGGATCTCAGGACCGATGGTATACGCCCGCAGGTGACATCCGCCGCGATTTGAGGTCGCATATGCCAACGCTATTCCCTTCGCCCCCCGCGGATCATAAGCCGGGAGCTCCAGCCCCTTGACATGAGGAGCAAGAACTTCCAAGTTGAGTTCACGGGCGGCGGCCGCCAGTCCTTTTGAGAACTTTGACCTTCCGCTGGCTATCTCGCGAACTAGCTTTTCTGCATCGGCGAGATTTCCGACCTCACCCGCCGCCCTAGCAAAACCCAATATGGCACCAATGGAGATCGCATCAAGTCCCAGTTCATCGCATAACCGGTTTAGAGGGACTATCTCCCGTTCATAACTATAAAATCCGGAGTTCGGGCCCAACATGACCAAATTTTCGTATTCCGGACCTTTCCCTTCCCATCCATTGACCCTGACCCAACGGCCACACGCGGTGGGACATGCAAAACATGCCGTACGTTTGACGAGATATCGCTCCCGTATGGTCTCTCCGGAGAACTGATCCACATCTTCAAATGTCAGGCGGCGCCCAGAAAAATTCTCTGTCGGCAACATTCCGGCTGCTGTGATCCGGTGGACGAGCACAGCGGTGCCAAATCTGGCCAAGCTACCATCGACACCAGTGACTGGATGGGTTTCTACCGTTCGTCTTATCTTTTCCAAAATTTTTTTGTACACGCTTTCATGCACGATATTTACTTTCCCCTCGGCCCGCACGGCTACCGCCTTCAAGCGTTTGGAACCCATCACGGCCCCCATCCCACATCTTCCAGCCACACTTTCCCTGCCGGTACGAGCCCCCGCGCAGATGCATGCCATGCGCGCCAAGTTTTCCCCAGCGGGCCCTATCGTAGCAACCCATGCGCCATCGTATCTGTCCACCAGCTCTCGTCTCGTCTCCGATGTGGTCTTACCCCACAAGGAACTCGCGTTCTCGATCGAGACCTTATCGTGATCGATGACCAAGTAAACAGGATCGGACGCTCGGCCCTCGAATACGATGCCATCAAACCCAGCTCGTTTTAGATAAGCTCCAAATGAACCACCCATGAGGGAATCCGCAATCGTACCGGTAAGCGGTGATTTTGAACACACAGCCGTCCTACCGGCTCCGGGAAACATGGTTCCAGTGAGAGGACCGGTCATAAAGATAAGTTTGTTTTTCGGGCCAAGCGGATCTGTGCCAGGTTTGAGTTCATCGTAAAGAAGTTTAGCAGCGTAACCCCTGCCACCCAAGAAGTTATAGGCCGTCGTCATATCCGTTTTCTTCGTGGTGATAGAACCATTCGAGAGGTTCACCCTCAGCAACTTGCCGGTGTATCCGCCGATCATGAAATCCACAACCTAATTAGCTCGGTTGATAAATAACCTATATGGGGCGAAAGCGGTTTGACAAAAACGGAAAAAATCACGGTCACGACGATCCGTGAAATGAAGGATCGCGGCGAACGTGTGACGATGGTGTCTGCCTATGATTACATCATGGGATGCATGGTGGACAAATCTGAGATAGACATCGTCCTAGTCGGAGACTCGCTCGGAAATGTGATACTGGGATATAAGGATACGCTCTCTGTCACCATGGATGAGATGATCCACCACACCAGAGCCGTATCCCGGGGGGTAAAACGTGCCCTGGTGGTTGGGGATCTTCCATTCATGTCCTATCAAGCAAGTGTTGAGGACGCTATCAGAAATGCGGGACGCTTTTTGAAAGAAGGCCACGCCGAGGCTGTTAAGGTAGAGGGGGGTCGCGGCATGATCCAAAAAATCGAGGCAATAATCCAGTCGGGGATACCTGTGATGGGACACTTGGGCTTAACCCCCCAGTGGTACCACCAGTTTGGAGGTTTTAAAGTCCGCGGAAAAACTAAATCAACTGCACAGATGATCCTTAAGGACGCGCAGAGGTTGGAACGTGCGGGTGTCTTCAGCATAGTCCTCGAATGTATTCCCTGGCAGCTGGCAAAACTGATCACAGAAAAGGTCTCCGTGCCAACGATCGGGATAGGGGCCGGTCCGTACTGTGATGGACAAGTACTGGTTCTCCATGATCTTTTGGGTATAACTCCCCAAGTGCCAAAATTCGTCAAGCGTTACGCCAAACTTGATGAGACGATTGTGCGGGCCCTCTCAGAATTCAAACGGGAGGTAAAATCAAATAAATTTCCAACCCTCGAACACAGTTACGATATGCCCCGTGAAGAAACGCAGAAGTTGCTCAGAGAATTTAGAAAAAGGCGATGAACCACAACACGCTTAAATATCCTGAAAAACAGGATAAAACGTCGAGAAAACGGAGGTGTAAAAATGGCGTATGTTGTGAAGTCTGCCGTGAGAGGGTTGATAAAAAACATGAGAGCTAGCGAGGATTTCTTCAAGGAACTTGACGCATTAATAGCGAAAACGTGCAAGCGAGCAGTGGAACGAGCAAAAGGCAACGGAAGAAAGACCCTGCGAGGCGTCGATATTTAAAAATTTGAGCTTCAGTGGTGGCGTCGCAAAAGCTACCACTGGTTTTATTTTTATTTTTCACCTCCCTCATTAATCAGTTACTTTATGATCACTATATCCACATTTCCTCTTTTTCTGATGACGTTGAGTTCCACATCCTTTTTCTGGCGAGTCAAAACAACATCGACCGCACCGCTTCCCACCTTTAAATTTTTAAGCCTGACCTTTTGGAGAAACTCTGGAAGAACTGGATGATCAAAAATCACCTTTGATTGTTCTCCTATCACGGAAAGTCCCATACACGCTTGGAGTATGAAAAACGGAGCTGCGGCTGCCCAGGACTGGGGAACACATGTTCCCGGGTAAAGGGTTGGGCCCTCGCCACGACGACGTTCGAATCCGCAAAATAACTCCGGTAGGCTGTGATTTTCCAAAAATAAACTAGCATCAAAAAGAGAGGTAAGGATTCTCAGGGCCAAGTCCTTGTATCCGTATCTTCCAAGTCCAAACGCCACCAGAGCATTGTCGTGGGGCCAGATCGAACCATTGTGGTAGGAGGTTGGATTATATCTGACCTCCGATGTCGCCACGGTTCTCACGCCCCATCCTGAAAAGAAGATGTCATCCATCAGAAGAGACGAGATACGGCGCGCATGTTTAGGAGCGGCTATTCCGGAAAATAATGAATGTGCGGCGTTTGAGGTTCGAACTTTGCACGGACGTTTTTTTCCGTCAAGTGCTAACACGTACGTGGAGATATCGTCGCTCCAAAATGTTTTCTGAAACCTCTCCTTTAATGCAGCGGCCTGACGAGCAAGGGACCTCGCTTCTTTCATGTTCCCAAGCATGCGGGCTAACTCGGAGGCTCTGGATTTAGCGGCGTAAACGTACCCCTGAACCTCACATACCGCGATCGGTCCCTCAGCAATGACCCCATCCTCATAAAAAATCGAATCTGATGAATCCTTCCATCCCTGATGTAAAAGACCGTTCGGGGAACGTCTGATGTATTCAACAAATCCATCACCGTCAAAGTCTCCATACTCATCTATCCATTTCAAAGCCATTTCGATGTTTGACCAAATTTTTTTGATGAGAGGTTTGTCCCCGGTGTACCGGTAGTATTCACCAGCGAGAAAAACGAAAAGAGGGGTGGAATCCACGCTCCCGTAATAACGTCTGAATGGAACTTCCCCGGTTCTGGCCATTTCCCCCTTGCGAATCTCATGCAGGATCTTTCCAGGTTCAGCATCCTCGTTTGGAATGACGTCGCTCGCCTGATTAGCAGCCAAGTAAAGCAATACGTCTCTACCTATGTAAGGGTCGATCCAAAGAAGCTCTAAAGCTGTTATTATACCATCCCTCCCAAAGGTGGTGTTAAACCATGGAATTCCACCGTAGGGATAGAATCCATGAGATGTTTTTGTAAGCATTATGTGAATATCCGCCAAGGAACGATTCAGCCAGTCGTTAAACTGTTCATTGGAGGTGTAAATCTCACACTCGCGGGCCTTTATTGATCTTAGAGTACTCCTCACTTTTCGCACGGCGTTTTCGTATGGCACCACTCGTAGGGTTTTGTTCAGCTCACACGCCACGGTTATTAAAAAGGACGTTTCCTCCTTTGGTTGTAGCCTCACGTGGAAGTCCGCCCTAGAATCGAGTATACTATCTGGCTTCCAGGAGAACCTGATAACGGTTTTTCTGAATATCCCGTCCGCTCCCCTATAGGGAAACACGACCTTTCTTTTTTGCACAAGAGGTTTCAGTCTTTTCCCTTTTTTTCTCCGCTTCACACCCCTGACTTCAAACAAATCGGCAAAATCGCTACCGAAATACACTGAAAAGGGGACATCGACAGGATAGAGTCCGTAGTTCCGAATCCCGAAACGTTCATAACAAATACCGTTATAAAGAAATTTGGAACGAAACACGTGAAGGCTTCCTTTGGGGACAACGATCGTATCTTTGAGGGTTATGTCTGGATTCGTGAGATCCACCGTGAGAAAAGCATTGTCTTCCTTTATCCCAGAACTCAAAAATAATGGTCGGAGGCCGTCAAATGTGAAATTCAACCGTGACAAAAACCTGGTCCCCTCGTGGTAGATCCCACCATCACCTCCTGGCTGGATATCGCCAAACCGATCAAATATGGCAAAAGTCTCACCGTGCTTAAGCACGTGCTTGCTAATCCTCGGCTCTAGTGAGGTGATCTTGATGTAGTACTGATTTTTAAAGCTGATGGTGTCCTCCAAGAAACCAAGGCCCTCCCAAATCATCTTTTCCTGTTTTTCAAAACTCTGTCGTAGATCGTCAAATAATCTTTTGCCATTCTAGAAGCTGTAAATCTCTCCTCGAAAATCTCTCTGCATCTCTTCCGACTAAGGGTGTGAACCATCTTCACCGCCCGAACTGCATCTTCAAATCCTTCGACGATAAAACCGGTCTTACCTTCTTCCATTACCTCCGGCACAGACCCTTTCCTGTATGCTATAACTGGTGTACCACATGCCATGGCCTCGATCATCACCAGTCCAAATGGCTCTGGCCAATCTATGGGAAAAAGAAGGGCGTAAGCATTTCTCAAGAATTCTTCTTTTTCTCCTTCTCCGATTTCCCCCAGGTATTCCACAAGAGGATCGTCCAGCATGGGTTCTATGACATCCTCGAAATATTCCCGGTCAACCGCATCTACTTTGGCCGCTATCTTGATCTTCATTTTAACCTCTTTTGCTATTCTTATTGCTCGATCGACCCGTTTTTCCGGAGAGATACGACCCAGAAAAGCTAAGTACTCTCCAGGGTTTTCCTGAAAAGAGTATAAGTCCTTTGGAAGTCCATGATACACCGTTCCCTGCCAGTTCAACCACGGGAGAGGCTCACGCTGAGAATTTGAGATGGAAACCACTGGCATATCGGAGAACTCGCTGTAGAGGGGTACGAGATCTGGAATATCCAGCCTTCCATGTAGTGTAGTAACGACTGGAAGTTCTTTGTGTCTTCTTGAGAGAGGAAAGTGAAGATAATCTATATGGAAATGTATCACATCAAATTCATCTGCGCGTTGAAACACTTGCTCCAACATTAAAATGTAGTGGGCTAGCTGATCGACGCAGTGCTTATCCAATCTCAGAGAACGACGACATGGAGCTATCAGCCTAGCGTTGGTGATGGAATCCCCGCTGGCAAACAAAGTCACCTCATGACCCTGACGGACCAACTCTTCCGTAAGGTAAGATACCACGCGTTCCGTTCCACCATAATACTTCGGTGGAACACTTTCATACAGTGGGGCGACCTGTGCAATCCTCATGGTTCATCCCCCCTGTATAACTCATCATAATTAAACTGGTATTTTACCCTTTAACGCGCTCAATTTTCCTTCTTCCAAGAGCTTGAATGTATTCAACCTCGACTCCCTCACGCACGTCCCCCCTCAGGTTTATGGGAACGGGCAGTTCGAAGGTCTCGTAGGTGGTAAGATCCATCAACTGGGCATTATTTGCCACGATCGCCAGAACCTGAGCGCTCCCCCGTTCAATTATTGGCACCTCGATCTTAGCACTGGTCGGCCGCACTATGCTGCGTTTTTGGGAATCAAAGAGTCCAATGGCATCTATTTTTGCTTTTGCGTGGCCATGCTTTCCCGGCGCCGAAGTCGAAAACCCAACTATGCGACATGGTTCATCATCTATTATGATAAAGCGACCCTCCTTCAGTTTTCCTACCTCAGCCATCTCTTTGCTCATTGAAACACCTTTTGATTTTTTTAGTTATTGCTTAAAAATTTGGTGTCTGAGAAACAAGATTAACTCTATTTCTTAGATTGAGCCTAGGTCCAAAAAAAACGTGTAATCTTCACCCAATCTGAAAATTGATCCCCAACTCCTCGAAAAAACAATGCCCCAATGAACTTCCCGGAACCATCCCCCCGGCGGTAAAGTTAAATAGTTTTGACACCAGCAATTATTAAAAGGGTGATTATTTGAAGGCTTTAAAACGTGTGTTTGGGGGTTCGAAGACTGAAGAGAACGCCGTAAGCGAGGTTCCCGTCATGGAGGTAGAAACTGCCAACACGGTAAGGGCTCCCAGCGAACTCGAACCGATTTACGTGAAAAGCATGGAATTGAGAAGCCTAGTGGATGTACAAGAAGTGGCAGAAGAACTCAAAAACGGCAATATCATGATTCTCGATATCAGCACGCTCATGAATCAGGACCAAGAAGAGCTAAAACGGGCGATAGATCAGATAAAAGGAATCTCTCAGGCCATCGGTGGGGATATCGGCCGTCTCACGGAATCTAAAGTTATCGCAACTCCCCGATTTGTAAATATTCAGTTCAGGAAACCCTAGGTTATTTTTGGTGAACCCATGTTTGAAAGGGAGTTTGTGCTCCCTAGCGGTCGGTGCCCTATTTGTGGAGCCGAAAACACATTCGTGATCAGAGGGCGTATCAACGACATCCCTCACTTTGGAGAAACCATGGAAACTCTCGTAAGCTGCAGCAACTGCAAGTTCAAGCATGCGGACGTGATGCATCTAGAGGAACACGAACCCATGCGCTATGAGTTCAAGATCTCCTCAGAGAAGGACCTCATGGTGCGTGTCGTCAAATCGAGTACTGGAACGATAAAAATACCTAAATTGGGCATAACGGTGAAACCAGGCTCCGGAAGCGAGGGGTATATCTCCAATATCGAAGGAGTAATCAACCGCATTGAAAGGGCGATTGCACTGGCAATTGAAAAGGCGGACCCTATCAAACGTCGGCGTGGCAGATCCAAGCTAAACAGGCTCAATGCCGTCAGAAACGGGAGGGAAGAAATCAAAATTATAGTAATGGATCCATTTGGGCACAGCGCTATTATCGACAAACGAGTAAAAAAACGCAGACTCAGCAAAAGAGAGGTAAACAGGCTAAAAGCTGAACTCTAACGTAATCTTACCGTTTCCAGGTTCTGAATGGATCTAGTCTCCACCCTGAAAAGCCTGTGCAATGCACTTGCTAGGTCTATGCATTTGTTTTCATCTCCGTGTACACTCAATATCCGTTGGGGTTTTGGGGATATCCTCCTAACGTAGTTTAGAAGTTGAGCCCGGTCGGAGTGCCCACTGAACCCTTCCACGCTCTTGACCTCCAAGTTGACCTTTACTTCTTTCACCTTGCCCTTTTCATCCGGCATTGGTATTTCTCTCCATCCCTTCTGGATACGTCTGCCGAGCGAGCCCTCAGCCTGATACCCAACAAAAACCAAGGTATTGCGCGGATCGGGGGCCAGATATTTGAAATACTCCATGACCGGTCCACCCGTCATCATACCAGCGGTCGAGATTATAACACTCGGCTCTCCATCGATCACGTTTGCCCTTTGATCCGCTCCCGAAACTTTCACAAACATGTCGGACAGAAATGGGTTCTCGTCCGCTTTGAATATGAGTTCACGCAGATCTTGGGAGAGATACTCTGGATATGCCGTGTGGATGGCTGTCGCTTCCCATATCATTCCATCCAGGTAAACCGGCACGCTATCAAGAATGCCTTTTCGCCTAAAGTCCTCCAAGAGAACCATTATCTCCTGAGACCGGCCAACCGCAAACGCGGGGATCAAAACTTTCCCGCCTCGTTTAACGGTCTCCGAGACGATCCGTATGAATTCCTTTTCGGCTTCAGAGCGGTGAGGTTGAATATCATCAGCTCCTCCATATGTGCTCTCGATTATCAAGGCTTCCACTCTGGGAAAAGAGTAGACTGCAGGAGGAAAAAGACGTGTGCGGTCGAATTTGATATCTCCAGTATATACCACGTTGTAGAGCCCCTCGCCAATATGAAAGTGCAGAACTGAAGAGCCGAGGATGTGCCCAGCATTATTGAAGGTAACTCTTATATCTGGCGTGACGTCGGTGACATCGCCATATTCCAGAGGGATGCAGTGCGAAAGAAAGGTGCTTATATCTCGTTTGCTGTAGGGCAGGGGTTTGTCCTCTCTCTCCGCTATTTCTACGTAATCCATCTGCAGGAGAACTGCGAGATCCCGGGTAGGCGGTGTACAGTACACTGGACCATCGAACCCGTACTTAAACAGGTATGGAACGAAACCGCTGTGATCCAAATGCGCATGGGAGATCACCACTGCGTCCAGCTCCGACAATCTCATTTCCGGAACTTCGAGATGCGGATATGCCCTATCCTCAGACGCCACGTTCACCCCGCAATCCACCATCACCTTGCTCTCAGGGGTTTGGAGCAGGAAACAGGACCTACCGACTTCCCTAGCCCCACCTAAAGCTGTGAAACGTACCCAGTCGCCCTTTGATTTCGATTCACGATGTATACGACGTCCAATTTTCCTCAAAATTTCTCTTCTTTCTGAACTGGCATGGATCATCGAAAGACGGATGTTTCTCACCAAGTCCGATTTTATAGGTGGAGCCCGAACCACATGGGGGGTCCATTTAATCTTATACATCAGCTCGCGGAGGAGGCTCCCGCCTTTTCCTATCGCTATTCCTGGTTTCTCCGCTTCGATGGTGACCTCACCTATGTCCTCGCTGAAAATGATATCGGTCACCCCAGCCTCCGGCGGAACCAGCTCTCTGATCAGCTTTTCCGCTTCTTCTTTCTTAGTCAGGATTGATGGATCCGGGCGCAAAATAATTCGCTTTCTGATTTTTCGTGCGAGTTCCTTTATCGCTTCGCCGTTCTCCATCAGCAGATCCAAGTTCTTGCAGTAAAGCACAACCCTTGGGCCCTCGAAATCGATGTCTGAAACCGCACCGGCAAACGGTGTCTCCTCTCTCACGATACGCTTTATCTCTTTCAACAGTTCTTCTGCAGCCATGCAACCAACTTTCAGGTGATTAAATTAATTTTTTGATCTGTTCAGGTGTCAGCTCAAAATAACCTCCCTTGGTCACGGACGCCGCCATAACTTCGTTTCCGGTGGCGATATCCCGTCTCATCGCCGTTTTTATAGCTTTAACTGCTATCGGCAATGCCGTGTCGACCTTCGTGCCCTCCTTGAACTCCGTTTCGAGCACCCCATACGCCACCGGAGATCCGGAACCGGTAGCGAGCATTTTCTCCTCGACCAAACCTCCGTCCATGCTTACGAAGAACAATTTTGGTCCCGCCCGGTCCACCCCGCCGATGAGAAGATGGGCCATGTAAGGGAAAAAGCTATATGCGTTCATGATATTCGCCACCAGCCTAGCACATGCTTGTACGTCCATCGGGATCCCCTCGCGCATCGAGTAATATCCTGCTTCTGCTCTCATCACGTCAACAAGACGCTGAGTATCAGCCACGCCCCCCGCGGTAGTAAAGGCGATATTGTCGGTTATCTTGTAGATCTTTCTGGCCTTTTTGCTCGCTATCTCGTAATCCATGGTAGCACGAGTATCCGTGGCCAAGACTACTCCATCTTCGCACACGAGGCCAACCGTCGTCGTACCTTTCAGATATTTCAGTTTCTCATCTTTCAGGTCCCTCAATTCAACACCGTCCGAAAAACGCTGCGTTAAAAGCAGCAATTTAGTGCTGGAGTTAGTCATATTTAACTTTACCGCCAGGAAGCCCCCTTCCGCGATGGAGGGGCGAAGAAGCGAGTTTTTTCTATATAAAGAACCTCCGGCTAAATACATGGGGGATGAGTCGATGCTATCGTACAGATTCGGTTTCTATCCATCAAAAATGGTACAAAGAAGTCCCGTCACTGGAGCAGGAAGCTCCCTGCGAAAGCTGGGGGAGAGTTCACATCTTATCAGCCGCCAAAAAAGCGGTGCGCGGTTGAAGGAATCCAAATGCATCCAGCTTCCCCGTGAGGTCTGGATGGGTCCAAAGGTAATTTCCCAGCTGGCTGACGTCTGCAAACGACTCTGTCCTGGAAACCGCACGTTGATAGTGGCGGACCGTACCACCTACAGGCTAGCCGGCCAGAAAGTTGAGGAATTGTTCCGGCAGGCGAAATTCAAAGCAGACCATGTGTTGATAGAGCAAGCTGACATGAAGACGGTCAAAAACGTCAGACGGCTGGTAAGGAGAAAGAGTGATTTTTTGCTTGGTCTTGGAGGAGGAAGATGTATCGATGTGGCAAAGCTGGCATCCTTCGAGGAAGGCATACCCTTCGTCTCAGTTCCGACAGCCGCTTCTCACGATGGTATAGCTTCATCCAGAGCATCCATCCTTGGAAAACGTAAACCTACCTCAGTTGAGACCCATGCCCCGATAGCGATCGTCGCGGATACGCTTATCATAAAAAGTGCGCCCCATAGACTGCTCGCTGCTGGATGTGGAGACCTGGTCGCAAATTTCACCGCAGTCCGGGACTGGCAGCTGGCCCACCGCCTGAAGGGAGAGCCCTACAGTGAGTACGCTGCTACTCTCTCTTTAGTGAGTGCTCAGATAGTAATGGAAAATGCAAAGTTCATCAGTCGGCATACCGAGAAGAGCGTGAGAAAAGTGGTGAAGGCGCTCATTTCCAGCAGTGTGGCGATGGCGATAGCTGGAAGCAGCAGACCCGCGAGCGGGGCGGAGCATTTGTTCAGCCATGCTCTTGACCTCATCGCTCCCAAGCCAGCGCTCCACGGCGAGCAGTGTGGAGTTGGGACAATAATGATGGCTTACCTTCACGGTGAGGATTGGCAGGAAATCAGAAAAACGCTTCAGATAATTGGGGCCCCGACGAACGCGAGAGAGCTTGGCATCCCTGCTAAATACATCGTCAAGGCGCTCACGATTGCTCACCGCATAAGGCCGGAGCGCTACACAATTTTAAAAAAAGGTCTGAAACCCCGTGCGGCCGAACAACTTGCGAAGATCACCGGCGTCATTTAGTGGCTCTTTGGCTCCGCTAAGGTTAAGTCTCTCTGATAAGTAGAAACACCTGAAGGGAAAAGGAGGCCGAAACTATTCGCATGCCGCCGATACTTGAACTCATCCGACCTTTGAACTGTATCCTCGCAGGTGTAGCTGTGCTTATTGGAGCGGTGATCACAACTGGCAGTCTGAACATGCCTGAATTGGTACTATTTTCGGCTTTTGCAGCTGCTGCGCTTGTTGCGGGTGGTGGCAACGCGATAAATGACTACTTCGACCGGGATATCGACCGCGTCAATCGTCCTCATCGCCCCATCCCCTCAGGTGGTGTAACCCCCAGAACTGCCCTGATCATCGCTCAGGTGCTGTTCATAGCGGGAATCGCATTCACAGCATTTCTTAACATTTACTGCCTTTTGCTCGCCACCTTGAACTCTGCGGTGTTGTTCGTCTACACATGGAAGCTCAAGCGTCGTGGGCTTGTCGGCAACATCTCAATAGGATACTTGGTGGGATCGACCCTCCTTTTCGGCGGACTTGCCACTGCCCATTTAAGGGCAGGATCACCCATCTCCGGTGGGCTCCTAGTCTTGGTCTTAATGGCATCGCTTTCCACAGTTGGACGTGAACTTATCAAAGCGATTGAGGATATGAGGGGAGACCGAAAGCTCGGATTCAAGACCTTTCCACTCCGTCACGGTGTCGGCAAGACGGCGGCGTTGGCGATAGGGTTTCTGGGTGCCGCGATAGCGATCTCCCCCCTGCCGTATCTGCTGGGTATATTCGGATGGCCGTATCTCGCTCTTCTTATAATTTCGATCATTGCATTCTTGGTTGCGATTGGTATAATAGTGCGGAGTAGGGAACCGAAAGGAGCGGGCAAGTCATCGCTTGCATGCAAGATAGGAATGGCGCTCGGCTTGCTGGCATTTTTGGTGGGTACGTTCTTCTGATTCTGGTCAGCCAAGCCACTGATAAGGATTAAACTCGGACGGCGGGATGAACATCACTTCAGCATATCCCCTACGAAGAAGCTCTGCATTCAGATTCACCCAACATCCCCCAATTTTGACGTACACAACTGCAATTGTCCGACCGTAACGGTCCGCCGGGCCGAGATCATCGACATCCAAACCAATTATTTTCCCTGATGGACAAAGCCCCTCGACGAACTCTTTCGCCTCGAGCCCATCACCTGAGGAAGTTTCAGGGGTGTTTACCCCGACCAATCTGACTTCCTCTCCACCTTGAATGATGATAGTGTCGCCATCCACCACATACCACACCCTCTCCTCCCGCTCGATATGTGGTAAAGATGAGCTATCCACTGAACCTGTCGGGACAAAAATTCCGCTTAAAAATACAACACCGAATGCCGCCGCGATAAAGATCAAAACCATCAGCCGGTTTGACCTGTTCATCCCCCCGCTCGGTCTTTGCGTGGAAGGTTCCTTTAAAGGGAAAATTAGGGCTCTGTTTCAAACTCGGGAGACGGACCAATAAATCCGAGCCCGCAATCGTCCCAAAGCCAGGGGGCACTTGGCGTCTTCGATGCGTGGACATGCAAGATCATGGGGCGAGATGGGAAGATCGAAAAGGCCAGAATACCCCCTTTGGTATGCCATCTTCCGAAGGT
>Ga0190286_1000693_pt1 | contig 13412 bp, 10 predicted proteins | sample 48691834_MG_FD_183241 | JGI IMG/M metagenome (GOLD analysis project Ga0190286, IMG submission 183241) | Hydrothermal vent microbial mat bacterial communities from Southern Trench, Guaymas Basin, Mexico - 4869-18-3-4_MG | ecosystem: Environmental > Aquatic > Marine > Hydrothermal vents >... | reverse complement strand
GTTCATGGGTCCCCTTAAAAAATACTTAGTGGAAATCTTAAGAAAAGAGAATTTCCCTTTTTATGCTTTACCTCTCTGGAGCAAAGAAAAGGGAAGATTTAAATTTGGAATGGGTCTCTTCTTTTCCTTCCTGCTCTCTCTAATTCTTTTTCTACTATTAAGACCTCAGAAGGTTATGGTAATGGGTAGTTATGGTTCTCTTCCCGGTGGTCTGGCTGCTTATATATTGAGGATTCCACTTTATGTTCATGAGCAAAATGTAATACCGGGGAGAACCAACCTTTTCCTTTCTCGCCTATCTCAGAAAATCTTCTTGAGTTTCCCAGAGACAGGTTCTTATTTTGAAGGGGAAAAAGCGGTTTATGCAGGTATGATGGTGAATTCTTTTCCTCTTAAAAGGGAAAATTCGTCCCTTCCTACTCTTTTAATCTTAGGAGGGAGTCAGGGGTCTGAATTTATGAATGAGAAAGTTTCCCGTATTCTGTGCCAGATAAGACCACAAGGTTGGAGAATTCTTCACCTTACGGGAGAGAAAGATTACCTTAAGGTGAAGAGAATTTATGATAAGTGGAAAATAAAGGCAGAAGTATTTCCTTTTCAATACCCTATGGATAGACTTTACTCCCAAGCCACACTCTCACTCACTCGGGGTGGAGCAGTCACTTTAAGTGAGTTGTATATGTGGAATATACCTTCGGTGGTTATTCCTTTGAAAACCAGAGACTCTTATCACCAGAAAGAAAATGCTCTCTGGTTTCAGAAAAAGGGAGGATTCTGGATAGTGGAGGAACATCAGATAGTAAGGCTGAAGAGATTACTTATCACTTTACTCTCCCGTCCCCCTTCTGTGGAGAATCTCTCCCCCAGAGTAACTTCTGGTATTTCTCCAGAAGAGATTATCTGTAAAGAGATGGGATTAAGAAGAAAATGAAGGGGAAGATACATCTGGTAGGTATTGGGGGAGCGGGGATGAGGTCCCTGGCCCTCCTTTTACATCAAAAGGGGTATCAGGTTCAGGGTTCAGACCTTCTTTCTTCACCAACACTGGAGAAACTCCAGTCCCTCGGTATAAAGACCTATACTGGACATAGTAAGGAAATAATCAGTAATGATGTGAGAGAGGTAGTCTACTCTTCAGCCATAAATGCCCACAATCCCGAGATTGTAGAGGCAAAGAGGAGGAAAATTCCTCTTTTTTCTCGAGGAGAGAAGTTATCGCTTCTGGTTAAGGAGAAGAAAGAGATAATAATAGCAGGTACTCATGGAAAAACTACCACTTCTGCTATCCTGGCTTTCCTCCTTAAAAAACTTAAACTCTCTCACTCCTATTATTTAGGAGGAGAGATAGATTCTTTAGGATTTTCTGCGGAATGGGGGGAAGGAGAGTACATTGTTTGTGAGTCCGACGAGAGTGATAAATCTTTCTTGCTTTTACATCCTTTTATTAGTATCTTAACCAATATCGATAATGACCATCTGGACAGGTATGAGAAAATAGAGAATTTATGGCAGGACTTCTATACTTTTGCCTCCAAAACTGCCTCTGGAGGTCTCATTATGGGGAATATTCACTGTCCAGGAGTGAAAAAACTCCTCTCCTCCCTCTCCAAAAGTTACCCTGTCTTAACTTATGGGGGAAAGGAAGCAGAATTAAGGGTGGAGCAGGTAAAATTTTATCCCTTTTCCACCCATTTTACCCTCTCTCTTAATCATAAAAAAATTGGAAGAGTAGACTTGCCTTTGCCAGGCTATCACAATGTACTGAATGCTTTACCTGGAATTTATCTTTCCCATTTTCTGGGGGCGGACTGGAGGGAGATTTTCCAAAAGATTCAGGATTTCTCAGGAGTGAAGAGAAGATATGAAGTAAAGGGAAAGTCGGGAAAGATTCTGATAATCGATGATTACGCTCATCACCCCTCAGAAATCCAGGTCACTATAAGGACTGCTCGTTTGCTTAAGAAGAAACTAATAGTAGTCTTCCAACCTCACAGATTCTCTCGGACAAAACTTCTGGCTAAGGAGATGGCTTACTCTCTATTAGGAGCGGATGAAGTTATTCTTTTACCTATCTACTCTGCAGGAGAAAAACCCTTACCTGGTGTCTCTTCCCAACAAATTTACCAAATTCTTCTCAAGCAAGGGAAAAAATGTCATCTAATGGAAACTCAGGAAGAGGTGCTGACTTATCTTAAGAGTATCTCTGATTCTCCTGCCGTGGTAATCACTATGGGAGCAGGGGATGTCTACCAGATCGGAGAGAGATTAGTGAGCGAGAAATAGTTTCCCTGGAAGTTCTTTTATCAGCCCTTTCAACTGAAGATTGAGAAGGACTCTATAAAACACCGTAGAAGGAAGAGAACTTTTTCGCATTATTTCGTCTATGTGAAGAGGGGTCTTCCCCAGAACCTTTAGAACCTTCTCCTCTTCTGGTGTAATCTTTACTTTCTCCTTCTTTTTCCTCGGTTCTCCCAATAAGGGGGTTAGTTCTTCCCATACATCCTCCCATTTATCTACCAGTTTTGCTCCTTCCTTAATGAGCCTGTGAGTTCCTTCGCTTAACCAAGAATCCACTTTTCCTGGAACAGCGAAGACTTCCCTCCCCTGTTCTAAGGCAAAAGAGGCGGTTATCAGAGCCCCGCTCCTTCCCGATGCCTCCACAATCACCACTCCTAAGGAAAGTCCGGAAATTACCCTGTTCCTTCGGGGAAAATTGTGCTTGAAAGGTGGAGTAAATAGAGGAAATTCTGAGATAAGTGCTCCCTGCAAGGAAATGTTCTCCATAAGTTTCTTGTTCTCCGGAGGATAGGGAAACTTCAAGCCACTACCCAGGACTCCTATGGTTCTTCCTCCACTTTCCAGGGCGCCCAGATGAGCAAAGGTATCAATTCCTCTGGCTACTCCACTTACGATAGTAATTCCCCGGGAGGCTAAATCTTCTGCCAGAGTCCTGCTTATGGTCTTCCCGTATAAAGAGCAATTTCTGGCCCCCACTATGGCTATGGCTTTCCTATCTTGCGAGAGAATCTCTCCCTTCACATAGAGCACCGGAGGAGGGTCCGGAATTTCCTTCAGAAGAGGAGGGTATCCTTCTTCTCTTAAAGTTAGAACAGAAATACTCTCTTTATCCAGAACTCTTAGTTCCCTTTCTAAGTCAAAAAAATTTCTCCAGTTCTTTATCCTCTCCGCCTTCTCTTTACTTAGCCATTTTTCCAGAGTGGAAAAGGAAAGAGAAAATACCTCTTTAAGGTTTCCTAAACGACGGTAAAGGTTAAGAATCTGGTGAGGAGAAATTCCAGGGAGGGCATTAAGGGTTAACCAGGAATCTCTCTCATTCACGGTTAAAGAATTCTAACTGTTTCTTCTTAAGCATTCTGTACTGCTTCAGTATCCTCAGGATTTCCAAGATATCACTGTAATAATTTCTGTTTTTCTCTACTTTCTCTATTAAATACCAGAGGATAGTCTCAAATTCCAGGATATGGTCTATACCCTTCTCCTTTAAGAACCTAACAGCCTCTTTACGCAGGGAAGGGGTCCTGGTCAGGCGCGAGAGCACCAAAATCCGAGAGAAATCTGAGGAAGGAAAAAATTTTTTAGAAGAGTCTTTACTTTCCTCTTCTGCAAACTGTAAGATTTCTTTGCTCCTCTGAAGCAGAGAAGGAGTAAAGACCTCAGTATGCCATCCCAGGATCTTTACTATACCTTTACGTAAGCCATTTAAAGAATTTCCCTGCAGGAGAAAAGGGGGAGAGGATTTAAGAGGTCGGGGATTAATAAAAAGGAGGTCTACCCTTTCTTTTTCTTTAGACCAGCGAGCGGTTTTCTTAAGTGGGTAAACTATGAAGTCATGTAACTCTAAGAATTCCCGTACCAGTTCCACGTTCACTTCAATCATAATTCAATTCTAACACATATTATTTGCTTCTGATAGTTTCTTAGAATAAACACCTACTTTACTTGGAAAGGAGGAGTTTAGTATTTGTCTCCCCACCATTTATCAGATAAAGGAGAGGTAAAGGCCTGTCCACTCCCTCTATAAAAGAGGGTCTTTCTTTCCAGGGAGTGACTGAGAGTACATTAGCCAGATCCATCCAGAACTGAAGTCTTCTGGGTTTCAATCCCCAGACCATGTGGAAGTGATTGGCAGGTGCATACTGTTTGTACTCTCCCATAGTAGCATACTTAGGGACTACAAAAGTATGGGGCCAGGTAGGGGTAGAAGTCTGGCAGACCGCCTCCGCTAATTTTTTCGGTAACTCCACGGTCTCCGCCTCATCCCATATGAGGGAGAAAATATTGTTTATGCTGCTATAGGCAAGCCTTCCTGCTATTCCTTTTATCCCTCCGGGAGAGATAAATGTGACCGAGTTGCCCAGACCTGGGAAGTACCTTTCGTCAGCAAGAGGGAAGGATATCCTCTTCATTATCTCCTCCACAGGTTCTCCAGGTTTACCTGCCCAGTTGAAGGAAGCACTTCCAGAGTTACATCCATCTACAAATCCCTTTTTCTCCCAGATCTCTTCTCCAGTAAGATTTACTCCTACTCTCTGAGCCAACTCCTTTATCTCCCACGGCTCCCATACTTTTCGGAAATCCATGAAAAGAGGAGGATTACCTCCACTTAGATAGGTAAAGAACAACATGGTTAAAAGTCCCTGAACATCTGCTTCCGTAGCGTAGGGAAGAGGAGGTTTTTCTCCTTTGTGGTCAAAAGTAGAGTTAAAAAGAGACTCCATTATATCCGCAACCGGAAGTGGGATACCTCTAAGATCTGAACCCCATTCTAACTGGCTCATAAATCCTCCCCCTACTGCATTCAGGTCTTTCATAATATCTCTTACAATTAGATACATAGCCAAGGAAATTTTTAGTCTTTCTTCATCTTCTTCCCCTCGCAACTGGATTCTCTCTCCAGCCATTTTCCTAAACCACTCTCGTATCTCCTCTAATTCCTCCTGACGGTAGGCTTTCTTTTGGATCATATCTGAAAGCAGTTTCATATCCATGCGGGTAATCTCTATCCCGAAGATATTTCGGGTGGGGATTACATGAGCCAAGGCTGTCTCCATTCCCATAGAGTCATGCCCGAATACCACTACTCTCCTTCCCTTTAATGCCTGATAGGTGACTGCTGCATAGCACCAGTCTATAAGGACCTCTTTAGTGCCTTCACTCATTACTGGATTCATACCTGTATCCGGCCAGGAACCAATGTTTATGTGGATAAGTTTTCCATATTGAGAGAGAGCCCCGCTCAGGGCATGGGTATAGACTACTCCGGGTTTAGGACCACTGTTACCGCAGGTAAGGTTTATAGGAGTATCCTTAGGAAACTGCTGAAGGAGAGAAATAAGTGTAGGTTGGGGGAAAGCCCAGGTATCCGGAACCCCTACCAGGATATTTACTCCTGCCCTTTCCAACTGTCGAGCCACTATATCTGCCTGTTTTTCTCCATCTACCAGGACCGTAGAATAAACCACCTTAACCGAGGAGCCATCCACCAGTTTCAAATTTTCCGCTATGATTTGAGCCGCCATTTCCACAATATTTACCGCTCTCTTTCTTGAATCCTCATCAATACGAGGATCACAGGGTGCAAAGACTCCAATTACTGGATTCCTTACCTGAGGAAGGTCTTCTGTCCCCAATCTTATTGCCTTACCCATTTTCCTCCTCCTTCTCACTTATTATTTTCTTGAATAACCGATATTTCTCTTCCCAAACCCTCCCTTTATGAGGAGAATAAACTTTCAAGGGAAAAGACCTCCTTACAATCTCTCTCCCTTCCTCCACAGAGTTAATCTCTCTTAAGGCTAACATCTGGATAATGGCACTTCCTATGGTAGTAGCTTCATAAGGGCCTGCCATCACCGCTTTCCCAGTGATATCGGCTACCAGTTGGTTTAATACCTCATTCTTTGCTCCTCCTCCTACAATATGTATACCGCTATAGTTTCCCCCCGTTAATTCTTCAATTCTCTCTATTACCCACCTGTACTTAAAAGCAAGACTCTCCAGTATTATCCTTACTACTTCCAAAGGTGTCTGAGGAGTCTTCTGCCCGGTCTCTTTTAAGTATTGGATAATTTTTTCTGGCATCCTCCCCGGAGTTTGAAATCTCTCTTCGTCCACATCTATTAGAGAGAAGACCTCTACCTTTTCCACCTGGAGGAGTTCTTTCAGGTCTTTCCTCCACTCTCGCCTGCATTCTTCCAAAATCCACATTCCCGTAATGTTCTTGAGAAAGTTTATCTTCCCCACTCCTCCCTCATTGGTGAAGTTGTATTTATAAGTTTTTTCATTAATCAAGGGTTGCTCTAACTCGATTCCTACCAGAGACCAGGTCCCAGAACTTATATAGATAGAGTTTCCCTTTAAAGGTGTACCCACAATAGCAGAGGCAGTGTCATGAGAAGCAGTGGCTACAATTTTTGTCTTAGGGAGAAAGCCCAGAGAGTTCCTTACCCTGCCTATAACCTTACCCGGTGAAGTTACAGGGAGAAGGTAGTGGGTGGGGAGATTTAATTCTTCCAGCATTTCCTTTGCCCACCTTTCTTCTTTCACTGAGTAAACTTGAGTGGTGGTAGCATTGGTATACTCGCATATCTTTTCCCCGGAAAAGAAGTAAGTGAAGATATCCGGTATCATGAGAAGATGAGTGGAATTTTCCAGAAGATAAGGAGCCTCCTTCCATAGAGCATATATCTGGTAAAGAGTATTAATGGGCATTATTTGAATCCCGGACTTCTCATAAATTTTCCTCTTCCCCAGTTTATTTATAACTTCTTCAGCCTTTTCTATATGTTGAGTATCGCGGTAATGACGGGGAAAACTCATTAACTTCCCTTTTTTATCCAGCAAGCCGAAGTCTACTCCCCATCCATCAATGGCAATGGAGTCTGCTTCCTGAAGAGAAGAGAGGATTTTAATTATTTCTTTCCAGAAACCGGGGAGATCCCAGATAAGGCTGAAATCTTTATCCGCAGGCAATCTGGTGCCTTCAGTAATAAATCTACCCAAGGGTTTCAAAGAAATCCTACCCTTTACAAAATCAACCTTCATTACTCTTCCACTGGTGGCACCAAGATCCACACACAGATGAGTGCTCATCTTTTATTCTCCCATATTATACAGTCTTTTCTTAAAAAATTGAGAAAGAATTTTTAGGGAAAAATTAAATTGACAGGGTCTTGCCCCCCGAGTATAATGAAAGAACTTTAATTATGAAAAAGACAGGTGCAGAAATTCTGGTGGAGTCTCTCTTGCGGGAAGGAGTGGATACTCTCTTCGGCATTCCAGGAGGAGCCTTACTCCCAGTCTTTGATAAACTCTACGATTCTCCTTTAAAATTTATCCTTACCGGCCATGAACAGGGGGCAGTGCATGCAGCAGATGGATATGCCCGAGCCACAGGTAAAGTGGGTGTATGCATTGCTACCTCAGGACCCGGTGCTACTAATCTGGTGACCGGACTGGCTACCGCCTATATGGATTCGGTCCCCATAGTGGCTATTACGGGTCAGGTCCCCACCAGTATGATTGGTAACGATGCTTTTCAGGAAGCACCCATAACCGAGATAACCAAGACCATAACCAAACACAACTTTCTGGTTAAAGAGGTTAAAGAACTGGCAGAAACTATAAAAGCAGCCTTTTATATTGCCTCTACGGGACGTCCTGGACCGGTCCTTATCGACCTACCTAAGGATGTTCAACTGGCAGAGTGCGAGTTTAGGTATCCGGAAAAATTGGAACTTCGGGGATATAAGCCGGTATATAAAGGTCATCCTAAACAAATCCAGAAGGCTTCCACTTTAATCTCCTCTTCTCAGAAGCCGGTTATCTTTATTGGAGGAGGAGTGGTTATCTCCGGAGCCCATGAAGAAGTCCTCAAACTGGTGGAGAAGACAGGAATCCCTGTAACCTCTACCCTCATGGGATTAGGAAGTGTTCCTTATGACCACCCTAAATTCTTGGGAATGCTGGGGATGCATGGAACTCGGGCTGCCAATTATGCCATTATGGAGTGCGATTTGATAATCGCTATTGGAGTAAGGTTTGATGACCGTGCCACGGGGAAACTGGAGAATTTTGCTCCCCATGCCAAGATTATCCATATTGATATAGACCCTACCTCTATCCAGAAAAATGTAAGGGTAGATGTTCCTATTGTGGGAGATGCTAAAGAGGTTTTGGGAGAACTCAACAAAATAATTAAGCCACCCTCTATTAAACCTTGGCAGGAAAAAGTGGAGAAATGGAAAAAAGAGTATCCTCTTACCTATCCGGACGATGATGTGTTAAGACCCCAGTATGTGGTGGAGAAGATATACGAACTTACAAAAGGGGAAGCTATAATTGCTACTGAAGTAGGGCAGAATCAGATGTGGGCAGCTCAATTTTACAAATTTAAAAAACCCCGGACTTTACTTACCTCTGGAGGCTTAGGTACTATGGGTTATGGCTTTCCTGCCTCCATTGGTGCTCAGGTAGGGTGTCCGGAGAAGATAGTAGTGGATATTGCAGGAGATGGAAGTATACAGATGAACATTCAGGAACTGGCAACCGCAGTCTCTTATAATCTTCCGGTTAAAGTAGCCATTTTAAATAACTCTTATCTGGGGATGGTAAGACAATGGCAGGAACTTTTCTTCCAGAGGAGATATGCAGCGGTAGACCTCTGTAGAAATCCTGACTTTGTAAAGATAGCCCAAGCCTATGGTGCAGAGGGGATAAGAGTCACCAAGAAGGAAGAGGTTATTCCTGCTCTGGAGAGAGCCTTAAAGACTCCCCGTACAGTGGTAATAGATTTCCGGATTAACAGGGAAGAGAATGTTTATCCTATGGTTCCTGCAGGGGAATCTTTAAACCAGATGATAGGGGGAATGGCTTAAGGGGGTAAGGGGTGAAACATGTAATTTCTGCCTTGGTGGAGAATAAATTTGGAGTCCTTTCTCGTATAGCAGCCCTCTTTGCTGCCAGAGGATTCAATATAGATTCCTTAGCCGTAGGAGAAACAGAGGACCCTTCTGTTTCTCGCATGACCATTGTAGTTGAAGCGGATGAGAAAGTTTTGGAGCAGGTGATGAAACAACTGCGAAGATTGATAGAGGTAATCAAGGTGGAGAATTTAACTTGTAAGGATTACGTAGATAGAGAGTTAGTTTTGGTTAAGGTGAACGCTTCCCCTTCCCGGAGAAGCGAGATTATCGAACTTACAGAAATCTTCCGAGGTAAGATAGTAGATGTAAGCCCGGAGACCCTTACCATTGAGATAACCGGAGCAGAGGGGAAAATTAAAGGGTTTATTTCTTTGATGAAAAATTATGGGATAAAGGAATTAATAAGAACTGGGAAAATTGCCATAAACAGAGGGGGATGAAATGGCTAAGATCTATTATGATAAGGATGCAGACCTCTCTTATCTGGAAGATAAGAAGGTGGCTATAATTGGATATGGAATTCAGGGAAGAGCCCACTCTTTGAATTTGCGGGATAGTGGAATCAGGGTGTTAGTAAGTGAACTTAAAGATTCTCCCAACTGGGAAAAGGCAATAAAAGATGGTTTTAAACCTCTTAGTGCTTCTGAAGCCTCTCAGGAAGCGGATGTCATCATGCTTCTTACCCAGGATAATGTTCAGCCTGTGGTTTATAAAGAAGAAATCTCCTCCCATCTTAAAGAAGGAAAGGCTTTAGGATTTGCACATGGCTTCAACATACACTTCAAACAGATTATACCTCCCTCTTTTATAGATGTATTTATGGTAGCTCCTAAGGGTCCGGGGGCTCTGGTAAGGGAGATGTTTGAGAAGGGGAAGGGTACTCCCTGTCTGGTAGCCATTTATCAGGATTTTACTAAAAAAGCCTTACCCTTAGCCCTGGCTTATGCTAAAGCCATTGGAGGAACACGAGCAGGGGTGATAGAGACCACTTTTAAAGAAGAGACCGAGACCGACCTCTTTGGTGAACAGGTGGTATTATGTGGAGGAGTATCTGAACTTATCAAGGCAGGTTTTGAGACTCTGGTAAAGGCGGGGTACCAACCGGAAATTTGTTATTTTGAGTGCCTCCATGAATTGAAACTCATAACTGATCTTATTTATAAGTATGGAATTATGGGAATGAGAAAAAGAGTGAGCGATACAGCAGAGTATGGAGACCTAACCCGTGGTCCCCGGGTGATTGATTCTCGGGTGAGAGAAACCATGAAGGAGATATTAAAAGAGATACAGAGTGGAGAGTTTGCTCGAGAATGGATTCTGGAGAATCAGGCAGGACGTCCTGTCTTCAAACTTTTGGAAGAGAAGGATGCTCACCATCTTATTGAGAAAGTGGGGAAGAACTTAAGAAAAATGATGCCCTGGATGGAGGGGGAGTGATGCGAAGAGAGAGAGTTATGGGTATACTCATACTGCTGTTATTTTTAACCTCCGTTGTTGTGGGGGCGAGTAGATTGATAAAATCTCCTGCTATAACCCCTTCCAGGTTTCCTACCCCCGGGAGAGGGAGTTTGGCTATAGTCACTATTTATGGTCCCATCGGAATAAAAGATACTTCTCTTTTCCCTTTTGCACCCCGGGGAGTTGATTACATTGTCCAGAGATTGGAGGAACTCTCCCGTTATCCTCAACTCAAGGGGATAATCTTAAGAATTAATAGTCCTGGAGGAACCGTGGGAGGAGTTCAGGAGATTTATACCCAGATACTTAAACTAAAGAATAAAGGGGTTAAAGTAGTCTCTTCTTTGGGAGAAATTGCTACCTCGGGAGCCTACTATATAGCCAGTGCTTCCGACCTTATTGTAGCCAATCCCGGAACTATAACCGGAAGCATAGGGGTGTTTGTGCCCATTACCAGCCTTAAAGGTTTGTTTGAGAAAGTGGGTATTAAAGTGGAGATAATAAAGAGTGCTAAATTTAAAGATATAGGTTCCTCTTCTCATCTACTTACCGAGGAAGAGAAGGAAATCCTTCAGTCCTTGGTAGATAATGCTCATCAGCAATTCATAGAAGTCTTGAAAGCGGGTAGAAAAGGGAAAATTAAAGAGGAGGAACTGGAAAAGATAGCAGACGGGAGAATAATGACCGGGGAACAGGCTAAGGAGATGGGTCTGGTGGATGTCTTGGGTAATTTTCAGGATGCTATCCAGTGGGCTAAGGATTTGGCAGGCATTAAAGGAAAGCCTGTGATTATAAAGGAAAGAAGAGGATGGGAAAGATTCTTAGTTAAACTGGAAGAAAAATGGGAAGGGACTCCCTTTTATTTCCTTTTTCGTTCTCCGGAACCCATACTGGAATACCGGTATTATCCTCAGAATCTATGAATACCTGGGAATTTTTCTACTGTCTCTTTGTGCATCCTCTTTTTGCTTTAAGACAGAAACATAAACCCCTGGGGCTTTCCCTATTTATCCTTTTCTTAGTGGTGATGAGCCTGGTCGTCTCCTCGGCTATTCTTAAAGATTTTCACTATACACCGGTGACCTTTTCCTTCACTTTGATTTTTCTTTTTCTCCTCACCTTGATATTTTTTCTTCTCCTTTCCTGTATCTACCACTTTATCTCAGAAGGATTAAAAGGGAAGGGTAATCCCTGGGGAACCTTCTCTTCTCTACTCCTTTCCACTTATCCAGGTATTTTTCTTATCCCTTTAGCCCTTCTCTTTCAGCCCTTACACCAAACAGGAGTGCTAAACTTTTTTCTTTTTCAGTTTCTGATAGTGATTTGGATAGTGGGGCTTCAGATATATTCGCTAAAATTTATATATGGTATTGATTCAGGAACCGCAGTACTGGTTTATTTCTTTCCTTTGATAGCCAGTGTGGCTTTCCTTTTTCTCCTCTTTATTCTTCTCTTCCTCTTCCTTTTTTCTTTGATAGGGGAAACTCTCCCTTCTCTTCCTTTACTGGTTGGTGGTAAAATATAAGAAGCCGAAGTGGCGGAATTGGCAGACGCGCATGGTTCAGGACCATGTGGAGGTAACTCCGTGGGGGTTCGACTCCCCCCTTCGGCACTATCCTTATTCTGCAGGATTTTAAGATTTCCTCCCTTCTTCCTTAAACTTCCAACAAACATGCGGATCACTTAAAGAAAGGTGGGGAAGTTAAACTGGTATAGAGAAACGAGGTTTAATCTTCATTTAGACCATCATGCTACGCCAGAAAATTCTCCTGAACTGGGGAAAGGATTGAGAAAAGAAGAATTGCGGAAATTCTTACGCCGTTTGAGGCCGGATATGGTGCAGTACCATGCTATGGGGCATCCTGGTTATGCCTTATTTGAAACAGAGTATGGGATAACCTGCCCCACATTGAGAAAAGATTTTCTGAAAATCTGGGCTGAGGTGTGTAAAGAAGAAGGCATAAAATTTGGCTTTTATTTCTCCTCCGGCTATGCAGAGATAATCTCCCGGAGATATCCTCAGTGGAGGAGAAAAAAGGTTGACGGTAGTTCCTATGAGGGAATTAGTGGGGCTCCTCTTTGTTTTAATTCTCCCTATGTAGAGGAAGTGATGATACCTATGCTTAAAGAACTAATAATAAGATACGATGCCTCACACTTCTGGTTGGATGGTGATATCTGGTCGGTCAAGCCCTGCTGGTGTAAATGGTGCCGGGAAAAATTTAAGTTGAAGTATGGACACCCTATGCCGGAAGATGAAAACAATCCCCAAGTGATAAAATTTCAGTTTGATTCATATAACGAGTATATAAAAAGGGTGAAAAAGGAGATAACCGCTTTAAAGCCTGAAGTATTACTCTGTAGTAACTGGGCTTATTCTCTTCGACATGGCGGTTTTATGAATCCAATTCCTGAAGTAGACTGGTTATCTGGAGACCTTCCCACTGACCTCTCCAGTCTGCGAAGAGCCAGTGTGGAAGGGGCATATTTGTCTTTATTGGGTATACCTTTTGACTTAATGACCTGGGATAGGTTTATGCCTAAATCTAAGGAAACTTCTCCTTTACCCAAGTCTGCGGGTATTCTGAAGGCTGAAGCCTCGGTTATACTTGCTCACGGTGGTAGGTTCTTCTTATGGCATAATCCAAATCCGGATGGCTCTTTGTACAAAACTCAGTGGTCTATTGCTTGTGAAGTAGCCAATTTTGTAAGAAAGCTGGCTCCCTTTACCATAGATAATAGGAGTATAGCCCAAATAGGAATTCTTTACGCTTCCAGGTCCAGATATTTAAGGAGTAAGGATTATCAAAATAATATGAATTGTGTTTATGCTATAGCCCAAATGTTGCAGGAGTTAATGATTCCCTACGACATCTTTAATGAAATCAATCTTAAGAAATTTTCTTCCCAGTATGAGGTGATAATTATTCCTGAAGCAGTAGTGTTAGAAATAGAGACAGTTAAGAGTCTTAAAGAGTTTGTTTCTAACGGTGGGAGACTGATTATAGT
>Ga0190286_1000692_pt1 | contig 13427 bp, 13 predicted proteins | sample 48691834_MG_FD_183241 | JGI IMG/M metagenome (GOLD analysis project Ga0190286, IMG submission 183241) | Hydrothermal vent microbial mat bacterial communities from Southern Trench, Guaymas Basin, Mexico - 4869-18-3-4_MG | ecosystem: Environmental > Aquatic > Marine > Hydrothermal vents >... | reverse complement strand
GGAGACGGCCATCGCGACGACGGTTCACGACCTCCAGATCGTCGATGAGATACCCCTCGACCCCTGGGACTTCACCGTAGACATCATAGCGACGCCGAGGAGGCTGTTGAGGGTGGCGGGTCAACGTCATAGGCCTGGGGGAATCCTGTGGGAGCTTGTATCTGAGGAGATGATGGGGGAGATGCCGATACTGAGAGAACTGAGGAGGAGAGGTAGAGGAGGCTTTTAGGGAATTACGATCCTCCCCGCTCATCTATCATCCATCTCCAGGCCCATTCCACCTATAATCCCAAAGCCCTCCCTTGGAAACCCAACTTTTATCTTTCGGTTTGGGGGAGAGTGTGATCCCTTGCTTCGAGAGTTCGATGGGGATTTGGCATGCCTCTTTGCCTTGAATCTCCTCATGGCCTTCTCAGTCCAGCTTATCAATCCGCTCTTCCCCCTCTATCTGCAGGGCCTTGGGGCCTCGGATGTCGAGGTGGGCTTGGTCGTCTCCCTGTCGAGCGTCGCCGCCACGGCTTTGATGCTTCCCAGCGGCATCCTAATGGATTGGGTTGGTCGGAGGCGTATGCTCCTCCTCAGCGTCCTCCTGGCTGTGGCTCCGCCCTTTCTATTGGTCTTCGTCAGGAGCTGGTGGATGGCTCTCCCTGTGTCGATGGTCTTCGCCGCCTCCTTCTCCCTCTTCATCCCCACTAGGATGGCCTTGATCGCCGACAGCGCAAGGCCTGGGAGCACCGCCACCCTCTTCGGGTTGATGAACATCGCCTGGCCCATCGGCGGCATAGCGGCCCCCATCCTCAGCGGCCTCATCGTTGAGCGATTCGGCTGGGGCGCCTGCTTCCTCCTGGCGGGTGGCATCCTCGCCGTGAGCCTCCTCCCAGCCCTGTTGATCAGAGCTCCCAGGCCTCAGCCCAGGGTCAGCGCTGTGAGGGGGTTCTCCCTCCTGGATCGACGTTATCTGCCTCCGCTTCTCCTCTTCTTCGCCTTCCACCTCGTCATGACCACGGCTATGGGATGCCTCGGGGTCATCTTGCCTCTCTACCTCAAAGATAAGTTCGGCCTCCCCTACCACCTCATAGGGCTCTTCTTCACCGCCTCGGGGGCGATGACGCTCATCACCCAGATACCCAGCGGCTACCTCGCCGATCGATATGGGGAGCGGAGATTCATCTCCCTCGTCATCGCCCCAATCCCCCTCCTCCTAGGCCTCTAGCCCCTAATCCATCGATGGTGGATGCTGCTCCCCCTCTACACCCTCGCCTCGGGTCTATGGAGCATGACCTGGCCCGCGTCGCTCTCGCTTCTCTCGAAGAGCTTCCCGGAGGAGGCGAGGGGGACTGCCTTCGGCGTGAGGATGACGGGAGTCCGCCTGGGCTTCGCCATCGGCCCCATGGTGGCCGGATACCTCTATGGAGGCTGGAGGCCCTCAGCCCCCTTCCTCGCCGCCTCCCTGCTCACCCTACTGGGGATCCCCCTCTCCCTCACGCTGCCAGGGAGCAAGAATAACAGCCACTGTTAAAGGCTTTGGGAAGGCTTATCCCCTTAGCACCCTAATCCCTGATAGAGATGGAGGCTCTGGAGAGGGTTTATAGGCATATAGATGAGCACATCGGGGAGCATGTGGAGCGGGTGAGGAGGCTCATCCAGCAGCCCAGCGTCTCCCAGACCGGTGAGGGGGTCCTTGAATGCGCCGAGATGCTGAAGGATTGGCTCCTCAACCTCGGCTGCAGCCACGTGGAGCTCGCAGAGCCGGAGTATTTCTGGCCCATCATCTATGGGGAGTATAACGCCAGCGCTGAGAAGACCCTCATCATCTACGGGATGTATGACGTCCAGCCTGTGGAGCCGGAGCTATGGGACTATCCCCCCTTCGAGGCCAGAGTGGTGGAGAGGCCTCCCTTCAAGCGGGTCCTCATAGGCCGTGGAGCCATCAACACCAAGGGTCCGATGGCCGCCTTCCTCAACGCCATCGACTCCATCCAGCAGGCGGCGGGGGAACTGCCTGTCAACCTCATCTTCGTCTTCGAGGGCGAGGAGGAGAGGGGGAGCGTCAGCATGCCGAAATTCGTGAGGGACTATGAGCAGAGGCTGAGGAGGGCCGATGGAGTCTACTTCCCCATCTGCAGCCAGGACCGAAACGGCCTGGCGAGGCCGGCCCTGGGCTCCGAGGGCATCCTATACATAGAGCTGGAGACCAGCGGAGCCCTCTGGGGTCGGGGCCCAACCCAATTCGGGGTTCACGGGGGCTTGAAGAGGATTCTGGACAGCCCAGCCTGGAGGCATATAAAGATGCTGTCAACCCTCGTCAGCGACGACGGGAATCGCATCGAGATCGAGGGCTGGTACGACGACATCGCCGTGCCCTCTGAGGAGGATTTGAGGCTGCTGAGGGAGGGCTATAGGAAGTCGACGCCGGCTGTGGAGGTCTTCGATCCCGAGATCTTGAAGGAGATGTTGAAGGTTAAGTGCTTCAAATACGACCTGGAGAAGCCTGAGGACATCCTGAAGGAGATGCTCTTCAGCACCAGCTTCAACCTCGACGGCATCTGGGGAGGATGGACCGGGCCTGGGACGAAGACCCTGCTGCCTCATAAGGTTGTGTCGAAGCACAATATTCGATTTGTTCCGAAGCAGGACATCGACGACCTCTTCGGAAAGATCCGAGCCCACCTCGACAAGCATGGCTACAAGGATGTTGCACTGCGGAAGTTGGCCGGCTACCCCTGGGCCCTGGTGGACTATAAGAACCCCGTCGCCGAGTCCCTCTACGACGTCTTCGAGGAGTTCGGTGTGAAGTATACCATCTATCCGCCGGTGGCGAATCCCCTGTTGACGAGCCCGGCCTGGCCGGCCTACGTCTTCGCCGGCGAGCCCCTGAGGCTGCCGATAGCCGGTGGAGCCCTCGGGCATGGGGGTTTGGCCCACAGCCCCAATGAGTATCTGGTCATCGAGGGCTGTGAGGCTAAGCATGGATACATCCATGGCTTAGAGGGTGTGGAGAAGAGTATGGCCTCGGTTCTCTACCTCTTCGCCCAGCGTTAACTCCACATCTTTTTCTAATCCTTGAATGAATAACTCTTTAATCCCATGGGGGTCATCTAAGGTTAGGTTGAGGATTCCCAGGCTCGATGTCTCCAGGGGCGTTCTCACCCTCCTCGTCATCTCCATAATCCTCTCCTCCACGGCCCTATACCTCAACCTTGGAGGCTTACCCAGGCTCCTCAGGCCTTGGAGGAAGTCCGTCGGGGTTCTGTGGGTTGAGGGGGCCATCCTCACCTCCAGCGACTCCCAGAGGATAGTGGAGGCCATCAATATAGCGCTCCTGAACGATAGCATCAAGGCCGTTGTTGTGGTCGTCGACTCCCCCGGGGGAACCGTGGACGACATCGAGAGCATCTACCACGACCTCTCCAGGCTGAGGGAGGAGAAGCCCCTGGTGGCCTCCCTCACCACGGCCCTGTCGGGGGGATACTACATCGCTGTGGCCGCCGACTACATCTACGCCCTCCCCACCTCCCTGGTGGGCAACATCGGCGTCATAGGTATAGGGCCGCCGGTTCTGATACCCTCGGAGCGGGTGTTGGAGACCGGAGCCTATAAGGTGACGGGCTTCTCAAGGCTCCTCTTCCCCTTCAACCTCACCGAGGCCCTTGAGAACTTCGCCTCCACGGTTGAGAGGCGGAGAGAGGGGAGGCTGAGGATTTCGGTGAGAGACCTGGTGAGGGGTAAGGTCTACCTGGGGAGCGAGGCCGTGAGGCTCGGCCTGGTGGATGAGATAGGCTCCATGCAGGACGCCATAGAGAGGGCGGCGGAGATGGCGGGCCTCAGGAGATATAGTGTCGTGAACCTAAACCGTCTGGCGGAGAGGGGGAGGCTGAGGCTGGAGGCCTACAACGAGACGGCTGTCAGGAGCTGGAGGGACCTCGACATAGGGTATCTCCAGGAGCTCCATCCACCTCCGGCCATCTACTACCTCTACCTCCCGGAGAGGGGATTCCAAGTCATAGGCGAGGAGGCCCAGGGCCTTGAGGGAGCGTGGGAGGAGGGGGGAGGCCTCATGCTGGTTGATATGACCCATGGGAACAGAGTCTCCAGGTGGATCCTCAACACCCTCATCGGAGAGCTTGTGAGCAGGGGGGTCTCCATAGGCTTCGTCTCAGACTGGAGCAACCTAGAGGAGTCGCTGGTGAATGCCTCCTGCCTGGTGGTGGCTGCGCCGACGAGGAGCTACAGCATGGAGGAGGGGGCCGTCATTGAGGACTTTGTCTCTAGGGGAGGCCTCCTGCTGCTCCTCTACGACCCCTCCATGGAGTATCTGACCATCCCAGAGCTGAATGGCCCCATAAACTCCCTGGCGAACAGGTTTGAAGTGAACTTCGAAAACGGCTACCTCTACGACGAGGAGAACTACTATGGTTTCTATAGGAACATCTATGTGGAGGAGTTCGCCGAGACGAACCTCACCCGGGGGGTTGAGAGGCTCGTCCTCTTCACAGCCGCCCCCCTCAGGTCGAACAGCAGCGTAGCCTGGACTGGGGAGACAACCTACTCCTCCACCGCTGAGAGGGGTGGCAGATATGCTGTCATCTCCCAGCTCGACTTCGAGAATGGAACCGTCATCGCCCTCGGCGACATCACCCTGCTGATGGAGCCCTACTGCTACGTCGAGGACAATTATAAGCTGTTGGAGAACCTCGTCGAGGCCCTGTCGAGGGCTAGGCCTCCTAGGGTTGAGGTGGAAGAGGAGGAGGTTGAGGAGATCACCGAGCCCCAACTCCCCGTTGGGACGGTGAAGATCTACGTAGAGAGGGTTGACGGCGAGGAGACGGAGGTGAGGTGGATCAAGGTCAGCGAGACGGAGGTGAGGCTGGAGCGCCCCAATAGGACCACCACCTACTACTACGACGAGGAGGGTAACCTCCTCGGATGGTCCTCACCTGAGGCCAACGCCACCTATGATCCGCCTCTGCCAGCCACCCCCTACCCACTGAAGAGGGGGATGGCCTGGAGATATGAGAGCAACTACACCCTCATACAGGAGGGGAAGACCTACCACGGCCTATACGTCGGCGAAGAGAGGGTCACAGACATCGAGAGGGTTGAGGCCCTAGACGGGGAGAGATACATCTGCGCCAAAGTGGAGTTCAGGATCCGATGCGAGATCTACGTAGACGGAGGGAATTGGACCTACACCTATACGGGAAGCGGCTGGCTCTCCTCCGAGGTCGGCCTAGTGAAGGAGGAGGGTGTGAGGAGGCTCTACATCGACGGAGAACTCTTTGAGGAAGAGAGGAGAGAATGGATATTGAAGTCGGTTGATATGGGAGGAGGCGAATGACCCTGTGAAATCCTTTTTTAACGTGGAGGAGAGAGGCTAATTGGGTTTAGGCTTGGAGGCTCTGAAGAGGGAGTTTCTAGAACTCTTGGAGAAGGACGTCGAGTTTAGATACGCCGTGGCAGGCTACTTAGGCCTCTCAGAAGTTTTAAAGAGGCTTGACGTAATAGCTGAGGAGCAGAGGGCGCTGAGGGAGGAGCAGACTAGGATATGGAAGGAGATTCAGAGCCTCAGGGAGGAGCAGGTAAAGTTCAGGGAGGAGCAGACTAAGATTTGGAGGGAGATCCAGGGTCTTAGAGAGGAGCAGGCCAAGTTCAGGGGGGAGCAGACCAAAATCTGGAGAGAGATTGAAAGCTTCAGGGAGGAGCAGACTAAGATTTGGAGGGAGATCCAGGGCCTCAGGGAGGAACAAGCCAAAATCTGGAGGGAGATTGAGCGTCTTAGAAGCGATATGAAGAGGGGGTTCGAGCTGGTTAATAGGCATATCTCCGCTTTGGGCGCAAGGTGGGGTTTGATGGCTGAGGAGGCTTTTAGGGAGGGTCTTAGGGGCCTCCTGGAGAAGGAGCTTGGCCTTAGGGTTGAGCGTTGGACCGCCTATGATGAGGAGGGCTACGTCTACGGCTATCCCAGTGAGCTGGAGGTTGATGTCGCCGTCGTCGATGGGAGGGTGATTCTAGTTGAGGTCTCCTCTCATGTCCGCCCCTCCGATGTTTCAGAGTTTAGGAGGAAGGCTGAGTTCTATGAGAGGAAGGTGGGGGTTAAGCCTCATAGGCTTCTGATGGTTACACCCTATGCAGATGACGATGCCCTTAGGGCGGGTATGAGACTTGGTGTCGAGATCTACACTAAGGTTTAGCTGTTAAATCAAGCTGGCTCTCCTCCGAGGTCGGCCTAGTGAAGGAGGAGGGTGTGAGGAGGCTCTACATCGACGGAGAGCTCTGGGAGGAGAAGAGGAGAAGCTGGATACAAGTCCGTCGAGATGGGCGAATCATAAATCAGCTCGGAGCGAACTCCAGACATTCTATCACACTGAGATGATGGAACAGATGAATTTAAACATCTAATTTTAAGGAGTTTATAAAGACGAAATTTACAGATTTGAGATTAATTAAAACTTCTCTAAACATTTGACGGATTCACATCTCCCTTAAAGGTCGCACTAGAAGGATGGAAATCCTTTAATTCTAATTTAAAAGATGTTTCTCTAAAGATTGAGCACCGTGTTGGAGGATCCTTCTCATCTCACTAACTGTTAGTATATTTTGAGGGAATGGGTGTAGACATAGTTTTATATAGACACCAAGGTTGGATTGATCCACAGCGGGGATGGGTAGCTAACATACCCTCTCCGCCGGGAAAGATTGGAGTGGGGAAAATGTCTAAGAGGTTGAGGAAGGTTGCGCCGATCCTCCTGCTCCTAGCGATGGCTCTGATGCTCTTCCCGATGATGGGGACAGCTTCGCCGGGGATAACCATAACTTCCCTGAGTGCGACATCCGGCAAATATGGTGATGTGATTAAGGTCAAGGGCAGCGGCGTAACAGCTGGAGTGACGGTTGAGCTATACTGGGACCTAGTTCAGGCCTGGGATGGTGAGGCTGGTCTACTAAACTCCACTAAGGCGAAGCCTGATGGAACCTTCGAGGTTTGGTTCACTGTCCCAGAGGCGGTTAATGGGAAGCACTACCTCTGGGTGAAGGACACAGCAACAGGCGAGACCTATGGAGGCCTATATGTTGCCAACTCCGAGTTCGTCGTGGTAGCTTCACTAGTCCTATCGCCAAAGAGCGGGCTACCTGGTGACGAGGTGACGGTCTATGGATATGGATTCTCAGCGAAGACGAATGTCACCATATGGTTTGACACCACTAAAGTTGGGACGGTATCCGAGACCACTTCCCTCGGTTCCTTTGAGAAGATCATTACCGTACCCACCGTCGCCTATGGCTCCTATAAGATTGAGGCGAAGGATAACAAAGGTGTCACAGCCACTGCGACCTTCAAGGTCGGAGCCGCAATAACGATCTCACCTGAGAGTGGCCCCGTCGGAACAGTTGTAGAGGTTAAGGGTAGAGGCTTCACAAAGGGTGAGAAGATCGAGTTCAACCCCGACAAGGATTGGAGCGAGGTGGTTCTGGACACTACTTGGTGCCACATTGTAGATGGAAATGTTACTGTCAAGGACGATGGAACCTTCACCATAGACATCGTCATTCCACAGGTGTCGAAGACTGGGGAGTACACCCTCAAGGTCACCGACGGGAAGGTCACAGCCACAGCCGATTTTGAAGTGACCGGCTTGGCTGAGATCAAGCTGGAGCCGATGCATGGTGCTCCAGGTGAGACCTTCACCGTTTACGGCTACAACTTCACTCAGATCAAGGACACCAGCGTAGTGGTTTACTTCGATGTGAATAAGAACAAGATACTAGACACCGGAGAGGTTTATGAGACCTTCAAGACGAATGCGGATGGAACTTTCAGCGGAACCTTCACCGTCCCGGCATTAAGCACAGAGACGTATGATGTGGTGGCTGAGCAGGACAGCTATAACATAGAGACCACGGAGCCCTTCAGGGTCGGTGTTGTTATAATACTTCTCTCACCCTCAGAGGGTGAGACTGGTACAAAGGTGACCCTAACGGGTGTAGGCTTCACACCAAAGAAGGAGTGGAATGCCACCTTCGATGGTATAGCCATCACCGATGCTGCTGAGAGCGTCGCAAGTGATGGAACTATTAACTATGTGTTCTATGTGCCCATGGTCGATGTGGGCACCTACACTGTCACGGCCCTCGACATCGATACGGGCATAGAGGTGAAGGCCACCTTCAAGGTGACAGATAAGGCCTATGTGGAGCTAGATCCAGCCTCAGCGCCCAACGGCTACAACGTCACCATCAAAGGCTACCACTTCCCCGAAATGAAGGGGAAGAAGCCTGACTTCGTTCTCTACAACGCCACCGATGAGTGGACGCTAACCGTCAACAAGGCAACCTTCGATGAAGATGGCAACTTCACAGGCTGGTGGATCGTACCCAGCGAGACGGTCCTGGAACTTGGCGACTACACGATGAACATCACTTACACGGCTACCTATGATGGGGTATCCCTGGAGTTTGTCGTCCAGGTGCCCTTCAGCGTCGTGGAGGAGGAGATCTACATCAGCCCGAGGCTGGCCACCTACCGCATCGGCGACACCATCACCTTCGACATCAAGTCCACCTTCAAGAAGGTGGACTCCTACATCGAGATCCTAGACCCCGAGGACAACCTATACTGGAAGACTGACAAGTTTACGGATGCCATGTGGATCAAGGTCGATGACTACTACACAGTGCCCTACTACAGCCAGGTGGCTGCAGGCAACCCGATGACCCTCTCCTCCGACGCTCCTCTAGGCACCTGGACCTGGATCTGGTATGACAAAACCGGCAAGCAGATCGAGAATGGCACCTTCACCGTCATCAAGGCCCTGGAGACGGAGCTAGAGGAGGAGATCTCAGAGCTCTCTGAGGATGTGTCAGAGCTGTCGGAGGATATTGCAGACTTAGAGGAGGACATAAGCGGGGTTAAGGAAGACATAGCTGGAGTCAAGGAGGATGTCGCAGGTCTGGAGGAGGACATAAGCGGGGTTAAGGAAGACATAGCTGGAGTCAAGGAGGATGTCGCAGGTCTGGAGGAGGGCCTGACAGACCTTAGTGAGGATGTGGCTGCCCTGAGCGAGGACGTGGCTTCCGCCTCCAGGGCAGCTGAGGAGGCTGGTAAGGCTGTCTCGGAGCTGGCGGATGTCGTCTCTGATGTCGCTGAGAGGGCGGCCAGCGCTAAGGCTGCTGCTGAGGAGGCGAAGGCTGCTGCTGAGGAGGCTGGTAAGGCTGCTGCAGGGTTGACGCCGCTCATCTATGGCGCCATAGGCGTCTCGCTGGTTGCTGCTCTGGCTGCCATAGTCTCCCTGGTACAGCTTAGCAGGAGGATCGCTGGCTAGCCCACCCTTTTTTTGTTTACCTCATATTTTAGGCACTATTAGTTTTAATGATCTGAAGAGGTAGTTTATCATGTAGGTTATTATGAAGGTTATAATAGCTATTTTGAGTGGTTTATTTAGTTTACTTTTTGATATTCTGTTTAGGAGGTTGGCTGAGTATATTGAGGTTGGTAGGTTGTAGATGATTCTGCTCATCATCCTCGGAGCAAGAACGGCGTAGGTTGAGGATGTGGCGAGGAGGCAGGTAAGATAGAGCGAATAGGGTTGTTGGTTCTCCAATAGGCAGAAGCCGAGGGCCGTAGATATCCAGAGGGGGGTGTTGGATAAGAGGCCTAGATACAGGTAGTGATAGGTTAAGAGGGTGAATCTGCCAAAATGCTTCAGGTCCCTTAGACTCGGCGGAACTGAGGATAGTGAACCATAGATCTCTACACCCCCTATGAGAAACCTCTTCATGAGGTCAACAGCCCCGATGATGGAGAGGTAGAGGAGGGGGAATGCAATCTCCTCGGGCTCCCTCTTCCTCAGATAAGATAGGATTACGATGAGAGCCAGGGCTGAGGTGTATTGGGTTGTGGTCCAGGGGTGAACATAGAGGGTTAATGAGCCAAGGGCCGAGGCCAACAACAGCTTTGTTGGGCTTCTATCCCTCATAGATGCGAATAAGAGGCCGAGGGAGACGTTGATTAAGGCGAGGCCTAAGAGATTTGCGAGAAAGAAGGAGAACATCCCCACGGTCATCTGGAAGCCCGTTGCTGTTAGGAGGGCTGAGAGGGAGGCCCAGCTATGGTCTTTGGAGGCCATATAGACCATTAGGTAGGTCGAGAGAGTGAGGAGTGGGTTCAGTAGGAGGGGTAAGAACTTAAGGATCTTATCGGATCCGATGTGCAATAAACCGGAGAGGGAGTAGACGAGGAGGAAAAGCAGGGGCCTAGAACCCCCCCAAATTTTAAAGGAGGCCCATGGATCCCTCTCTACCTCAGCCATGGCTTCGACGTAATTTGGAAGGTCGGCTCCGATGTGGATCGAGTGCGGATTTATCCTCGAACTATAGGGATAGAGGATTGCCTGAACACTCAATATAATGCCTAACCCTAAAAGGAGCGTAAAAATGGTCTTGGAAGACTCTTTTCCCTTAGATGGTCTATTGAATTCGGTTGTAAAGGGGGATAATAGCCATAGGAAGAGGGTTAATTGTCCTATAAAGGGAGAAACTATAGATGTAACATTAGATATAATAGATTCTAACATTGCAAATCTTTCTAATAAAGGACTAACTCTTATTGGAAGTATAAGCCAATATGTGAGGGTTAGAAGTTCAAATCCTGTGAATAAGGTAAATAACCAAAGCAAATATCCATTATAATTATTAAGGGTGAAAAGAAACATTATTATAGATATAAAGGATAAGGTTAGGGAAGATATTTCTAACCCTTTAAAGGGATAAATGATTAAGGATAAGAAGATTGGGGTTAATATCCTCATAAGTTTCTTAGACTTTAAAAGGAGGAGGATTAGAGTTATAGAAGATAAAAGTAGAAGGGGGGGAGATAGGTTATATGTTAAGGGGAAGCCTTCAGGGAAGCCTTCAATCGCTCCTGACGATCCTTGAAGACTCGTAGCCGAGACCTGCTTCAGGAGGGCTAGCATGGTGAGGAGGGTTTGGGCAGCCAACGTGGAGTTATATAGGTGAAATAGTATAGGGGATTTATCGACTGGGAAGGTTTTAAACCTGAGCTTCAACGAATTCATGACCTCCTTTTTGAGCGATTCAACCTCAAAATATTCGATATGCCCTATTTTTAGTTAAGTGATTCCCTCACCCCCGGTTCTAAAGGAGTCTAAAGGACGTTTCAAAATTTTTAAATAAGAAATTAAGAATAAAAACATAACCTAGATAGTGAAAATAGGTTTAGAGGTTTGAGCCCTGGAGGCTGTTTAGGGTGGCTTTGACGAGGGAGTTCCTCCAGGGTTGGTGGAGGAGGGCCCTCCGGAGGGGTGTACTCTTCAAGGTTTTGGATGCAGAGGATAGGGGTTTCCTCTACCTGGCGATGAGGGCTGTAGATGAGGTTCGAAGCCTAAGGGTGGCGCGGATCATAATGCGGATCATCAAGAGGCTGCGAGATGCCCTCATCAGCCCCTTCGCCAGGAAGGTCATCGACTATGGTCTCCGGAGGGTTAGAGCCCTGGCGGCTCTGGCTTTGAGCTGGGGCTATGAGGCTGCCGGGGAGTGGGTCTATGACATCGGTTTTGCTAGGTTTGTGACCTTGTTGGAGGTTTATAGGCCGAGTGGATGGGGGATCTGTTAATTTAATGGGGATGTCTGTTGATGTTGATCTTTTGAGGTCTAAGATTTCTGATGTTAGATTTTGTATTAGGGAGCTTTTGAGGCTTGCATCTAAGGATTTCTCTGATTTGAGTATTGATGAGAGATATTCCATTAGATATAATATAGTTGTTCTTGTTGAATCCCTTGTCTCTATCTGTATGCATATAGCTGTGGAGGCCTTTGGGAAGACTCCCAGCAGTTACAGGGAGGCTGCGAGATTCGTCGGTGAGAGGTTGAATTTGGGGTGTGTACACGATCTTGAGGGTCTTGTTGGTTTGAGGAACCTCTTAATCCATCGATATTGGGTCGTCGACGATGAGAGGGTTTATAGGAGCATTAAGGAGAACCTGGAGTGCGTTGAGAAGCTATTGAGTAGGGTGAGGGAGGAATTCATAGGTTGAGAATAAAGTACTATGAGGCCTCATCCGACGAGGTTGCTGAGAGGCTGAGGGAGGCCTTGAGTGCCCTGCCCGAGATCCAGCTGGCCTTCCTATTCGGCTCCGTTACCAGGAGGAGTATTGTTAGGGATGTGGATGTGATGGTATACTTCAAGTCGGAGCCTGATTTGAGGGACATCATCAGATTGAGTAATCTCCTGGAGGACTCGGTTGGCATACCGGTGGATGTCGTCCCGCTGAGATATGCTCCTCCAAAGCTTAGGCTTAAGGCCATGCTGGAGGGTGTAAGGCTGCTGGTGAGGGATGAGAGGCTTCTATATGGGTTGATGACCTGCGCCCTCTCGGAGGCTGGGGATGTGGAGATAAAGCTGAGGTCATTGTCTATCAGTCGATAGTTAAGATGCCTACTTCGAGGGTGAACGATAGGATCATCGTGGGAGATCGAGTAGGTTGAGGGTGTCTTCTTGAATAGCTCTGTTGAAGCTTTTAACGCTCTCATTAAGAGGGGTAGGGACTTTCTCAACTCCGCTAGGGCTAATTTGGAGAGGGGGTTATATGATATAGCGTGTTTTGAGGCTGATCAGGCTGTCCAGCTTGTACTTAAGGCTCATATTCAGAGGCTTGGCGTTTCAGTTCCAAGAACTCATAGTATTAGGAGGCTTTTGGGCCATTTAGGATCGTTGACTGGGAAGGGGGATGAAGTCTCAGATTTTGTCTCAAGACTCCGTGGAGAGTTGATAACGCTGGAGGATGCCTACCTCAGATCCAGATATGCCATGGAAGGGTATGTTAAGGAGGATGCGGAGCTCTTCATTAGGGTGGCTGAGGAGGTCATCGAGTTTGTGGAATCCATCATCGAGGGGTGCTGATTTGAGGGGTTGGAGGGTATTGGCTGAGAGGGTTTATAAGGCTGCCAGGATGGTTCTTGGGGATGTTGAAGCCTTCATCTTCGGCAGCTCCCTTAAGGATGCTCTCACCGCCTCCAGTGACATAGATATCTTAGTCGTCGCCGAGGATCTGCCTCGATATGCGTTGGAGAGGGGGAGGTTGAAGGCCTTAATAGAGGAGTGTGCTGGGCTCCCCCCAATCCATCCCGTTGAGATCCACTTGGCTACGTTGAGGGAGGCTGAGGCTAACCCCATATATAGGGAGGCGATGAGGAGTGGGATTCGGCTCTATAAGGCGGGCGTCGAAATTGGATCTGGGAAGCCTCCGGAGGGTTAAGCCCCTCACAGACAGGGCTGTGAACTTGGGTTATGAGGATGCTGGGGAGCATGATGTTGACCTGCCCGCTACGCCACCCTATTGAAGTTTTATAGGCCGAGTGGAGGGGGTTTCTAGGGAATGGGTGTTGGAAGGGGTTTGGGGGCATTTAGGGTG
>Ga0190286_1000690_pt1 | contig 13448 bp, 18 predicted proteins | sample 48691834_MG_FD_183241 | JGI IMG/M metagenome (GOLD analysis project Ga0190286, IMG submission 183241) | Hydrothermal vent microbial mat bacterial communities from Southern Trench, Guaymas Basin, Mexico - 4869-18-3-4_MG | ecosystem: Environmental > Aquatic > Marine > Hydrothermal vents >... | reverse complement strand
ATAAAGAACCAGGTAACAAAGGCCAAATCTTCACAAGGCTTACTTGACCTAAACACTGCCACTAAAAAAGAACTTCAGTCTATCAAAGGAATTGGTCCCATTCTTGCTAAAAGAATTATAGCCAGCCGTCCCTATAAAACAGTAGATGATTTGCTCAAAGTAAAAGGAATTGGCCCCAAAAAACTTGAAAAGATTCGTGCCTATGTTGTGGTAGGTAAAGAATAGAGGAATTAGCGTTTGCATAACCATTCACTCCACCTGACCGCTATTACGCTACGCTCCATAGCGGCAGGTGAGCTTAGTCATTAGGTGCAGAAATAAAACAAATATGAGAGGCAAATAAATGGCAAAATTAGGATCGGAAAAAAGACCAATTGTTGTTCGTGTTCATACATATGAAAAGGCAAGGTATGTGGCTGAAACATGTGCAAAGCATGGATGGCATTACATTATAGGATTTGAGCCTGATAAACCAGAGGATATTTCTGATCTGGAGAAGTTGCTTAATCCGCAGAAGCCAGCAATATCGAAAAAGGTTGGCAGGAATGATCCTTGTCCATGTGGTAGCGGCAAAAAATACAAAAAATGTTGTGGAAGCAATAGTATTTAACAATAACTATGCGCTAACAAATCGCTGCACCTGACCACTATTCCGCTGGCGCTCCATAGCGGCAGGTGAGCTTGGTCGTTAGCGGGAAATTAAAAATGAAAATTAAACTTATATTTGATTATTGTTTCAAAATGATTGGTGGTGAAGATAACCATGATATTTATTGGTATCTTTATGAGTGTCCAAAAACCATCACAAGAAAATCATTCTTTGAATCGGCTACATGGGCAATATGGGTCGCAGGTATGGCCCGTAAATCGGCTAAAAAATTCCTTAATCGGGCAAAGGAAGCAGGTTTTTCTTGGTCTTATGATGAAATTGCGTCTCAATCTAAGCAGAGCTGGAATAAATTTCTCAGAAAATTACACAATCCGTTAAGGCCTAGGGCCGAAGGAAAGTGGAATGCCGTGCGAAAAATAGCAAAAAAACAACTCCATCGTTAGGCCTATAAATTAAAAAGCGAGGTTAGCTATGACAAAGGCAAATGGGTTAATTTCAATGGCTGAGTCTTTACCAGTAGACATTAAAATCAAATTGATTGATAAGCTTCTTAACAGCTTACACCCATCAAAAAAGAAATTGATGAGTTATGGGCAAAAGAAGTTGAAAAAAGGGTTGAAGAGATTAAAACTGGAAAAGTAAAGACTATACCTGGGGAAGAAGTCTTCAAGGAAATTCAGGAACGATTCTCAAAATGAAATATTCTTTTCATCCTTCTGCAAAAATAGAACTACAAGAAGCAATCAATTATTATGAAGAATACCATTCTGGACTTGGATTAGAGTTTGCGAAAATATATTCAACTATTCAACGATTATTCATTTTCCAGAGGCATGGTCTAAATTATCCAAGAATACCAAAAAGTGTTTAACAAACCGCTTTTATGCAACTAAACAAAGAGCCAGATTATTGGAAAAAAAGAATAAAATAAGGCATAACCAATTTGCTACACCTGGACCATGGGAGGGTCAAGTCTTGCAATGACGCCTTTTTTCCTTCAGAAGGCAAAGTATATTGCCACCTCTTTGGTCAAATTCTTTTTCCTTACAATGATTTTCTCTTTTCAAAAAACTCTGTGAACTCCCTTCTTTTTAAACCTGATAAATCGAGGGTCCCATCCTTTGGATTTGGGATTATTTCCCACTCCTCCATAGTCAAAGCACCAATTAGCACATTAATTGTTTGTCCGTTGATTTTGCCTATTTCATCAACTGGGATGGCTGCGGTATGAAAACCAAATCCTTCAATTTTACCGTTAACAGAGCAATATTGTTTTACCTCAATTCGTTTTCCACCTAATGCAACTCTATAAGGCTCTAACACCTGGCGCAGGGGGACTTCTTTTAATAGGGACCTCACAATATAAGTATGGAGGGCACTAGTATCAAAAAGCGCCGTTGTCTCCTGACCTTCAATTTCTACCTTTTTTACAATTCTCATTATTATATCTTGATGTATAGGAAAATATAAAAATTTGCCGCATCCTGAAACAAGTTCAGGATCCGCAGATACCCCTATTTAGCTCATAGCTTTTCTTGTTTTTGCTATGAGCTATGAGCTACATAATCTTGTTTACCCCGTGAAATATTTTGCCCATTCAATCACCTGCCAGTTTTCACCCCTATTATTTCACGGGGTGAATCTGTGCCATTCTGTGTAAACCTGCCCGCCATCGCTACCTGCCCGCTCGTGCCTCGCAGTGGCAGGCGGGCGCTCAGGCGTTAGCAGGCGGGTCTGTGGCTTAATTGTAACATAATGTCAAGAGCGTGACCTCTGCACTAGGAGTAAAAACGGGTTCATATAATAAGGGAGGTCGCAAACAAAGTAGGGCAAGGGCAAAGGCATGTTAAGAAGCCACAATCACTACATAGGGATCTTGCTCAGGTCTGCTATTTTAAGAAAGAGGTCTTTTATCTGGGTAAGTAGTGCCAGGCGATTGTTTCTTAATATAGGGTCTTCTGCCATGACCATTACATGGTCAAAGAATCTATCAATAGGTGCTTTTAGTTTGCTTAATGTCTCAAAGGCTTTATAAAAATCGCCTTTTTCAATCAAATTTTCTACTTTCTTTTTTGCTTCTTTATAGTCCTCATAAAGCCTTCTTTCTTCTACCTCAAATAATTTTGGATTAATAGCTTCATAAATAGGCGTTTCAATGATCCGATGAACCCTTTTATAAGCCATTACCAGAGGGGTAAAATCCTTTGTATCTTTAAATCTTTTCAGGGCCTCTGCCTTTTTAAAGCAAGCTAAAACATTCCCATCAAATACACTCAATATTGCATCAGCAATTTCAAATGGATATCCCTTATCTAAGAGCAAATATTGGAGGCGTTGCCTAAAGAAATAATCTATCTTTTCCTTTATTTCTGTAGAAAAACCATAGATATCTAGGCTTATTTCTATGAGTTTATCTAAAGAAAATTGCATTTTTTTTAAGATGCGTAAGATGCCAATTGACTGGCGCCTTAAGGCAAATGGGTCTGCTGTGCCAGTAGGGATTAGGCCTATACCAAAATAACCAACAATAGTATCTATTTTGTCAGCTATTGCCAAAATGCTACCAATCTTTGTTTCTGGTAACGCCCCCACTGCCGATGTCGGCAAATAGTGTTCAGAAATGGCCCTGGCTACCTCAGAGTTTTCTCCCTTTTTCCTTGCATATATTCCACCCATAATACCCTGTAATTCTGGAAATTCATTTACCATCTCTGTAGTTAAATCTGCCTTGCACAAAATGGCTGCCCTTTCTAATAAATTTACTTTATCAGAACAGATACTTTCTCCTAATGTCCTTACCAATTTTTTAACCCTCTGGGCTTTTTCCCATACAGTTCCCAATTTTTCTTGAAATATAACTTGTTTAAGGATTTCAACCCTTTTTTCTAATGAGGTCTTTAGGTCTTGTTGATAGAAAAATCTTGCATCTTCAAGCCTTGCCTTAAGCACCCTTTCAAGCCCAATCCTTACAGGCTCTATATCCTTTACAGGCATATTAATTATTGCAACAAAATAAGGTAGTAGTTTCTTTTTTTCATTTACCACTGCAAAGTACTTTTGGTGATGTTTCATCACTGTAATAAGTACAATTTCAGGTAGCTCCAAGAACTTCTCTTCAAATTTGCCCAAAACCGCCACAGGGTATTCTATGAGAAAGTTTACTTCGTTAAACAGCGCATCATCCTGTAACACATAGGCATCTATATCTGCTGCTTCATTTTCTGCCTCTTTTTTAATCAATGCTGCTCTTTGTTTTTGATCAACAATGACATATGCCTCTTTTAACTTAGCAATATATTCATTTTTATTCTCAATGGATAATGACTCTTTTTTTAAAAAACGATGTCCGTATGTCTGCCTTCCTGATGAAATGCCATCGATTTCAAAGGGAACAACCTCTTCCCCTAATATTGCCAAAATCCAGTGAATAGGCCTTACAAATCTAATTTTTGAATAACCCCAGCGCATAGTCTTTTTAAAGGACAAACATAGGATATAATGAGACAATAATTCTTTTAAGATTTCCTTTGCTGATTCTCCCTTTTTTCTATGCTCTATTGCTAGATATTGTCCCTTTGACCTATCCACTACCTTTAAATCCTTTATATCTACCCCTTGCCTTTTTGCAAATCCTATGGCTGCCTTTGTGGGGATACCATTTTCATTAAAGGCCAAATCATATGGAGGGCCCAGAACTTGATTTACCTTATCAGGTTGCCTTTCGGCCATATCATAAACAAACACAGTAAGTCGCCTAGGTGTAGCCATGACCTTTATGCCATTATATCCAAGCCCAGCTCTGTTTAGGTGCTCTTTCATGATTTCTTCTAATGTGTTTAGTATTTCAGGAAAGATGCTGGTAGGCAATTCCTCTGTTCCGATCTCTAACACTAAGTCTTTAGTCATTTCTTAAATATGCTTCAGCCACAGCCTTTGCTAAATTTCTTACCCTTAATATATATTGTGCCCTTGATGTCTCACCAATTACCCCCCTAGCGTCTAAGAGGTTAAACACATGAGAGCATTTTAGGCAATATTCATAGCTAGGAAGAACTAAGCCACCTTTTAAAAGACGGGTAGACTCCTCTTCATATTTATCAAACAGGAGTATCAGCATTTTTGTGTCTGCCTTTTCAAAGTTATAAATAGAGCCCTCTAATTCTCCCTTATAGTGTATATCCCTATAACTTATACCCTCACACCATTTAATATCAAATACATTTTCCACGCCCTGTAGATACATAGCAATTCTCTCCAAACCATAGGTAATTTCCACAGAGACAGGGTCTAGGTCAAGACCTCCTATTTGCTGAAAATATGTGAATTGAGTAATTTCCATCCCATCTAGCCATACCTCCCAACCCAATCCCCAGGCCCCCAAGGTAGGGGATGCCCAGTCGTCTTCCACAAACCTGATATCATGTGCAGGCAGTTCAATCCCTAATACCTCTAAACTATTTAGATAGATATCTTGGATATCTAAAGGAGATGGCTTAATTATTACCTGAAACTGATAATAATACTGAAGGCGATTTGGATTTTCCCCATACCTGCCATCTGTTGGCCTTCTGACAGGCTGGACATAGGCCACACGCCAGGGTCTTTTCCCTAAGACATGAAAAAATGTGGCTGGGTGAGATGTACCTGCACCAACTTCTATATCATAGGGCTGGTAAATGACACACCCTTGTTTTGCCCAATAAGTAGTTAAGGAAAGAATAATTTCTTGAAAATGCATAATTTATTTCTGGGAACAAATGAGCTTGCTTCTGCCTGTGGTAGTAACCTCCTTTTCCACATGAGAGAAGATTTTTCTTAGTTCATTTAATTCATTTTTTATGATATTTAGACCTTCCTTTCCCATAGAGAGTACTCTGACATTGTATAAAAAGCGAATAAATGTATTATTTGGTTTTTCATGCTCCATCATACAAAAACGCCCATTTTCTTTAAGTATCCTTTTTATCTCGACTAAGGCACTTTTTCTGGTCTCACCTGTAAGTTCATACATAGAGTGGGAGCAAGTAACAATATCAAATACCCCTGGTTTGAATGGAAGAGAGCCTACATCTGCCATTACAAATTTGATATTTTTTAGTCCTAACGATTGCACCTTATTCATTGCCTTGATAAGCATTCCCTTTGAAAAATCGACCCCGATTACCAGACCTCCATCTACATAGTTTGCAAGCACTAAGGCCAAAGAAGCAGTTCCTGTGCAAAGGTCCAAGACAATATTTTTCCTTTGGACACCGCTCTTTTGGGCTAGATAATGCCTTAGATAGAGACTTTTGTCCTGTGAATGAAGCCTGATGATTGCGTCGTAAAAATGGGAGAAAAAATCATAATATTTTCTGCGATATTTCCTCATAATCTATGAATAAATCAGCTATCTTTCATTGTCAATATTACTAGTCCTATGAAAATTTTCTTGCTATTTTTGTTTAATAGTGTAAAATGTCTAAAATTTGAGGATAACATGTTTGAGAGCTTAAGTGAAAGGTTAAATGGTATTTTTAAGAAGTTAAAAGGAAGGGGGAGGTTAAACGAAGGTAACATCCAACAAGTATTAAAAGAGATTAAGCTGGCTCTACTTGAGGCAGATGTAAATTATAAAGTGGTAAAAGATTTTCTTGAATCAGTGAAGGAAAAGGCCCTGGGACAAGAGGTGATGAGGAGTTTAACACCTGCTCAGCAAGTGATCAAGATTGTCCATCAGGAACTGGTAGCCTTAATGGGTAGTGAACATTCTGAGATTGACCTAAAGGGCCCATTGCCTGTTCCTATTATGCTAGTAGGGCTTCAGGGCTCGGGTAAGACTACAACATGTGCCAAATTGGCCCAATTTTTAAAAACAAAAAAGGATCGCAGGCCATATCTAGTGCCTGCAGACATCTATCGGCCTGCAGCTATCCTTCAATTAGAAAAATTGGGGCATCAGATTGGTCTAGATGCATATTCTCCTTTACCTGAAGAAGACCCCATAGATATCTGCGAAAAGGCCATAATCCAAGCTAAAAGAGATGGTTATGATACTCTAATTATTGATACAGCAGGTCGTTTACATATTAATGAGAAGATGATGGAAGAGTTGTATATTATCAAGCAGAGGGTAAGGCCAAAGGAGATATTATTAGTAGCTGATGCCATGACTGGTCAAGATGCTGTCAATGTGGCAAAAACCTTTGATGAAAAACTGGATATTGACGGCGTTATTCTGACAAAAACCGAGGGAGATGCCCGTGGCGGCGCTGCCTTATCTATTAAGGCCGTTACAAAAAAACCCATTAAATTTCTTGGAATTGGGGAGAAAATAGATGCCTTAGAAGTCTTCCATCCTGAACGTATGGCCTCACGGATCTTGGGTATGGGGGATATCCTCTCCTTTATTGAAAAGGCTCAAGAGACAATTGATGCAGAGAGGGCAAAAGAATTAGAGAAGAGATTGAGAAGAAGTGAGTTCACATTAGAAGACTTTAGGGAACAATTGCGGCAAATTAGGAAGATGGGACCTTTAGAGGAAATCTTGGGCATGATTCCTGGACTTAGTCAATTAAAGCAATTTAAACACTTGAAAATTGATGAAAAAGAATTAATAAGCATAGAGGCTGCTATTAGCTCTATGACTAAAAAAGAGCGGCTTCATCCAGAAATCATTAATGGCAGCAGGAGGAAGAGGATTGCACGTGGCAGTGGCGTGAGTGTCCAGCAAGTAAATAGGCTTCTAAAAAATTACGCCCAGGCAAGAAAGATGATTAAGAGGTTTACAAAAGGAGGAAAGAAGAGTATGCCTTTTAATCTCAGCGAATTTTTTAGTTGACAAAAGGAGGTGATGAGAAGGGCAAATGATTAAGATCAGGTTGGCGAGGAAGGGAAGGAAGAAAAACCCTTTTTATCGTGTGATAGTAGCAGATGCAAGGTCACCCAGAGATGGTAAATTTTTGGAGATAATTGGTACTTATAATCCATTAGTAGACCCTATTGAGGTGAAAATTGACAAAGAGAAGTTAAATAAATGGGTGAGTAAAGGGGCAAAACCTACAAAGAGTGTAGAAGGACTATTAAAAAACCAGAAGCTTCTATAACTAAACTGGAGGTGAAGAATGTTAAGAGAATTAGTAGAACAAATGGCAAAGTCTCTAGTAGACAATCTTGACGCAATTGACGTTAGAGAAATCGAAGGGGAACAAACTTCAGTAATTGAGCTTAAAGTAGCCAAAGAAGACCTTGGAAAGGTGATTGGCAAACAGGGTCGCACTGCACGTGCCATGCGTACTATTTTGAACGCAGCATCTACCAAGGTAAGAAAGCGGGCCGTTTTAGAAATTATTGAATAATCCTAATGATGCAGGAGAGTGCCTTTCTCCTCATTGGTAAAGTAATTAAGACCCATGGCATCAAAGGCCAACTAAAAGTCTTATTTTATGCATCAAGTTTTTTTAAAGCCACCTGGGTTTATTTGAAGCCTAAAGGTGGTTTTGTGCAATTATTTAGAATAGTTTTTATTAAGCCCCTAAAAAAAGGGAATTATGTCATTGGACTAGAAGGTATTACAAATCTTGAGGAGGCCAAGTCTCTCATAGGGGCAAACATATATTGTAAAAAAACAGATTTGTCTCCTTTAGATAAAGATGAATATTATTGGCATCAAGTTATTGGTTTAGACGTATATTTAGAAAGCGGGAAGTGCTTAGGCAAGGTAGCCTATATATTTAATGCAGGCAGTAATGATGTCTTTGTGGTTAAAAGCGAGGATAAAGAGTACCTTATTCCAGCCATTTCTGAAGTAATAAAGGCCTTTAATTGGGAAAAAAGAATTTTATGGATTACCTCAATAGAGGGCCTATTGTGAGATTTACTGTCCTTACCTTGTTTCCTGATGTGTTTGATTCCCCTCTAAAGGCCAGTATTTTAGGCAAAGCCATTAAACAGGAGAAAATACGTGTAGATATTATTAATTTACGAGATTTTACCAAAGGGAAGCATAAGGTAGCCGATGATAAGCCTTATGGCGGTGGTAAAGGGATGCTCATGAAGCCAGAACCCATTATTGAGGCCATTAATTCTGTTAAACACGTATCCCCAGAGGTTTGGACTATTTTACTTTCACCTTATGGTTTAAAATTTAATCAACAAATTGCCAAATCTTTGAGTAAAAAATCTCATCTATTACTTATTTGTGGCCACTATGAAGGTGTAGATGAAAGAGTACGGTATTTTATAGATGAAGAACTTTCTTTAGGTGATTTTGTGTTAACTGGAGGGGAGGTAGCAGCCTTGGCCGTTATTGATGCCGTAAGCAGATTAGTGCCCAATGTATTGGGAAGTTATTCTTCAGTAGAGGAAGAGTCCTTTTCTAATGGCCTTTTAGAGTATCCACAATATACAAGACCAAAGGTATACAAAGGTCATAAAGTACCAGAAGTATTGCTTTCTGGACATCATAAAAATATAGAGGAGTGGAGAAGAAGGCAGGCACTATTGAGGACTTTGATTCTTAGACCAGATTTATTGGAAAAGGCAGAATTAGAAAAAGAAGACATGGATTTTTTGATAGAGACCTGCAAATTTCTTGAGTCGTTGAGTCGTTAAATCGTTGAATGGTCAAATCAAAAACCGTTAAATTGGATTGGAGAATGGTCAAATCATTGATTTAACGAATTAACTAATCAACGAATTAACTAAAATAATGGGCTATCCTTATGTTTATATTGGTCTAGTTCACTATCCAGTCTATAACAAACAGAGAGAGATTGTTACAGCAGCAGTAACCGTGATAAATTTGCATGACTTGGCTAGACTGGCAAAGACATATGAATTAGGTGGTTATTTTGTAATCAACCCTTTAGAAGACCAACGTGAACTGGTTGAAAAATTTTTAAATCACTGGCTAAAAGGATACGGAGGGGTCTATAATCCCAGAAGGCAAGTGCCTTTGAGACTCATTTACACAGTATCTTCATTAGACGAGGCCATTAAAAATATTGGCTCTCAGTGGGGAAAATACCCTAAGCTTCTTGGTACCACCGCTAGGATTTATAAAAATGCCTTAGGGTATAGAGAGAGCTCTGCATTAATCTTAAAAAAAGAAACACCATTTCTTATTTTATTTGGCACAGCCTGGGGGCTTGCAGATGAATTAATAAATAGGCTAGACTATGTACTTAAGCCCATTGTGGGGTTAGGTGGCTATAACCACCTATCAGTGAGGACAGCAGCAGCCATTGTCCTGGATCGTATTTTAGGAGGAAAAAATGGAACGTATTCAAATGATAGAAAAGGAAAAGATGAGGCTTGACCTGCCAGAGTTTGGTCCTGGTGATACAATAAAGGTACACAGCCGCGTCTTAGAAGAAGAAAAAGAACGTATTCAGATATTTCAGGGTACAGTCATTCGTAAAAGGGGTTCTGGCATCTCTTCTACCTTTACGATAAGGAGGGTCTCTTATGGTGTTGGAGTAGAAAAGACCTTTCCCCTACATTCTCCTTTAATTGAGAAGATAGAGGTAGTATCTCGTGGGAAGGTAAGGCGTGCTAGGCTCTACTATCTGCGTAAACTAAGAGGAAAGGCAGCGAGAATAAAGGAAAAAGGGCGTTGATGTTACCTACAACTGTTTTTGAAGAAAGGCTTTGGGAAAAAGACCTTATGGTAGCAGGCATTGATGAGGCAGGTCGTGGTTGTTTAGCAGGGCCTGTAGTAGCTGCTGCTGTAATACTTAGGCCTGCCCCGTGGAGTAAGTTTCACCACTCCACAGGGCTTGGTGCAACCTTAGAGGGGGTGAATGATTCAAAAAAATTATCCTCTAAAAAGAGAGAGAAGTACTTTGGTGTTATTCAGAGACAGGCAAAGGCCATAGGCATTGGACTTTGTAGTGCAGAGGAAATTGATGCCATAAATATACTGCAGGCTTCTCTTCTGGCAATGAAGCGGGCAGTAGAAGGACTAAATATAATGCCAGATTACCTACTTATTGATGGGCCTTATAATATTGATATACAAATCCCACAAGCTTGTATAAAAGGCGGGGATGGAAAGATTTTATCCATTGCATCTGCATCTATTATAGCCAAGGTAATGCGTGACCAGTTGATGCAAGACTACCACTTATTGTTTCCCATGTATGGATTTGAAAAAAACAAGGGCTATCCTACAAAAAGGCACAAAAAGGCACTTTCAAAGTTTGGACCTTGTTACCTTCATCGTTTAAGCTTTAAACTGTGAAGTTTCCGTTTAAATATATAGCTGCCCATTTTAATTTCACACCTTGGAGGTAGTAGAAATGATAGATGGTTATAAATTTGGCAACATAAGGATTGACGGAAAGAGCTACACAGGTGATGTCAAGATAATAGATGGACAGGTGAAGCCAAACTGGTGGAGGAAGGAAGGTCATAAGCTGTTTCCTGAAGACATTAAGGACATCCTCAAGGCCAAGCCAGAAATCCTGGTAGTGGGTACTGGTGCCTATGGAGTGATGAAGGTAGTTGCTCAAACTAAGGAATTGTTGAAGGAGAAAGGAATACAATTAATTGAAGCCAAAAGCAACCAGGCCTGTGATACTTATAATCAACTCCTTAAAGCTGGTAAGAGGGTAGCTTTTGCTTGTCATCTGACTTGTTAGATGAGACATAATATTGAGTGAAGGGAAGAAAGTACTGGGCGCATTCCACCTTACCTGCTAACTCAAAGTGGTTAATACTCCACATTACTTAGTAGAACCTGGCATTTTTATAGGTGCAGATTATGATAAATTTTTGGTTAAATGTGGAGTTGAAGCTTTTCAGGATTACAGCAACAGCATAATAAGGTCAATTTTGAATTTTTGGGTTGACTTTTGTAATATAAATATTATTTTACGTTAAAAGAGCGTTAACGCTGAGAAAGGCAAACTGCCCGAAAGGGCAGGACGCAAAGTCTGGACCTAAACCTGCAAAAGCAGGTAAGGTGCTGGGGCTGCTGAAGTGTTAAATGAAAAGCCAAAACCCGCCTTGATGTTTAAGTCAGGGCGGGTTTTTTAATGTAATTTGATTAAGATAAATGGTAAAAAAATGTTTTTGAATAATCAAAACCGGGGAATAATGTGAGAAAAAAGTTGTTGCTAATGACCTGTATTATTTTTATTATTTACTTCGTGGGCTAATTCTGGTCAAAGATACATTGATGTTTATTCGGCTACGGAATCATTGAATAAATCAAAGAATGCTCCTGAAGAAAAACAAAATACACTTGAGAAGTGGAGGCAGGAGAGTGAGGCAAGGAAACAAGCTGAAGAGGTTAAAAAAATATACTGTTATATTTAGCAGCAGCAGACCAAAACGTAGATTATGCTTCGGAGATAGCAGAAAAGGCAGAAAGCATCTTTTATCTTAATAAAGCTAAATATTTACTAGATAAGTCCCTCTCAAACTATGACGTTGCTAGTCAACTATATAGTGAGGCTTATAAAACCTTTGGTAGAAAAATTTGGGAATCCATTTTCCCATTCCATGAATACAAGGAAGAGGTTAGAACTTTAATTACAAAACAAAAGAAACTTGCTAAGATAATAGGAAATAAAACTAAAATTCTAGGGTGGTAGAATTGTGAGTTTTGGGAGTCTGTGGTTTCTAGGTTCTTGGCTTAGGCAGTTCTTTCCTCAATTATTTGGGGAAGAAAAACTGCCAAGTTCAGACTCACAAAGAGAAATGACAGAAGAAATGGTAAAAGCAATCTATGGAGACACAAAGATAAAAGAACTTATGTCTAAAGTTGATCTATTCGGTACAGACCCTGTAGAAGATTTAGAAAATCCAAAAGAGGAACTCGTTCGTCTTTTGAAGTCTAAAAATGCCCTAAATGACCCTCAAACAAGGGAAATTTTAGAAAAATACGTCCCTCAGGATGTGAAAAAGAAACTTGGACTTACAGAAAAATGACCATGAATGAAGCAAAGGAAATCATTTTGAGAAAGGGGTAAATTAAACTCTTAATTTCGAGAAAGGTGTAAAATTAAATGAAAACCTTGACCTATCTGTTATTCTTTATCAGCTTTTTAGTCTTAATCGGTACTGCCTGCGCCGATACAGTTATTTATACACCCCATGGGACTTGCACTATTCATGGCGATGAAAAACAGGGAACAATTTATACGCCTGAAGGCACTTATAGTTATTCAGATAATGGGAATACAATCATCATTTATGATGGTAAAGGAACATCTTCTACATATAATAAAGATACTGGCACATTCTATACTCCAAAAAGCACTTATTCAGATGATAAACAAGGCACTATTTATGGTTCTGAAAAAAATTATCATTATCATGACAACAATGATTCTGGCACAATATATAGCCCTTCTGGGACTTCATCTTGGCATGATAGCACAGAAGGAGACACCATTAATCATCTAGTCCCTATTTTACTTGAAGAAATAGATAAAAAATAATCCCAGATAAAATGAAAATTTCTTTTGTTCCAAATTATGACAATTTTTGGCAAAAGTTACAGTAATCACCGATGCAATACTTTATAGATAGACTTTGAATAATGGGAGGGCCTAAGGACCCTCCCTAGAGCCATTATCCATACAAGGTTTCAATCCATCTCGTAGCCTCTGAATCATCTATCTTGCCCAGGTACCTCTGGGTAGTGGAAAGGTCAGAGTGTCGTAAGATAATTTTTGATATTATTTCAAGTGGGATCCCATTCCTACTGGCATAAGTGGCGCTATGTCTTCTTAAGTCATGTGGGCTAATATCAATTACCAGTTTAGTTGCAGCCTTCTTTACAACATGTCTTGCACCAGAATAGGTTAATGGAAATATCTTTTCATTAGGCTGAATCCGTTTTTGGGCT